>ERZ1370068.4148-contig-3236_pt1 | contig 17357 bp, 23 predicted proteins | sample MGYA00561227_ERZ1370068 | MGnify/ENA primary metagenome ERZ1370068 (study PRJEB38410, sample SAMEA6850437) | metagenome | study: Metagenomic assessment of the ecological functions of the soil: analysis of the soil microbiota associated with the...
GGTATTGCTTCGTTCAGTTACGTATTGCTACGGCCCATGACTGGGCGATGGAATCGATGCGGCATTCCTCGTTGCTCGAGGAGCCCAGCGGCGTCCCATCGTCGAAGTAGGCGCGGCGGTACACGCTCCGTCCCAGGAGCGGTCAGTGATTCGCGCAGCTCCAGCGCCTTGACGTGATAGCGCTCGCGCGCGCTCGGCGTCGCGGCGCTCCGCTGGCGATCACCGCCATGCGGGGCAGCAAATCGGCGAGGAACCAGCCGAGCCAGACGCTCTCGCCCTTCCCCTCCACTCCGATCTGGCTGTAGCCGTCGTTCCAGTCCGCGTGCCAGATCAGCGGCAGCTCGTGCGTTGCCGACGACCAGGCTGACGTCGAGCGCGCGGGCGCAGTGCTCGAAGAGGCTGAAGCGTTCGTCGGTCGAACGCGGGCGCTCGAACACGTCGTGGGAGCCGGTTGCGACGTCGGTGGGCTCGAGAAAGGACACCGGCTCGTCGAGGATGGCCGCGTCACCCGTCGTGCGGACGTAGTTCGAGGACCGCGTAAACGAGCCACAGCCGGTCGTCGGAGCATCCTGGGTGCGAACGCCCTCGCCGAGCGGTTCGTGCCACCAGTGCTGCACGTCGCCTTCGCCGTACTTGCCGGCTCGCGGCGCGAGGATGATAGGCGCGCGCAATTGCGGGATCGGCCGGAATCAGCGCGAGCACATCCTGAAGCTGATCGCGGAATCCAAACGCGCCGCTCGACTGATAGAAGGAAGACCGGCCCCAGATTCGACAGCCGAGCGTCTGATACAGCAGCCAGCCGTTCATCAGCAGATCGAGCGCCGGCTCCGGGGTCGAGACGCTGACCCGGGTCAGATCATCGCGCGCCACTGCTCGTCGCTGGCGTTGCGCGCATGCTCGGCGCCGCCGCTCGAGGCGTGCCGCCGGATCAGCGTCCTCGCTTCGTCTTCGTCGTGGGCATCGCCGATGACGAAGACGATCCGGATACCGGCTCGTCCGCCGGCACCAGCAGCGTCGTCGACATGGCGGCGCAGGGCTCCATCGCCGCGCCGAGCCGATCCGACAGGCCGACGCGGTGCATCGCCGCCGGATCGCCAATCCGCCCGTTCCGGCCGATGAATTCCAGCCGATCGCCGGTCAGGCTTCACGTTGTCGCGATCGGCGGCGACGAAGGTGACCCGGCGCCGAATGGCTCCGATCCCCCGGTAGCGGACAAACAGCGCCGCCGTCTCGGTGTCCTGCTCGGTGCGATCGGCGGCGCCGCGGGCGACCGGCGGTCGGAGAGCTGGAGATCGGCGTAAAACGTCACCGACAGCTCGCGCGATCGCGATCCGGAGTGACGTAGATCGAGGGTGACGATCTTGACGCGGTCGCTCGGCGGCACGAAGACGTTCAGAGTCGATTCGATCTCGTCGTGATGCGCGTGGTAGGTGGTGGCGCCGAAGGCGTGGACGACGCGATAGCGGCCCTCGCCCGCCGGGGCGCCGGCGTCGCCGACCAGAACACGCCGGTCCGTTCGTCGCGGATGAAGATGGCCTCGCTCGGCGTATCGCTGACCGGATCGTTCGACCACGGGGTCAGCCGGCGCATCTGGCTGTTGTCGGCCCAGGTGCAGGCCAATCCGCGCTCGGTGGTGATGCAGCCGAAGTTCGCGTTGGCGATGACGTTGGTCCACGGAGCGGGCGGCAGCAGCCAGCCGTCGGGTTGGATCTCGTGACGACAAGCCATCGGGCGCGAAGCCGCCGAAGCCGTTCCAGAACTGCAGCCGGCCGGCGGGGTGCCCCTCGAGGTCGGCAACCGGCGGCGGCACGTCGAGCGGCGCTTCCGTGGCCACTGAACGGCGCCGGGAGCATCGCCGGTCGCTGGGCGCGCCGCAGCTGATCTTCGAGCGACCCCATCCGTCCGTCGCAGAACGACGCGGGCGACCGCTTCGAGCAGCTGGCGGTCGTCATCGGACAGGAGTGGTCGCGGAGCGGAGGAATACACCGCCTGGTTGATCGGCGTAAGTGGTCCACGGTCCGCTGGCGCACAAGCGGATCAGCTGCTCCTGAAGCTCCTGGCGATAGCTCGCGCCGTGCTCGTTGAGGATGACGAGCTCGGATCGATATCCCCGCCGGCGCAGGTATTCGTGGCCGGTCAGCAGCTCGCGCACCGAGATCCACGTCCCGCGGCTGCGTCACCTGCACGAGCAGGATCGGCAGGTCGCCGGAGATGCCGTGCTTCCAGAGTTCGCGAATCGGCGAGGCGGTTGCGGGCGATCGCCGTCACCGATCGCAGCCGCGAGTCGGGATGAATCATCCGGCTGGCCAGCCGCTGGAACCGCATCGCCTGAATCGGCGACAAGTTGAACTCGCGGAGCTCGATATCGGTGCGCGATCGCGCCAGGAAGAACGCCTGGTCGATCGAGACCGGCTCGCGGTATTTGGCGAGGAGCGCCAGCGCCTCGTCGTGCGATCGGGCATGGGCGGTCGCGAAGGCAACGGTCGCCCGGCCCCGCGGGCCCAGCGTGCACGCGTCGGCGCAGGCTGAACACGGGATCGAGCACGTAGCCGACGGTTCCCGAAAGCGGGTCCTGGCCGCGAAGCGCGGCCGGCGCCGCGACTTCGGATCCGCGGCCCACGAACCGGGCGCGATCGGTTTCGTGCTGCACCTCGCCGAGATCCGATCCCGCGAGCACGTGCACGGCGAACTCGCTGGCGCCCCCTTCCCGGGAGCGGCGTTCGGCGATCAGCGCGCCCGGCCCTGGCGACTCCGTCCGAACGAGACAGGTTGCTGAACGCCGGGTGCGCCTGGTCGGCAAGCGCCGCGGCCAGCGTCACCTCCGCGTAGCTCGTGACTTCGATGTCACGGGCGGTCACGCCGTGATTGACCAGCGTCAGCCGTCTCACCTCGGCCGCATCGTCGGGTCCGGTGGCGACCTCGAGAATGCATCGATCTCGCCGTCGCGCCGACGGAACCGGGCGCGCGCCAGCTCGAAATGGACCTCGTAGTCGTCCGGCTCGACGAGCGTCGGCTGGAAGGCAGCGGACCAGAAGCGCCCCGAGGCCAGGTCGCGCAGGTAGAGGAACGACCCCAGCAGTCCTGCGCGGCATCCTCGCGCCAGCGCGTGACGTGGGTGTCGCCGACCGCGCTGAACCCACCGCCGGCGTTGGTCAGCATCACGAGGTAGTGGCCGTTGGACAGCAGGTGCGCACGCGGACCGATGGTGTGTGGCGTGGCGTAGCGCCGAACCACCTGCGTCGGCACCTTCCGACGACCGTCCGCAGACGCCGACATTTCCGGCGTGACGCGGATCGGGCCGGGCAGCGGCAGCTGCTCCTGCAGCAGCTGCTCGACCGCGCGGATGCGCGCATCGGCGTGGAAGTGCTGCTGGAGAATGTCGCCATGGACGACGTTGTCGAGCGCCGCCAGGCTCATGCCGACGTGATGGGCCATGTAGGTGCGTACGACTTCAGTGCCGCGCTCGGAATCGCCGGGCGTGTAATCAACGGACTCGTAGCAGCCGTAGCGTCCCGCGACGCCGAGGCGTTCGAGCTTGCGCAGGTTCTGCACCGCCGTCGCGGGACTGCAGCATGGCCGCCAGGCACGTTGCGTACGGCGCGACCACGAGTTCTTCAGCGAGGCCCGGCTTGAGCCCGAGGCCAGGCGTGCCAAACGCCTTGTACTGATAGTTGCCGGCACGGTCGCGCGCAGCGCGTGCGCGGCCTCGGAGAAGCCCCACGGCACGCCGCGGAGCTGGCCGTAGTCGATCTGGCAATCGATGACCGTCTCGGGCAGGTGTGAGCGAGCAGGGTGTGCGGGAACAGCTTCGTGACGAGCACCGGCATCGTGATACTCGAACATCGAGCCGCTCCAGGACAGGAGCGCGCGGGCCGAGGGTGTGGGAGCGACGATCGTGCGACCGAGCTTGAACCAGTGCCGGAGCGGAATCTGGTCCGTCGCGATCGCCAGCAGGCTGCTCAGTCGCGCCTCCGAGGCGAGCAAGTCGTAGAACGAGCCGTCCAGTCGATTCTCCGCCGCGCTGCTAGCCGATGGCGAAGAGCCCGCGGCGCTCGTCGTAGAGAAAGCGGAAATCCATTTCGAGCGCGATCGACAGCAGGCGCTCGTTGAGGTTCGCCACCTCGGTCTTCGAGCGCCCTGCCGTCGGCCGCGAGCTGACCGAGGGCGGCGACGGCGTCAGCGCTCACATTCGAGACCGGCCGCTGCAGCTGCGCGCGCTGACCCAGAACTGGAGCTTCGCCGCAGGGGGAATCCAGTTCGCGTCCAGTTCGGCCGGCCCATCGCGATCGCCTTCCGGCGCCACCCGGTCGAGCCAGGCCATCGCCGGCTTGAGCGACTCGAGGTCGGCGAGGCCGGCAACCACCGCCGAGTGCAGCCGGTCGCTCCAGCGCTTCACCTCCCGCCGCTGCCGGCCAGAGCCGCGGCGATCTCCGGCGTGCCGCTCCATCAACTCGGTCAGGAACCAGAGCCATCCCGAAGGATCCGCGGCCGCTGCGCGAGCTCGCTCGGAGAACACCGCCAGCGCGCGCGCCAGGCCGGCATTCGACGGCAACTGCCGATCGGCCTGTTCGGTGAGAACACCGACCATGTCTTCGAGGCCATCGAAGAATCGGGCATCGAACCACGATGTCCGATCGACCATCTCGACGAGCGCCTGCCTGACGGTCAGGAGATGGCCGGCGAGGTTGCCGCTGTCGACGGTGGACACGTACTCGGGCGCCAGCGGCTGCAGGCGAATCGTGTCGTACCAGTTGTAGAAGTGGCCGCGATAGCGTGGCAGCGCTGTCGAGGGTCTCGACCACGCGCTCGACGCGATTCGACGAGCGCGTCGACGGCGTCAGGTAGCCGAAGTCGTGCGCCGCCACGTCGGCGAGCAGCTGCAGGCCGATGTTGGTCGGCGAAGTCCGCGAGAACCAGCTGCGGCTGTCGATCCTCCTGAAAGTTGTCCGGAATCAGGAAGTGCTGCTCGGGCGTCACGAAATCCTCGAAGAACGTCCAGGCGCGCAGCGCTGGTGGCGCCGCAGATAGCGGCGGTCCGGTGGCGAGAGATATTCATCGATGGGCTGCCGCGGCCGTCCGGTCAGATACGCGAGCTCGGGCGCGAGCAGCCAGCCGCCGCCACGGGCAGCGCCCAGCGAAGGCGGTCGGGGTTGACGGCCAGGGTCAGCGTCAGCAGTGCGATCGCCACGACCACGCCCGCCCACATCACGACATAGGTGTGCTGGCGCTCGGCGCGCAGGCGTCCGGCCGAAGCCGCCGCCGCCGAGCTCCCATTCGAGGAGTCCCCGACGCGTCACGCCCAGGCGGTGGAGGGTCCGGACGATCGCGTCCACGAGCGACGCGGCTTGGTCGGCGAGGAACACGGATGGTCAGCGACAGACGAAGCCCGAGACCCATCAGCCGTGGTCGCTGGGCCATGAAGCTACGCGCGCAGCGAGACGCCGCGGAACCGCGCCAGCGCGGCGTCCGCGAGCTCGAAGAGCGCGGTGAGGCCGACGGACAGGAGCCCGAACAGCATCCACACCCCCGGTGAACCGGGGGGCGACGGTCAGGCAAATGCCAGGAAAGACGAGGAGCGACGGTGGCAGCAGGCTGCGTCGGAGATTGTCGAAAATCTTCCAGCGCGCAGTAGGCCGGAAGCACGTTCCGTCCGGCGCCCCCGGATCGCGTCGGCACGGACGACGCGAGCCATGATGCGATCTGCCAGTCGCCGCGCGTCCACCGGTGCAGCCGCGCCATCCAGGCGAGGTAGTGAGTCGGGTACTCGTCGATGACGTGGACGTCGCTGCACAGCGCCGTTCTCGCGAACAGGCCTTCGAAGAGATCGTGGCTGAGCAGGCGATTGTCGAGGGATGCGGCCCGCCAGCGAGCGCGTCGAACGCCTCGGATGTCGAGGATCCCCTTGCCGACGAAGTTGCCTTCGCGAAACAGGTCCTGGTAGACATCACGGACACCGCCTTGGCGTATGGTCGAACCCGCTGCCGCCGGAAAAAGGCGTGTGCGAACAGTGGTCGCCTCCGCGCCCTCGAGATCGATTTCGACGCGTGGCTGAATGACGCCGTAGCCTTCGACCACGCGCGTCGATCCGATCAGGCTGGAGGCGCGGCCGGTTGAGGGATGCGCGAGCGCTCCGGCGAGCCGCTGCACGGTCCCGGCGGGCAACTGCGTGTCGGCGTCGACGGTGAGGACGAAGCGGCTGGCGCGGAGCTGCGATTCCGATCCGATGACCACGCTGAACGTCCCGCGGCGGCCGGTGCGCAGGTAGTTGATCAGCTCGACCAGCTTTCCGCGCTTGCGCTCCACCCCATCCACTTTCTGCTCTTCGCCGTTCCACAGCCGCCGGCGATGCAGCAGCACGAACCGCGCGCCGCCGTGCCGCTCGTTGAGCGCCGCGATGCCGTCGATGGCCGCGCCTGAACCAGACGATCGTCGTTTTCCAGAGTGTTCGCTCGGCGCATCGACGAAGTCGGTGAGCAGCCCGAACTGGGTGGCGCCGCCGTGGTTGGCGAGCGATCGGACCTCGAGATCGTGCAGCTGGCGCGCGACCCCTGATCGAGGGTCAGCAGCGTCGGCACGATGATCAGGGTGCGGTAATCTTCCGGCACGCCGCTGCTGAAATCCGAGTTTGGCCAGGCGCCGCGGCGTCATCGCCACCGTGACGATGCGATGGAACATCGTCACCGCGATTTCGAAGCCGGCAACAGCGAGACGAGCGCCGCGACCGCGGCCAGCCACCAGGGCGCACCGTTCCGCACGCTGTATGCGACCAGGCTGCCACGACCAGCGCGGTCAGTGCGGTCAGGCTCGTGAAGTACAACGCCGCCGCTTGGCGGTGCACGAGCGGCTTCAACCAGGCGGCGGCGCTTGCCCCCGCGCCCGCGGCCTTGGCCAGCTGCTCTTCCCCGGCATCCACGAGGTAGTAGCCGATGTGTTGACGGCGCGGATCCGGCGAGCGGTCCTCCTGCGCGAGCTTCAGCGCCAGCCCGGCGACCGCGGTTTCCCTGATGCCCGACCGCCGCGACAGCCGCTCGACGGAGCGGCGGTAGTCGCCGCGGTCTCGAAGTCCATCTGCGCGTAGCGACCGGACGGATCCTGACCAGCACCCCGTCGACGCGGCTTGACGTCCTCGACGAACTGCTGCCAGTCGATCGCGGATGTCCGCCGCATGCTGCCAATCAGGTTGCTGACGGCCAGCTGCAGGAACGCCTGCGCGTGTGCTCCTTGTTGCGTGATGTCGTCGAATCGCGTGTCGCGCGCGCCGAGCCGCCCTCGAGCTCCCTGCCAGAGCGCGCTCGCCGCCGGCGGGAGATCGCGGAGATCGTGAATCGAGCTGACGATGTAGGTCGGCGACGGCGTCCGCGGCAGGTGCACGTCGACGCGAAACGTAGCCGGCGCGCGTTCGACCGCTCGCTGATAGCCGGTGACGAACCGCCGCGCCGCCGCGCGCTGGCGACGGCGGTCGAGGACCTCGCGGTCAGCTGCGCGAGATGCCGCAGCAGCGCGGCCCGCAACATCGAGGGCAGGGCCCACAGCTCGCCGATCGAGGAGCTCGGTGACGCGCTGATACGCCTGGACGAACCGTTTGAGCACCTCGGGATCGATGCGGCCGCCGGTGCGCGCGGTCAGGTCGCAGGCGAGGGCATAGACCCGTGGCAGCCCGGCGAACGGGGCATCGGCCAGTTTCGGCAGCGAGTGGTAGTAGCCCCGTGAGAGATCGCGGCGCACCGCCCACATCTGTTCGCGGACGACGTGCAGGTTGTCGTGCAGCCACTCCTCGACGGGCACGCGCTCTCCCGTCGCCGTGCCGGTCAGCTCCGCTTCAGCGATCTCGATCGCCTCGGGCCTCCTCCTGAGCAGCGCGAGAAAATCCGTGGCGCTCGTGCCCCCGATGCGAAGCACCCGGCCGCCGGCGAGTTGCTCGGCGCAGCCCTCGAGCTGCTCCGAAGAGGCGAACGATTCAGGATTGAGAACGCTGCTGGAATCGAGAGCGGGGCTGATCTCCGCTGGAGCGTTGCCGAAGAGGTAGCGCATTTATGCGGCCACCGCTGCAATACGGCCGCCTGTGGTGGTGCCGGTCATGGTCACGTGCGCATCAACGGCTGAGTCAGCATCAGCATCGGACGATTGCGATCCCCTTGCCAGATTCATGCGATTCGAGCCGATCACTGCTTCTCATCCAACTGAGCCGTGGAACTGTTGCTGGCTTTGATCTTGCTCTGAAATGCGGCGTGAACCTGGACCTTGGAGACAAAGCCCGACGATTCATCTGTTCGATGAGCGGCCACGCCGACATCGTGTGTATTGACGGCCGCCGGATTTTCGTAAAGTGTCGCCATTGCGGACGCCGCTCGACCGGGCTGCAAGTGCCCGCCACCGAGTCTTTGGGAAGTGTGCCACGGATGCGATCGCAATCGCCGCTCGGTCGCAAATACACGCCAAGCCTGGCGGAAACGATGGCGTGCGCGGCCACGAAGGCGGTGGCTTCGGCCGTTCCGGCAGCCCCGGCAACGCACTGACGATCGGAACGACGGATGCCCAGCGTGGGTAGAGCCCTTCCAGTGGGCAAGGAGACGCGATGAAGGCCCTTGGCGCGGTGCTCGTGGTGCTCGGACTGATCGGGATCGCCTACGGCGGACTGAGCTGGACCCGCAAGAAAACGGTCGTCGACGCGGGCCCGATCGAAGTCACGACGGACAAGCACGAACGCCTGCCGATATCGCCACTGGCCGGTACGGTGCTGCTCGTCGCCGGCGTCGTGCTGATCGTGCGTCCGGGCGGACGGTAACGCGTCCGACGCCCGGCTGAAGCGTCGCGCGCCTAGCGTTCGACAGCCGGCAGCGTCGAGACGTTCCAGCCACCGCCCAACCCTTGATCAACCCAGGACGCTCGCGCCGTCATCCGGCGCGTGAGCAGCCCGACCGCGCGCGCTCATTCTGAAGCGCGACGCTCTGGGCAACCGTGACCTCCAGATAACTCGCCAGCCCGCCTCGATAGCGCAAGGTCGCCTGCTGCAGCGACCGCTCGGAGGCGTCCACGGCCCGCCGCTGAATCGCGGCTTCCTCGCTGAGGATTCTGAGTGCGGCGAGCTGGTCTTCCACACTCGCGGAACGCTTCGAGCACGGATTCTGGTAGCGGCAGTGGCTTCCTCGTAGGTGGCTCGCGCTTCGGCGGTGGCCGCGTGCCGCCGGCCGCCGTCGAAGATCGTGATCAACGCCGAGGGACCGGCGCTCCAGAACGTGCTCAAGCCGCCGATCCAGTTCGCCAGCGACGCGCTCTCGAAACCGCCCGATCCCGTCAACGCAAAGATCGGATAGAAGGCCGCGGTCGTCACCCCGACCTGTGCGTTGGCCGGGCGACGCGACGCTCGGCCGCCGAAATGTCGGGACGCCGTTCAGGACTCCGAGGGCAGGCCGACGGGCACGAGCGGGGGCGTGGTCAACCGTTACCGGCGCCAGCGCGAACCCCGACGCGGGCACGCCGACGAGCACCGCACATCGCGTGCTCCACTGCGGCCCGCGCGACGCCGACGTCGACAGCCTGAGCCCGCGTCGTTTCGAGCTGCGTTTCGGCGAGCGCGACGTCCGCCTGCGACGCCAGACCGCCTCTGAACCGGTTGCGTGTCAACTCGAGCGCCCGTTCGTAGGCCGCAACCCGCCGAATCAGCAGCTCGCGTTCGCGATCGAATCCGCGGAGCAGAAAATGAGTCCCCGGCCAGCTCCGCGTGAAGGCTCAAGTTGACCAGCTCGAGATCGGCCGCGGTCGCCTGAGCTGGCGGTTCGATTGGCTTCGACGCTGTTGCGAATCCGGCCCCAGACGTCGGCCTCGTAGATCACATTCGCCGGCAGCAGCAAGTCGGTGTAGGTGTCATGAAAAGGCGAGACGGGCGCGGTTGCCCGACGGCTTGGCCCACGACACCGATGGCGACGCGGTGATCTGCGGGTAGAGCGCCGATCGGGCGCCGCTGACTCGACGCGCGCGCCTGCGTGAACCTCGCCTGCGCCTGTTCTGAGCGTCTGATTCGAGACGCTGATTTGCGCTCGAGCTGGTTTAGCTGCTCGTCCCCGAACACCTCCCACCACGGACCGCGCGTGCCGCATCGCGCGGGCTCGCCCGGCTTCCAGTCCGCGTTCTCCCTGAACGCGGTCGGCGTTGCACCACCGGCGGAGCGTAGGTCCTGGTGGCGCACGCGAAGCGACAGTCAGCAGTGCCGGCCACCACCAGCGCTGGCGCGGGATCATCGCTCCCCAGCTCCACTCGCTGCCGCGGGCGCGACGACGCGAACCGTGACGCCGTCCACCAGCGAGTCCGGAGGGTTGACGACGACGCGCTCCGAACCCGCTGAGGCCCGACGCGTGATCTCGACGTCGCTGCCGAAATCCCGGCCGGCGATCACCGGCGTCGTCTCGAATGCGATCGCCGACGACCGCCGCGACCTGCAGGCCTTCGGTTCTGAAAATCAGCGCGCCTCGCCGGCAGCTTCAGCGTCGGCGCTGGTGACGGCAGCTTGAGGGTGGACCTCCGCATACGAACCCGGCAGCTCGCCTTTCGGATTGTCGACGTCGATTTCTGCTCAGCAGGGTGCGCGAAGCGACGTCGATCGACTGGGCCGTCCGCGCCAGCTTGCCGTTGAACGTCCGGCCGGGAAATTCCTTCAACGCCAATTCGGCGGCGATGCCCGGCTGGGCCAGCTGCGAGTAGACCTGGGGAACGCTGACGAACACCCTCAGCTTGTGCACCGCGGCGATGTGGAAGAGCTCCTTCGCGTTGCTCCTCCGGAATCGATGAGGGCGCCGACCTCGGTATTGCGCGCCGTGATGACGCCGTCGAAGGGCGCCTCGATCCGCGTGACGCCGTAGAGCTGCTCGAACCGCTTGACGTTGGCGCGCGCCGATTCCACGGCGGTCTGGCGCGCCTCGAGGTTGCCGTTGGCGTTGTCGAGGTCCTGCCGCGACACCGATTCGGTGCTGATCAAGTCCCGGTAGCGCTCCGCCGTCGTCGTCGCCAGCCTGGCGTTGGCTTCCGCGGTCGCCAGGTCGGCAGCTGGGCCTGGGCGATCTGCTGATCGAGCTCGGGGTGTCGATTTCGGCGAGCAACTGGCCGGCCCGCACGTGGGCGCCGATGTCCACCAGCCGCCGCTTCAAGTAACCGTCGGTGCGCGCGTAGATGGAGGCGTCGGTGAACGCTTGCATCGTGCCCGGCAGCACGATCTCCTCCTGCGGCGCGCCGTGCTGCGGCGTGACGACGCTGACTGTCAGGTTCCGAGCTCGCGCGTCTCCCTCGTCACCACCGCCAGCGCCCGCGCCCGCGTCGAAATCCCCAGAATGCCAGCCCGAGGGCCAGCGCCGTCAACACCATCCCGCCGACAATCGGCCCCCTGCGGCCGGACTTCGCCTCGCTCATCGAACGCCTCGTAGCTCTTGTTGTCTGCCGTGGAAGATCGCAAAGACCGTGGGCACGAAGATCAGCGTCGCCACCGTCGCCAGCGTGAGTCCGCCGATGACCGGCGCGGCCGAGCGGCGCGTTCTGCTCGCCGCCCTCGCCGAGGCCGAGCGCCATCGGCACCATGCCGATGATCATCGCCAGCGCGGTCATCAGCACCGGCCGCAGCCGCGTGAACCCGGCGGTCGACGCCGCGTCGACCGCGGTCGCGTCGCCTGGCGCAGCTCGTTCCTTCGCGAAGCTGACCACCAGGATGCTGTTCGCGGTGGCCACGCCCATGCACATGATCGCGCCGGTCAGCGACGGCACGCTGATCGTGGTGTGCGACGGAACAGCATCCAGACGATGCCGGCCAGCGCGCGCCGGCAGCGCCGAGATGATGATGAACGGGTCGAGCCACGACTGGAAATTGACGACGATCAGCAGGTAGACGAGCACGATCGCGAGTGCCAGGCCCGCAGAGCAGACCCGCGAACGAGGTGCGTCATGGTATCGATCTGGCCGCGCAGGAACGATGCTGCGATCCGCGCGGCAGGTCCTGCCGCGCCGCGTCGAGGATGGAGTGATCTCGCGCGCCACCGCTGCCGAGGTCCCGCCCCTGCACGGCGCCGTAGATGTCGATCACCGGCTGCACGTTGTAGTGCGACACGACGGCCATGCGGCCCGAGTCGCGTGATCACGGAGGCGAGCGCCTCGCAGCAGCTCTGACGGGCGTTGCGGCGCCGGTGATCGGGAATGTTGCCCAGGTCCTGCAGCGAGCCGATCCGTGTTCGCGTGGCGTCTCGGGTCGCGCACGGTGTAGCTGACGCCGGTGGTCGGGTTCAGCCAGTACGGTGGGCGTCGTCTGGCGCGCTGCCCGACAGCGAGATCAGCAGGTTGTTGGCGACGTCACGCTGCGTGAATCCGATCTGCGGCGGCGCGCGTGCGATCGACGTCGATGTGCAGCAGCGGCTGGTTGAACGCCTGGTGGACGCGCAGGTCGACGATGCCGGGCACCTGCGCGAGCTTGACCGACCAGCTCCGACCGCGAACGCGACGGTTGCCCGCGATGATTCCGGCCGACGACCTGGACGTCGATCGGCGCCGGCAGCCGAAGTTGAGGATCTGCGTCGACGATGTCGGCCGGCATGGAACGAGAACAGAATCCCGGGAAGCGCTGCGCCCAGGCGCGAGGCGGAGCGCGTGGACGTAGCCGATCGGTCGGGTTGATGCCCCTCGGCCAGCGAGACCAGGATGTCGCGCGTCCGACGGCCAATCGGCGCCGAGTTGCGTGTAGGACAGGTTGATGCCGCTGTAGGGCAGGCCGATGTTGTCGATGATCGTTGACGATCTCGTGGCCCGGAATGACCTCGCGGATGACCGATGCACCGGTCACAGCGCCGCCGTTTCCTCAGTGCGGTCGATATTTATCTACTTTGCCCCGGTCACCATATTTATCATCAGCATTCGGATTATGATCTTTTTAACTGACGTTCAAGGCTTTCTGACTCACTTGACCTCCCTTGATGTGGGATACTACATCCTGCTCCTGGCGGTCTTCCTGGGTATTGAGGTCATCAGCCACGTGCCGGCCATCCTGCACACGCCTCTGATGAGCGGCGCCAATGCTATTCACGGGGTGGTCATCATCGGCAAGCATTATTGTGATGGGCCATGCATCACCGTGACAACTACCTGGCATTGAGTACTTGGATTTCCTGGCAGTCGTGTTGGGAACATTGAATGTCGTCGGCGGATTCGTGGTCACCAATCAGGATGCTCCAGATGTTTAAGAAGAAGAAAAGCTAGTGGTGACTAGTGCGTAGTGAGATCTCGCGTAACTCAGCGGAATTTGCGGCAGAAATAAGAGGGAAGACAATCCAAACTCCAAAATCCACATTCGATACAATGGCCAATACAGTGATATCGCTGACAATCCTGTTTCCATCATCGGCAGCATTGGCTTCATTGCTCGGCCTGAAAATGCTGGCTAAACCCGACACGGCCCGGAAAGGAAACCTGTTCGCTGCATTTGGCATGGCCGATCGCCATCATGCAGGAACGATTCCTGTTCCAACGAAACCGTGGATCAGGTCACAAGGCCATCGAAGTTCCCCGTATCGGCAACGCTTCACTTTCATATTATGGCGCTATTGTCATTGGTACCGTGGTGGGATGGTTTAGCTCGCGATGCGCGTGAAGATGACTGCCATGCCGCAGATGGTGTCATTGTTCAATGGAATGGGAGGCGCATGCGCAGCACTTGCGGTCGGCATTGTGGAGATGAGCACGCATCATCCGGCATGAATTCGGTCAGCGGATACGCTTCATCTTCCTGAGCGTGATGATCGGTACGGTGTCTTTCGCCGGCAAGTATGATCGCCTATGGAAAACTGGAAGGAAAAATAAAAGATTACGGCAGCAAAAGTGCAACAGGTGACCCCAACAACACCGATCGTGTTTGCTCATCGCTGGCCCTGATCATGTTTGCTTGTATCGATGAGCGGGCCCGGATTGCCTGATCCATTGATCTGGGTCATTTTCGGCGCTTCGCTGGTCTACGGTGTATTGTTCGTGTTACCGATTGGTGGTGCGGACATGCCGGTGGTGATTTCATTATTGAATTCATTCACTGGGATTGCAGCAGCGTTGGGAGGTTTCTATATGATAACGAGGTTATGCTCACCGGTGGGATCCTTGTGGGAAGTGCAGGAACGATTCTGACCGTATTGATGTGCAAGGCGATGAACAGGTCGTTTGTGGAATGTGCATCAGTCGGTGCATTTAGCGCGCACTAGACGCAGTTCTAAATCCATGAAGGAGTCTGTCTATCAGCGAAATCAGTGTGTCACTGATAGCAACTATCTTGTGCGCATATGCACAGCGAGTCACGATCGTCCCTGGCTATGGTCTTGGCAGTCGCACAAGCGCAACATACTTGTCATGAATTTGAAAAAGCACTTGAAGCAAAAGGTGTGGAAGTGAGATTTTGCCATTCATCCGGTTGCCAGGACGCATGCCGGGTCACATGAATGTGCTTGCTTGGCCGAAGCGGATGTGCCTTATGATAAGCTGAAAGAAATGGAAGATATCAATCCACAGCTTCCGAATACAGATGTTGTCATTGTCATCGGTGCCAATGATGTAGTCAATCCTGCGGCCGAAACTGATCCTTCATCACCCATCTATGGCATGCCGATCATCAAAGCGAATACAGCAAAAAATATCATTGTCATGAAACGCAGCATGGCGAAGGGGGCTATGCCGGTATTGAGAATGAATTATTCTACGACCAAAAAACAAGAATGTTGTTTGGTGATGCGAAAGCTTCGCTCGAAGAATTGATTGCAGGAGCTTGAAGAATGCATAATGATAACGGCCGTTAGCTTCCTTTATAAATTTCAACTGATATTCCCGGTATAGTATAAAATCATGGTGCCCGCCGTGATCGTGATGACCGATAGGCTGCTCAGGATAACCGGATGATAAAATAAAAATAATTAAGGGTATACCAAACAAAGGGAAGAGCTATCCAGCATAATGTATTTCTCGAAGAAATCTCCTTTTTTGATTTGTTATAGAAACGGAAAAAGGTAATCGGTCCATGGCCAGCCAACCTAACATGTTGCTCATAGGCCATACATTGCCAAATCCAAATAAAGATTGCAGGATAATCAAGGTCCAAAAGGTATAACCCCAGTAAGACCACCACCAAGGCAATAGAAAAAAAGAATTTTACTTAAGCGAGAACTTTGATCGCGCCCGTATGATTTGGCCAGGCTGTGTCACCGGGCGATGTAATACATCCAGGCGGATTAAAACTTTTCAGTGAAGGAGATTGCAGTATTGCTCCCATAAGAGATGAATCCGCTGATGTAAATCATCGACAGGATAAATAATATAACCCGAACGGTAATACCACTAAAATCTGCATTTGTCCCATCAACACGATTTTGTTTCGAGGAACGAAATCCAAAAGAAACAATAGGGCGAGCATATAGCCAACCTGGGGACGGAGAAAACTTTCATTTTTAAAAATCCCTTGACCTGCTTGTCATTCTCCAGGTGAAGAAGGGAAATGCTTCCTGCTCCGAGCCGGATTTTGTCCACAATTTTGAAATTTTGGTAAGCGAAATCAGTTGCCCCCGAAGACCTTCTTATTTCTTGCTTCTTTCTTGTCTTATCATCTATTGAATCAGCATGAATCAAACTTAGTTTTCGGAAAAAAGCTGGGTGCCAGAGACGGACAACCATCCACAAACACCAATGGCACAGCTATGATGAGCACAACACCAAATATTAAATCAAGCCGAAAGAAAACGTATGAAAAAACATCCACGCCTTAGCAAACCAATAAGTCGGTATCAACCAAAACAAATTGAGAGGTCGCTACAGGACCATATTTTTCCATTTTCAGATTGATCCAACAGCCTGGGTAATACCTGGTAACTCCCATACAAGATGACCGAATACGATCTGCATGGACGTAATGACGGAATTCAGTTTGGCCGGGAGAATATCCGGATGATCAGCAGGTAAGCGGCATTAACAATGAAGAAAGTAAAAAGTGAGCAGCCGGAATGCATACGATGAAACCCAGCGCACCCAATATTCCACGGAGATCCAAATGGCCACCAATCCCAAGGAGCAGCCATAGGAGGATCACAATTTTAGACATGTGGATCAGCAGGTGAATTAGCCGGGCGACCGTGAATGGTGCTGAGGATACAGGAGTTTGGGCAGGATGATATAATTGTCCTTCGGATCAATCAGGATATCACTAAAGTCCGCTTAATGAGAAACATGGACAACACAAAGCCAAAGAAGGCGAAATAAAAAGTCATCCGGGTCCGATCATCGTTGAGCCAAGAAGGTCGATCAGGATGGTGGCTCCCCACGGCGTTAAAGCCATGAAGATGGTGAGCGGTGTGGCCGTTGAAATTTCTTTTTTCGAGAGTCTGGCGCCTCATGTTTTATGAAACCCGGTCGTTCGCCGGTCATCCATAGTCAGTTTGGCAGTCAGGATGAAGACTGCGAGGTGTTTCATGTCTGCCCCAGCCGGGTATATATCGATGCTGGCAACAGAAACAGCCACAGTAAAATTTTATTGGCGGGATTCTTCTTCATCGGTCTATGATTTGTGGTTCATAGCATCCATGATCTCGTCGGTGGCGCCCGGAAGCGAACCGTGTGCAGTCAGGCTGGCAAACATTTGCTCCGGCTCTTATCACCTCGGTGCGTTTTTAATTCGGCAAGCGATCCGTTGGCGACAATCACACCCTGGTCGATGAGCACGATCTGGTCGCTCACCTTTTCGACAATATCCATCATGTGGCTGCAGTAAAAGATCGTTTTGCCTTCCTGTGTGCGAGGCGCTGTATCAAGTCTTCTTTACGATCAGCACACTGTTGGCATCCAATCCGCTGAGTGGTTCATCGAGGATGGCAATCTGCGGGATTGTGCAGCAGGCCGGAAGCAATCAATCACTTTTTGCTTCATCATCCTTTGCTGAAGGTGTCCATGCGTTGATCGATGACATCTTTGAAGGCCCGGGCGCGGACATAAATTTTTGTACGCGGTCTTTTGCTCGTTTCCGCCGGAAGATTGTACGAGGCAGCGCCACATAAAGGATAAAAACTCGGTCGGCGTGAGGACATCGTAAGAGTTCGGCCAGTTCGGGCACATAACCAATGAGGCTTTTGATTTGAAGCGTATTGGTCTTCAGATCCATGTCTTTGATCATCACCTCCCCGGTATAATCCGGCAGCAGTCGCACACAGGATTTTCACGGTTGTGCTTTTCCCAGAAGCGCCCATTCGGGGCCTATATAGCCAATCACCTGGCCGGGATAGATATCCGAGGTTGATGCCCTTGAGGACTTCTTTAGGGCCATAGCTCTTGCGGAGGTTTTTTATCGTGATGATGAGCAATACGTAACT
>ERZ1370068.870-contig-10797_pt1 | contig 17354 bp, 20 predicted proteins | sample MGYA00561227_ERZ1370068 | MGnify/ENA primary metagenome ERZ1370068 (study PRJEB38410, sample SAMEA6850437) | metagenome | study: Metagenomic assessment of the ecological functions of the soil: analysis of the soil microbiota associated with the...
AGTTACGTATTGCTCCCGGAGCCCGAAGAGACTTCGCCGGCCTGGGTCGAGTGGGAGCAGCGCAAGCATCGAGCGCCTGCTCGCGACCGACGCGGCCTGACACTGACGACCGACCGAAGAGAGGATCGATGGCTACAGACACTGCGATACGACGTGAAGGATCTGGCGCTCGCCCCCGAAGGCGTGCGGCGGATCGCGTGGGCCGACCGGCAGATGCCGGTGCTCGCGGCGATCCGCGAGCGCTTCGAGCGCGAGCAGCCGCTCGCCGGGCACCGCATCTCCGCATGCCTGCACGTGACGACCGAGACGGCGAACCTCGCACGCACGCTCGAGGCGGGCGGCGCGGACGTCGTCCTCTGCGCGTCCAACCCGCTCTCGACGCAGGACGACGTCGCGGCCGCGCTCGTCGAGGAGTACGGCGTCGGCGTGTTCGCGATCAAGGGCGAGGACAACGACACGTACTACCGCCACATCGAGGCCGCGGTCGACCACCGGCCGCACCTGACGATGGACGACGGCGCCGACGTCATCGGCGTCCTCCACTCGGCCCGCCGCGAGCAGCTCGGCGACGTGATCGCGGGTACCGAGGAGACGACGACGGGCGTCGATCCGCCTGAAGGCGCTCGAGCGCGACGGCAAGCTCGGCTTCCCGGTCATCGCGGTCAACGAGGCGCGCACGAAGCACCTCTTCGACAACCGCTACGGCACGGGCCAGTCGACGATCGACGGGATCATCCGCGCGACGAACGTCCTCCTCGCCGGCAAGCGCTTCGTCGTCGCCGGCTACGGCTGGACCGGCCGTGGCGTGGCGATGCGGGCGCGCGGGATGGGCTCCCACGTCATCGTCACCGAGGTCGATCCGCTGCGCGCGCTCGAGGCGGCGATGGACGGCTACGAGGTGCTCCCGATGGACGCCGCGGCCGCGGTCGGCGACATCTTCTGCACGGCGCACCGGCGACAAGAACGTCATCACGCGCGCGCACATCGGAGCGGATGAAGGACGGCGCGATCCTCTGCCAACACGGGTCACTTCAACGTCGAGATCGAGATCGGCGCGCTGCGCGACCTCGCGGTCGAGACGCGCGAGGCGCGCGCGTTCGTCGACGAGTTCACGATGTCCGACGGCCGCCGTCTGTACCTCATCGGCGAGGGGCGGCTCGTGAACCTCGCCGCCGCAGAGGGTCATCCGCGCGCTCGTCATGGACATGTCGTTCGCGAACCAGGCGCTCTCGGCCGAGTGGGTCATCCAGAACGCGGCGACGCTCGAGCGCAAGGTCTACGACGTGCCGAAGGACATCGACGACGAGATCGCCCGGCTGAAGCTCGAGACGATGGGCATCGCGCATCGACCAGCTCACGGAGGAGCAGGCGCAGTACCTCGCCTCGTGGGACGAAGTGGACCGTAACCCCGAGCGCATCGTCCGCCTCGAGGCGGACGCCGTGGTCGTGCTCGACCAGCGGCGGCTGCCCGACGAGGAGGTCGAGCTGCGGTGCGCGTCGGCGGCGGAGGTCGCCGACGCCATCCGCACGCTCGCGGTTCGCGGCGCACCGGCGATCGGCGTCGCGGCGGCGTACGGGCTCGCGCTCGCTGCGTCGCGCGGAGAGGATCTCGACGCGGCGTACGACGTGCTCGCGTCGTCGCGCCCGACGGCGGTGAACCTCCGCTGGGCACTCGACGAGCTGCGCGACGATCCGACGCCGGAGCGAGCACGCGCGCTGCACGACGACGAGGTGGCGCGATGCCGCCGGATGGGCAGCACGCTACGGCACTCGCTCCCGACCTGGAGCGCGCGTTGCTCGACGCACTGCAACACCGGTGCGGCTCGCGACCGGCGGCTACGGCTCGGCGCTCGGGGCGGTGCGCGCCGCGTGGGAGGCGGGCCTCGTCGAGCACGTCTGGGTCGACGAGACGCGCCCGCTCCTCCAGGGTAGCGCGGCTGACCGCCTGGGAGCTCGACGCCCTGGGCATCCCGTTCTCCGTGATCGTGGACGGAGCGGCGGCGTCGCTCATGGCCGCCGGCGACGTGGACGCCGTCTTCACCGGCGCCGACCGCATCGCGGCCAACGGCGACGTCGCGAACAAGGTCGGCACGTACGGGCTCGCGGTCGCGGCGCAGCCGTCACGAGATCCCGTTCTACGTCGTCGCGCCGACCACGACGCTCGACCTGTCGGTTGCCTCGGGGCGCGGAGATCCCGATCGAGGAGCGCGATCCGGCGGAGGTCTCGACGCGGTTCCCGGCGCGCAACCCCGCCTTCGACGTCACGCCGGCCGAGCTCGTCACCGGCGATCGTGACCGAGGAGGGCGTGCATCGCGCGCCCTACGAGTCGCTCGCTTCCCGCTCCGGTGCGCATCGCATCGTGATCGGACGTCGACCGGGACGACCGCGTCGGTTCTCGAACGGTTCGGGTTCGACGAGCCGCTCTTCGAGTCGCTGCGAGCGCAGCGTCGTCGCGGGCGAGCTGTCGCCCGAGTCGAATCTGATCCGCGGCTCGATCGAGCCGCCGCGCGACGAACGACGTCACGCCGCTCCCGAGCCCGGGCGACGCCGCGTACGAGGAGTGACGCGCCGCGGGGCTCGAGGCGCTCGGGCGCGGCGAGGTCGCGCAGGTCGTCCTCGCGGGCGGGATGGCGACCCGGTTCGGGGGCGTCGTCAAGGCGGTGCTCACGGCCGTCGACGGCAAGAGCTTCCTCGAGGCGAAGCTCGAGCAGACCGCGGCGCTCGAGGGCGCTCTGGATGCCTCCGTCCCGGTCGCGCTGATGACGAGCTTCGCCACGGACGCGACCAATCCGCCGCGCACGTGGAGCGAGCGCGGTCTCGGCGATCCGCTCGTCTTCCACCAGTTCGTCTCGCTGCGGCTCGAGGCATCCGGTGAGCTCTTCCGCGACGATGACGGCGCAGCGCCTCGCTGCTACGCCCCGGGCCACGGCGACCTCTTCCAGGCGACTCCGGCGCTCGGGCACGCTCACGGCCTTGCGCGAGCGCGGCGTCCGAGTCGTGACGATCTCGAACGTCGACAACCTCGGAGCGCGCGTGGATCCCGTCGTCGTCGGCGCTGCACCTCGCTCGGCGGCAGGCCGCTGCACCTGCGAGGTCGCACGCAAGCGAGGGCGACATGGGGGAGCGCCCGTCCGCGTGGACGGAAGCTGCCAGCTCGTCGAGGGCCCGCGCTTCCTCCGTCGTTCGACCAGGAGCTCGCGCCGGTCTTCAACACGAACACTGCGCTCGTCGACATCGACGCGCTCGACGAGGACTACGACCTCACGTGGCTCTACGTGCAGAAGACGGTCGACGGGCGTGATGCGGTCCAGCTCGAGCGCCTCGTACCACGAGGTGTCCGGCGCTCGTCGCCGACGCAGTACCTCGAGGTGCCGCGTCGCGGCCCGCGGCGCGCTCGCCTCTGCCGATCAAGACGCCGGCCGATCTCGAGCGCGCGCGAGGACGATCTCCGCGAGCTGCGTCGCAGCTTCGCCGATCTGAGCACGAACTTCGGCACGAAGTCGTGACGGGCGTCGCCTCGCCTACCGTCGTCGTGTGCGGCTGCTCGACATCGTCCTCCCGGAGCGCTGCGCGATCTGCGACAGCGCCCGGCCGAGCCGCTGTGCGACGCGATGCCGTCGAGCTCGCTGACGCGGCTCGTTCCGCCCGTCTGCGAGCGCTGCGGGTCGCCCGGGCCGTGGCCCGTCCGGCGCTGCGCCGAATGCGCGGGAAGGCGGCTCGCGTTCGCTCGGGCGCGCGCGCGGCGATCGTCTACGACGCGCGTGCGCGGGCGCTCGTTCGGGCGTGGAAGGAGCACGGGCGGCGCCGCCTCGCGCGCGAGGCGGCCGACGCTCGTCGCGGAGGTCGATCCGGCGCCCGGAGGCGGACTGCCTCGTGCCCGGTGCCGGGCGATCCCGAGCGCGCCTGGCACCGCGGCGACGTCCCGCCGCGCGCGCTCGCGACGGAGCTCGGGCGGATCTGGGCGCTCCCTGCGCGCTCGACGTGCTCGAGCGCGTCCGGCCGCCTCGACAGCGCGGGCTCTCGCTCGACGAGCGGCGCCGCAACGTCCGCGGGAGCGTCGCATGCGCGCGGTGGTCGTCCCGCGTGAGACCTGTGTCGTCGACGACGTCTACACGTCCGGAGCGACCGTCGACGCCTGCGCGCGCGGCGTGTCGCCGGGCCGGCGCGCGCCGAGCCGCGTCGTCACCTTCGCGCGGGCCGTCCGTTAGATTGGGACGGTCGTCATCGCCACGATCTCGAAAGGAGCGCCGGCAATGCAGCTCCAGGTCAAGGCTCACCACGCCTCCGTGCCTGACTCGGTTCGCGCGTACGCGGAGAAGCGCCTCTCGAAGCTCTCCCGCCGCGCTGTACGAGAGGCACGGTCGATCGAGGTGACCTTCTCGTCGCGAGCACAATCCGTCGATTCGCGACGACCACGTTGCAGAGGGTGGTCGTGTTCATCGAAGGGGCCGAACCTGGTCGCGCGCGAGTCCGCGACGACCGTACGAGGCGGCGGTCGACAAGCTCGTCGACAAGCTCGAGCGCCAGATCGAGCGCTACCGCGACAAGCGGGTGCATCGAGCCGCGTCGGGCCGCGCAGCGCAAGACGCGACGACGCTCGCCGGCGAGGAAGCCGCGGCGTAGGCACGCATGCCGATCGATCCCGGCCGCGAGCTGGCTTGCGGCAGGCATCACAGGGCTGCAGCGACAGCGGGAGGGACGCGGTCGCGACGAGCGAGGGTGACGGCACGCCGGGCGACGAGGTGGCGCCTTCGTCGCGCTCGCGGACGGGACGCTTCGTGCTCGAGTCGGGCGCAGCGAGTGACCCCGCTCCGTTCGGCGGAGGCGCTCCGCGAGAGCATCGAGCCTCCCATCGTCGCCGCGCCGTACGGCGCTCGGACGTCTGGGCGGTGGGCGCTGGTGGCGATCGAGGTCGTGCTGGCTCGATCCCGATCCGCGCGGGGCGACCTCGAGCTCAGCTGGAACGGCTCCGAGCTCGCGCTGACGGTCGACGGCCTGCCCGCCGACCTGTCCGCGCGCGTCGGCGCTCGAACGGATCGCCGCGGATCGGATGAGCGGCGCCTACGCGGCGCACGCTCATCGCCTCCGCGAAGACGGTGTGGGCTTCTGCCGGTGCTCGCGCTCTCAGACCGCCGTCTCCGACGCGCGCGGCGATCGTCGACCGGCGATGACCGCAGAGCCAGTTCCGGGCGCCTCACGCTCGAGTCGCCAGATCTCCCGGTTGAAGATCGGTGACGAGTCTCAGCGGCCTCGTCGCGACGACGGATGCGGATCGTCGGCCCCTGACATCACCGCGATCTCGCCGAAGCAGTCGCCCGGCCCCAGCGTGTTGATCGACCGCACCGTCGTGAATCACGTCGGCCGTGCCCGGACCGGATCGCGAACACCGCGTGGCCGAAGTCGCTCCTCGCGGAGGAGGACGCGTCACCGTCGTCGATCTCGAGCTCCTCGCACGCCGTCGCGATGCGTCCCGGCTGCTCGCCCGACAACTCGCCGAACAGTGGCAGCGCCGCCAGATCCGCCGCGTCCATCGCGGCGACGCCACCACTGTCATGGCGGCGATCTGGTGTCGGAATGGTGGCGATCCGGTGAGCGTAAAGAGCGCCGGACGAGGCGCGAGCCCGGCAACGCGAGCCGGTACCCAGGCCCGTGCCAGGCGACAGCTATGGAGGTTCGGAGAAGCGTCCTTCGCCTCGGCGAAGGACGGCGTCTCAAGCGGCTCGCCGAGCAGGCCGGCCTACATCGGGACGCTCGAGCCCGACTTCGAGACGCTCTCGGACGACGAGCTCCGCGGGAAGACCGCCGAGTTCAAGCAGCGCATCGAGAACGGCGAGTCGCTCGACGAGATCCGATCTTCGAGGCGTTCGCGGCCGTCCGCGAGGCGCGCAGGCGGACGAGTCGGGGCAGCGGCTGTTCGACGTCCAGCTGATGGGCGGGATCGTCCTCCACGAGGGCGACATCGCCGAGATGAAGACCGGTGAGGGCAAGACCTTCGTCGCGAGCGCAGCCGCTCTACCTGAACGGGCTCGACCGGCGAACGGCGTCCACCTCGTGACGGTGAACGACTACCTCGCCAAGCGCGACGCCGAGTGGAACCGCGCCCGTCTACGACCGGCTCGGGCGTCTCGGTCGGCTCCATCCAGAACATGATGCCGTTCGCGCGGCGCGCAGGGACGCATACGCGTGCGACGTCACGTACGGGACGAACTCCGAGTTCGGCTTCGACTACCTCCGCGACAACATGGCCGTCTCGCTCGACAACGTCGTCCAGCGCAGCCACGTCGTTCGCGATCGTGGACGAGGTCGACTCGATCCTCGTCGACGAGGCGCGGACGCCGCTCATCATCTCGGGCGAGCCCGAGACCGCGGCCGCAGACGTACTACCAGTTCGCCCGCGTCGTCACGGAGCTCGAGGGCGCGCCGCGCACGCGCAAGACGGCGAAGGGCGTGGACGAGACCGAGCTCTCGGGCGCCGACTACCTCTACGACGAGAAGTTCAAGACCGTCTCGCCCGCGCAGTCGACGATCGACGAAGGTCGAGCGCGCGCTCGGCATCGACAACCTCTACGACCCGCGCCACGTCCAGCCTCGTGAACCACCTCATGCAGGCGCTCAAGGCGCAGTCGCTCTACAAGCGCGACGTCGACTACGTCGTCCAGGACGGACGAGGTCAAGATCGTCGACGAGTTCACCGGCCGCATCATGGAGGGCCGGCGCTGGAGCGAGGGCCTCCACCAGGCGATCGAGGCGAAGGAGGGCGTCGCGCATCCGCGAGGAGAACGTCACGCTCGCGACGATCACGCTCCAGAACTACTTCCGCCTCTACGAGAAGCTCGCCGGCATGACGGGAACGGCGAAGACGGAGGAGAAGGAGTTCGTCGAGATCTACAACCTCCACGTCGTCGAGATCCCGACGAACGTCAGCCCGTCGCGCGCGCTCGACGAGAACGACTTCATCTTCAAGACGCCGGAGGCGAAGTTCAGCTGCCAGTGCTCGACGACATCGTCGAGCGCCACGAGAAGGGCCAGCCCGTGCTCGTCGGCACGATCGCGGTCGAGACCGTCCGAGTACCTGCTCGGAGCTCCTGAAGCGCACGCGGGATCCCGCACAACGTGCTGAACGCGAAGGAGCACGAGCGCGAGGGCGAGATCATCAAGGACGCAGGCCAGCGCGGCGCGGTCACGATCGCGACGAACATGGCCGGCCGCGGCGTCGACATCAAGCTCGGCGAAGGCGTCGCTCGACCTGGGCGGCCTCTACGTGCTCGGCACCGAGCGCCACGAGTCGCGCCGCATCGACAACCAGCTCCGCGGCCGCTCGGGCCGCCAGGGCGATCCCGGCGAGACGCGCTTCTACCTCTCCGGCCAGGACGACCTCGTGCGCCTGTTCGCCGGCGACCGGATCTACAACATCATGGACCGCTTCAAGATCCCGGACGACCAGCCGATGGAGGCGTCGATCCTCTCGAAGCAGATCGAGAACGCGCAGAAGAAGGTCGAGGAGCAGAACTTCGTCGCGCGCAAGAACGTCCTCAAGTACGACGACGTCATGAACACGCAGCGCATGGTCATCTACGAGCAGCGCCGACGGCGTGCTCGAGGGCGACGACCTCTCGGACGAGGTGCGCGAGTGGATCCAGGAGACCGTCGCGACGACGGTGACGCAGTTCACCGACGCCGAGTACCCGGAGGAATGGGACCTCGAGGGCCTGGTCACGCAGATGCAGTCGCTCTACGACACGGACATCACCGTCGAGGAGCTCCGCGAGGAGATCGACGTCCGAGAGCCGCGAGGCGCTCATCGAGGAGTTCGTCGACGACGCGCTCGAGACGTACGACGAGCGCGAGCAGGCGCTGCGGAGCCGAGCTCTCACGCGAGGTCGAGCGCTACATCATCCTCCAGATCGTCGACCTCGCGCTGGCGCGAGCACCTCGAGGCGATGGACTACCTCCGCGAGGGCGTCCACCTGCGCGCGTTCGCCCAGAAGGACCCGCTCGTCGAGTACCGCGGCGAGGGTCACGTCGATGTTCGAGGAGCTCAGTCAGACCGATCCGGCGAGGAGGTCGTCGCTCACGCTCTTCCACGTCGCGCGTCGAGATCGAGGCAGCCCGCGCTCGAGCCGATGCAGGCACCGCGAGAGCTCGCTCCACTACGAGCACGAGACGTCGGCCGGAGCGGACGTCATCACCGCTGCGGGCGGCGCTGCGACTGCGCTTGCCGATCCTCCGTCCGTCGCCGAGGCATCGTTCGCGCAGGCGCCGGTCGTCAACGAGCACTAGGACATCGGGCGCAACGACCCGTGCTGGTGCGGCAGCGGCAAGAAGTACAAGCGCTGCCACGGCGCGTAGCGCCGATTCGCTGCGTGGATCAGTCGTGGTCGCGCAGACAGAGCGCGGCAAGGTCGACGCCCGCGTACTCTGGCTGGTGGGTACACGCAGCCCGAGCCGCTTCGAGCGCAGCTCCGGGATCGCGTCGCGCATGTACACAGCGAACAGCGACGCCCGATCCAGTCTCCGGGTGCGAGTGCAGCACCGGCCCGTTCCCGCTCGGGTGAGAACAGCGCCTGGACGCGCCGGAGCTCCGTCGCGCCGCTCGGCGGGAGGATCAGGTCCCTCAGGTATGCGGCCGGGTCGGCGGTGTTCGCGCTCAACCCGCCCCAGACGAGATCCGAGCGAGCTGCTTTCGCCGCCTCGAACCCCTTCGACTGATCGATCGGGATCACGCTCATGCGAAGACCGATGGCTCGAGTTGCTCGCCGAGCGCCGTGTTGAACACCTCGTCGATCTGAGGATCGTTCCAGGTGTACACGACTACTGGTGCGTCGACACCTGATGCAAGGCTGCGAGCTGTTCGGAGGTCGGAGCGAGCCGGGTACATCTGCTTCGGCGTGTACCCCACGACGCCCGACGACAGGAGGCGCGTCGCGGGTGCGCGCCGCCCGCCACTCCGCGAGCGTGCGGCGGTCGAGGGCGTATTGCACCGCACGCCGCATCTGCATGTCGGCGAACAGGGTCCGGTTCGTAGTTGAACGCGTAGAGAGAGTCACGCCTGGGGTCGATGTGGACGTGAGGCCATAGCGGTCGCCGGCCGTGCGCGCAGCCACCGTGCCCGGTGTAAGCGTCGGGTTCTGCGATTCGAGGAAGTAGCTCGAGCGTGCCGTTCTCGATCTGCGTGGCTGCCTGCGCGCGGTGGAACGTTGAACTCGACGACGATTGCGTCGAGGTGCTGCGGGCGTGAGCCTCCGTAGTTCGGATTCGACGCTTTCAGCACTGGCAGGGAGTCCGGTCAGGGCCGCGAGGTGGTAGGGACCAGCAGTGACGCGAGACTGGTCTGTCGAGGACCGCCCCGCCGAGCGACAGGAGTGTCCGCCCACGGAACGGCGCAATGCTCGACGTCACGCAACCTGAGCCACGGCAGGTCGAGCTCCGGCTCCCGGAACCGGACGACGAGCCTCGTCGTCGCGGGCGGTTACGCCGGCGATGGCATGTGGGGCGCCGTTCGTGCATAGAACGCGTGCGCGCCGGCGATGTTGCTGAACGGAGGCCCAGGGTCGTCGCCGAAGAGCCTCGTGAGCTCGATGTCGCGCCTTCGATCGTCGCGCTGGAACGGCGCCGCGGTCACCTCCTCTCGTCCGGCTGGGGGCGGGAAGCGGAACCCTCTTCCGGATCCGGAAGGTGAACGTGCGCCCTCCTCGCCGGAGATCGACTGGCAGAATCCTCGGCCACGTCCGGCACGATGCGCCGGCCGGCGTCACCCTCCGCGTCGGGATGGTTGAGGAGCCTGGCGCGTCCGCATGGTGAGAACATCTCCTGCGGGCCGTCCCACGTGGGCGACGTGAGCGCGCCGGGTCGGTGGGCGCGCCGCTGTCGAAGAGCTCGTTCCCCTTCCGCCCCACCCACACGACATCGCCCGGCAAGCTCCCCGGTTTACGTCCTCGACGCTGGTTCGCTTTCCACTTGCCCGGCGGCGAGACCGTTGCGCACGTCAGCGCTCGTCACCAGTGGCCGACGTCGTACGTCACTGGTCTCGTTCGTCGTCGGATCGATCGCGCATCGCCTGGCCCCTCGTCTCCGAAGTGCCAGCCCAGGCCGCCTCCGTCGGCGTACGTGAGGCTCGTGACGGGCGAGCGCAGATCGATCGTCGGCAGGACGCTTTCCCGTTCGTGCTGACCTTCTGCAGACCAACGCCATCCGGGTTGCTCGCCGCCCAGACGCCTCCACCACCCGCCGCGACGCAGCACAGCTCGGACTGCGCGGGCGTCCGGCTGAAGACCACCGTGGCGTCGTCCGCGGGTCGATCTTTCAGAACTCGCCCGAGGGCGACTCGCAGCCCAGCAACGCTCCCTCGCCAGAACGCGGCGTGGTCGGCGTCGCCACGGCGAGGATCGGGAAGTTCCGAGTTGCTGTACGCGTCCCGTCCGTGCGTCGAGGCGCTCCAGCCAGGCCCCGGGGTTGAACGCGCCCGTGCCCGTGGGACCCAGGCCGCGCCCGCCGACCGCCACCTCTCCCGTCTGATCGGTTTCCTACCCCTTCATCGGAAGTTGGAAGAGGGCTCCTGGCGAGCTCGTTCACGGACGTGTCGACGCGATATAGACAGGTCGGCGAGAAGTCTGCCCGTCACCCACACCGAGCCCTCGCCGACTGCGAGCCCGGCGGGCCCTGATGCCGAGACCGAGCGTCGCGATGGTCTGCGCCGGTGGCGGGGTCGAGCCAGAGGTCAGCTCGCCGTCCTGACAGAGATGCTCCATAGTGCGCGCCCGGTCGTGCGCAACGCGAAGCGTGTCCCGGACGGGTGACTCGCGGACGAGATCTCTCGCTGTCCGCGTCGAGGAACGCCGTTCGAGTCGGCCTCGGCGATCGCTCGTGCCGCGGGGCCGTCCGCTCCGTTGGTCAACCCGGCGGCGGCTGCAACGACGGCACCGGCGAGTGCGAGTGCGAGTCACTGCCGCGGCGAAGCGCCCAGCCGCCGCGTCTCGACGGGCCGCCGCGCGCCGCGGGCGTGGGGTCCTTGGCGGAGGATCGCGCGCTCGGAAGCCACCTTCAGCTCGTGCCACGGGCTCGACTCGAGCTCACTCGCCGGGCGCCTGCGCGTGATCGCCGTTACGCACAGGAGCGCCTCGCGCCTGTCGACCCGCGCGAGCAGAGAGGCGAGCATCTGCTGTCTGCGCAACCGCTCGCGAAGGGGTGCGCGGCCGTGAGCGCGTCCAGCTCCGGCGATAAAGGGCGTCGGGTCCGCCGAGCGCAGGATTCCGCGTCGATTCGCTCCTCAGTCGCACCGAGCTTCGAAGCTCCTCAGGCCGGTTGCTCTCGGCGCGAGCGAAGTCCCTCGTAGGCCAGATTGCCCAGCGCTGCCCGCCCGAGCGCGAGAGCCTCTTTGAGAACTCAGTGAGTGCCCCTCCCGGCCGGCCCGCCGCGTTCGCTCGTCTGCCTTCCATCGAGGCAAGCGCTCGAACCGACGTGAAGTCGATCTGCTCGGGGTCGACCTCGAGGACATAGCCCACCGCTTCGCGTGAGGAGGATCTGGTCGGCGCGAACACCTTGCGCAGCCTCGATACCTGGACGTCGAGGCTGTGCTCGCGCGCCCAGGGCCCGATCGCTCCAGAGCGCGTCGATGGTCGATGCGATCGCGCGAGACAGAGCTCGTTGCCGCATTGCAGCAACAAAGAGCGCCAGCAGCGCCCGCGGCTTCCGGTGCCACGCCCCAGTGCCACCGGGCGATCGTCGCGGCATGAAGCTTCGAGCTTCGGCCCGAGCAGCCGGAACTCCGCCACGCAGCTCCTTCGGCGTCTGCGTGTGAGAGCTAACACCGCTCTCTGCTGGCCAGTCGAGAGCGTTTCGAGGAGGTCGCTGAGAGGAGGTGCGCGCAGCCTTACTCTCGGCGATGTCCAACGGCCGTCGAGCTCGGGCGTCGACTCTGCTGCCTGGCAGGGCCGTTGCGGCCCCATCGCCGGCGTGCTCGCGGCGCTCGCGCCGGCGTGGTGGCACGTGGGTCGCGTACGGCGTGGGGCGGGCCGCGAGCCGAGATCGACCCTCCTGGAGGGAGGAAGCTCGTGCCGCAACCTACACACTCTTAGCCGTGTTTCTCCTGCGCAGTGCTCGGTTCGGCTGTCACGGCCGGCGCGGCACCGTCGTCGGAAGCGAGGTCGGCGTGGACCATCGGCCTGACGAGCAACCAGAGGACTCCGCGCGATACGGGAGATCTACGCCGTTCGCGGCGGAAGCTGGAACAGGGCGCTCGATCGTCACCACGCGCAGCCCGTTCTTCGACGGCTTCCCGGTCGTGGTCGCCGAGTGGGAAGAACGTCGCCTTCTACAGCCAACGCTCGACGAAGGGCGACGTGTGGGTGATGAACGCCGACGGCGGCCGTGCGCGAAGCCCTGACGCGGAGCGTCTGGCGACGACGCGCCCGGCTCGTGGTCTCCCGACGCGAACGCCGGTTCGCCTTCGGCGGCGACCGCACCGGCAACAGCAGCAGGCTGGCACGTCGCGAACGCCGACGGGAGCGGGCGGCGGAGCCTCGCGACCAACCCGGCGCAGGACTGGAATCCGCAATGGGCGCCGGACGGACGCACGATCCCCGTTCGCAAGCGACCGCGAGGGGAACGCCGAGATCTACGCGATGGATGCGAGGCGGGGGCGAGCCGCGAGCACCACGAGCCACGACGCGCGCGACTGGCGGGGATGGCGCCAACGGCTTTCTGTGGTCTCGAACCGCCGGCTCGTCGCGTTCACCACGAACTGCGACCACCAGCGGAGATCTACGTCATGAATGCGGACGGGAGCGACCAGGCGCATCACCAGCTCGCGTCGAGGCGAGCCTCCCTCGCGTGAAGTCGCCGGACAGAGTCGGCAGAGATCGCCAGCTCCACGGCAGCGTTACGTCAGGGCCGCTGGGCCCTTCTTCGTCATGAACGCCGACGGGAGCGGAGTGCAGGGAAGGTCCGCCTGGACCCCACTTCCAGGCTGGCGGGCCGCGTCACGCCAGAAATGTCATGCACAAGCTCTGTGTTCGTCGTCGCCACCGTCGCGACCAGCTCGTCTTCGCAAGCTGCGGTCGCCGCCGCGCCGTTTGTACGACTACTTCGAATCGCGTGCTCTCTTACGTCGACACGTCGGGTGCGGGTTTCCCATCGCGGTGGACAAGGTCTTCACGAACCGGATCGACGGGAGCGCCGCCACCAGCAGTGGACGCTTCAGACTTCACCCAGAGGCGACATCCGCAACGCTGACGGCCCAAAGGGACGACGCTGCGTCGAATAGCGATCACTTCGATCTTCTGCGTCACCGCTGATCGACGGCGTGCGGCGAGCTGAAAACGCGTCGCGCGTGGCTCCGACAGCACATCACGCGTCGGCAACGGAAACCATGTCTTCTTCCGGACCAGGCAAAAGCGGTGCCGGGTCGTCTTCGACCCTGTGCTGGGCTTCAATGTCGAGGCCACTCGTCACCCGGCACAGTCTCACGGCCTGGCTTACCGACGTGTCCGCGTTTTGCGCGGCGTTCGGATGAGGAAGGGCGCGATGCATCCACCGCGTCGCGCTGGTCAGCGGAGGAGGAAGACAAGGCGTGGAGGCCGGCGGAGTCGGCTCTCCGCCCTGGAGACAATCTCGGTGAGGGAATACTCTACGCCGGAGCCGGGTGTGAGCACGGCCGCCCCAGTCCTGCGCGAGTACCGGCGCGTCGACGAGGTTGTCCCAGCTCCCCGAGCTCCGTGAGATCAAGCGAGACGAATCCCCACGTGACGTATCGAGCGCGATGCTTGCGATGCCGCCCGTCTGGAGATGCCCCGCGCAGGCGCAGGCAGCGCGTGGCCACGCGCGACGGCTGACTGCCACGCCGCGAACACGAACGTCAGCGCGCCAGGACGACGCAGTCGAGGACGTAGTGGTTCCCAGGCTCCGACGATGACGCACGGAAGACGAGCGGCACCGGGTACGCGAGCGCCGTGAGCCAGGCCAGTCCTGCGGCGCCTGGGAAAAGAAAGCCAGATCGCCGTCGCTGCGGCGAAGGCCGCGAAGCCGAAGTGCCGGCTCGCCGCGGCGGCCGCCGTGTTGTGTGAGGCGCCAGTGTGCGTACTTTCGTGAGGTCGGGCATCCGACGGCGGCGCCAGGCTGAGCCCGGGTTTCCAGCCAGTGCGGCGGCGCGAGCGGGAACAGGCCGATCACTTCGTCGCCGCGGGCACGAACGAGACGACCAGAACGTCGCGTGCGGATCCTCGGGTAGCGGTCGGGCGCGAGCAGTCGCGCCGCGGCGACGAAGCCGAACGGCACGGGGAGATGGATGTTCGCGTACAGCCGCGTCAGCGTCGCCATCACGCTCGACGTCGACGCAGGCAGCAGCCCGATCTGCCCAGGCCTCGACGGCGAGCGACAACGCACGCGATCTCGAGGCGGAAGCAGCGTCGTCCGCGTGTGTGCGAGGTCGCGACGTTCCCTCCAGGGGGTATCCGGATCGCGCATCGCCATGCGAGCAGCGTGAGGCCGACGATCGCGCAGCTCGGTCTCGACCGAGCAGCACCGCGTCACGCATTCGCCGCCGACCGCAATTGCACCGCCAGACGGAATACCCCAATCGCGGCGATTCGTCACACGGGGAGGGAAGCGTGACGCGGAGGGGGCCGCCGCGGCCTATCGTCCACGTCACGCGAATCTTGACGTCGTGAGTACATTTGACCGACGTCAAGGAAGGGGCCGCTGAATCCCGCCGCGTCATCAAGAAAAGATGAAGCCGAGCGTCGCGCTCGTGCACATCTGCGACATCAACTCGCGGCACTTCGTGGTGATGAGCGCCCTCGGCGATAGAGCGAAGTGCTCGTGGACTACGCGACGCCCGACGACGACGCCTTGGCTGCGGAAATCATGAAAGGGCGACGAAGCGATCTCGTCGTGGACCCCGCGTCGGATCCAAGACTGTCACGCGGGCGCTGGCGCCTCGCCGAACCAGAAGGTCCGTCCTCTGCGCGCCGGTCGCCGTCGACGGACGCTACCTCGGGCTGCTCAGATCGCCGACCCGGTCGACGGCGCGGAGTTCAACGAAGACGACCGCAACGTCCTCACGTACATCGCGACCGCCTTCGCGAAGTACCTGGACAGGCGCGGCGTCGTGCTCGGAAGCGACGAAGAGTTCGACGACGCCGTGGCGTGGTGAGCCGGGGCTCACTCGAGCTCTTGCCTTACTGGCGTTTGCTACCTTCCTCTCCCATGCCTGACCCCATCTCCGGCTCGCTGCTCGATCGCGCCGAGCGTCTCATTCCGGGCGGCGTCAACAGTCCCGTGCGCGCGTTTCGCGCGGTGGGCGGACACCCGATTTTCATCCGCAGCGCGCAGGGCTCGCGCGTCGTGGGAGCCGACGGCCGAGAGTACGTCGATTACGTCGGAAGCTGGGGCCCGGCGATCCTCGAGCATGCGCATCCACGCAGGTCCTGGCGGTCAAAGAGCGGCCGAGGACGGACTGTCGTTCGGGGCGCCGACGGAGCTCGAGGTGCGAATTCGCGGAAGCGATCGTTCGCGCGATATCCATCCATCGAGAAGCTCAGCATGCGTCTCGAGCGGTACGGAAGCGACGATGAGCGCGCTGCGCGCCGCGCGCGGATTCACCGGGCCGCGACGTCATCGTGAAATTCGACGGCGCCTACCAGCGGCCACCGCCGACGCATTCTCGTCAAAGCCGGAAGCGGCGCGGCGACCTTCGGGGCTCCCGATTCCGCCGGTGTGCCGGCTGCCGTCGGTCGCCGAGCACGGTGACGGCGCTCCGTGCAACGATCCTAACGCGCTTCGCGATCTTTCGCGCGCCGAAGGCGGGCGCATCGCGGCGGTCATCGTCGAAGCCCGTCGCAGGGAACATGGGTGCGTGCCGCCGGAGCCGGGCTTTCTCGAAGCGATCGTCGATCTCTGCGCCAAGCACGGCGCCGTCTCCATCTTCGACGAAGTAATGACAGGATCCGCGACTGTCTGCGGGCGGCGCGCAGCAGCGCTTCGGCTGAAGCCGGATATGACGTGTCTCGGCAAGGTCGTCGGCGGCGGCATGCCGCTCGCGGTCTACAGGGGGCCGCGCGGACATCATGGACTGGATTGCGCCGCTTGGACCCGTCTACCAAGCCGGTACGCTCAGCGGCAATCCGCTCGCCGTGAGCGCTGGGCTCGCGACGCTCGCGCTCCTCGACGACGGCGTGTATTCGCGGCTCGAAGCGCTCGGCGCGCGGCTCAGGCGGGCCTGCGCCGAGCACTGTCGGAAGCAGAAATGTCCCGGCGTCGTTCAGCGGGTCGGGTCGATGCTCACCGTGTTCCTTTCACGACGGGCCCGTTCGCTCTTGGACCGACGCTGCGAAGTCGGATACCCGGCGCTTCGGCGTTTTCACGGACGCCTTCTGGAGCGCGGGATCTGCTGGCCGCCTTCGCAGTTCGAAGCTGCATTCATCTCTGCGGCACACACGGCGACGACGACATCGACCGAACGGTGCTGGCAGCCCGTGAAGCGCTCGCCCCTGGATGACGGTCCACCCCAGTGTGACCCGGCCGCCGGTGTGCAACGGATGCCCAGACTGTGCCAGCCGCGCCACCCGGATTACGCACTGGCACTGCCGAGTTGCCGGTGAACATCGCAGCTCCGCGAAAGAAAGCCGGAGTAGACGAGCGCGGCAAGCAAGGGCAACGCCGGCCCGCCTCTTGCACGACACGCCGCACCAACCCGGGAGGGAACCATGAATCGTCGCTTGGTGGTGTGTTGCTCATCCGCAGTGGTCGCGCTCGGTTTGCTCCGCCAGTGGCTCGAGGCCCGGCTATTACAACGACTGTAACTGTCCGTCCTTCGGGGAGGCGGCGAGATCAGGTCGCCACCGGATCGGCCCCGACCGACACACGCCCCGTCGTGACTGCTTCGTCGCCGCCGCCCCCGGTGAGCGGCGGAACAATACTCATCACACACGACGGCAAACGCGCGCTGTCGTCGCGGACCCCGATCGCGATCGCGTGTCGATCGTGGGACTGCCCGGAAAAAGCCGTCCTGTACACCGTTCCTCCTCGAGACCGGCGACGAGCCCGGCCGCGTCGTCGAGGACGATGCAGGTCGAGCGCATGTCGCTCTCCGGCGCGGCGGCGCGGTCGCCTCGATCGACATCGAAAAGGGCACTCTCCTCGGTAAAACCGCCGTTTGCGCGCGCCCCGCGGCATCGCATTCGACTCCGCCGCGCAAACGCTCACGTTGCGTGCGCCGGCAGCGGAACACGTCACTATTCCGTCGGCGGCGGTGAACCGACGCGCCGCCTCATGCTCGACTCGGATCTCCGCGACGTCCTGGTGACGCCCGACGGGCTCGTCGTCAGTCAGTTCAAGTCGGCGACGCTCATCAGGATCG
>ERZ1370068.5198-contig-4230_pt1 | contig 17347 bp, 29 predicted proteins | sample MGYA00561227_ERZ1370068 | MGnify/ENA primary metagenome ERZ1370068 (study PRJEB38410, sample SAMEA6850437) | metagenome | study: Metagenomic assessment of the ecological functions of the soil: analysis of the soil microbiota associated with the...
CGCATCCCGACCTACAAGTTCCCACCACTTCCGTCAAAGACTCAATTTGTCACCGCCGGGTCCTCTCGCTGGTATAAAGTCCGCATGGGAGACACGCTGGGGAAAGTGTCGAAACGGTTCCGCATCCCGCTCAAAACGCTCAAGACCAAGAATAATCTCTCCGACCCGACGATTCGACCGGGCGACTTTCTCATGATCAGCCGCTAAGCTCCATACCGCCAATCCGCCAGAACAGACCAAGCCTAGTGCTGGGAGACGGCGTGGCACGCACCAGAAGAACACCCCTGCAGGCTGCTCAAAAAGGCCACGGTTCTCACCGCCCAACCCGGCACGCCAAGACGCAGCGCCGTTCCGCAGAGCAAGGCCGCAGCGAGCAGAAGACGAGGAGGTACGTACCGCCCTTCGTGTGGGCCGTTCGCCCGTGTAATTGATCTTGGCGAACGGAAAAGCCCCTCCAGCACTTCCGGGAATCTCATTCCGTACGTTGAGCTTCTGAGCGATGCGAGAACGCCACGTGGGAAAGGGACGTCTCTGGGCAAGGGGCTGTCTTGGCAGACTCAGCGATGGGCGACGCGGGGTCGGGTGCGGTGAGAAAAGCGCGACTTTTTCAGCAGTCCTGACGAGGATTATTTACTTGCCTGTTGAGGAAGGAGGAGCCGGGAGGATTCTTCTGTGACGGAGCAATGGCCGGAGCCGGCGATGTAGAAGCAGGGGTTGATCCTTGCGATTTCATGACATCTATGATCTTGGTCCGAATCGTTGCTTCACTGGTAAAGGGAGAATTCGGATAGGTCTTGATCAGTTCCTGATAGCGAGCCAAGGCTGCCTCCAGGCCGCGACTGAGACTCTTCCAGCCGCGCCAACTCAAATAATGCCTGATCCCGGTTCAACGTACCGGGGGTCTCCAAGATCCCGGTGAATGCCTTCACTGCCTGATCCCTGTCTCCCTTCTGCAAATACACATAGGCCAGGCGTTGTTGCACTAACCCGGTCATCGAGGGATTTGAACTGTATGATGTAAAGAAATCGCTGATAGGCCTCAATAGCCCCGCTCAATTCATTAGCCTGGACCAACGTATTTCCCAAATGATACAAGGCAAGTGGTGCCGTGGAGGTTCGTGGATATTGATCGACAATTTGCCGATACTTCGCGATTGCTTCCTTGAGCGCGTGATCAATCTTTTGAGGATCGTTTGCGGAAGGAGCCGTCAGGAAGCGCATCGCCTCATGTTCAAGGTCTTGTGCTTTCTGCGCAGCCTGACGGTCGACATAAAACACCCCTCCGACCACGGCAGCCGCAAGCACCACCACTCCCAGGCCAACCAGCAAGGGGCGTCGATAACTCTGTGAGTGATGCAACGTATGGTCGAGCCAGCTCAACATGTGGGCTTCATCGACCGGAAGAGTTTTCGCCGGGACCTTGATACGGTAAGTCATGGATGGATTCGTCGGAGAGGGCGGCGCCAGTTTCCTCAAATTGTGTGCGCGCCTTATACTAAGGATGTCACGTTTTTGTCAATGAGGCAGCGGCGGCGTGTCGGTGCTCAGACAGCATACCATCTTCCATCTGTAAAGCCAGGTCACTTCGCATGTTTGAAAAACGACTAGAGGAATTGGCTGCACGGCATCTGACCAGGCGTCTGACGCCGCTCCAGTCCAGCGTCGGTCCGGTGGTTGAAATGGCAGGGCGCCAGATTCTGCTGCTCGCTTCAAATGACTATTTGGGGCTGGCCAGACACCCGGAAGTGATTCAGTCCGCCATAGATGCGACACAACGGTTTGGTGCCGGATCTGGCGCCTCTCGGTTGATCTCAGGGTCGTTGCCGCCGCATCAAGAGCTAGAGGCTGCCCTGGCAGAGTTCAAAGGAACCGAAGCCGCCCTGACCTTTAGCTCAGGCTACCTTGCCAACATTGGGACCATCCCTGCACTGAGCGAACAAGGCGGACTGATCCTGGCCGATCGCTTGTGCCATGCCAGCTTGATCGATGGCTGCCGGCTCAGCGCAGCCGACTTTCGTATCTATCACCACAACGATACCAGCCATCTCCAGTCCCTTCTGTCCAAAAGACGCCGAGCGACGACGCACCCTGATTGTGACCGACGGTCTGTTCAGTATGGACGGAGACCTCGCACCGTTGCCAGAACTCAGTCGGTTGGCCCAGGACTATGAGGCCGACCTCTATATCGATGACGCCCATGGCACGGGCGTCATGGGACCACACGGACGAGGGACCGTCGAGCATTTCGGTCTTGAGACCCAGATCCCGTTTCAGATGGGAACCTTGGGCAAAGCCTTCGGCAGCAGTGGCGCCTACCTCGCTGGCCCCTCGACATTGATCCGTTATCTCATGAGCACAAGCCGGTCCTTCATCTTTACCACCGCGCCCCGCCAAGTTCAGCTGCTGCCAGCCACGGCAGCGTTACGAATCTTGCAACGAGAACCGGAACGGCGAGCCCGCTTGTGGGCCAACCGTGAACGGTTGTTCTCGGGATTGACGCAATTGGGATTCAGCCTCTCCCCCAGCGTGAGTCCGATCATGCCGATCTTGGTCGGCAATGCAGAAACCGCACTCACGTTTGCCGAACACCTGCTCGCAGAAGGCGTGTATGCTCCGGCGATTCGCCCACCTACCGTTCCGGACGCCACCAGCCGCATCCGCGTCACGGTCACGTCCGAGCACAACTCCAACCATATCGATCACGCCCTCACGGCTTTCCAACGCGCAGGGCAATCGGCAGGGTTGATCTGATCGAGTCCTTCACCTAATCCACAATATGCCTCCGAAGAACGTATGTAGCCGCTTCCGGCTATTTCCTTGCTTTCTCATCACCCTGTGGCATTATGCTCGCAAGTATTGCTGCTATTACTGAGGTACGAAAAATCATCTTTCTATCCTTTCATACCGAGGAGTCCTCTTCATGGATATTTCGAAACTCCTGACCTTCACGGCTAAGGAGGGCGCGTCGGACTGTCATATCAGCGCCGGCGAGCCACCGATGATTCGCGTGAACGGGGATCTCAAGAAACTCGATCATCCCGCACTGACCACGGAAGAAACGCACTCGTTGATCTATGACATGATGAGCGACACCCAGCGGAAGAATTTCGAGGAGAAGCGCGAGTGCGATTTCTCCTTTGAACTGGGCGACATCGCCCGATTCCGCGTCAATGTCTTCGTCCAAAATCGTGGGCTTGGCGCCGTCTTCGAAACATTCCCACCGAGATCATTCCGATGGAAAAGCTCGGGATGCCTCCGATCGTGCGACAACTCTGCGATCGCGAAAAGGGGTTGATCCTTGTGACCGGACCAACCGGATCAGGCAAATCGACGACCCTGGCCTCCATGGTCGATTATTTGAACAACACATTCGAAGGTCACGTCATCACCATTGAAGATCCGATCGAATTCATCCACAAGACGAAAAAATGCCTCGTGAATCAGCGGGAGATGGGCGTCCATACTCTGTCGTTCGCAAACGCGCTGAGAGCCTCCCTCCGCGAAGACCCGGACATCATCCTCGTGGGCGAAATGCGAGACCTGGAAACCATTCAGCTCGCACTGACTGCTGCGGAAACGGGCCACTTGGTCTTTGGCACACTCCACACCTCCAGCGCACCCAAAACCGTCGACCGCATCATCGACGCGTTTCCCCCAAACCAACAGTCCCAGATTCGCACACAGCTCGCAGAAGCGTTGGAAGCGGTCATCACGCAGACCCTGCTGAAGAAAAAATCAGGCGGGCGTGTCGCCGCGCCTCGAAATCATGGTCGCCACGACCGCGGTCCGGAATCTCATCCGAGAGGGCAAGTTGCACCAGATTCCCGGAATCATGCAGGCCAGTCAGAAAGACGGCATGCAAACGATGGACATGGCGCTGTTCGAGTTAGCGACCCGTGGAGTCGTCACGAAGAGTCGAAGCCCAATCGCGCAGCATGAATCCCAATCTGTTTGGAATCCGCAATGGGCGGCGCGGCCTAAGATACCGGGCAGAAAGAAACGGGGGCGAACATGGATGTTCGCAGTCTCTTGAAAGTCATGGTGGATCAGGAAGCGTCAGACCTGTACCTGACCGTCGACTCGGCGCCCGCCTATCGCCTCCACGGCTCGACACAACAAACCGACGCGCCGCCGTTTACCGAACGAACAACTCGAAGCCCTCGCGCTGGCGCTGATGCGCGGTCAGCAGCGTGGGAATTCGAGGAAAAGATGGAGATGAACCTGGCCCTCTACTACAAAGAGCTCGGCCGTTTCCGTGTCAATATTTTTCGGCAGCGAGGGAATGTCGGCTTAGTCTTTCGGCACATCAAAGCCGAAATCCAGACCGCCGAACAGCTGGGCTTGCCTCCGATTGTGAAAGACATCGCCATGACGAAACGCGGGTTGGTGCTGGTCGTCGGAGCCACCGGCTCCGGAAAATCCACCACCCTCGCAGCCATGATCGACCACCGGAACACCGTCCATCCCGGCCATATCGTGACCGTGGAAGATCCGATCGAGTTCGTCCACAATCATAAGCGATCGCTCATTACGCAGCGAGAAGTGGGCTTCGACACGCTCTCATTTCAAAATGCACTCAAGAACACCCTGCGGCAGGCGCCGGATGTGATTCTGATCGGCGAAGTCCGGGACACGGAAACGATGGAAGCCGCGATCACCTTCGCGGAAACTGGGCACCTCTGCATCGGCACCCTCCACTCGAACAATGCGAATCAGGCCATCGAGCGCATCATGAACTTTTTCCCGGTGGAGCGGCATGCGCAGATCTATCTCCAATTGTCGCTCAATCTACGCGCCATTATCTCTCAGCGGCTCCGTACCATCCGTGGACGGGAAACGGGCCCCGGCGCTGGAAATCATGCTCGACACGCCCCGCATCAAGGATCTCATCAAGAAGGCCGAGGTCGATTTGATCAAGGAAGCGATGGAACAAGGAGTGGAGGAGGGCTGCCAGACGTTCGACCACGTCTTGTTCCAACTGTATAAGGAGGAGCGGATTTCACTCGAGCAAGCCCTGATCAATGCCGACAGCGCCAACAATCTCCGGCTCAAGATCAAGATCGAAGGCCTTCGAGGGGACGATGCAATCAACGCGCTCCTCGATAAAAAATCTGGCGACTCGGCAAGCGATGCCTTCAAGATTCAAGGGGAGCCGTAGGAAAGTCACTCCCCTTCGTAAACGGTAGCCCGCATTACTCACGAAGCTTCGCTGCAAGCGCGGATACGCGGCTGTGACGGGCAGTCTCGTCGTCCAGCCTTTCGACATACTGCACGAGTATGCCTCAGGACTTCACGCCTCCGAGTGCCCGTCTGCATCAGCGTCTGCACGCTTTCGCGACGAACCTTCATGAATAATGTGGCTAGCCCTCCTCACCACCTCACGCCTCGTCACGATCCGGCTGGGATCACGGCGGTTACTGAGCCAGCAGCAACCCCTTGTCGCTCAAGATACGACGCAATCTTCTCCAGCGCGAGCGCGCTGAGCTTCGCGCCATACCATATCGGCATCGTGCTGGCCGGATACCCCGGCGCGACAAACACTCCCGGTTCGATGACCGATTCGACCACATAGTCATGCACCGTCTTCGCGTGTCCTCGGTATGCCGGATCAGCCAATCGCGCAGGCCCCGTAACGCCTAACAAGAGGGGGGACCTACGCGCCCATCGGCCCCAGGAATGCCTGGCACGGTATGGCACACCAAGCAGCCGGCTTTCGTAAAGATCTCTGCGATCGGTTCGTCTCCGGTGACCAGCGGAACCATGTCAGGGGCAAGCACTGCCGCCGAAGAGACGAGCTGGCGCCGGCGTCACCGAAGAAGGAGTTGATGGAACGGAGGGCGAACAAGATCCCCACTAGCAGCACAATCACGATGAGAGGTGTCAAAGCTCGTTCAGGCATGAATTCGGTCGTAGGAAAAGTCCGGCAGGCTCGTCATGTGAACACCCGACATGGCTGAGCTGACTCTCTACTGCATCGCAAACATCTCTCCGGCGTGTACCAGGCTAACATTATCCTCACTTCGGCATATCCATGGCACAGCGAAATCCGACCGTCCGATCCTCGAAATCCGGCTCAGCTGAGAACCGCGCCGTCACACACGCAACGCAGATGGTAAATCGGCCCATGACCCACCTCGCAACACGCGCTTCTCACCAGTAGCCGGGCCGAGTGGATTCCTCCCAGGACTTTTTTGATAGTAGTCGCGTTCGTACCAGTCCGCTACCCATTCTGCCGCGTTCCCCGCCATGTGAGAGACGCCGAACGGGCTCCTCCCACCCTCTTTAAGCCCATGCCGCACGCTCATTCCCTCAAGACCGCTGGTGACGGCCACCAACGTGATGGCTTCACTGACCCACATCCCTCTGTTATAGTTGGCAATATCGACGAACGGCTGCATATCTCCCCACGGATACCGGCGCCCGTCGGTACCCCGAGCCGCTTTCTCCCACTCGGCCTCCGTCGGAAGCCGTTTCCCCGCCCATCGGCAGTACGCGGCTGCCAGATTCCCATCTCATTCCAATGGCCGGTCGATCTCCAACCGTCGTTGCTGCATCATCGTCCCATGTCGGAGGAGAATCTTGCTTCCCCGCTTCCAAAAACTTCCGATAGAAGCCGAGGGTGACCTCATACCGATCGATGTAGTAGGCATCAAGCGTCACGGTGTGTTCAGGCCGCTCGTTTGGGAGACCGTCGTGAGTGCCCATGATGAATGGGCCGGCAGGGGATTAGCACCATCGGAGCACCATCGAGTCCTCGACTCGCCTCGACTGACGAAACCGCCTGCCCGCCCTTCGAAGGCTGTGGCTCTACCGCCCCAAGACAGACTACCCCTGTCACGAGGCCGATCCCAGCCCACAACATCGACCGTCGTTCACGCATTGCCATCTCCATCGCCGTAGCGTTCTGTCAGGAATGTTGTATCACACATGCGGGCAATCGAGGTTCTGGCATACATACCCCATATCGGGGTTCACTGCTTGCTAGAAGAAGTAACTCAACCGTCAGCCAGTGTATCCAGCTCACGAAACAAACTCAACGAATGAAAAGACTGCAACTGCGAGTCGGCCACCGAACGGAGCTGTCCGTCGTCGAAGCCAAAATCAAAGCGCGCGAATCGTGCGGAGAAGTATATAATGGAAGCCGCTTTTGCATAGATCCATTAATTCGAATATCTCTGTAGTCTTTCGTCTGGCGATGTTGCGGGATTGTCGGCCTCCTGATTCCAGATGAAACCGTACTCCTGTTTCTCGGCGATCTGAGTGTCCAGGGCGCTTGAGGCCACCTATGCCCAACGGGGCTCTGCAAAAGAAAGCGCACCGATGCTCGAATGTCTGATCATCGTGTCGTTCACGCAGCCGCTCTCTGTCTGCCTCCCTGGCTCATGCTGATGTGCAACGGGCTCTAGGCGTTTCGCGGCGGCGTCTGTCGATCTACTAGGCCACTGGGTTCAGCATGAACATCTCGCTCGAGAGAAGAAGATTGCGGTGGGCCTCGTGGCCGTACTCGTCCTGCTGCTTGGAATCGGGCTCGTGCTCCTATCGTAGCACGACCGACCTCATAGATCGTGAAGTCCGGGTGGCGCAAACCCATCAGGTGCGGGAAACGATCGAGCACCTGCTTTCTATGATGGAGGACTTAGAATCCACGCAGCGGATCGATCTTCTTACCGGTGAGAGCCAATACGTACAATTGTATCGCGAGATGGGCCAAAGCATGGAAGAAGCGCTACGCAGCCTGACGGACCTGACTTCGGATAACCAGACCCAGCCACAGCACCTGCTTGCATTGCGTACGTCTGATCGATCTGAGATTGGCACAACTCAAAGAACGTGCTCGACTTACGAGATGCCGGAAAGATTGACGCGAAGGAGCTGAAAGTCCGATTACACGCAGGCAAAGAGACAATGGACAAGATCAAAATGGCGCTCGGTGAGATGCGGGACCAGGAGCAGGTTCTTGCTGACCAACTGGTCGAGGCAGGCAGACCGGGCAGCCTCGTTTACGCTGTCGCTCATTATAGGTGGAACGTTCTGTGACCATTGTGCTTGCAATCGGGGGTGGGATGCTGATCTTTACGACCTGTCGAAGCGCAGGCAGGCCGAGAGAGATGTGCTTGCGGGCCAGGCACGCCAAGCATTGATTTTGCGCACCTTGCCGATTGTGATGTACTCTGCAAAGCCATCGGGAGACTATGGTGCCCTGTGGGTGAGTGAGAACATCGAGGCGCTGACCGGCTTCTCTCCACGATCTTTCGTGGATGACTCATCCCTCTGGGCCTCGCGGCTTCATCCACACGACCGGGAGAGAGCCCTCATGGAATTTGAGCAGCTACCGCAAGAGGGCACACTGGCGACGGAATACCGTTGGCAGACACACAGTGGTGAGTACCGTTGGTTTCGAGACGAGGCGGTGTTGATTCGTCGATCGGACGGAACCCCACAGGAAATCATCGGCCTCTGGACCGACGTCACCTCACGAAGACACACGGGTGAGGTGATACGAAGGCAGGCCGACATCATCAATCAGATCCAGGAAACCGTCATCTCCATCGATCTGGACGGCTATGTGATGAAGAGCTGGAATACCGGGGCGGAAAAGCTGCTGGGGTACCCGGTGGAAGAGGCGCTTGGCAAACATATCTCATTCATCTACCCGGCGGAAGACCGTGAGTTCCTAGAGCGTGAGGTCATCGGCCCTGTGAAAGCCAACGGTACCCACCAGATCGAGGTTCGCAGGCGGACCAAGTCCGGAGCACTGCGTTTTGCCCAGCTTTCCCTCACGCTGCTGCGGGATGACACAGAATGCTCCAATCGGCATCATCGGGTATTCGATGGACATTACCGATCGCAAGCGCGTGCAAGAGGCACTGCTCAGTTCTCGCAACCAACTCGCGGCGCTCGCCGTTCGCCTCGAATCGGTGCGAGAAGAGGAACGCACGAGAATCGCGCTGGAAGTTCATGATGTGCTGGGGCAGGCGTTGACGGCGATTGAAACTGGATGTGGCATGGGTTCACAAGCGGATCACAGACTCGATCGAACCGGCCCAGCGTGCCGCGGTGCTTGACACGACTGGCTTCGGCGCAGGAACTTCTTGACTCGACCATTCAATCGGTGCGTGATATTGCGACGACCTTGAGGCCCGGCGTCTTGGACGAACTCGGCTTGGAGGCTGCGGTCGAATGGCAGGCGCGAGAGTTTCATAGTCGCGACTGGGATTTCATGTGAAACAACCATCTGGCCTCACAACATGGTGTTGGGACCTGAGCAATCAACCGCGCTGTTCCGTATACTCCAAGAGATCTTGACCAACGTGGCGCGGCATGCACAAGCCACCAACGTCCACATCAGGTTGGAACAATCTGGTGAGCATGTGTCCTTGCAAGTCGAGAGACAACGGCAGAGGTATCACCGGACGTGGAGCAGTCCGGACCGAAAGCATTCGGCCTGCTGGGGATGCGCCTGCGCGCCCAACAGCAGGGCGGTGCATTCGACATTCAGGGCACGTCGGGAACTGGAACAACGGTCACCGTCCGGATCCCACTGTATCGGACAACCGATGATTAACATTCTCCTTGCAGACGATCATCCGTACCTGCGCCGCGGCCTCGTCCAGATTCTCATCGATGAATTCCCCGGGGCCGTGATCGGCGGAAGCCTCGAATGTCTCTGAACTGCTTGAGCAGGCACAGAAACAGCGGTGGGACGTGGTCGTGCTGGATCTGAATATGCCCGGACGTGGCGGACTGGAGGCCTTACACGAACTGAAACGGCTCTGCCCGAGCCTTCCCGTGTTGGTGTTGAGCATGCATCCCGAGGACCAGTTTGCCGTGCGGGTGCTGCGTGCCGGGGGGCTGGGTACCTGACGAAGGAAAGCGCTCCGCAGGAATTGGTTCATGCCATCAAGGCCATCTGGAAGGGAGGGAAATACATTACGCCCAAGGCGGCTGAACTCCTCGCGGCACACGTGTCATCAACACGGCGACGGCGAGCAGCCGCTTCACCTTTCCTTGTCTGATCGTGAGTACCAGGTGTTCTGTTTGATCGCCGCCGGACGCACGATTACTGACATTTCCGATCAACTCTCCCTCAGCGTCAAAACCATCAGCACCTACCGTTCCCGCATTCTGACGAAGCTGAATCTCAAAACGAATGCGGACCTGGCACGCTATGCTGTTCAGCATCGCATCGTTGAATGATCACACCGACTGCTCCTACCCTTGTGACTGTCTAAGGTAGTATCGCTATCCCCACCTCTAGATACGTCCTGCTTCCCCTCACTCGCCCTCTCCCCTTCCCTGCCAGACGGTTCCTACAATCGGCAATCTGCCAACTTCCCACACACACGGAGCGACGTAATCTGATCCCTTCTCGATGAACCAGATGGTGTGTACTTCAGTCCACGGGCCATTGCGCGAGCGATGGCCTTCGGCACGCGTGTGATGGGCCAGACAGCGTAGGCATCCGCAGTTCATGGGACCGGAGCCTACTGAAGAGAACGGAGGACTGGAGATGAGTTGTCCGCGCTGTGGGGGAGATGTTGGCTACCGAGCTGGCGGATGCGATGGTGCGAATTGGTCTGCGGAACGGTTTGTGATCGAGGGCCGACACTGTCATTGCGACGACGCCGATGGTCCGGCACAAGCAAATCTGCCGCGGGAGAGCAGCGTGGCTTTCGCTGGGGGTCGCCTGAAATCACTTCATCGGAGGGGAGGGACATGATGATTGGCTTCGGGAAATGTGTGTTGGTGGTCAACGAGCTGGAGACGATGCGACGACTTCTCGCTGAGGTGCTCGAACAGCGAGGGATTTACTGTGGTGCAGGCATCTGATGGTGTTCAGGCATTATGTGAGATGGAGCAGCGTCATGTTGATGTGGTGGTCACCGACTATCACATGCCTCGCCTCACTGGGCTTGATCTCCTCCTGCAATCTCACATGACCTGGCCCGAGATACCGGTTATTCTCTTCTCCGGATTTAGAGTGGGAAACGCACGAGCCGACAGAGGCCCGAGGAACCTTTGCCTGGGTTCGCCAGTCATCTGATCCCGGTATTCTTAAGTATGCTGGCCCTGGCTATAGAGCAGGGGTTGAGCGGGAGCTCCAGCATCAGAGGGAGTGGGTTGGTGCGTAGAAAAAAGGAGAAACAGATCATGGCCACAGGAAATGCGGATGCAGAGCGAGGCCGTTCTGAACATGCTTCAACGATATGAGGTGCTTATGATTGAAGATCTCGTCACCGGGCGACCAGATTTTAGCTGGGCACAATTGTTTCTCGCCAAGTCGACCGGTTGAGCCGAAAGAACGTGATCGCGCTCCGTCGAATCGGTCTGAGCTATCAAATTCGCTCGACGAACCAAGAGTGGCTCCACGATCAAGCGCGCCATCATGAAGAAACCGGTTGCTCATCATTGATGACGAGTCAGACGTATGCGAACTGGAATCTAGGCTCTAACCCGAGGCATCACTACACACCTGATTTCTGAAATCCTGTCGGCGCTACGATTTGCATAACTAGGTATCCATGCCATTGCTCACACATTGTCGGGAAGGCTCTATCAGATCGACTACGGACCTCACTGCCTTGCTTCCTTTCCATTCCTCCCTCGCCGAACCCTGTGCAGCCACGTAGGGGATATCCTACACCCAGACCGCTAAACATCTGACATCGGGATTGGGCAGTATCTGATTGGACGCCATATCGGTGTCTTGCGTAATGCCGCTCTACGATCAGAAGCGGGAAGACTTTGCCTGGCAACGAGTCCCTGCGGATGAACCTGACGACGGCGCAGGCGGTACACGATGGAGGCTGTGCAGATGGAAGTCCATAAAGAAAGACGCGCGAGTCGAATCCGGCAACCATTGTTCGGCACAAGGATACGAACGGCAAAACACCAGGGGGAACGACATGTCGTGTGAACGGTGTGGAGGATTGATGGTCACCGAAACTATTTGTGAACTGATGGAGATAGGGTCCCGCAGTGGGATCGATACGGTACGGTGTCTGAACTGTGGAAACTTTGAGGACACGATCATTCGTACCAACAGAGGTATTCCCCGTGTGCCAAGACAACCTGACCCACACACAGTGGGAACGAGCAGACAGGGCGCTGTTCAGCCACGTGGGGGGAACAAGCCATACAAACGGACGGTGTCATCTCGAAGTACATCCGCGGTCGCGCCCTCGCCTTCCTATAGGGAGGGCCCATCCGCCGAAACACGGACGCATGAACCTGCACGGATTGAACTTGAACATCCCCGTAGCCCGCTACGGGGTTCGCCCCCTGCTTCCGACGGCTTGGGTCTCTCAGTTGCCGAGTTGTGATCCAAAGCGATAGCGAGGCGCACGACAAGGCTGTCCAGGACGTTCCCCTCATGGCCGGAGGGACACCCAGCAGACCGGAAGCTATTAGTAAACTTGGTAGCGAGAGAGGGATACCTTATGGACGGATATGGGAAACGGATACGTGTCATAGACGAAGATGCTGATCGTCGAGCCCTCTTGGAAGCCCAGTTGGAGCAAGAAGGGTATGCCGTGCAAACGGCCTGCTGATGGTGTAGCGGGAGCAGATGAGATGCGGAAACGACACTTTGAGGCCGTCATTGCGGATGGTCGCCTGCCAGGAATTCTGCGGCCGCAAGCTCGCTGCATATTGCAGAATCTCGTGGCCTGACACTCCCATCATTCTCCTTTCCGGAGATCTCATCTACGTGAAGGATCACGCGGATAGAGTTGACGCGGCAGACGGCCTGCGTACACCCTATGAAACGGTGATGCTGCCGAGCGTGCCGCGCGCGATCACTCAACCGGCCTAGGCCAAGCAGAGCCCCTTATCCGGACCTAATCGATCCGACGATAGTAGCCTGGCGGGCCACCCTCCCAATTGTTTGCCATCGCTAGAGCGAATGTCCAACGGTGATTATTGATCGACAAGAGGTCAGTCGGTCACTAGGATTGACAGGCTGCCAGAAGAGCCGTAGGCTGATCGGACTTGAGGAATGAGGGAATGATCAAAAGAACTGAGCAGCGTGGGACTGGTCTTGGGCAGCCTCCTCATGACGCTCGGCTGCTCGACGGCACCAACGCCCGCAACGAACCCCGATGCCGTGCGGCAACATGCCGACAAGGCCTTCCAGCAGCTGAAGGCGCAGGAGCATTCGCAGCCACCAGGCGACCCCCAATCCTCACCTCAAGCCTCGACTCCTGGGGACACCACAGCCATGCCCGCACCGTCCGTTCAAAAGGAGTGCAGATTCCGTTCGCCGAGATTGGGCCATCCGACGGCGAGTACATCCGAGCCACCGGTTACGGCAATCTCGCGAAGGGGCTCTACCTCTGCCAGCATTCGGCTGATCTCGCTGCGCGTGTGGAGTTGTCGAAGCTCGCCCGTGTCCAGGTCACAGAAAAATCGGTGGATCGTATCCGTGAACGGACGGGAAAGGACGCGGAGCAAGATATCGAAGTCGTCCGTGAAGGATTGGTCAACGAAGTGCTGAGCGACGTGCGGATTGTAGACCGCAAAGTGGACAAGGAGGCCGGCACTTGTTCAAGTACCGCAGTGATTCCCAAACGGAATCTCTTTCCAACTCCGGCTAGTCCTGATGCCGGAATCTCTGGACCACAGTAAGCGAACAGCGCCGTTCGCGCACCACCTAGCGGCCGCGATGCCCGCCGCCGAAGTGACCACCCCGCCGAAATGCCCTCCATCCCACCGAAGTGTTGCGGATTCATGTGCTGGGCTTGGGACGGTGCAGAATACGGCGCGCGAAGCACGGGAGGGTTAGGTTGCGCCATATGGGGTGGATGAATTTGCTGCAGCGTCGGGGGCAGAGGGGTGGAGAAGTGCTGCGGTGCCGGCGTGGTTGAAGGACTCATCTCGACCCGAACAGTGACCTGATTCAGCGGATGGCTCTGGTGAGCGGGAGCGAAATGCTGTGGGGCCGGCGGCGGCACAAGCAGGGAGGCACGCGGCGGCAACGGCGGCGAGAGTCCGGGCGCCGGCGCTGAGGGCAAGGCACCGGCTCTGCACCGTCACGACCTGTTGCAAAACTCGAAGATGACGATTTTGCGGATTGAGCTGCCGCGCTTGGAGGAGCAGCCCGTGAACTTGCTGCACGCCGATCCACGGATAGGGATAGACGATCGGAGTCACATAGACCCAATCGGTCCAGGCTTGGGAAACGAGGGCATTGGTTTGCAGCTGGTTTAACAGGTCCTGGCGTTGCTGATTGAGCGTCTGGACCTGATCGGGCGACTCTGCGGTGGTCAATGCCTGATTGGCGGCATCGAGCTGTTGGTGCAATTGGTCCGTTTCGGCTCGGGCGCCACGAGTTCCTGTTTCGCGCTCTCATTTTCTCGAAGCGCGGTGATCGCCTGAGCGACTTCATTGGGATCCACTTGCGCCGTGAGATCGGCATGTATCACCACAGTCTCTCCCTCAAGTCGTGTGCTGACCTGCTGATCCAACACGCATGACGATTCCGGCGGTATAGGTCCGGATGTCATCCCGTGTGACGTCCAAATTTTTGACTTCGGTCACGCTTTCGAGGTAGGTCGCCACCTGCTCGAGCGCCTGTCGCTTTGCCGCTTCAATGGCCAATCGGACGGCGTCGGCTCGGGTGTCGTGATCGCCCATACGGTACTCGCCGCTGGCGGTGACGACCCGGACGGCCACTGGAGGAGGGCTTGGCACTCCGGCCTCAACGGGTGAGGAAGTGTCGGAATAGAGGGGGGACCACTCGGCCGCGATATTTTCCGGGACCGAGTCCAGTTCGGTGGTGAAATTCGGGGTTACCTGGGTCAGTACTCTATGCGCAATAGATCTGACTGGCGGCAAAACTGTGCGACACAGCAAACACGAACGAAAGCATGAGCATGTGGCCGAAGACCAGCATGAATGTACCTCACAACACGCTCTCAATTGTACCATAGTGAGTGGTCAGTTCCCGGTGTACCCTGGCTCGCTTAATCGGGCCCAAGTTCTATCTAAGGGCTTGATACCGCTGATCGGTGTGCGTAACCTTTCCTGATTGATGAGAGGTGAGGCAGCATCACCGCCAGGTTGGTCTCAAGAACGCCTCCTTGCATGCAGGTACGTTCTTCGTGTTGTGCCCCGATTAAGTAGGCAGAGAGAATCCGTCAGGAAGGATCCGTGAAGCACCGTGAACCGTAGCTCAAAACAATCATGACGGAGGCGGAGGGCAACTTCGTCACAGGTAGCAAGCGGGCACTACCAGATATCCCATTGAAAGTGGAGCCTATCTTCTAGGTGCTTGGTGCGTTGCGTGAGCTATAACCCCGGAAGGCCCACACACGAATCCTGCCAGATTCGCCCCATGTCAAATCACGCGGCCATAGAGATCGGGAACTCTTTCACCGGTCTACTTCCTGGAAATGCGTTCGCTTCCCCCTGCTCCCCTCCCCAGATCCGGCACATCAGGACAGTCACAAGCACACCGAAACCGAGCAGCACGCTGGAAACGACCAGTATGAACATGACGTAGAACATCGGATCTCCCTTAAGCGGCCCGTGCTTGATCATCTTGCCAAGGAGCGGCAAAAACGGAAAGTCTATTGAGGAGAAGCGTAGCACAAAAAATCTACTTCGGGCCGCGCCAGTGGCCTTTCAGGTTAACAGCACTGCGTGATCCAGTGGGGAAGCGGTCAGGGACACAGCCGAGAGTAGACGGCGCTAGTGTTCTAATTCGTAACGCACCGCGTCCAGCAACTGCGGCATGCTAAAGGGCTTCTGGAAGGTCCGCCGCGCCCCGAGGAGTTTCGCGTGATCCAACACATTCTGTTCCTTCTCCTGAGCCTGAGATCGCGATCACCTTGGCATGAAGGAATTCACGCGTCAGTTCCACGAGCATGTCCAGCCCATTCAGCTCGGGCATGAGCAATGTCAGTGATGACCAAGTCCGTCGGCCTCTGGCGATACAGCTCAAGCCCGATGACGACCGTTGGCCGCCTCCATGACCTCATACCCTGCCGCTTCAAGCGTGGTAGCGCAGGAGTGCGCGGATGGACTCTTCGTCATCGATGATCAGAATGGTCGCCATGACTCTCCCACAAGGGGGTCGCTCACGATTCGAGCCATGTACGGCGCGTACGCATCGAGGGCTCGCACGGCCAGGTTCTGTCAGGCCGCTCGTCTGATAATGGACTCGGCTCCAAGATGGACTTCGTCATCCTGATAGTCCGGCTCACCACTGGGAAGCGCCACGACCCTTCTCCTGTCGGGCCAGGCGATGCTGCTCGATCACGGAGTCGTGGACACGACCGCAATTCACACAACGCCAAGCTGGTCGCCCACATCTGTCCATATGGGCTCTTCAAAGTCTAGGAATTGGTCTTCTATCATGAGACCCAGGCAGCATAAGCAGGTCATGATCGCCCTCCTTGGTGTCAGGCCCTGGACCTCGTCGCTCATGGACAAACAATAGCGCACTCCATCGCCAGCGACAGACCCAAGAGAAGTACCTCGGAAGTAAGCCACCTGTAGTGTAGACATCGGCCGGCGCGATTCTGGAGGCGTGGGGCTGCCGCAAGTCGGATATCGAGGCCAGGGAAGACGTGGCAGGTGAGACGGGTGCGCTGCTAACAGACCAGTTTCGCTCAGTAGGACAAGCGGGATCGCCTCAACTTCCGCTACTCCCACGGCGGCAGCGGATGAGGATCAGCCCACAAACCTTTCTTTGCCTCTCGGGCTTCTTGCTCTAACCCCTCCCCAAAGCAACCTGGAAGATGGGAGTGCCTGATTTTCAGCTGCAATCCGAGGCGCCTGTGTTCCGGCGTGGATGCACTATGGTGTATGTTCCTGACATCGTGCCAACCAGTCCTCCCCACTCCCTTGGTTCCGACGATGATGACTTCCTGTCCGGCCTGGACCGTGCAGGTGATTCGCAGTGGCGATGTGGATGCCCAGATGACTTGAGAATCTTGCTCCGGCCGGGCACCCATCGGAGCCGGAGACGCCCCAGGACGCTCCCCGAGCCCACCATCACATAGGGCTCCAATTTCGGGGACAGCTGCTCGGCGCTCAGCTCGATGTGATGTTCACCCGGCGACAAAGCGAAATCGGCGCAGCCGTCGGCAATGTCCTTGCCGTCAATCTGCGTCGTCATGATAGTCAGCCCGTTCCCCGCGAAGCATCCACTATGCAGGATACCTATCTGCTCCATTGGGGAGCGGCGGCCCTTCATACATTTTCAGCGGGCTCGGGCTCAGAGCTGCAGCCGATGGCCACGAGTCCCGTCAGTATGAGGAACGCGTGGCACGATCGCCGTGATGATATTCCGAAAACACCGTGGGCAGGTCGTGCCGTCATACATTCACCTGGAGATCACCGA
>ERZ1370068.8567-contig-7409_pt1 | contig 17342 bp, 17 predicted proteins | sample MGYA00561227_ERZ1370068 | MGnify/ENA primary metagenome ERZ1370068 (study PRJEB38410, sample SAMEA6850437) | metagenome | study: Metagenomic assessment of the ecological functions of the soil: analysis of the soil microbiota associated with the...
AGACGGCGTAGCCTTCGGCCACGAGCGCACGATTGCCGAGCCCGGCGTCCGGCCGCGACAGGCCGGTCACGCGCGCCAGTTCGCCGGGGAACGTCATTCCGGCGCCGGCAAGAAAGCAGCGGGCGATCTCGCGCAGCGCAGTGGCCCGGCTGACGCGCCGCATCAGCGCGTCGGGAAACCGTCCGACGCCGAGCGTCCAGATATAGGTGAACTTCGGCTGGTAATAGACCTCGCTCGGGATCACGAGCAAGGCGGCCTGAGCTCGTCCAGGGCGGCCGTGAACGCCTTGCGGTCCTTCACGCCGGCGTCGGTCCTCAGATCCGCCGTGCTCATCTCCCATTCCTTGCGAAGCACTTTCAGGATCGCTCGCGCGTTCCTGCTCAGCCGCCGCGGCTCTTCCGATCGGCGCAGGCCCCAGACGGCGTGAAAGCTGGGATCATGCGCGGCGCCAGGAACATCGTCTTGCCGCGCGCGAGCTTGGCGTAGTAGACCTTGCCGCGGCCGACGAGCTCGTCCTTCAGCACCCAGGTCAGCGAGGCTTCGGGATCCTTCTGCACGTTGCGCGGCATCACGGCGTCGCGGCGACCGCAGACCGCCACATACAGCGACGGTCCCGGCCGCCGCGAATCGGTCAGGCAGGCGGCGAAGCCGATCTGCTCGATGAAGCGCTCCGCCGCGAACGCCGTCTCGATCTGCCGCGTCCCTTCCCGGCACCAGCGCTCGTCGCGGTAGTCTTCGATCTCGGCTGGAATCTGCGGCCTCTCATGCGTGCACTCCGCGTACCGTGTCGACGACGAATCAGCACGCTTGAAGACGACGTTGAACGCAAAGCGCGCGAAGGCTCGCAAAGAAATGGGGGCGGGCTCATTTCGCAACGGCCGCTTCGCGATGCTCTGCCACGGCGCCTGTCGGCATGGCGTGACCGTCGATCAGGAGCATCACCACCACGACGCCAAGCACCGACGCGAGTTGAAGCCGGGCACTCGCCAGCGCGCCGATCGGAATCGACGCCAGCACGGCCAGGGCCGCGGCGGCGCGAGTCGGCGGCCGGCCGATCGCCATGCAGCGCCGGAACCAGGCGATTCCCGCGAGAAACAGGCTGATCCCGCCAGCCAGCGCCGTCGCCGACCGGCCAGTCCGCGCGAGCGGCCGGGATGGGCGACCGCGCCGTGAATGCCGGTGGCCGCGACGACGACGCCGAGCAGGATCGGGATGTGGGCGAAGTAGTACGCGCGAATCGCCAGCAGGCTGCGGGCTTCGTTCTCGGCGCCGCCGAGCGCGTGCTCGGCAGCGTGGTAGTCGGTGAAGTAGGCCCACCACATGGCGCCGGGAAGCGCCAGCGCCGAGGACGACCGCGCCGACGGTGCCGGCGGTGACGTGCGACGACGTCCACCCCCATGCCGATGGCGATGACCGATTCCCCGAGCGCAATCATCACGAGCAGCCCGTGGCGCTCGACGAAGTGCTCGGCCGAGACGTGGAACGATCGTGCGGCCCGACCCAGGACAACCGCGGCACGAGGTAGCGGCACGACGGTCATGAACAGGTAGCCGGCAATCCACAGGAGATACGCGGCAGGGCGCGTGGACGGCGCTCGCGGCGAGGATCGAGCAGGGCGCCGCCGACGTTATAGGGGCGAGCCGAGCACGCCCTCGAGCGCGTCGGCCTGCGTGAACAGGATCAGGTGCACGCAGATCACGACGAGGTAGCCGACGCCGAAGAGCACGCCGCCGGCCGGTCGAAGGCGTGCGGAATCCCCAGCGCGGCGATGAAGAAGCCGGCCATGGCGCCGAACAGCACCAGTTTCTGCGACGCTCGCCGCGGCGGCACGTGGTTCGTCAGCCACGCGTAGCCGCCGTATTATACCAGAGAGGCCGAAGACCAGCACGATCCGGCCGGCGCCGGCGAAGAGAGATCGCTCAGCCAGCGTGCGGGTGAGCTGCGTCAGCGTGAAGACGAAGACCACGTCGAAAACGTTTCGACCGCGGTCACGCGGGTCGGCCAGGCGCGGCGTCCGGGTCGCGCCAACGCATGTGCGTTCTGGTCATCGGTCGGGTGTCGAAGGCCAGCAAGAGGATAGCGCACGCCTCGCTGGAGGCCGGACTTTGTCCCCTCAACGCCGGACTACGTCAGTGGCGAGGCCGCATTGCGCACCAACCTGCGACTTTATGGGCGCGAAACGCGACCAGGGCGATTGGCACCGTAGTTGCGCATGAAGGTGTCAGCGCCGCCGCACCAGCGGCTAGCACGCCGACTACGCGGTCACGCGGAGGTGCCATGGGCCCGTTCAGGGAACTGCTCTCGGCCGATCATCGCCAGGCGTTGGAGTTCTTCTTCGTCGGCCTCAGGACGTCTCCGAGCCCGCGGTCGATCGCCAGGAGCTGCTGTACAACGCCAGCCTGCTGGCGCACTTCGCGCAAGCCTCCACCCAGGCGACCGTCGACCTGCCGACGCCAGCCAACCTGATCGCGGTGTTCGACGCCTTCGTCTCGGACACGACGCTGCAGCACGACGGCCTGATGATGGAGACGGCCGGCGCGCAGTGCCTGCTGCTGACCGGGATTCTTCGAGGATCAGATGCGCCGCCGGCACAACATCCGCTGGTATGCCGGGCTCGGCGCCGGGTTCTTCAGCCGGGCTGCGCGCGCAGGAGCAGTCGCCCGAAGAAGGCCCGGCTCCTCGACACGATGGCGCGGAGCTTCGAGCCGTGGCGCCAGCGCCACGCGAAGCTGAGCCGCGAGCTCCACGATCAGGCGCACCTCTGCTGAACACGTCCGTGCCGGTGACGACGCCTGGCGTAGACTCTGCGCCTACTTCGTCCCCGGCCGCTGGAGCACGAACTTCTGCACGCGCCTTCCCGTCGACGCCTCGCCGACGTAGAGATTGCCTTGAGCGTCGATGCTCATCCCGTGCGGCCGCAGGAACTGCCCGGCCTGGCGTCCGCCGCGGCCGAACTCGCCGACGATCTCGAGGTCCGCGCGCCGCAGGATCCAGACCTTGTGGTTGGTGCCGTCGGCGAGATACAGCCACTGTTCCTGCGCGTCGGGCGACAGCACGATGACGAACGCCGATCCCGACGCGAGCGTCGCCGGCGCCACGACCTTCTCGGCGCAGGAACTTGCCCTGATGGTCGAACACCTGGATGCGATTGCCGCGGCGGTCGGCGACGTAGATCTTGCCGTCCTTCGATCCGGTGAGGCCGTGCACGGTCGAGAACTGCTTCGGCAGCGCGCCGGTCACCATCGTCTTCGGGTCGAACCGCTCCGCATCGTCCGGCTTCTCGCCGTAGGCGCCCCAGTGCCGCGAGTAGTTGCCGGTCGCGCCGTCGAAGACGATGACGCGGCGGTTGCGGTAGCCGTCGGCGATGTAGACCTCGTTGGTCTTCGGATCGACCCAGATACCGGCCGGGCCCGCCGAGCAGCGTCGGTGTCGTTGCTGCCGGCGTTCTTGTCGTACTGGCCGATCGTCATCTGGAGCTTGCCGTCGCGCGTGAACTTCATCACGCGGTGATGCATGTAGGTGCCGATCCAGACGAAGTCGTTGTGATCGACGAAGATGCCGTGCGGGTTCCGCGGCCAGCCGGCGGTGTCGTCCATCGGGCCCCGCCCCCAGCCCTGGACGACCTTGCCCTGCGCGTCGAACTCGATCACCGGCGGCGCGGCGACGCAGCAGGTGCCGATCGGCGGCTTCTGCTCGACGGAGGTTTCCTCTTCCGTCAAGGTCTCGGGCAGATGCGTGACCCAGACGTGCTGCTTCGCATCGACGAACACGCCGGTGACCGCGCCGAGGATCCATTTGTTGGGCATCTCGAGCGGCCACGACGGATCCACCTTGAATGTCGGCGGCGCGTCCGCGACGCCTGGTGTCGAAGGCTGGCCGGCGATGCGAAGTTCGAACACGAAACACGCGGCCGCGCCGAGCAGCAGCGTCGTCACCATCTGGCGCACTCGGGCATTCTGCATGCTTATCGATCTCCGTGATGAATTGACGTGCAGTATAGCGCGCCGGAGGCGTGGAAGACCGACGGCCTGACGGTCAGCGTTGAACGCAGAGCTCGCAGAATCCGCGGAGCGAATCGGGGGCGTTTTCTTGTGCGGCCGGTCTCAGCGGTCTTTGTCGTTGAGCTCGCGCTCCGGCGAACATGCCGCGCAGGATCTCGAAATTGCCCTCGTGGCACGCGTATCGAACAGGCGCTCCGCGCTCTGCTTCAACCGGATGACCGCCGTCCACGGCTTCGTCCACGTGGTCGGATCGTCGATGGTGATCTGATAGTCGATCTGGTTTGCCGCGACGCGGGTGAAGAGCGTTCGACGAGGTGCAGCCGATCGGACGATCCCATGAAGTTGTTGCGGGCCGAGAAGTTGGTGGTGTCGACGACCAGCGTCTCCCGTTCCCATGCGCCCGCGCGAGTCCCCTTCCCACAGGCGGACGGACGGCGGAAGGTGCGGGCGGCCGTCGAGGCTGATGATGCGCGCTTCGTGCACGGCCTCGAGGAACAGCACGACGTGCGACGGCGTCTGGACGATCTGGTAGAAGCCGAGCGGTCCGGCAGCCGGTGTTCGTGCCGCTCAGCCGCGGCACCCCATAGGTCAGGCACCGCTCGACGTGGGTGAGATCCTCCGGCCCTTCGAATGGCCGCCGGCGAATCGCGTCGGCCGCGAGCTTTCGCTGCTGCGCGCTCGGCGGTCAACGACGGGATCCGGCCATCCGGCGGATCGACGATGAGCGAGGTGCGATTGTCGAACTCGCGCTCGATCATCTCGTAGGTGCTGCCGGTCGCCGTCGTGCTGGTGAACTTGGCGATATCCGCCGAGCGGCGAGAAGATGGACCGCATCGCCGCCGGCGAAGTCGGCATTGGTGTTCTTGAACAGCCGATCGGCGCGCCTGCGCGAGTCTCGGCGACTTCCTGGTCGGTCAGCGAGGGCCGTCCCTCGAGCGCCTGCGGACGCTCGAGGGGTCGCGCTGCTGTTCAACCAGACGCCCTGCAGATCCGGGATGGCCGTCCGGGCCGACGCGGCACCGTGGCCTCGGCCGGGCGCGTGCTGGCCGCGACGTTCGCGGCCAAGGGCGCCTGCCCCGCCACGGGATACCGCGGCCGAGACCACGGCCGCGATGGTCGCCGACCATGACGAGCAATCGACGGTGCATCTCAACCCTCCGGTCACGAGACAGGCGCTCGCCGGAACGGCTCGCGCCGCGACGACCGTGACGGCCTGTGCTACGTCGTCTTCAGCTGGCGCGCGACGAACGCCTTGACCATCTCCCGGGCGCGTGTCGGTCTGACGGCCCTGGCTTGGCCACCCACTCGTGCTCGCAGCCCTCGAACACCTGGAACTCGCATGTCGCCGCCGGCGGCCTCTGTAGGTCGTCGGCGAATTTCTCCTGAATCGGCCGGGAGCACGTTGTCGTCGAGCGCGCCCTGCATGAGCAGCATCGGCCCCAGGCTGACCTTCTCCTTCCGGTCGAGGATCTGCTGCGGGTTGCTTCGTAGATCGTTTCCCAGGGCTTGAAGAACGTCGTGCTGGTTCTTGACCATGCCCTCGCGCTTCATTGGCCTCGGCGTTCTGGAAGCGCGCGTACGGGTCGCTGATCGGCGATCGCATCGCGACGTAGGCGACCGTCGCGTCGAGCTCGCGCGCCTCCGGCAGCGGAATCGCGTTGTAGCGCGGATCGCGCGGGCGCATGCTGAGGAGCTCGGCGACGTGGCCGCCGCTCGAGCTGCCGTAGACGCCGATCCTCGACGGGTCGCCGTTCCACGAGGCCGCTTTCCATTTGAGCCAGCGCACGCCGTAGTTGGCGTCCTGCACGCACGCCGGATACGGCGCTTCCGGCGCCAGCGTCATGTCGATGGCGACGACGAGGATGCCGCTCGCCGCCAGCGCGCGGTCCATCGGTTCCTCGGCGTGCCGGTCCTTGGCGTTCCAGGCGCCGCCGTGCAGATCGAGCATGGTCGGGAACGGTCCGGCGCCCGCCGGCTGATAGACGCGGGCCATCAACTGCCGGCCCGGCCTTGGTCTTGCGGAACTCGACGTCCTTCACCGTGATGTCGAGCTTCGCGGCGGGATTACGCGCCGCCGCCGCGGCGCCGCCGCCGCCGCGTCCGCGCGCAGCCGCGAGGCCGCCGCGACCGCCGGCAACCCGGCGGCGCCAGGCGCCGTCATCGTCATAAGAAAGTCGCGGCGTCCGGGAAGATATCTATACATGCCGACCCTCCTTGCCCCGCGATCGGGAGCGATGCGCGGAGCAGCAGGCACACTATCTGTCACCGACGGGGACGTCGGCAAGCGAAAACCGCGGCCTGTTAAGGCCGCAGGGCGATCGGTTGCCGGCGACGGCGGCAGGCACCGCGCAAGAAATCACGCTCAACCGCCCGCGACAATCGCGTACTTGCCGTCTGAAGTCCCCGTCAAAATCACTGGAGGTCAACGAATGAAACGCATACTCCCGATCGTGCTCGCGGCGCTGGCGGTCTCGACCAGCGCCATCGCGCAAACGCCAGAGGAAGCCATCGAGAAGGCCCTGTCGGCGGCGCCGCGCCAGCTGAAAGAGGGCGCGACCGTCATCAAGTGGAAAGCCGACCAGACCTACGACACGCTGAGGAAGGGCACCAACCGCCTGGTCTGCTACGACCGCGTCGGGCGATCCCGGGCGCGCAGCCGTTCGCGGTCCAGTGCACCAGCATCGCCAACCTCGACCGCGTCGCGCAGAACCGGAAGTTCGACGCGATCACCGACAAGGCCGCGAAGACGGCGGCGCTCGAGGCCGCGGAGAAGGACGGCACGCGCGTGAAGCCCGAGTTCGGATCGGTGTGGCTCACGATGAACGGCCCCGACAAGGAGCACGCACGCATCCACACGACGATCGCCGTCCCGGGCGCCACCACGCAGTCGATGGGACTGCCCTCCGACAACAACAGCAGGGCGGCGTGTGGATCATGAACGCGGGCACGACGACGGCCCACCTCATGACCCCAGGCAGAGCTGCAGCGCTAGCTGCAGGCGCTGTTGATTAGATCTCCAGTGCCGCAGCTACTCGTCGAGCGGCACGGTCCGCGTCGCGATCGGCTGGCCGTCGAGGTGCCTCGGCGCGATCGGCGAAATCGTAGATCCGCACTTCGTTGCGGTAGACGAACGCCGGCGGCCAGTCGACGCCGCCGTACTGGCTGGTGGTGCCGAACTGGTTGCGGAAGGCCGGCAACTCCCAGTCCTCGATGAGCAGATACGGATAGTAGCCATGGGCCCGGAGCGTCTCGACGGCAGGCGTCGAGCGCTTCGGGTCGAACATGTCCCACCGCACCGTCAGCCGCCGCCGTAGAGCCGCATGCTTCCGCTCTGAATCTGGCTCCACGACGACGTTCTGCGGCAGCGTCCGCCCGACGTACTTGCCCACCGCCACGTAATCGATGCTCCGCCCGGTGAATCTGCGAACACCGACCGGCTCGCGGAGTTCGCGAGATACGACACCGGCACCAGCGTGCACACGACGAACACCGCGGCGGTCCGGAGGCTGACCGGCAGCATCCCGATGACGCGGACGATGACCGCGCCCGTCAGGATGAACAGGAGCGGAATCGCCGGCAGGAGAAACCTGAGAAACGGGCCAGGTGTCGAACGGGATGTAGAAGAGGTAGCACGCGAAGAGCAGCAGAAAAAATCCCAGCATCCCGACGCGGTGCCGCACCGCCGTGACCAGCGGCGCGGCAAAGGCGATCAGGGATGCCGGGCGAGTGCAGCGTGATGAGCCAGCCGCCACGCGTCTGGCAGGTTCACCTTCCAGCGGCTCCAGACGTAGAGCCCTCGAGCGGCCCGTAGCCGGGTGACAGCGCCGACCCGTAGAGCCGCGCGTTGAGCGCCGCGACGGCGAGGACAGCTGGGGATCGACGCTGGCGGCGAACAGCGCGACGCGCGTGACGCGCGAGCGTCGACGCGGCGACGACGGCGGCGATCACGAGGCGAGCGGCACGATATTCGGCCGCGTCACTGCAGCGGCGGCCGGACCGCGAGCTGCCCGCACCAATCGCCGCCGCCGATCCAGGCATCAACGCGAGCACCCCACGCCAGCAGCCACCACGCCGTCACCGGCACGTCGCTCATCGGCTCGAGGCGTCTGAAACATGAAGCGTCGGGCTGAAGGCGACGAACATCGCCGCCATCATCCCGGTCACCGGGCGATCGACCCGCGCGCCGAGCACATAGGTGAGCCAGACGGCCAGACGCGCCGAGCAGCGGCACCACGGCAGTAGACCGCCCCGCGCCGCCGACCTTGAGCGCCAGCGCCATCGACAACGGCAGCCCCGGAGGATAGATCGGGACGATGGCGCCTGGCGTCTGCGCCATTCGATAGCCGAGCGGCGCCACCGCGGCGCCGAGCTCGGGCTCTGAGAGCCGCAGCGGATCGGGGGCGACGACTCCCCCGCTCGCCGCCCACAGCGACGCCTGGCTGACATAGCCGTAGGGACTCGGCGCCGCCGGCCGCGAAAATTCCGTAGCCGATCGCGATGCTCATCGAGACCAGCGCGATGACCGCGACGATCGCGGCGCTCCACCGCGGCAGCGCGGACCACGTGGTGGCGGTCGGCTCGGCGGTGCGGTCGAGCAGCCAGAATGCCGTCGCCATCGAGATGACCCCGAAGCGCAGCGGCTGCACGCCTCCCACGACGACACGCGCACGCCGAGGATCCGGTAGTGGAAGCCGCCCATCGTGACGTCCCACACCGCCACGGCGATCGCCGCCACGCCAACAGAGCAGGAGCCCGATTGGGATTTTCCGGGAGACCGGGACGTTTCCTATGGACACGTCACGTTGTCTCTAAGACTTGGGAAAGTCGGGCTTCGCGTCTCTCAGGATCTCGAGGACGGCGCGCCGGCTCGCGGCCCCGGCACCGCGCCTGAGCGGCGCGCGTCCTCCGCCGACAGGATGCCGAGCATCCGCAGCTGTAGACCGCGTCCTTCACCGCCGGCGGCAGCGCGTTGAACGCCTCGGAATAGATCATGTAGCTGCACGGATACCGCACCGAGCCGATCGACCAGATCCAGCTGCCCGAACGAACGGCCCCGGCGATCCTTCGGCACCCTGACTCGAGGCGTTCCGCGAAGCCGGGGCGCGGCGTCAGCGGCACCGACGGCGGCTGTTCGCCGACAAACAGCAGTGCTCGGCCAGCTCGTTGACCAGACCCCTGATCGTGCCGTCGGACACGCTCTCGCGTCGCCGCGGCTCGACGCGGCGCGCGCTTCCCAGTTCAGCCGGGTCAGCAGGTTGACGGCGTGCATCTGGTGATCGAAGACGAGCAGCGCCACGATGTCGCTCTAACGGCGAGAGGTAGCCGCGCGTCTCCGGGCGAGCTGTCGAGCCAGTCGACGAAGCACCTGGTTCGAGGCGCTGCCGCTTGGCGTGAACGTGATGTTCCCCGCGTGCGCGCGTCTGTGCGTCACGAAGCGGCGGCCAGGTCGGAGGTGACGAACCAGCCGCCCCACGCGATCCGGGTGAGGCGTCTGATGGGTCAGCGTCGTTGCTCCCGAATTGCGGCATCACGCTGCCATCGTCCGCCACGGTGTTGCTGCGGCACGATGACGCCGGGCACGTTCAGCGTGCTCGCCGACACGTGGCACAGTCGAGGCAACTGGTCTGGCGCGTGAGGACCGGCGCCGCCGGCCGCCTGATCGAGCGTGTAGAACACCACCCCTTGCTGGGGATCGTGGGCCGCGAGCTCGAGGACCGGCGCGCCCGGCACGTAGCCGACGGCGACCGACTTCATCGTAAGAAGATGGCGCGCGGGTTGTGCGGGCTGGTGAAGGCGCGCTGCACGCCGGTCTTCGAGAACGCAGGAGCTGCGACTCCACCGGGACGCCGAGGGCCTCGCAGAACCGACCGCAGGTAGCCGGTCGCGGGCGTGCGCTCGAGCGTTGCGTCCGCCCTGGGCGAGCGCCTGATTCAGCTTCGCCACCCCGGTCGGTCGTCGGCCGGCTCGCGCGTGCTGGATGCTGGGGTGCTCGTCGAGGACCCCGGCCCATTCTTCCGTGCCTCTGGCCCGCCGTCAACGTGCCGCCGGCCAACGCCATGCCGAGCGTTGCGGCGCTCGCCAGCACCCGGCAGGCCCGCTGAACGCCTCGCATTCGCTCATTTTACCCCGTGAAGACCGCGTGCCCGGCCCACGGCCGGCCGCGACTGACGCTTTTCGCCATCAGCCCCGGCCCGTGCAAGAATCCCGGCTCGATCGTTCTCCTGTTAGAGGAGGTCTGTGATGACCGATCCGCGCCTGTATCAGATTGCCACGCTTGCCTCGCTGCTCGTCTACGGGATGGGGTGGCTCGACTTCGGCATCACCGTCGCGCGCGTCGGCGCTGCTGCTGCTGACCGTGCTCGCGCACGCAGGCCGTCTGCGACCGCCTGAACGGCGCGCCGGCGTGAACGTCACGGAGCGCGCTGATTTCAGGGCTGTCGCTCTGCCTGCTGCTCCGCACCAACCGAACCGAGCTCGCCATCCTGGCGGCGGTGATCGCGATCGCCGCCAAGTTCGTCGATCCGCGATTCCGCGGCAAGCACCTCTTCAATCCAACCAACGGCGGGCATCGTCGCGATGCTGCTGCTGACCGATCAGGCCTGGGTGTCGCCCGGGCAATGGGGCATCGGTGGCGTTCTTCGCGCTTCTTCATGGCCTGCGTCGGCGGCATCGTCGTCAACCGCGCGGCGCGCGCGGACGTGACCTACGCGTTCATCGCGTTCTACTGCGCGCTGCTGTTCGGCCGCTCGATCGTATCTCGGCGAGCCGCTGACGATTCCGCTCCACCGGCTCGAAAGCGGCGCGCTGCTGCTCTTCACCTTCTTCATGATTTCCGATCCGAAGACGACGCCCGATTCACGCGGGCCGGACGCGTGCTGTTCGCGGCGCTCGTCGCCTTCGGCGCATGGATGCGTGCAGTTCCGGCTGTTCAGAACCAACGGGCTGCTCTGGTCGCTGGCGGCCTGGTCGCTGGCCGTGCCGCTCATCGACCGGCTGCTGCCGGGTCGCCGCTATGCACTGGACGTCGCGACCACGGCTTCCCCAGACACTCGCGGCATGCAAAACGAGCAGAGTGAAGACGACTCGACATTCGGACGTGGCGCTCGTCGTCGATGCGTCGCCTGGTCGACGCCAGCCGCTGCTCGGCTTCTGCGGCTTCTACGTCGCGCAAGGCCGACACGAAGCTGTTCAACAAGGCCTCGCAGGTCGTGCCTCGTCCGCGACGGCGATCGCACGGTGATGACGATGGCCAACGACTTTCAGGGGCGACCCGAAGGAGTTCGCCGTCGTGATTCCGGTGCCGACGTTCCTCAAGCGCGAGCAGATTCACGTCGGCGACAAAGCGCTCGTCGATCACCTCGACGCCTACTCGGCGCCGCGCCTGGTCGAGTATTTCGACGCCGAACCCGTGCGAGCATGCGGCTCGAGGATGCCGATGGCGGCGGCCGCGCCGCCGCTGATGGCCGATGCCGCCAGGATCGCGCAGCGCGAAGAGCCTCGGCGTCACGATCGAGGCGCAATACACGGTCGGCGAGTACGACATCCTGATCCTCTCGGCGCAGCAGAGCACCGGGCTCGAAACCTGGCTGCGCGAGAACGGCTACACGCATTCCGGCCGGGCGCATCCGGCGGTGCTGGCGAGCTATCTGAAGCAGAACATGCGGTTCTTCGTCGCGAAGGTCAACCTGACGGAACAGGCGAAGCTCGGCTTCTCATACCTGCGGCCGCTGCAGGTGGCCTACGAGTCGCCGAAGTTCATGCTGCCGATCCGGCTCGGGATGGTGAACGCGAACGGGCCGCAGGAGCTGTTCGTCTACGCGCTGACGCGCAAGGGCCGCGTCGAGACGACCGAACTACCGCACGGTCGAAGCTGCCCTCCGACATGGAGCTGCCGGTCTACCTGAAGGCGCAGGGCGAGTTCTGCGCAGGTTCTACAAGGCGATGTTCACGCGCCAGGTCGAGAAGGAAGACGGGCGCACGCGTGTTCCTCGAGTATGCGTGGGACATGAAGTGGTGCGATCCGTGCGCCGTCGGATCCGCTGTCGAACGACGAACTGCGCCAGCTCGGCGTCTTCTGGGACGAACGGCGCCGGCGCGCCAGGCGCCGAATGTCTTCCTCACCCGGCTGCACGTCCGCTACGACAACGCGCACTTCCCGGAAGATCTCGTGTTCCAGGAAACGGCCGACCGCGCCAACTTCCAGGGGCGCTATGCGGTCCTGCGCCATCCGTGGACGGGCGACGACTCGTGCGGCGAGGCCGCCGAGTATCGCGTCGCCGCCTGCGGCAGCGGCGCGAACAGGAAGTCGCGACGTCTGGCGTCGCTGACCGGCTGGAGCCTCGCCGACATCCGCAAGAGAGCCGGGCCTCGTCGAGACGCTCCAGCCGCAGCCGGCCGGCATGGTGGGAGCGGCTGTGGAAGAAGTGAACCGACCGCACGGCGTGCAGTGCGACAATGGTCACCTGATGGGAGCGATAAGCCTCAGGTGGAGTCGCCGCACGCCGCGGACCTCGAGCTCGCCGCCCGCTGTGCTGCCGGAGATCCGGCGGCCTGGGAGCGCTTCATGCTCGAATACCGGCCGGTGCTCTACCGCGCGGCCGATGCGCTCGACCGCGGCGGCGGCGCTCGCGAGCTCGCCGGATTCGCTCTACGCCGAGCTCTACGGCATCAAGGATCGACCGGGCGATCGCCGGTCGCTTTTCAGCTACTTTCCAGGGGCGCAGCAGCCTCGCGACGTGGCTGCGCGCGGTGCATCGCTCAGCGCTATGTCGACCGGCTGCGAGCGCAACGGCGGTTCGAGCCGCTCGGACGAGGAAGGCCGACGACGGCAGAAGTACACGGGCCCGCGGGCCTCGCGGCCGGTCGCGGCGAGCCGCGCGGATCCCGACCGATCGCGATACCTTGCCTCTGATGCGCCAGGCGCTCGGCCGCGCGGTCGGCCGGCTGGCCGCGCGCGATCGGCTTGCGGCTCGCGATGCTACTACGTGCAGGAGTTGACGCTCGCGGAAACCGGGCGGGTGCTCAAGGAGCACGAAGCCACGGTGTCGCGGCAGCTCGCGAGGACGCGGCGCGCCATTCGGAGGCGAGGTCGAGCGGCAGCTGCGCGACGAGTGGCAGGACTGAACGACGACCAGGTGGCGGCGTGCTTCGAGTGGGTGGCCGGCGATCCTGGCTCGCTCGATCTGAAGAGGTCATCTATGAATGAGGTGCCGGCTCGGCTGCTGCGCGCAACGCTGCGGGCTCGCGGGCCAGCGGATCCGTCGCCGGCGTGCCTCGACGCCGGTGACGGCCGCGGCATGGGCGGACGACACGCCCGGCCGCGCGGCGAGCGTGCGGGCCACCGCCGAAGCGCATGCGGCCGACCGCTGGACGATGTCAGGCGCTGGTCGCCGCTCTGGCGCATGGCGGCGCACAGCGCCACTTGAGACCGGCGCGATCCGCAAGGTGGCGCGCGCCGGCGCCGGCGCGTCGCTCCGCTGACACGGTTGACCGCGGCCGCCGTGCTGGTCTGTGGGTGAACGTGCCGGGAGCGTGGTCGCGCCGCCGGCTTCGATGGCGGAGCGCGAGGCTCGAGGTGGTATCGCCACAGGCTCCAGCTTCAGCGGGCGCCGCGCCATCAGCCACGCGGCTAACTCGACCAGCCTGCCCCGGCCACCGTGGCGCCGACGCCGTCCGCGGAGCCAGGCGCGCGACCAGAGCGCACCGCAAGGCTCGATGCGCTGGGGAATCGACGGCCGACACCGTCGGGGACGAGGCAGCCTCAGCCCGCCCGGCGAAAGCGCCTTCGCGGCGGACAAGCCGTGTCGCCGCGGCCCGCGGCGAAAGCCGGGCGACCGGCTGACACTGCCGGCGGCGGCCGGCGCGGCGCCGCCCGGCGATCGGCCGCGGAGTCACGCCGCCACCACCGCCTGCGCGCCCGCGCGCTGCAGCGCTGCGGCGACGGCGCCAGCTAGTCGCGATGCGCGCGCGCATGTTCGGCGCGGCGCCGCCGACGCTGATCGCCTCGCCGAACCCCGCCATCGTCGTGGCGCATCCGACCAGACGGCGCCGTCGAGCGATCGACCGACAGCGGATCGACCTGGGCGGCGGCAATCGACCGGCGTGCACCGCGTGACGCTCGCGGCCGGCGCGCGCGCCGTCGCCGTCGTTTGCTGGCTGGTCGGACCGCAGGGGACGGTCCTGCTCGACGACAGACGGCCGCTCGTGGAGGCGCATCGAGTTTCCGGAGGCGGTCGACCTGGCGTCGGTGCGCGCGTCCGGACGACAAAGAGCGCGACGGTCACCGCGTCGGACAGCCGTGCGTTCAGCACGACCGATGGCGGCCGCACGTGGAAACGATCCTAGTGGCAGAGCCGCGGCCGGACCGCGATCCCGAACCGGACGACCGGTGCGGCGGCGCTGCCGGCGCGATCGCGCTGCTGATCGCCGCGGCGGCGTTCGTGATCTACCGCGGCGCGATCGTCAGCTACCTCCTTCAGCGACGAGCTTCAACTGGTTCGACGATGCGCACCGGTTCGCGTTCGCGAATCCTCGTGCATCTCGGCCGCTACAACCATTTCTACCGGCCAGTCGTCGAGATCTACTTCTTCGTCGGCCAGCGGTTGTTCGGCTGCGCCGCGCTGCCGTTTCACCTCGCCAGCGTCGCTCATCCATCTCGTCAACACGCTGATCTTGTTTCCTGTTCGCGCGCGAGCTGACCGGCGACCGGCGCGATTCGCCTGCACTGACCGCGCTGCTCTTCGATGACGCAGCCCGGAGTGCCCACGGGCGGTCTCCCTGGGATCGCGGCGATTACCGACCTTCTCCCCGGGCCTGTGGCGACTCTGCTGGCGCTCTGGCTGTGGCTGCGCTTCCTCCGCCGCGGCGGCGTCGCGTGGCACGTCGGCGGGCTCGCCGCGTTCACGGCGTGCCTCCTCACCCACGAAAGCTCGGCGACGTTGCTGCCGATGCTGATCGCGCTCGAGGTGACGGTGCGTGCCGGATCCGGGGCCGGATCGACGTGGCCTGGGCCCGCGATCGCCTCGTCAGTGCTGCCTGCCGTTCGCGGCCCTGCTCGCCGCCTCGCTCACCATCACCCTACATCGTCAACAGCCGCAGCTACCTGATCCGCGAGGGACACTCACCAGCTTGGCTGGCATGCGGTGCCGCACATGCTGCAGTTCATCCTCTCGCTGTACGTCGGCCCGCAGTCGATGACCTCCTGCGTGCTGATTACCACCGTCGTCGCCGTGCTGCTGTGGCGCGGCACGCCGCGCGTGCGCCTTCTTCGTAGTCATGCTCTTCGCTACGCTCGCTCCCTCGTCGCTGTTCACCTGGGGGAACGTCTCCCGCTATCTGCATGTGCCGGCCGCCAGCTTCGCCCTGCTCATCGCCGCGGGGATCGGCGGGCTCGAGACCGTCGCCGCCACGCGGATGACGCGGCGCCAGGCGCGCCTGCTGGCTAACACGTGGTCGCGGTCGGCCTCGCCATCCGCTTCCGGTCTACGCGGAAAAGAGCGCGCGCAGCTTTCGCGAGCTGACGCTGCCGTGCGTGCGGTTTGTCGAGGCCGTGCGTCAGGCGAACCCGACCGGCTCGGCCGCCGACTGGTCGTCCTCACGCCGGCTGACGTCGAGAATATTCCGGTCGCGTTTTACGGCGTCGCGGCCGGCGGCGCGTTCTGCGGCCCGCCGCTGCGCGTGGTCGTGCAAGTAGCGAGCGCGCCTGGCGCCGAGCCCCTCAGGCTGTGCCGCTGGTCGGCGGCCTCATTTCAGCTCTCAAGACCGTCATCGGATCGACGTTCGTCGCGCGACGGGCCGGCAGGTAGCACGCGAACACCGCCGATGCCGAACGCCAGCGACACCGCGACGAACGTATGCGGATCGAGCGGCGTGATCGCCGAAGAGCATTCCTGCAGCAGGCGCGTGCCGGCGGCGGCGGCGACGAGCCCGAGCGCGATGCCGGCGCGCGCAGCAGCACGCCGGTCCTGAGCACGAGCGTCAGCACCTGCGCGCCGGGCCCCGGAGCCGCCACGGATGCCGATCTCCTTGGTGCGCTGCACCACCGCACACGCCAGCACGCCGTAGACGCCATCGCCGCCAGAAGGGCGGCGACGCCAGCTGAACGCGACGAGCAACACGGCGAAGAACCGCTGCCGGGCGACCGAGCTCGCGACCAGCCGATCCATCGGGATCATCGCGTCGATGCCCGCGTTGCGGTCGACACGGCGCGCGCACCAGCCACGGCGCCGTATCGCCGCAGCGGCGGCGGCTTACGGGCTCGCGGCGCTGAATGCGAACGGCGCGGGACGAGGAATCCGATCGACATCTCGTCCTGCCGCCGCGGCGAGTCGCCCACCGTTGCTGGAGCGAGGCTGCCGGTAGTCGATGAAGACGTCAGGCTCGGATCGCGGTCGGGTGATTCGTTGCGAACGTCCTCGACGACGCCGACCACCTGCACCTGGACGGCGGGCGACTTGCCGACGTGCCCAGTCGACGAGCAGCCATTTGGGCTGCTGCCCGATCCGAAATAGCGCCGGGCGACGGTCCGGCTGATCACGATCGCGGCCGGCGAAGGCGCTGGCATCGGCCGCCGCTGGCGCTCGCGCCCGTCGAGCACCGCGGGAAGAGTGGCGGTGAGAACAGCCAGGAGCTCACCGGCCGGAGACGCGGACAGGTGGTGGTCACATCTCGTCCCGTGTCACCGCGCGGCACGAACGTGCCGACCATAGTCTCCTCCGGGATGAGCACGCCGGCGCGTGAAGCCCGCGGCAGTCCACGCCGGCATCGCCCGGGCTGCGCCGTAAGGCCTCGATCGTGCCGACGCTTTCGCGCAATCGAAATTGCTCCGGGGGAACACGAGTTGAAAGGCGAGGACGTTGGCGGGGTCGTAGCCGCGCTCGACGGTCGAGCCTGATGAAGCTGTGGGTCAGCAACCCGGCGCCGACAGCAGCACGGTGGCCAGCACGAGCTGTCCGAGGACGAGCGCCGCCCAGTCTCGACTCCGCGCGGCCGATCCGCCGCCGCGCGACATCGTCGCGCTCAGGTGGATGGTCGCGAGAGGTGCAGCGCCGGCGGGACGCCGAACGCCAGGCTCGTCATCGCGGCTGAAACGCCGAGCGCGACGCCAGGCGCTCTCGCGTCGATGCCGCCGGCTGGTTGCCGCGCGGCAGGATCGAGGCGCCGAAAAACGGCGCGCGGAAGATGCCGGAGCCTCGACCGGGCCAGCTCCCTGACGAGGGTGACGCCGGCCGCCGCCACCAGGGCGCCGATCGCGCCGCCCGGCAATGGCAGGACAGGCACTCAGTCAGAGCTGACGCACGACCCCGCCCGCGGCTGGCCGATGGCGAAGAGCAATACGTAACT
>ERZ1370068.8381-contig-724_pt1 | contig 17335 bp, 26 predicted proteins | sample MGYA00561227_ERZ1370068 | MGnify/ENA primary metagenome ERZ1370068 (study PRJEB38410, sample SAMEA6850437) | metagenome | study: Metagenomic assessment of the ecological functions of the soil: analysis of the soil microbiota associated with the...
AGTTACGGCTGGCGGCCGGAGCCGACTTTTGTCTCATCTCGTAACGATGTTTTGACCGCAAATGAATTCGAGGATTGCGCTTCGGCAGCGCCGTCAGTCTCGTCGAGAAAGGCCGCGTCCTCGGGACGCCGGTTGGTAGAACAGCCACAGGTCACGGGCGAGGCCCGAGTGCGCCGCCCCGCGCAGCATGCTCACGAAGGGCGTGATGCCGATCCCCCCGGCGAGGAACACCGCGGGCCTGGTGTCGGCGGGATCGAGCGTGAACAGTCCGGCTGGGCCGCGAAGGCTGACTCGTCCGCCCGCCGTCATCGACTTGAGGACGCGCTTGAACGCCGTGTCGCGCGCATGCAGGTTGCGATCACCAGCTCGCTCGTGCGGCGCGCTGACGATCGAAAGGTGCGTGTGTTGCCCTTGGCGTCGGTCTCCGGGCGGATCGACGAGGGACACGTTCATCGACTGTCCCGGCTTGAAGTCGAAATTCGCGGGCTTGGCGAAATGGAACCGCCATCGTGCCTTCCGCGACGGTTTCGTTGCCTTTCGAGCGTGGTTTCGTATTTGGGCATGGCCGCTCTTCTCGTGATCAGGCAGGGCTTTCCTGCGCCCAGGCAATCTTGTGGTAATCGAAGCCGCTGTCAAGGGTGGGCTTCACCACCTCGAAGTACGGCGAGATGTCGAAGTCGCGCGGCGTATACAAGCTGTGGTGGCGGATGTGCATGACCTCGTGGTAGCAGTCGTTGCACCCGGGCGTGCCGTCGTGCACGAAGCTGACCTGGGCAGGATCGGGTAGGGCACCGACTGGAACGCCGCGGCGATCAGCGTCGAGCAGATGGCGCGCGTGGGATCGCCGCTGCCGAAGGCGATCATGCGGCGGCGCCAGCGCGTCGGCACCGGCGGCGTCGGGACCAGGTAGCGAGCGAGGTCGAACACGTTCTTCAGGTCGTAGCGCCCGCCGATGCGCGCGATCGCGAACTGGATCACCTTCTGCAGATCCTCTTTCGACAGGCCAACGGGCCGACAGACGCGGGTGTTCAGGCCGACAACTTCAGAAAGCGGAAACCGCGCGAATCCCGTAGAGGATGTCGGCTTCGACCAGCACCCTGGGCTCCTCGCCCGGGGCGGGCGGCCCAGCGCATCGCCGATGTAGAACATCGCGTGCGACCAGGTCGATTGGGTGAGGTACTTGATGGCAACGCTGACGCGCGTGTTCCCTCGAGGAGCAGCACGTCGCCGGGCCTGAGCGTCGCGCCGAGCTGCTCGGGCGACGCGGTCGCGGTCTGCGCGCCTCGGATCGGCTGCGCCAGGTAGCGGGCGAGGTGGCCGCCCATCCATCGGAATACGGGGTTCATGTCGTCAGCGTCTCATCTTCTGTGGCGATTCGATGCAGAGCATTCGACATGGCGGCGCCCCGTGTCGCCGGGCCTCATTCTGACGCCAGAGTTCACGGGAACCCGCAAAGCAGCTGAAGCGGAAGCCGGGCCGGGGCTTTCATCCAATGCTGCGCGCAACGCAGAGGTGTAAAGCAGCTCGGAGCGGGAACGCGGCGGCGGGTCCTCTTCGTCCTAATGCGCCGAAACGGGTGTACAGCATAGAGAAAGAGGCCGACATGCAACCGTCAGCGGTTCCAGCAGATCGAGCGACAAGACGCCCGACAGCGAGCTCGTCCAGCGCGTCGCGGCTCATGACCATGAGGCATTCAGGGTCTTGATGAAGCGGCACAACCAGATGCTCTACCGCGCGGCGCGCAGCATTCTCAAGAACGAGGCCGAGGCCGAGGACGCGGTGCAGGAGGCCTATATGCAGGCTTACAAGGCGATGGGCGATTTTCGCGGCGACGCGAAGGTCTCCACCTGGCTGGTGCGCATCGTCGTCAACGAATCGATCACGCGCTTGCACAAGCAGACCCGGCGCGCCGAAGTCATCCGGCTGGATGGCGAGGACGTGCAGCAGGATCAACATTCTTCCGAGGACAGCATGAACGAATCTGCCCCCGAACATCCCGAGCGTGCAGCGCAGCGCGCGGAAGCGCGCCGGCTGCTCGAAGCCAAGATCGACCAGCTGCCCGACGCCTTTCGCACGGTATTCGTGCTGCGCGCCGTGGAAGAGATGACGGTCGAAGAGGCCGCCGTCGCGCTGGGAATCCCCGAAGCCACGGTGCGCACGCGCTTCTTCCGGGCGAGGGGCTGCTGCGCGAATCGCTGTCGCGCGAGATCGACATCGCGCACGGCGACGCCTTTGCCTTCGCCGGCGCGCGCTGCGACCGCATCATCGCCAACGTCATGGCGAGGCTCGCGGAGTCGGAAGCCTGAAACCGCTGCAGCAATCACAAGACCAACCTATTTCAACTGGAGAAACACCATGAATCCCTCGAAAACCGCAGTCGCCCTTGCAGCCTCGCTTTTCCTCGTCACCGCCTACGCCCAGAACCAGGGCCGGACCGTCCGATCCGCAGATCGCCGGGATCGTGGTCACGGCCAACGCAGATCGACATCGACGCGGGCAAGCTCGCCAAGTCCCGCACCAAGAACAAGGAGGTCTCGAAGTTCGCCCAGCTCATGATCACCGACCACACCGCGGTGAACCAGCAGGCGGGCGCGCTGGCGAAGAAGCTCGGCGTCAAGCCCGCGGACAGCGACACCAGCAAGAGCCTGAAGGCCGGCGCCGCCGACAACGTCAAGAACCTCAAGGGCCTGAAAGGCGCCGCGTTCGACAAGGCGTACGTCGACCACGAGGTGGCGTATCACCAGGCGGTCCTCGACGCGATCGACAAGGTCCTGATCCCGAGCGCCAAGAACGCCGAGCTCAAGGATCTGATCGTCAAGGTCCGCCCCGCCATCGCGGCGCACCTGGATCACGCCAAGATGGTCCAGGCCGACCTCGCGAAGAAGAAGTAGGGCGCGATGTTCCGGGCGGCGCTCATCGCAATTTGCTGCATCGCAGTCTTTCCAGCGGCGCTCGCCCATGCCGCGGGAAAGACACACGAGCGTGCGCATCGAGGGAATGAAGTTCGTTCCCGAGCGCCTCGAAGTGGCCGCCAGGCGACACCGTGGTCTGGACCAACAAGGATTTTCTGCCGCATAGCGTCACCGCGAGCGCAAGCGCGAGTCGAATCCGGGGACCTGACTCCCGGCAAGACCTTTCGATTCGTCGCGCGCAAGAAGGGCGAGATGCCTTACATCTGCCGCCTGCACCCCGTCATGAAAGGCGTGCTGGTAGTGAAATGATAAGTCGTTCGAGCCTCCTGGAGCTTCTTGAAAAATCGCCGGCGCTCGCCGGCGTTTTTGCGGCGAGCGGGAACATCCGCGGCGCATTTTTCATCTAATCGTTCGCTCTGAAAACTCCGCCTAGTCGCTGGGATTTTTTCGACTGCAACCGGAACGGCGGTCTCGCGCTTTCCATCCAATGGTCGGACGCAATGGATTCGATTTGCGCCGGACAACACACTGGAAAGCGAGAGACTATGAAACCCCAATCGAAGTATTTGTCTGGCAGTTCCCTTCGTTGCGGCTCTGGCGGTCGCGAGCTGCGGCGGCTCCACTCACAACGACGATGCGGCAAGCGCGAACGCGGCGCTGGTTGCGCAAGGCAAGGACATATTCCGCTCGGACACCTTCGGCGACGAAGCCTTCTGGACGGACACTCTGCACATGAACGACGTGATTGCGTCCGCGGTGGACCCGGTTACAGCGCTGTCGGTCGGTCTGAAGGTGGACGTCGGAAGCGCTGCCGCCCGCCGTGGTCGAGGCTGTTCTAGATGGCCAGCGTCGACCTGACCGAGTCCCGCGACGACGGTTACTCTGCTGAAGCTCAACGCCGTCGTCGGCGTGAAGGGGACGGTCGAAAACATCAACGGAGTCGATACGCTGACGCGACGTAGGGATCACCTGCGCGCTGTGCCACTCGACGGTGGATGACTCGTTTGCGCCCGGCATCGGCAAGCGCCTGGACGGATGGGCCAACCGCGATCTCGATCCCGGCTGCGATCATCTCGCTGTCGCCCGCCCTGACGCCGGACGCCAAGGCGGTCTACAACTCCTGGGGTCCCGGGCAAGTACGATCCCCGCTTCAACTTCGACGACAATCAACGGGCCGCAGGTGATTCCGCCCGCCGTACGGGCTGGCCGGACTGCATAGCGTCACTTCCACCGGGGACGGCAGCGACATCGCTTATTGGAACCGCTACGTCGCCGTGACTCAGATGGGCGGTCAGGGCACGTTTGCGGAGATCCGCACTAGCGTCAACGTAGACATATACCGAACGGCGCGACCGATCTCGTGTCCTCCAAGCTCCCGGCGCTGCAGGCCTATCAGCTGAGCCTCGCCGCCCCGCTGCCGCCGGTCGGCAGCTTCGATCCGAACGCCGCGCTCAGGGGAAAGGCCGTGCTTCGACGGCGCAGGGCAGTGCTGCGACCTGCCACAGCGGTGCGCTGCTGACCGACGCCAACGTCGACTCTGCACGACGCCCGCCGACGTCGTGAGCGAGCCCGAGCCGGGCGGTGCGGCGAGCTACGCCTCGAGAAGCGCAACGAAAAAGTACCGCACCGCGCCGCTCGCCGGGACTGTGGCAGCACGCTCCCTACTTCCACAACGGCAGCGCCGCGACGCTGGACGACGTGGTCGAGACCTACAACACGAAGAAATCGCTCGGGCTGACGGCCCGACCAGAAGGCCGATCTGGTCCAGTACCTGAAGAGTCTCTAGCGCTGGTGCAGTCCGCGGGGCACCGGGGCCACAAGCCTCGGCGCCCCGTTTCTATTCCAGCTCGTCGATCGAGCGCGGCCAGCTCGCCTTGAGCAGCCGCGACAGCGCGCGGTCGGCGAGGATCTTGCCGCCGGTCTGGCAGCGCGCGCAGTAGTTGGTCTCGTTCTCCGCGTACACGATCCGCTGCACCGGCGAGCCGCACACCGGGCAGGGCTTGCGGTAGCGGCCGTGCACGGCCATCTCCTCGTGAAACGCGGTGACCTTCTCCGGCAGATCGGCTCCGGCCTGCCTGCCGCAGGCGCTCGGTCCATTCGAGCGAGCGTCGAGCGCGTTGCATCGTAGAGGCGTTTGACGTCCTCGTCCGACAGCGACGAGGTCTGCGCGAACGGCGAGAGCTTCGCGCGGTGCAGGATCTCGTCCGAGTAGCGCGTTGCCGATGCCGCTGAAGAGATGCGGGTCGGTGAGCGCGCGCTTGAGCGTATGCCGGTCCTGCTTCAGTCTCGCGGCGAAATCCTCCGAGACGGGCATCGAGAACTTCGATGCCGCCCGGGTCCATCGCCGCGAGCGCCGCCTCGCCCTCGACCAGATGGATCGACGCGCGCCGCTTCGTTCCGGCCTCGGTGAGGATCAACGTTCCGTCCTCGAACTCGAATGCGGCCAGAGCGAATGCGCCCCGGCGGTTTCTTGTCCTTGGCGAGCCAGCGCAGCCGCCCGGCGATCATGAGGTGCAGCACGACGAACAGAGTGCCCTCGAGCTCGAACACGATGCGCTTGCCCAGGCGGCGCACGCCCACGACCTTCCTTCCTTCCGCCGGCGGACAGAGGCGGGGCGACGCTGCGCAGCACGAAGGGATGCATCAAGCGGATACGCGCGAGCGCCTTCCCTGCAAGCTGCGCCCGCAGGCGCTCGATGTAGACAGTTACGTCGGGGAGCTCGGGCATCCGGGCGGCCTAACGAGCTGGAAGATACCGCGAAAAAAGGAGACGCGCGCGAGCGGCCAAATCAGGAAACGAACCTCGGAATTGTCCCCTATTTCGATATTTCGGCAGCCTCACGCCAGGATAGGCGGCGCGACAACGCGCAATTCGTTGAATTCACGCAGGTCCGTTTTTTGCGGGTGACATAATAGGCGGCTTTTCGGAAGCTCAACTATACGTTAGACCTCATGTTCTAAATGAATCGAGCTGAGCTGAGAGAAGCTGGGCTGCTACCGCCAAACATTTGAATGCGGCTCGAAACCAATTACCAAAAGTGCCAGCTCCAGGCGCTGAAGGGGCAACGGTCAGCGGTTTCGAAGAGTGTCTTCGCCACAACGAGATGGAGCTTGCGCTCGATGAACTTGAAGATCTGGGGCTCACGAATGCGCCAGCTCCGAATCTGGCGTCAACTCATGCAGGCGGCGGAAAACATGGGGCTTTCAGAACGAGCTACTGATTTCGAACGGAAAATAGCAAAAGCATGAGGTCTAACCGCGCGGCCCACCCGGAGCCTCTGAAGCGGCGTTCCCTGTGGCGTCCGTCATCTCGTCGGCCCGGTGGCCGCGAACGTTAGGGAGCACGAAATTATGCGAATCCTCATTGTGCTTGTCGCCGCGTCTACACTCACCGCATGCAGGTCCACAAAATAACCCTCGAGCGTATGCGCAGATTTCTGGCTCGCAGCTAGCGCAGCTAAGGCCTGAGGCGGCACGAGACGCGGGAAATTGGCGCGAGGAAAGGCTCAACCTTCGATTGTCAATTGCGAACGCGGAAATTGCGGGGAACCCCCTAATATCATGTCCGGGCTGTACTACGAGTATGGACGTGCCTCTGGAGTCTTGTGCGATTGGACCGAGTCAGAGAAGAGTCTCACTGAAAGCCCTAGAGATCCGTCGCAGCAATTCCATTCCCCACCCAGGTGACTTGGTCGAACTTGCGCGGATGCATCTCGACCAGAAACACTTTGGCTGCCACGCAATACTTTTCTGAGGCCCACCCGCAACTTCAGCGGATTAGTATTGAAACCAGGAACCCCATAGGCTACGCCGTGTTTCGACGAGTATGCAACTGCAGCTAGAGCAAACTCAAAAGATGCAGAGGCGCGTCCCTTAAGATCTCAGGCTCTTGAGCTACGAAACAAGTTCCCTGGAGAGAAGGCTAGGAACGATCGCACTCTTACGGAACGCAGTGTAATGCTCCCTAACAGCGCGGCCCACCCGGAGCCTCTGAAGGGCACACCCTGTCGCATACGCCATCTTGTCGGCCCGGTGGCCGCGAACGTTAGGGCTCATTGTGGAATTCACCCTCAAGTCATCCGTGTTCCGAGTGGTCGCCCTAGCCTTGGGCGTAGTCGGGTTGGCCGGTACCGTGCTCAGCTACTCGATCTTCTGGGTGGCGGTGGCCCTGGGCGCCGTCTTCGGCCTCAGGGGCTATCTTTTCGACTACTTCACCGGCTCACGGTACGCTGGAGGCCAGGTCACTGGGTGGGCCCTTGCGGTAGGCGCGGCGTTCGCGGCGTTCTACTGGTCGCACGAATTCGTCATCGAGGGCCAATCTCAAATCTCAGTTTGGCCCATCGTCATTCAATACGCCGCAGTGGTTCTCACATGCTGGGCTGCACTGATGTTTGGCTTGCCATCGAGACGCAATGAGCCCTAACCGCCCGGCCCACCCGAGCCTCTCGAAGCAGCGCTCCGTATGGCATCCCTTCATCTCTGTCGGCCCGGTGGCACGCGAACGTTAACTCGCCTCAAACACCACCCATCTCATCCATGAAGCTAATCGTTGGCATTGCGCTGGCTCTACCGGCGTTCGCACAGGCCGCATCACCATCTCCCTACGCCGGCCAAGAGACTCGGGGAGATCGAAAGCTCTTTCGCCGTCCGAGCAAGCCGATCTACTTGCGGGCAAGGGCATGGGTCTGGCCAAGGCGGCCGAACTCAACGGCTATCCGGGCCCCGCTCACGTGCTGGAGTTGGCCTCTCAGCTCGGTCTAAGCGCTGAGCAGCTCGCCATGACCCGAGCGCTGTTCACGTCCATGGAGCAACGCGCCAAGGAACTCGGACGCCAGCTAGTTGCGGCCGAGCAGTCGCTTGACACACTGTTTGCCTCAAGCAAGTCTCACCAACACAGTTGGAGCAATCGCCTTCGCTAAGATCGGTAACCTCCAAGCCAAAGTCCGTGCCGCCCACCCTAGTGGCTCACCTCGAACAAGCACGCATACTCTCTGCGGAGCAAAACGCCACTTACGCCAGGCTACGCGGCTACTCGCAGGGGAGGCGAGCCCAGCGAAGGCCATGAGCACAGCCACAAACACTGAGGCGGCTAACCCTTCGCTGCAGCCGACCTGCTACGGCTGGCTTCGCCAGCCTGCGCAGGCGGATGAGCTCTGCAGGGGCGAACCGCTTGACGATGGTGGTTGCGAAGAGCCAGGCTGGACGGCTCAGCTATATCAGCGAGTTCATTGAAGAAGCTAAAGCTTCGGGGTTGGTGCAACGGGCAATCGAGCGTGGCGGCTCGGGCGGATACCAAGCGGTATCTTCGGGAAATCCCAACACCCAGAAGTGAGTGTCTCTTGGGAGCGAGCTAAGATGTATGAACTAGTTGACGGCCTAATTTCAATCCTGGGTGGGATATACGGCTATTTGGCTGCAACCGGGAAGGTTAAGGTTTCTAAGAACGAGGAAAGGCAGCTGAGTGGCGGCAGAAGTACGGCCGCACACTCAAAATCGCTGCTCCGATTCTCGTGCTGTTTGGCCTATTCAGACTTGGTCAGGTGCTTCTTAGATGATTCCCGCGCGTGCTGGTGCGAGTAATCATGAACCACGTAACATCGCGCTCAAGAGCGACGCACGCGGCGTAGCGATGCTCCGCCGTATGCGCCCCTACAGTACCGCGTCAAAGGACCCGATGCCGGTTCCGCGCCAAACGTTAATAGAGGAGGAAGTGAGATGACTCTGTGCCCGATCGCCTTAGCAGTAGGTTGCAAGAAATGCCCCGGCATTCACAGTCTGCCCCCTGAAAAGCGTCATCGGTGATTATAAGAAGCCAGACCAGACGCAAGCGACGCAGCTCACTGAGAAGGAACGGACGGGCGCAAAACGGGATAAGTAGCCGAGAGAACCGCACACGCTAGCGCCGGCTAGCTTCGTCCGTCAGGGCCCTCGACGATCCGGGGCATCACTTGCGTGGTAGACTCCGCGCCCTATGGCTCAATACGTCTACACCCTGCGCCGGGTCGGCAAGATCGTTCCGCCCAAGCGCCAGATCCTCAAGAACATCTCGCTCAACTTCTTTCCCGGCGCCAAGATCGGCGTGCTCGGCCTGAACGGCTCGGGGAAGTCCACGCTGCTGAAGATCATGGCCGGCGTGGACACGAATTTCGAGGGCGAGGTGATTCCGCTCGCCGAACATGAAGATCGGCTTCCTGCCGCAGGAGCCGCAGCTCGATCCGGAGCAGACCGTGCGCGAGGCGGTCGAGGAAGGGCATGGGCGAGACCGTCGGACGCGAAGAAGCGCCTGGACGAGGTCTACGCCGCCTACGCCGAGCCCGACGCCGACTTCGACAAGCTCGCCGCCGAGCAGGCTCGAGCTCGAGGCGATCGTGAACGCGGCGCACGCCGACAGCGCCGACCTGCAGCTCGGAGGTCGCCGCGGACGCGCTGCGCCTGCCGCCCTGGGAGCAGAAGATCGCGCCGCTCTCCGGCGGCGAGAAGCGCCGCGTGGCGCTGTGCCGGCTGCTGCTGTCCAAGCCGGACATCCTGCTGCTCGACGAGCCCACCAACCACCTCGACGCCGAGAGCGTCGAGTGGCTGGAGCAGTTCCTGCAGCGCTTTCCCGGCACCGTGGTCGCGGTGACGCACGACCGCTACTTCCTCGACAACGCCGCGCAGTGGATCCTCGAGCTCGACCGCGGCTACGGCATTCCCTGGGAGGGCAACTACTCCTCGTGGCTGGAGCAGAAGGAGAAGCGCCTGGAGACCGAGGAGAAGCAGGAGCAGGCGCGCATCAAGGCGATGCAGAAGGAGCTGGAGTGGGTGCGCCAGAACCCCAAGGGCCGGCAGGCGAAGTCGAAGGCGCGCCTGGCGCGCTTCGAGGAGCTGTCCTCGCTACGAGTACCAGAAGCGCAACGAGACCCAGGAGATCTTCATCCCGGTGGCCGACCGCCTGGGCGACTCGGTGATCGAGCTCACCGGCGTGTCCAAGGGCTACGGCGAGCGCCTGCTCATCGACGATCTGTCCTTCAAGGTGCCCCCGGGCGCGATCGTCGGCGTGATCGGCCCGAACGGCGCGGGCAAGTCGACGCTGTTCCGCATGATCACCGGCAAGGAAAAGGCGGACAAGGGCAAGATCGCGATCGGCCCGACGGTGAAGATGGCCTACGTGGACCAGTCGCGCGACGCGCTCGAGGGCGAGAAGACCGTGTGGGAGTACATCTCCGACGGCGCGGACATCCTCACCGTCGGCAAATTCGAGATGCCCTCGCGCGCCTACCTCGGCCGCTTCAACATCAAGGGCGCCGACCAGCAGAAGAAGGTCGGCACGCTCTCGGGCGGCGAGCGCGGCCGGGTGCACCTCGCGAAGACGCATGCTCGCCGGGCGCCAACGTGCTGCTGCTCGACGAGCCCTCCAACGACCTCGACGTGGAGACGCTGCGCGCGCTCGAGGACGCGCTGCTCGAGTTCGCCGGCTGCGTGCTCGTCACCAGCCACGACCGCTGGTTCCTCGACCGCATCGCCACCCACATCCTCGCCTTCGAGGGCGAGTCGAAGGTGAGCTTCTTCCCGGGCAACTACCAGGAATACGAGGCCGACAAAGTGAAGCGCCTGGGCGAGGAGGCCGCCAAGCCCAAGCGCATCCGCTACAAGCCGCTGAAGAGGTAGATCGCACCTCGGGCGATTCTCCTTCGACGTCGAGCCGATCGCCGCCTACCTCGCGCAGAACTACGGCGAAGCCCCCGCAATAGATCGCCTATCAGCGGGCGCGGATGGGCTGCCGCACTGTCGCCCTGCACGACGGCGTCCAGGAAGCGTATTTCGGTCCCTCACGAAGGACGCCCGAAGGTGGGTGCCGTCCATGTAGATGGGAGCGCCGGCTTCGGATTCGGTGGGGCAGGTCTCCCCGTGACACAGCCATTCCGCCGGATCGATCACCGTAGCGCCCGCGGCCTCTGCGAGCCGGCGAAGCCTGTCGTGGATGAAGCCGATCTTCTTGAGGTGCGCGGCAAGGACAGGGTCCGGTGCGACACCGACGGACGCCATGCCAGCCGGTCCGCGATCATTCCGGCCGGATCCGCCTCGAGGCCACCCGGGTGCGAGAGGATGATGTGACGCGCTTTTTCCGCTGCACCCAGGCGGCGGAGCCGCTTCTCGAAGAGCGCGTACACCCAGTCGCTGTCCGGCGCGCGCAGATCCAGACCTCGCGCGCCTCGGATCGCCGGCGCGGAAATAGTCGCCTCGCTCGAGGAACCCGAACCACGACGCCCCGATCACGATGGCCTCGACCTCGTCCTGGTCGGCGAAAGCAAACTCCTTGAGGACACTCTCGTGACATGCGTGGCTGCGGCGCTCGATCCCTGCAAGCGGAGTGCATCCTGCGGAAGTCCTGAAGGCGAGAGTCTTCTTCGCCCAGGGGTCCGATTTCGAAAGCTCATTCACTCTGGGGTAATACTGCTGCATGTAACTGTCGCCGAGGAACAGCACCGTGCCTGCGCCGCTGCCCGGGATGAGCACATCATGGTCGGGGAAGGTCCAGTCGTGGCGCGCCGAGGCGAGATCCCGCGACACCGCGTCGAGCCTCCCCGGTAGCAGCGAGGAGCGCCACGCTCCCAGGCCGACGAGCGCGAGAGGACCACCATTACGGCGAAAAGGGCCGGTGCCACCCTTTGCGCCCGGCGGGGAGCCTCCGCTCGGTCTCCTCATCGGGCAGTTCGACGAAGCGATAGGTCGCCCACGCCAGCAGGGCGCTGACCGCGACCAGGACCGGTATGACCTCGGTGTGGCCGACGATTCGCGCATACGACAGCAGAGGCCAGTGCCAGAGGTAGAGCGGATAGCTGATAAGCCCGATGAACACCAGGGCGCCGCGAGCGAGGACCGCGCGGTTGAACCACGCCCTCTCGCCCGCGGCAATGGTGAGCAGGGCTCCACGCGGTCGGAATCGACGCCCACCATCCCGGAACGCCGATTCCTTGTTGATGCCGAAAATCGCGAAAATCAGAGCGCGCCGCCGAAGCACGACACCAAGTCCTGCAGGCGTCGCGCGTATCGGGCCTGCGCGAGGCGACGGAGGAGGATGCGCGGATCCGCGGGAATGCACGCCGGCGATAAACTCCGGATCATCGCGCAGCAGACCGAGATAAAGCGAGAAGCCCGCCGCTGAGCAACTCCCAGAACCGGGTGGCCGGCAGGAAGAAAGCGGCGGCCGGGTGGGCGCTGACGGTGAGGACGTTCATGCACAAACGAGCCGGCAACAATGGCGAGGATCAGCGCCGGAACGAGGAGGGAAGCGCCATGCCACGAACACGAGAAGCGGCCACACGATGTAGAACTGCTCCTCCATGCCGAGCGACCACAGAGATGCAGCAGCGGTTTTAGCTCGGCGGCGGTGTCGAAGTACTCGACTTCCCGCCAGAGGACGACGTTCGACACAGGCCGCGCCGCCGGCCGTGTGCTTGCCCCAATCTGCGGTGAAACCTCGTCGGCCAGCAGGGGCGTACCATCCGGAAGGCCAGGCCATCCAGATCGCGCGGAGCCCGTCGACGTCGGGACGATGCACCTCGCGTTGCCATCCCCGACATGGTGTCGCCGTCCTATTTCCCGGCGATCGCCGCGGTCGAGCTCAGGTTTCTTCGCGAAAGAGGGCCTCGACGCGACCATCGAGCTGATTTTCCCCGTCACGAAGACCTTCGAGGAGCTGCGCGAGGGCGCCTCGACTTCTGTCGGCGGCGCCGCGCACGCCGCGCTCTACGCCTTCCGCGACTGGCGCGGCTGCAAGCTGCTGTGCGCGCTGTCGCAGAACATGTACTGGTTCCTCGTCGTGCGCGCGCGACCTGGGCGCGAAGCGCGGCGACCTGCAGCGTGCTGAAGGGCTTGCGCATCGGCGCGGCGCCGGGTCCGGTCGACGGCCTGAAGCGCATGCTCGCCGAGTCGGCATCGATCCCGAGCGCGACGTGCGGATCGGCCCGGTGCCGGGCAGCGCGGGCGGCGGCGTTTCCTTCGGCATGGCGGCCGCCAAGGCGCTGAAGACGGCGCGGTCGACGGCTTCTGGGCGAACGGCATGGCGGCCGAAGTCGCCGCTGCGCGGCGGGGTCGGCACGCTCGTCGATCGACGCGCGTCGCGGCGACGGTCCGCGCGGCGCGCAGCACTACACGTTTCCCGCGCTGGTCGCCGCGCAGCGAAGCGATCGACGAGAGCCCAGAAATCGCGGCGCGCGGCGGCGCGCCGTCGTCGCCAGCGCAGGAGCGCGCTGAAGCAGGACCCGTCGCTCGCGACGCGCGCGGCGCAGCGACTGTTCCCCCGGCGGAACTGGCGCTCATCGCCGAGCTCGTGCGCCGCGACGCGCCATATTACGAACCGCTAATATCCCGTGCGAGCGTGCATCGCGCTCAACGGATTCGCGAAGGCGATCGGGCTGCTCGCGCGAGCCGAGCTACGACGAGGTCGTGGCGACACACTTGAAGCCGTGAAATATTCCGGAAGACCCATTTACATCCACGAGCCCTTGGTTGATACTCTGCGGGCGAAAAAGGCGCAAGAAAGCCTACGCGTGTTTGAAAGGGAGGGCGGAACTCGTGCCGGGCCGGCAATGGGACGCCGCATCGAAAGCCAAAGTCGTGCTCGAGGGCCTCAAGGGCGGGTCCGAGTCGGCCATCTGTAAGCGCCACCGCATCGAGCCCGCCGAATACCGGCCGCTGGCGCAAGCAATTCCTCTCGAATATCGCGCGTCCCTGGAGCTCCGGCGTCCCCTTCCACGGCTGAGCGGACATCTTCTCGCCGGGATGCCGAAGAAGGTCTGGGAGGAGAGCGCCAAGGCGCTGCGCGTCGCGCAGGAGCTGATCGAGGCCCTGCCCATTCCCGTTTTCTTCAAGGCGCGCGACGGCAAGCACCTCGGCGCAAACCGCGCCTGGGAAGCGTACTTCGGCGTCGACCGCGATGCCTTCATCGGAAAGACGGTGCGACCGAGCTCTTCTCGACGCGCGCCCGAGGTAGCGGCCAAGCACCAGGCGGCCGGACGAGGACGCTGTGGCAGCAACCCGGGCACGCGCAGCTACGAGCTCGAGGTGCCGGTCCACGACGGCGCGCATCCGCCACACGCTCAACTACAAGGCGACCTTCGCGGGCGCCGACGGCGAGATCGCCGGCCTGATCGGGGCGATCATCGACATCACCGACCGCAAGCGCGTCGAGCAGCGCCAGGCGATCGAGCACAGGGTCACGCGCATTCTCTCCGAGTCCGATACGGTGGCTTCCGCGATGCCCGAGGTGCTCGCCGCCTTCTGCGAGACGCTCGGCTGGGCTTGCGGCGCGCGCTGGCGGCTGGACGCCCAGGCGGGCGGGTTCCGCTGCGAGGAAACCTGGCGGAGCGGACGACAACGCGGAGATCGCGGCGTTTCTCGCCGAGAGCCGCAAGAGCACCTACCAGCCCGGGCAGGCCGGGTTCATCCGGCGCGTGCTGGGGACGCGGTGAGCCCGTCTGGATCGTCGACGTCGCCGCCGAGACAGAACTTCCTGCGCGGAAAGGAAGCGGCGAGGGCGGGCCTGCGCTCGGCTTTCGCGCTTCCGATACGCCTCGGCGACCAGGTCCTGGGCGCCCTCGAGTTCTTCCACACGGAGGAGCAGCAAGCCGACGAATGGCTGCTCAAGACCGGGGTCGCGATCGGCGCCCAGGTCGGGCATTTCATGGCGCGGATGCAGGCCGAGCACGACCTGCGCCAGAGCGAGTCGCGCTTCCGCAGCCTCACCGGCCTGTCCTCGGACTGGTACTGGGAGCAGGACGAGGAGTTCCGCCTCACGTTCATGTCGAGCCGCTTCGTCGAGCGCACCGGCATCGACCCGGCGCCTTCATCGGCCGCAGGCGCTGGGACCAGCCCGCGCCCAACCTCACCGAAGCCGATTGGGCGCGCCACCAGGCGCAGCTCGAGCGCCACGAGCCCTTCTTCGATTTCGAGATGGAGCGCGTGACCCCGGACGGCACATTCGGTGTGGCTGTCGGTGAGCGGCGAGCCGATTTTCGAGGACCGCAAGTTCCGCGGCTACCGCGGCGTGGGAACCGACATCACCGAGCGCAAGCGGGCGCAGGCGCGTGCTGCGCGCCGCCTACGACGAGCTGACGCGGTCCAACGCCGAGCTGCAGCAGTTCGCCTACGTCGCCTCGCACGACCTGCAGGAGCCGCTGCGCATGATCGGCAGCTACACCCAGCTGCTCGAGCGGCGCTACGGCGACAAGCTCGACGCCGACGCGCGCGAGTTCATGGGCTTCATCGTCGAGGGCGCGACGCGGATGAAGCAGCTGATCGAGGATCTGCTCGCCTACTCCAGGGTCGGCACCCGCGGGAAGGAGCTGCGCTCCGGTCCAGTCGCAAGGCGCGCTCGACCGGGCGCTCGTGAACCTGCGCGCGGCGATCGAGGTCGAGCGGCGCGCAGATCACCCAGCGATCCGCTCCCCGAGGTGAGCGCCGACGACACGCAGCTCACGCAGCTGCTTTCAGAACCTGATCGGCAACGCGATCAAGTTCCGGAAGAAGGACGAGCCGCCGCGAGTCCACGTCGGCGTGCAGGATGCCGGCGACGAATGGCGCTTTTCGGTGTCGGACAACGGCATCGGCATCGAGCCGCAGTACTTCGAACGGATTTTCATGGTGTTCCAGAGGCTGCACACCCGGGATGAATACCCCGGTACCGGGATCGGCCTCGCAATATGCAAGAAGGTAGTCGACCGCCACCGCGGACGGATCTGGGTCGAGTCCGCGCACGGCGAAGGCAGCACGTTCAACTTCACGCTACACAAAATACAAAAAGGAGAAACATGATCGCAGAAATCGACAAGACCGCTCCACCGGTGGAAATCCTCCTGGTCGAGGACAACCTCGGAGACGCGCGCCTCACGCGCGAGGCTCTGAAGGAAGGCAAGGTCTACAACAATCTCCACTGGGTCAAGGACGGCGTCGAAGCGCTCGATTTCCTCTACAAGCGCGGCAAGTACAAGGATGCGCCCAAGCCCGACATCATCCTGCTCGACCTCAATCTTCCGAAGAAGGACGGGCGCGAGGTGCTGCAGGAGATCAAGGCCGACACGCGGCTCATGCGCATCCCGGTCGTCGTCCTCACGACGTCGCAGGCCGAGGAGGACGTGCTCAAGACCTACCAGCTGCACGCCAATTGCTACGTCACCAAGCCCGTGGACCTGGAGCAGTTCATCAAGGTGGTGCAGTCGATCGACAATTTCTGGCTCACCGTGGTCACGCTTCCCAACGGGAAGTAAGCCATGGCCGAACGCCAGAGGGTTCTGCTGATCGAGGACAACCCGGAGACGTCCGTCTCATCCAGGAGATGCTGTCCGAAGGGGACGAGGAGCTGTTCGAGCTCGATTGCGTGGGCAGGCTCTCGCAGGGCCTGGAGTACCTCTCCACGCGCGCAGCCGGCGTGGTGCTGCTCGACCTTTCGCTTCCCGACAGCTACGGCTTCGACACGTTTCTCAAGGTCTACGCGCACTCGCCCAAGGTGCCGATCATCGTGCTCACCGGGCACGACGACCGGACGGTCGCGCTGTCGGCGGTGAAGACCGGCGCGCAGGACTACCTCGTCAAGGGCAAGCTCGACCGCGAGCTGCTGCTGCGCTCGATGCAGTATTCGATCGAGCGCAAGCGCTACCAGGAGCAGCTCGAGTACCAGGCGAACTACGACGCGCTCACCGGGCTGCCGAACCGCAACCTGCTGCACGACCGGCTCAAGCAGTCGGTCTACGCCCAGCGCTTCGTGCGCTCGATCGGCGGTGGTGTTCCTGGACATCGACCACTTCAAGTTCGTCAACGACAGCCTCGGGCACAACACCGGCGACAAGCTGCTGCAGAAAGTCGCCGAGCGCCTGACTCGAAGCCGTGCGCGACGGCGATACCGTGGCGCGGCTGGGCGGCGACGAGTTCATTCTCGATCCTCAACGACCAGACCGGGCAGGAAGTCATCTACCGCGCGATGCAGCGCATCATCAGCAAGATCGCCGAGCCGATAGACGATCGACGGGCAGGAGCTGCTGGTGACCGCGAGCGCCGGCATCAGCCTGTATCCGCAGGACGGCCCGGACGTCGGAGACGCTGCTCAAGAACGCCGACGCCGCGATGTACCGCGCCAAGGAGATGGGGCGCAACAACTTCCAGTTCTACACCGCCGAGATGAACCGGCAGGTGAACGAGCGCCTCAAGATGGAGTCGAGCCTGCGGCGCGCGCTCGAGCGCAACGAGTTCGAGCTGCTACTACCAGCCGCGCATCCACGTCGAGAACGGCGCGCATGGTGGGCTGCGAGGCGCTGCTGCGCTGGCAGCATCCCGAGCTGGGCCTGACGCTGCCCGAGCGCTTCATCGGGCTCGCCGAGGAGACCGGCCTGATCGTGCCGATCGGCGAATGGGTGATCAGGAGCAATACGTAACTGAACGAAGTACAA
>ERZ1370068.9541-contig-8312_pt1 | contig 17333 bp, 31 predicted proteins | sample MGYA00561227_ERZ1370068 | MGnify/ENA primary metagenome ERZ1370068 (study PRJEB38410, sample SAMEA6850437) | metagenome | study: Metagenomic assessment of the ecological functions of the soil: analysis of the soil microbiota associated with the...
TCGACGGCGACCGACCGGTGCTGGTCGCTGGTCAGGATGCTTATGGCCATGGATGGATTCGCCGCAAAAAACGGGTTCCCAGAGAGGATGCTCGGGAACCCGATTATCCTCGCAGAGGATTCCTGCCGCCATCCGGCGGGAATCCCATTCGACGCGCGCTATTATTGGAAGTTGTAGCGCGCAGTCAGCATCCAGCGCGGATCTCCTTCGCCGTTCCACCACTGCATATCCTTGGTTCGGCTGTAGATGAGCTGGCCTTCACCCGTGATGTTGATGCCGTCCAGGCCGACGGCGAACTGGTCGTTGATGTTGTAGGTGATGTTGAGGTCGACCTGCTTGTATGTATCCACGAACCCCGGCAGTCCCTGCTGGCCTCCGCCACACCGTCGTCGTCAGGAAGGCATCGCGCCAGTTGTACGCCAGACGCGCCGACAAACCGATGCTTCTCGTACATCAGCACGGCGTTTGCGGAGTCCGACAGTCCTTGCAGCGCGAACTGCTGGACGATCCGGAGCGCGCCTCTCACGTCGTAGGCGACGTCTCCGTTGACGAACGTGGCGTTGGCCTGGAAGCCAAAGCCACTGTCGCCAAAGAAGTGCTGCCAAGCCAGTTCCTCGCCGTCGATGATCGCGGTCTGGTTGTTGACCGGCTGGGACAGGTCGAACGCGAACAGCGGATCGTTGGCAGCCGGAGGATGTCATAGCGCCGCGATCATGTCCAGCGCGAACTGCGCACCGTCCGCCGTCGTGCTGGTCGGATCGATGTAGTCAGCCGCGCACCATTCGGGAAGGCGGCCGGATTGTTCAGGACGGCTGACATGGTGAACAGGTTCTGCTCGTTCACCTGAAAGCCTCCGGCTATCAGGGCCGCCGCTGCATTGCCTGTCAAGCGTGCCGGGCGCGCCGGAGGTCGGATCCTGCAGACCGAACAGAGGGTGCTCGATGACGCCGGTACCGACGAAGTTGTTGACCGCCTTCCGGAAGTAGCCGACCGACGCGTAGCTGCTTTCGCCGTAGTACCACTCGAATGACAGATCGAGGTTGGTCGACTCGAGCGGCGCGAGGGAAGCGATTACCCTGCGAAGCCTCGCGGACACCGCCCAGCGCCGTCGGCGTCGACGGTCCACCGACGCTCGTCGTCATGAACATGTTGTTGTACTGCGGACGCGCGATCGTCTGGCTGATCGAGGCACGGACTCTTCATGGTGTCGTTCAGATCCACCGAGAAGTCGATGTTCGGCAACCAATTGCTGTAGTCCGCCTTGTCGCCGAGCGCAGTCAGGTCAGTGCCGAAAGATCCCGCGGAAGTCGTTGTCAGACAACCAGACGATCTGGTTCGCGACGTTCTGCTTGGCAGTCGCCTTGACCTCTGGTCTGCTTCGTAGCGCAGCGCCAACTACCGTCTGCGTATGCAGCCCGCCGATCTCACCGTCGAACTTCGCCTGCACATAGGCCGAGTAGATGTCTTCCTTGATCGTGTTGTCGGCGTAGGAATTCTGGGTCAGGTTGTCGGCATCCCAGTTCGGGTACAGGGGACTGCCCTCCATCGCGTGCGCGAAGGACCAGGGGTCGACACTGAATGCCTCCTGGCCGAGCGTCGTCATGTAGTAGCCCGACGGTCGGAATACTGCTGCGTATCGGGATACCCGACAAAGTTCAGATCGTTGAAGCTGTGCAGCGTGTTGACCTGCGTCAGGAGGCCGGGATCACGGAATGTCGGACTGGCCCGTCGGGATCGCGGCCGACGCCCCAGCCACCGAGGAAGTCCTCGGTCTGCCGGCTGCGTCGCATGCATCTCGGTGGACATCGCGCCCACGCCGAACTTGACGCTGACCTCGTCGTTCTTCACCCAGGCGCCCGACAGGTTGAACTGGTCGGTGTCGGTTTCCTGCGTGGAATCGATCGTGCGGAACGTCTGGGTGGAGATATCAGGGATGTCCAGCACGCCGTTGCCATTGCCATGGGCGTTCGCGACGTTGTCGAGCACGCCTATGGTTGCCGTCGGTACGCCGCTGCCCCAATAGGCACCTTGCCAACCCGCGCCGGCCGCAGCGATGTTCATGCGGATGCTGTTGTAGACCGTTCGGACCATCGCCTCCTGACTCGGAGTTGGAAGTCGCCGCGTCGAAGCCCAACGACCAGGCATCGCTGAACTTGTGGTTCAGGTTCAAGCCGATCGTGTAGGCTTTCGTCCTAGCGTATTGTCATCATAGTTGGCGTAGAACAAGTCCTTGCCGCGGTTACCCGGCAATGCAACGGGCTCGATCACTCTCACCGGAGTGGCGACGATGTCGCTGCCATTGAACTCGATGTAGCTGAACTGGCGCGAAAACCACATGCCGGGCACCAGGCTGTCCTGGGACAGCTTGTTCGAGGTGTACATCGCATCAGCGGTGATGGTGGTGTTGTCGCTCGGCGCCCACTGGAAGGTCACCATGCCATTGATGCGCTTGCGGTCGATTTGCGCGTCGCTGATGCCGATGTTCGACGGAAGGGCCATGAGCGCACCAGCGGCCGGCGCATTGACCACGGTCCGCGTCTTGACAGGAAAGACAGGTCCGGCGGCGTAGTTCGAAGAACTGCGTACTGTTCCACGCTGACGCCACGGATGCTCGACTTGCGGTCCTGGTAAGAACGCGAAAGCCGAGACGCCAAAGGTCTCGCTGTCGTTCGCCCAGCTGAAGAGGCCGCTCACTTCCGGCGTCACCTCGTTGTCGCTGCCCTGCCATCAGACGGCCTTCACGCCGATCGATGACTTGTTGCCGCCTTCCAGCGGTTTGATGGTCTTGATGTTGATCGTCGCGCCGATGCCGCCCGAGGGCGCGGCAGCATTGCCGGTCTTGTACACCTCGAGGCCGCTCACCCCTTCCGAGGCGAGCGTGGAGAAGTCGAAGGAGCGCGAGGTGCCCTGGCTGCCGACGCTGGTGGGGTTGCCCGTGATGGTGCCAACGGACGCCGCCGGAAGCTGCCGGCCGTTCAGGGTCACCAGGTTGAAGCCGGGGCCGAAGCCACGCACCGTGACGGCGCTGCCTCTCGCCGTTCACACGGTCGATGGATACGCCGGTGATGCGTTGCAGCGACTCGGCCAGGTTGGAGTCCGGGAATTTGCCGATGTCTTCGGCAGAAATTGCGTCGACGACGCCGGTGGCGTCGCGCTTGATCTCCATGGAAGCCTTCAAGCTTCCGCGCAAGCCCGTGACGACCACTTCTTCGAGTTCGTCGCGCCGGTTGTTCCTGGGCGAATACAGGGTTGATGAGCACTGCACCACCAACGATGGTGAACAGTGCCTTCGAGGTTATAGGCAGTGCCTTTCGGATTGAATTTCATATCAGACGCTCCTCCACTCTTGTACATCTAACTAGTTATGAATTTTGATTTAGACGTTCAGCTCATCGAACTCGAATTGTATGAAAGCGCTTACAAACGCCCGCGGACTTTGGTCAGCAAGAAAGACATGTAAAAGCAGGGGCCGCGAAATTCGCAGGCTAGTTAGGCGCAGCGAGAACTGCGCCGGAATGGAATAGATGCAGCAAGCCCCAAGATGCGCACCCCCTCAGCAATGCAGCGGAGAGTAGTCAGGCTGTGGACTAAAGTCCACAAATGAATTTCTGTGTCCCCGAGACAGGAAATGTAGGACAAATCTTCCCTGTCTTCCTTGTGCAAATATCAATGAGTTGCATTTTGACTACCGGACAATTGTCGACGGTCAACGCACTGCAGTAGTTAGCGCCAACAACATAAAAGCAACAAATCTTTACCAGCGTTGTCCGATCTCACCGATGCGGATTTGCGCTCTGCATCACGCCCGCGGGCAGCGCACACGCGCTGTCCCATGCTTCGGCACCTGAGCTCCTGCTTACGATTTCGTGCGACGCGCACGTCCCGCAGCGTGGCTCTGCAAACGGCAAGCTGCTGCAGAGTCATAGCGGTAGTTAGCCGATAAGTCACGGGTGGCGCGACAGGATGCCGCCAACGCGCCAGATGCTTCCCGATCGATGTTGTCTGCGATTCGATCGCCACCGAACCGTTTGTGGCATCGCCTGAAGCAGTTGAAGGCGCGGTGGTCCGTGTTTATACTTTCCTAGAGTGGTGGAACTATCAAGACGCCTCGGCCGCACCTTCTTCGCCTAGTCGATCCCACGCGACGCGCGATGCTGGCGCGGCTCGAACGCAGCGACAGTGCAGTCCATTAGCGAGCCGGCCCGGCCTTTCGCGATCGGCTTGCCCGCGGTGTTGAAGCACGTCTCTGACGTGCTCACCGACGCGCGGTCTCATCAGTTCGCGCGAAATCCGGCCGCACGGTCACGGTGCGCCTTCGCCCTCAACCTATGCACGAAGCTACGGATTCGGCTGCGCCGCTACGAGCTGTTTTTGGTCCGAGCAGCCTGGATCGACTCCACGGCGCTACGCTGAGAGCATGGAAGCGGAAGCGCGGTGAAAAAGGGACGATGACGTCGTCTCACGCTCGTGCGGCGCATCAAGGCACGACCGTCGATCGTCTTCGATGCGGTCACGACCGCCGATGGCATCGCACGGTGGTGGTCCGGACGCTGGGCCAGTGCTGATGGCGAGGCCGACGTGCGCGTGGGCGGCCACTTTCGCGTGCGTTCCGCATGCTCGACGGCAGCGAGCATGAGAGCCAGAGGCGAATATCTCGGAGCTCGCCCCAAACCGGAACGCGTCGTCTTCAGCTGGCGCGCTGGACAGGCGGCCGGAAGATCCCGGCATATCGCCGCGTCGGATACGACTCCGCGCCATCCCCGAAGGCACCGAGCTGACCTTCACGCACGCGCTGTTGCACGACGAAGAAGCACGGCCGCAGCACGAAGCCGGTTGGCAGTAGCCGCTCGACAAACCAGAAGCCCATTTCGCCGGCGGTGAGAGTTCTCAACATGAGAGCCAATCTCAAAACTGAGGAAGCAGGAAATGACGTATCTCAGGCGATCGATGTACACGCTGACGTTTCTGTTCGCCGCCGTCGTCAGCGCATATGCACAACCCACCTTACTACCGCCATGGCTCCCGATCGGAGCAGTACCGGCTGGCGGAGCAAAGCCGACGAAATTGCCCTCGCGCGCAGTGCAGCGCCTCCGTCGATTGTCAGACGATGGCAGAAATCCTCACGCTCGGCACCCGGGGCTGGCTGACACCGCCGAGCGAGGCAAGAACGGATCTCGTTTGCATCGTCGAACGTGCCTGGGCCAACGAAATCGACAATGCCGAATTCCTGGAACCCCCAGAGGTCAGGGCGCCTATCTGTTTCAACGACGGCATTCGGCACGCTCGGTGCTTCCCGCTTATCTTCGGCGAACCGAATGGGTACTGGCCGGCGCATCCAAAGCAGAAATGCTCGGATCGAACCAGAGCCGAAGTCGCCGCAAAAAGATCACTGGAACCGGAGATTGGCGCGATGTGCTCATGAGTGTCTGAAGAACGGCTATTTGGGCGACGACAACGTGGCCATTGGCATCCGCATCTGATGTTTTTTCTTCCCCACACCGAGTCGGCTGCCGTGGGAGCGCGAATCTTCCTGGCGTGCCCATGTTTGGCGGCGGCGGCGGCATCGAGCCCATCACCGTATTCTGCTACCCGGTGCCCAACTGGTCCGACCCGGAACCGCCCGGCCCGACGATGTCACGATACGCCTCGATCTCATAGCGTGCGCATATTCGCGAAGCGCTCAACGCGGGAACACCGACTGGCCACGCCTCATTCGAACGCCCGAGGTTTTGCGAGATGTTTATTGCCTCGTGCTCAACGACAATCAGCGCATGATCCGAGCCGGCCGCATCGCTAGCGGCTTGCGCGTCGAGTCGCCCACTCCGGGCAGTCGACGGTACGCGCGGCGCGATGCCTCAACTGGACTTCGGGAGTCCGTACATGCGTCGATCACACAGGGAACGCCATCGCACACAACGTGTTGGGTGGTTGCGCGCATCAGTCCTCGGCGCCAATGACGGCATTGTGTCGACGGCAAGCCTGGTCCTCGGGTCGCCGCCGCGAATGTCGGCCAGCAAGATGTCCTCATCGCCGGCATTGCGGGCCTGGTGGCAGGGGCGATGTCGATGGCGGCGGGCGAATACGTGTGTCAGTCCACTCGCAGGCTGATGCCGAGCAGGCCGACATCGATCGCGAACGGCAGGAACTCAAGACGGACAATGCCAGCGAGCATAAGGAGCTTGCGGTTATCTACCAGGGCCGCGGGCTCGACGCCGGCGCTGGCCCGGCAGGTCGCCGAGCAACTCATGGCGCATGATGCGCCTCGGAGCGCATATGCGGGACGAGCTGGGAATCTCGCAGGAGACCCGGAGCGCGTCCCATCCAGGCGGCGTTCGCTTCCGCGACGAGTTTCTGCGATTGGCGCTGCGCTGCCCCTGGCCGTCACCGCGCTGATCGCCCGAACGAATTCTCACTCCAGTGGTCGGCGGCACTCGCTGGTCTGCCTCGCCGTGCTCGGAGCCGTCGCGGCGCGCGCCGGTGGCGCGCGCATCAGAGCTCGCCGCGATCCGGGTGACTTTCTGGAGCGCCTCGCCATGGGACTCACGGCTGCGGTGGGCGCGATCGACTCGGCCGTGTCCGCCTTTAGCGAGCCAGGCTTGGTGGTCCCGCCAGCCGCCGCGCCGGGCGTACGTAGACTTCGCATGCCCTAAGCGCAGCTGCGACATCGTGCCGAAACGTGTGGGCGTAACTTTCCCTCGCCAGAGTCTTGCTATAGACCCGCAAAATCGATACCTGAAGGGTGAGCGACTGTGAGCGCTTATCCGTTCCAGGGAACCTCTTTTGGTGCTGTGGACGACGTAACATTCGCCCGCATGCAACCCGCTGTTCGGACGCTGGCCGCGCGCCTTACGGAGGCCAATGTGCTGCGAAGCCATTCAGTGACTGCTGGGCCCCTCGGTCGACATCCAGCTGAAACCGATGCCGAAATACCTGTCTGCGCGCCGAGCTGCCGGCCGTGGCGAAGAGGAGGATGTACGCATCACTTTCGACGACGGCACGCTGACCATCGGCGACGCGAACGCACGCAGAAGACCGAGGAGAAGAAGGAAAGATGCATCGAGTCGAGACCTTCTACGGAACGGATGTCCGCGCGCAGCTTCGCGCTTCCGGACAACGCCATGGATTGCGGCGAGCATCCGCGCTGCAAGCGAAAGGGACGGGGTCATCACGGTGCACGTAGGCGAAGGCCAAGTCCGAGCCGGAAGAAGGCTACTGAGATCAAAGTCCAGTAGCTGGCGCCGTGCAGCCAAACCACTGTAACGCAAGCCGCGCGAAGGGCTCGAGTAAAGCATGGAAGGCGCTGCGCGTCTGCGCCAATCTGCAGACTCATTGCATGCATGGTGGTTTGCTTCTAACCCTGCGAGATTTTGGCGGAGAGACGGACCCTCCGTCGTCGACTACGACGCCGGCGCGGGCAGAGCGCCCGCCGGCAACGGCGAGAAGTCCTTGAACGTGCAGATGTTGCCGTTTACGCCGATCGCGGTGAACTTGTCGAAATTCCGATAGCTCTCCGTAACCAGCGAAAAGTCCTTGGCATCCTTGAGTCCGGGGCAATCCAGCATGAGCTCCATCTTTGAAGTTCTTGCCGGTTTCAGTCCGCGACTTCCAGGGTATGTTCATTCACATACGCGAAAGCTGGTGATGTGCGTGAGGTCTATGGCCTGCACCAGCGCGTCCTGCGCCGGCGGGGCAATACGCGCATACATCGCTCCATCTTCGGCGTCGTTGTCGCGTAACACCACCAGGCTTGCCCCGATGATGGCCAGTGCACCGGCAATACCGATGATCTCGATTCAGATGCTTCATCATGATGCTGTTCTCCTTCGTCTTTGGTGGCGTGACGCGCGAGCCCGTCGCGGTAGTTCGCGGGCATCGCGCGTAAGCGCTCCCGGTCTACTGTAGCGACCTCGCCGAAACGCGCGACGAGCCGATCGCCACGCGGCAGCGGCAGCTGCAGGCTCGACGCGAACGTGTTTTCCGGTCACCGATTCGCATTCACCCACTGCAACCTGGCTCTGCGTGTCATCAGCGAACACCTTGAGCGGCACGGAGCCTTTGAACTCACCGACACACACCCGGTAGGTAGAGACATGTGTGGCGATGAGCGAGCAGCAGTTTTTCGCCGGTTTCCAGCTCGAACTCATGCGTGACAACCCCTGAAACTCCTGCTTCGCGGTCACTGTGATCCGGGCGTCGTCTCGGTGGTGGCAGATGCGATCGATGCAAGCCCGATCAGCGTGGCGCTGACGGCCGCTGATTGCGATGGATCTGAGATGATTTCTGTTCATGGACATTCACTCCTGTCAGTTGAGAAAAGAAGTTGCTACTGGTACCAGCGAACTGATGCCAGAGCATCGGGAACCCGATCTGAGATAGGCCAAGGCGCGCAGACACGAGTTGGGATCAGAGTCCCGCGGCACAGGCGCGATGACGCGCCAAGCGCCGGCCGGATGCGCAATGGACTCCGTCAGATGCAGCAAGACCGCATGGCGGCGCACTGGAATCGGACGGCATCTCGGTTGTGGCTTTCGCCTCTACGACCACCTCAGGCAAAACGACTTCATGTGGCGAATCCAGTCGGAGCGAAGCCGGCCGTTTCGGATTGCCGCCGAGCGCCGCCTTCTCCTGTCGTGCCAGGTGACGCAGCAGGCTTGTCTGTTTCACCCTTCTTTGGCGGCGCATCGCTGGCTGCAGCGAGCGGAAGAAGCATCGATCTATCGTGGTCCAGGCGGATCGAGCTCCATCGGCTCAAGGTGCCGCTCCGGTCAGGAACAAAACTGATGCCGCTCACAACTGGCAATGTCGTGCACTGCGACGAGAAGCTCGCGTAGTACCAGCGGCCATTGGCCGCCAGGGATCCACATGCCTTTGCTTCCGTCCGCGCGCCAGTCGCGAACGCCGTTGTGATTGGCAAAAGGAATGGATGCCTCGGAGAGCCCGGCGCGCGGCACTGTTGCCGCAGTCTAGCGCGGCCAGGGGCGCGACGAAGAGCAGAGTGCCGATTGCAGCGCCTCCAACGGTCTCCGCGAATCCAGCTTTTAACGTGACCAACCATGACTGCCTCCAGTGCGTGACCCGGTTTCCCAGTGGGCGGTGCCGTATTGGCGCAGCGCCCTGGAAGACATCATTGAGGTCTTAGGTTGGCAGTGGGATTTCAACGCAGCGCCGCTTTATTGCATTTGTAAGCGGACTGAAGATGATCTGGTTGCGCACCCGACGCCACATCCGGCCGCGGCACCACGTACGAGCTAACGTACGCTGCTTCTGAGCACTGCCAATTTCATCTGAAACAGTCTCGCGAATCCAGCCATGACAGCCGACACGAGCGCGGCGACATCGTAGAATCATCGACAGCGCAGCAGGAGTAGCTTCGCCATGAATTTCAGGACACATCCAGGATCCCGCCTGTGGGCCGGTGCCGGAACCAGTAGTTCTGCTTGCGATCGCGGCAGTCCCGACCTTCGCCGTCCCTCTCGACCAGATCACGGTGGAGGCATCCAGGATCGACAATCAAGGAGGTCGGACGTTCGTCCATACGGAGCACCGCTGGAAGAGATATTCCTCAACGCGCGCGCCAGCATGACCGGACTCGACCTCGCGACTGCGCAAGGCCTCACCGAGGCGCGGAATCGAGTTCACGCTGCCGCCCTCTCCGCCTGCAAACAGTTAGTGCCGGCGCTACCCGCTGTCCGAACCCAGCGATCGCGTATGTGCGTCGACTGCTGAGAGCTCGGCGTTGGTCCAGGTGCGCACGCTGGCGCTCGGCGAGCCGACACCGCTTCGCGTGCGGAAATTCGACGCTGCCGGCATCCTGATCGGCGCAAGCTTCCACTTGCTTCGATGTGAACTCGCCCGCGGGCTATCATGCTTGCAAGCCCGACCAGGATGCCTACTGCGATGGAATCCGTTTCGCCGCACATTCTCGCGCTCGACGATGACGCCGACATTCGCAAGGTGCCTTACCGAATATCTCGGCGAGCAGGATTTGCGAGTGACCGCGGTTGCCACCGGTCGCGAGCTGTCTCGCCGTGCTCGCAGCCGAGCCGGTCGACCTGCTGCTGCTCGACCTCCGATTGCCCGGAGAGAATGGCCTCCCGACATTACGCGCGCGTGCCCGCGAGTTGTCGCGGGTGCCCATCATGATGCTGACGGGGCGCGCCGACGAAGCGGATCGTGTCATGGGTCTGGAACTCGTCGCCGACGACTACGTAACGAAACCCTTCAGCCCGCGCGAACTGGTCGCACGAATCAGGGCGGCGTTACGGCGCTCGCAAGCGATCGAAGCCGTGACACCGAAGGACGATACGCTGGCGCGTATCGCTTCGCGGGTTGGGAACTCAATGTGCGGCTGCGCCGCCTCACGGCTGCCGATGGCCGGCAGATCCCGCTCACCAACAACGAATTCAGTTTGCTCGCGGCGTTTCTGTCATCGCCGCAACGCGTGTTGACTCGCGATCAGCTCCTGGAGAAATCGCGGCTGCACAGCATCGAGGTTTACGACCGTTCTGTCGATGTCACCATCCTGCGTCTGCGGCGCAAGATCGAGGTCGATCCTTCGAATCCGGTGCTGCTGACAACGAGACGCGGCGCGGGCTATTTGTTTACTGCGGCGGTCAGCGTCATCCGGTAGTTCCCGAGATGGAGTTCTCTTTGAGTCGAATGGAAACCCCGAGACTCGCGCGCCGGGTGATGGTTGCTGGCCTCGCGCTCATCGCGATGATCATCCTGGCCGAGGGTCACGGTGCGTGGGCTCGATCGTCGAGAAACCCTTGCTGACAACGAACACGCACAGAAGGCTCTTGTGAGGCTGCTGGAGGAACAGGCCGCCCGCATGATCCAGGAGACGGACGTCGTCCTGTCGGACTATGGCCAGTGGTTCGAATCGCCAGAGGGACGCCAAGCTACTCCCGGAGCAGTTGCGCGAACGCCTGCAGACAGACGTGATGCGTCTCCCGTTCGTCTCTTCGGCTTCGCTTCGCTGGCGTCAACGGCCGTGTTCGCGACCACGCGCAATGCAGATCCAGGCAGTGAGGTCGTGCAGATTCCCGCAACCGCCTTGAAGAGTACTCCTTTACATCGGCGCGCCTTTTGTTGGCCCACTCGATGGAAAGAAGACCTTTGCGGTCAGCAGGCGGATCGTCGCACCCAACGGCGACTTCACTGGCGTCGTGGCGGCGCACGTCGCCTTCGACTATCTCACGACGTCTTTATTCGAACGTGGATTTGTCGCCCGACACCAGTATCCGGCTGCTTCGAGATGACGGTGTCGAACTCCACCAGTTACCTGGGGGCAACGAAACACCACCTGACAAATCGACCGCGGCTCGAATCGCCGTGCCCCAGCTGGAGCAAGGTGAAAAACTGATTCTATAGAGTTTCCGGTGGCCATGACGAAGTCGTGGCAATTCATCGAGTCGAAGGCTATCCGATTGTCGTTGAAGTGACTCCGGCCGTTGAACAGCGTCCTGCGCGAATGGACGGACGATCAAACAGGTGTGGCCATCCGGATGTTTGTGTTGGTGGCGCTGGCAGCGACATTGGCGTGGGCACTGCGCACCGCGCTCATTCGCCAGGCACGGCAGGAGCAGGAGCATCGCCGCCTCGAGAGGGATCTGGAAATCGCACACCGCATGGACGCCCTGGGGTTTCTCGCCGCGTCGGTCGCGCACGATTTCAACAACGTGCTGTCAGCCATCGTCGGCTATGCAGAGCTCGCTCGAAAGTCCGTGAGCGCCGAATCGAGCGGATTGGCGAGCATGGATCGTCTGTTGGCGGCAACCGAACGCGCACGTGAACTCATTCGGCGTGTGCTGACATTCGATCCGAAGCGAAGCATTGAGTATGCCCCCTGGCTCTCAGCCCATCCTCGAGGAAGTTGCACAGCAAATCGAGGCAACCCTTCCGCCGACAATGACCCTGCGCACGGCCGGGCTCGAACTTCCGGCGTTTGCGTGCGGTGATTCCACAGAGATACATCAGGTGGTGATGAACTCTGTGCACGAACGCCGTACACGGCGATGCCCACGGGCGGGCGACTGGAAATCGAATTGTCTCGCGCAGAATTTGCGGAAGTGCGTGCGGTGACAGTGGGCCGAGTTCTGCCGGGTTCCTGGTGCTGCGTGACCATTGCCGATACGGGAGTGGGTCTGACTTCGGAACAGATCGGCCTCGATATTCGGAGCCGTTCTATTCGACTGGTGGTTCGGAGCAAGGCACTGGCATCGGCCTGACAGTCGTGAGCAACATCATGACGCGCATGCGCGGCGCGCTCGACGGCAAAAGCAGCGTGGGAAAGGGGACGCGAATTTGCGTCTACTGGCCTTTGGCTTCGGCAGATACCCCTGCCGCCGAAATGCCAGACGTCGCCGGGGCTTCAGGTCAGGGCGAAACGGTGATGGTCGTCGACGACGAGCCCGAGCTCGTGAGCCTGACCGGAAGAGGTGCTCGCTACGCTGGGATACGAGCCAGTGGGATTCACCGGGTCTCGTGCGGCGCTCAAGGCATTTCGCGCGCAGCCGCGGCGGTTCGATGCGCTCAGTGACCGATCAACGAATGAAGGAGCTGGACGGTTGCGCTCTCGCAAAAAGGATCCACAAGATCGATGCGCGACTGCCGATCATCATGGTGACCGGATATCGCGACGCCGACATGATGCGACGGGCGAAAGACGCCGGAATCGTGGAAATTCTCGACAAGCCGCTGAATACGCAAACGCTGGCCGCAGCACTCTCACGCCAACCTCGCGGCTTCCAGCAACCAGAGCGCGCGGCGAAATGAAATCGCCGAACGATCGCTCAAATCTCGAAGAGGACATCTGCATCCACATCTTCACGGTGTCGGCTGCCATGGTCGGCGTATGCCTCACGGTCATCGGTTTGCTGCGGGTGGTGATCTCGATGCGACGTTCCGACACGGCGGCCGACAACATCGTTTCGACCGACGCCATTCTGTTTTTGATTTCCCGTCTCAGTTCATACCTGGGTGCTGCGCACGCGCAGTACGCGCCGGATGCATCGCGTGGAGCGTTTCGCCGACCTCGTGTTCATCCTCGCCATGTGCCTGATGGTGTTCACCTGCGTCTTCATCACGCTTTCGATAGCGGTTTTCTGACGCAGCGAATCGCCCCCGCGCTTGCGCGAGAGTGAGATTCATATTGGCTCCCGAAGCTATTGTTTATCAGCGACTTTCCTAACTATCTAAATATCCATACCTCAGGCAATACCCACCTGATGTCCTTTAGGATGCCGACTGGTGCGAGCGTCGCCGCCAGCCGCGCATAACCATCACGGGCAAAGACTGGCGCGTTGCCGTGTTGAATCGTCGCGGGCGCTGGCGTAGCTTCTGCCCCACTTGGCAATCCTGTTCAACGATCCCGATTGCCAGAACCAAAATCATAAATGGAGTTTCAGCTATGAAAAGTCAGGAAGGGCGAGTCCGCGCGAGCAAAGCTCGCGCGGCTCGGGCTGTCGATCGCCGTGACGATCGCGCTCGCGCCAGCGGCGGCACTTGGCGGCCGATGAAACGGCAAATCTCGGTGGAGGACCTGAAGCAACTCGTCGCGCCACCGGTCGCGGCCCGCGCGTCTGCGCGCAGTGCCGCAGCGAGCGCAGAACCGGAGGTGACGGTGACCTCGCCGGTGCAGTTCGACGATGCCAACCGCGCGCTCGTTCGCATTTCGCTCGACGGCTCGCCGACCGCGTCGGCGACACTCGGATCGCTGCAGCAGATCAGACGGCGTCGAAGTCGTCGCGCATCGGACCTGTCCTACGGCCCGGGCCTCGTCGAAGCTTATGTCCCGGTCGAACAGCTCCTGAGCGTTGCGCGCACCAAGGGTGTGCTCGCGGTCGTGCCGTCGAGCCCGATGGTCACCAACGTCGGCGCCACCGACAGCCAGGGCATCGTCCAGCACCGCGTGAACAAGCTTCCCGCGGGCGTCGATGGCTCGGGGATCACGGTGGGCGTGATGTCCGACAGCTATGACACCAACGCCGCGCCGAACAGCGCGGCGCTCGACATCGCGAGCGGCGATCTCCCGGGTGTCGGGCAATCCGCTGGGCAACACCGAGCCGGTGGTCGTCCTCGAAGACTTCCCGGCGCGCACCGACGAAGGCCGCGCGATGCTGCAGATCGTGCACGATCTCGCGCCGAAGGCGAAACTCGGCTTCGCGACGGCGAACACCGGGCAGCTGGGCTTCGCCAACAACATCCGTGCGCACTCGCGGGCGACCCGGCGGCCCCGAACTTCCGCGCGGGCTTCAAGGCCGACGTGATCGTCGACGACATCATCTATCTCGCTGAACCGTTCTTCCAGGACGGCATCGTTGCGCAGGCGGTCGATGAGGTCGTCGCGAAAGGTGTGTCGTACTTCTCCTCGGCCGGAAACCGTCCGGCAACGCAGGCGTACGACTCGCGAAGATCCAGATCGTTCCGGGCAGCCCGGCTTCGTGGGCGGGCACGAATCTGAACTTCTCGAGCGTGAACCGCGGCCTTGTATGCCGGCGGCTTCCACAACTTCGCCGCGAACGGCGCGGTCGACATCGCGCAGAACGTCCAGTTCACGGCCAATCCGGGAAGCAGCAATACCGTCGTCCTGCAGTGGAACGAGCCGTTCGATGCGAATCCGCCGACGCCCATCGGTGCGCCGTTCGCCTCCGGCGCCGGCACCGTCCCCGTCGGCGGCTTCGCGGACTTCACGTTCAGCGGCACGGCGGGTCAGGCAGGTGCATCATCTTCGTCGACGGGGACACGGCGACGACCGGAACGTCGATTCCCGACATCGTGCTGGATCTGTTCAGCCCGACCAACGTGGCGCTGGCCAACAAGGACACCGGCACGAATCCCGAGTTTTTCGCGCTGGAACTGCCGGCCACCGGGACCTATCGCGTCCGCGTCACGTGCTTCCGGAGCCGCACCGTGCGGCGGTGACTTCCGGTACGACGGTCTCGAACGCCGATCTTCCCGAGGCGGTGCTGTCGGACTACAACCTGCTGTTCTTCCGCTCCACCGGAGCAGTTCATCGGTGCGCTGGCGGAGAACGAATACGCTCACGAATCGTCCGGCCGTGCTCGCGCGGCATCAATGCAACCATCGCGACTCCAGATCGGTGATCGCACGCGCGAACACGCCGGCGCCCAGCCGCAATGTCGCGGACCGCATCCGGTGGGTGGGCTTCGGAAACACCAGCCCGCAGGAGTACATCAGCTACCTCGATCCGGTGACCTACGGACACAACTCGGCGGCGGGCGCGATCGGTGTCGCGGCCTATCCGTTCTTCGCGCCGTTCGTGCCCGAGGCATTCACCTCGCCGGGCCCGTCGACGATCTACTTCGACAAGGACAGCCAGCGTCTCCGGCACGTGGAGTACCGGCAGAAGCCCGATCTCGCGGCGATGGACGGCGCCAACACGACGTTCTTCACGGCGGACACGGCAAACGACGACGGACACGTTCCCGAACTTCTTCGGAACCAGCGCGGCGGCACCGCATGCCGCGGCGATTGCAGCGCTCGTGCTGGATGCCGCGGGCGGGCCAGGCTCAGTCAAGCCCAAGAAGATGCGGGAGATCCTGCAGGACAGCGCGTTCGCGCACGACCTCGATCCGTACTTCTCGTGGGGCTTCGGCGCTGTCGCGCGGCAACCTCCTCGCGATCGACGCGCAACGCCGATCCGAACGCGATCAGCCAGTTCGATCCGAACGTGTTCACCGTGACGCACTTCGGCACATCGCGCGCTCGCGAACCTGTCGATCAACGGAACCGGCGCGAACCCGACGAACTCGCCGGGTGGCATCGTGTTCGACGAGCGGGCAGCGCCGTTACCGGCACCCGGGCAACCATTTCGTCGTGGGTCAATACGGAAGGTCTGACTCCGCTCGACGTGCAGGCGACGCTCTCGCTGCCCGGCGGATCCGCCGGGCCTCGCGGGGCAGTGGAAGCAGCTCGACCTCACGTTCCTGCCGGGAACGTTCGCGAGCGGTGATCTGCTGTCGTTCGGCGTCGATCGCGACGAAACGGATGTCGCAGGTCCGGGCGGCGCTGCGGGAGGCAACTCCGCCGACCTGCTCGGCGGCGGCGTGCTGATCCTCCAGGCAAGATCGTCCCGGGCGGCGCGCGATTCTTCGGCAAGTTCGAAGGTGGCTACTCGTTCCGCGGCGAGTTCTTCAACCTGCTCGGGAACGGCTACAGCCAGCTCGACGGCTACGGCTTCATCAACGCGGAAGCGGCGGTGAAAGCGGTGCAAAAGAAGCACCAATGAGAACGACCTGAACGGTTGATCGTCTAGCTCTGCAGGCCCGCACTGGCAACGGTGCGGGCCCTTTCATTCTCGAGAGACCAATGCCGCACGACTCGTGCGTTACTACCTACATGAACAAGGCACTCTGGCGCGTAGCTCCGTTGGCAGTTTTTCTTGGTGAGCGGCTTGCTCGCGTGCACGCCGCGCGCTCGCCGCACCGGATCCGGATCGCGTGGCGCTCGAAGCCGCGATGCATCGCTGGATGACGGCCGTCAATGCGCAGGACGTGGACGCGCTGACCACGACCGATGACCGAGGACGTCGAACTCTTCGATGCAGAGCGTGGCGGTGACAGGCCGCGACGCTGCCAATACGAGCACTACGTGAAGTCGTCGCGCGCGGGCGAGCTGGTCGCGACGAGCCGCGGGAGATCACGATTGCCAACGACGTCGCCTGGCGCGTGGTTGGGTTCACGCAGACTCAGAAAAACGGCGACGTGCACGCGCGCGGCCAGGCACTCGAGATCTGGAAGCGCGTGAACGGGAGAGTGGAAGCTGCACAGGCAGATGGCGAGCGTGGACCTTCACCACCTGGCGATTTACTGACGCGCAGCCTGTCAATCAACGAGCGAGCTGGCTCTGGATCGCCCGAGGAGACTGACCTGGGTCGACGGCGCGCCGCTCCCCGCCCCGCCTTCATGCTCTTGCCTCGAGCGACGAGATTGAGCGGCGCCCTCGGCCGCCTCGCCGGACTGGCCGTAAAACCCGCTCTCACCAGCACTTCGCGCAGATTTCGTTCTCCGGCCTGCGCGCCGAGCGCGCAGCCGCCGTCGCGCAGAGCGCTGCCGGGCGCGACAGGTCGTTGGTCGACGCGGCGGCGGTGGTGATGATGGCGTCCGGATAGGCGCAAAGTTTTCTGCAACTCGTCCTGCGCGAACGGTCCCGGTCGATCATCCAGGTTCCGTTCGGGAGGCGAAAGCGCCTTGCGGATTACGCTGCGTGCAACCCACCGTCCCCCATGTCGCAGTGAATCGAAGCAGGTCACGAGGTCGAACCATCACCTCCAAAATTGAGCAGCAATACGTAACTGAACGAAGTGTTAT
>ERZ1370068.1817-contig-11762_pt1 | contig 17326 bp, 18 predicted proteins | sample MGYA00561227_ERZ1370068 | MGnify/ENA primary metagenome ERZ1370068 (study PRJEB38410, sample SAMEA6850437) | metagenome | study: Metagenomic assessment of the ecological functions of the soil: analysis of the soil microbiota associated with the...
TGTTGTACTTCGTTCAGTTACGGCAATGCGCTCCTGGAGAAGGCGGATCCGATGTCTGAGCGTAAGCAGCCTGGGGCGAACGTCAGTGCGAAAACCGGAATCCATAGCTTCTTCATGCGCGGATCTTTACCGCAACCACGAACCTACCGTTCTCGCGCCTCGCGATACATCTTCGCCATCCGCTGCAGCAGCTTCCAGCCGATCACGCCGTTCGCCTCGACGAGCGGGCGGAACTCCCAGAACGTGAGCCCGTAGCAGACGAGCTCGGTCGCGGCGGTGATCGTCGCCATGCGCGGGCCCTCGTCGATCAGGGCGATCTCGCCGAAGTAGTCGCCCGGCTTCAGGGTCGCGCGCTGCTTGCCGCCGATCGAGACCGTGGCCTCGCCGGACTCGATCACGAAGAAGGCCGCGCCGCCCGAGCCCTCCTTGACGACCGTCTCGCCCTTCGGCGAAGCGGCGCTCCTTGAACAGGCGGGCGATCTGCTCGACCTCGCGCTCGGTCCAGGTCGGCGAAGAGCGGCACGCGCTGCAGGGCGTCGACCGGGTCGCGCCGCGGCGGATCGGTCGGCCTGCTGCGCGCCTCGCCTGCGTGATCGCCCGGCACTGGAGCAGGTAGAGCGTCCCGTCCGGCGAACGCCCACTCGATGTCGCGACGCGGGCCGTAGACCTGCTCGCACCGGCCGGCGAGCTCGTTCAGCTCGGCGAGCTGGTCGTCGTCGAGGCAGAGCTGCTCGACGAGCTCGGGCGGCACCTTCTCCTCGACCGTGCCGCCGCTCGGCAGCGACGCGGATCGCGATCCGCTTGCAGCCCGGCGTTGCGCTCGAGCACCTGGCCCGAGCGGTCGATGCGGAAGTGGTCGGGGATGACGATGCCCGGCGACGACCGCCTCGCCGAGCCCCCAGCTCGCCTCGATCAGCCGCTCGTCGGCGCCGGTGACCGGGTTCTGCGTGAACATGACGCCCGGCGGCGTCGGGATCGAGCAGCGCCTGGACGACGACGCCGACGCTCGGCCGGGTGAAGAGGCCGACGCGCTGGCGGTAGGTGATCGCCGAGTCCGAGTTCGCCGACCACCAGATCTCGCTGGACGCCGCGCTCAGCGTCGTCGACCGACGGGACGTTGAGCAGCGTCAGGTGCTGGCCGGCGAAGCTCGCCGTCGGCGCCGTCCTCGTCGACGGCGGACGAGCGGACGGCGAGCGGGCCGCCGAGGCGGCGACCGGCCTTCGGCGACCTCCTCGATCGCCGTGTCCGTCCCCGGCGGCGACGGCTTCGACGATCGCGCCGGAGAGCGCGACGCCGGGCGGGACCGGGAGCCCGTCGCGCGACGCCTGCCCGAGCCCGACCGCCTTCGAGCCGAAGAGCGATGTCGTCGCGCGCCTTCTCGAGCGGGACGACCTCGCTTCACCCGAGCACCGTGACCTCGCCGGCATCGCCGTCGACGCGGACACGCGACGCCGTCGGCGATGCGCTCGGTCGCCTCGCGCGTCCCGACGACGCCGGGGATGCCGTACTCGCGCGCGACGATCGCCGAGTGCGAGAGCAGGCCGCCGCTGTCGGTCACGATCGCGCCGAGCAGCGGCAGGAGGATGTTGAAGGCCTCGGTCGTCGACTCGGTGACGAGCACGTCGCCCTTGACGATCCGGTCGAACTCGGACGGGCCGGAGACGCGGCGCGCCGGCCCTTCGTAGACGCCCCGGCTCGCCGCGAGCCCGCGCAGCATGTGCTCCTCGTGCTGCGCCTCGGAGCTGCCGAACAGCGCGTCCGAGCGCGATGCCGATCGCGCGCATCATGCGCGCCGACGGCGGGCGGCAGGCCGGACGGGTCGGGCGGCGGCGGCGGCGGCGGGCCGAGCGTCGCCGGGGCGTCCTTGGCGGCTGTGCGTCGCGCGGTACGTCGGCGCGCTCGGCGAGCTCGTCCGCGGACGGGCCGCCGGCGCCGGAGACGCAGCGCGCGCATCTCGTCGAGGCCGGCGTCGACGAAGTGCTGCGGCGTCGTGGATCCGCCCTTGCGCCGGCGAGCCGGCGGCCGGCCGCGAGCGCGGCGCGCCGCATGAGCCCGGAGGCCCAGATGTCGCTGAAGACGCCGCGCTCGTCGCGGAGCCGGTAGGTCAGCCGGGCCTCGCCGAGCAGCTCGTCGAACTCGGCCCGGTGCTCCTCGGGCACCTTGCGCGCGGACGTCGGCGATCCGCGCTTCGACGTCCGAGCGTCTCGGCGCCGTCTCCGGCAACGGCGATGCGGATGGCGCGGCAGCAGCGCGTCCGGCAGCTCGAGCGCGTAGGGTTCGAGATGTCGAAGCCGTCGAGGAGCCGGTAGCCGACGAGGTCGAGATAGCCGGACACGGCCGCGCCCGTGCCGCCGATCGAGCGAGCGCAGCGCTGCGAGCATCGCGCCGGGATCGTCGTCGGACGTCGAGCAGCTTCTGCGCGCGCGGGTCCTGCCGGATCGCGGCGATCAGCTGCGCCGAGCTCGTCGGACGCGCCCGCCGACACGGGCGACGCGCCGCGCATCAGGCCGAGCAGCTCGGCCGGCGGCAGGCCGGTCCAGTCGCCGACGTGCGCGAGGAAGTCCCCGGTCGGGACGACGCGCCGCGCGGTGAAGCGCATGTGCTGGTAGAGCATCTCCGCGTGGTGGTCGCGGCAGCGCGTCGAGATGCGCGGCGAGGTCGTCGTCGGAGAGCGCGTCGGGATCGACCGCCTGCAGCTCGCGGTGAGCCTTGCATCGAGGCCGGCTTGAACGTCTCGTCCCAGTCGCGAAGCTGCTCGCGCCAGAGCTTCTGCTGGAAGACCTCCTCGGCGCGCTGGAAGCGCTCGGGGATCTCGTCGTCCGGCGACCGGCCTCACGATCTTGTAGGCGAAGCCGTTGACGTAGCGCCATCTCGAGCGCCGTCGATCAGCATGCCGTAGAAGCGGGCGAACTCGCTGGTGCCGCGCTTGAAGGCTGCGGGATGGATCTCGGTCCAGTAGCGCGTCGCCGGGCGCGGAAAGTGAACGGGGTCGAGCTCCCAGTAGCCGGGGCCCGGCGGATCGAAGCGAAGCTCGGTCGACTTGTCGGTCGGGAGTCAATGGAACTCCTCCTGTGATCGCAACATGGTATTCGGACGGAAAACGGCGCGCAAGCGGGAATCATGCACGCCTCGTCCCGTCGAGCCGCTCGATCGGGGCGTGCCAGCAACGTCGGCAGCGTCCTCGGGGCGCTACTTGGTCCCGATGAGATTGACGAATACGCCCTGGTGGCGGTAGCTCTAGGGTCGGTCAGGTCGTCGGAGAAGTCGGTGAAGTTGTAGCCGACGCCGACCTTCAGGTGCTTGCCGATGTAACGATAGATCGCGGCCAGCGCGCCGCCGCGGCGTTGACTGACATCCGGGAGGTCGAGCATGCGCACCTCGGCCAGGCTCTCCCAGCCCTTGCGGAACCGCCAGTCCGCGCGCAGCACCGTGAGCTGCGCGGCGTTGTCGAAGAACTCCGGCTGCATCGCGATCGAGGCTCACCTGTCCCAGGCGGTAGGCGTACTTGCCGCCGATCGACCAGTCGGCCGTGAGGTCGTAGGTCAGATCGAGCGCCGCGATGTGGCTCTTCTGAATGAACTCGGCCGCGGTGTTCTGCAGCGTCCACCTGATCCGTGGTCGGGACGTTGTAGAAGTACGTGTACTTGGCCAGGGCGTTCAGCCGGTCGTTCCGCACCGGACGGTACGCGTAGCCGACCACGGCCTCGGTGTAGCCGCCGTCGTAGAACTCGCCGAGCGAGCTGTCGCTGACCGAGTGGTTCAGCTTGCCGACCACGCGCCAGTCCGGCGTCAGCTGGAACTTGAAGTTGTTGCGGAACAGCCACGCGGTCCGTCTCGGTGTGCGTCGTGTCGAGCTGTTCCGCGTCGTCCCGGCGATACTCGATCGCGCTCGAGAACTGCATCGCGTCCACGCCGTAACCCATGCGGACTCCGGCCGCCTTGCGATCGGTCTCGGCGCCGGTCAGCGAATCGCGCAGCGTGCCGAACTCCGCGCTGGCGCCGAGATTCCAGCGCTCTCTCGCCACGAGGTTGATGCCGGTGGCGTGCGTGAGGCCGGTCAGCGACCCGCCGTCCTGGTAACGCTCCTCGAGGTAGACGCTGGAGCTGTCGGAGAGCCTCGTCTTCACGCCCGAGACCAGGTTGCCCCGGCGCGACGCTGCAGGCCGTTGTCCGTCCGCTCGTTTTCCAGCGCGTAGTTCAGGTAGAGACTGGTCCGCTCGGAATACAGGAAGCTGGTGCCGACTCTGCCGCCGAGCCCGAGGTCTCCGTCGGAGACCTCCGCGTCGATCCGGAAGCGCTTCGTCAGGCGATAGGAGCCGCCCGCGCCGATGCGCCCGTTGTCCTCACGGCCGCCGCTCGACGCGACCGTGTCCTGGACGAAGCCATAGGCGCGCCATGAGGCGCCGGGATCGAACGTCACCTGCGCGACCGCGTCCGTGCGCTCGCCCTGCTCCTGGGTCAGCGGAACGACCGGCGAATGGTCCTCGCGCAGATCGTTGCGCACGCCGGTGCTGACGCTCCACTTGTCGGTCAGCTTGTAAGCCGACGTCCAGTTCGATCGCCCGGGTCTCGAGCCCCTGGTCTTCGATCCTCTGATCGCCCTTGGCCGCCAGGCTCAGCGCGGCTCGTCACGGGCATCCTGAACGTGCCGCCGTATTGCTCGGTGTCCTTGATCGTCGCCTGGCCCGGCGCCGAGTAGCCGGCGTCGAGGTTCTGCGTATAGAAGGTGAGGCGGCCGTCGCGGCCCTCGAAGAAGTCGCCGAGCCCGACGCTCAGGTCGGCGCGGTAGGCCCCGGCCTTCGCGTCGGTGAACGACAGGTCGTCGTGGCCTGAGAAGCCGAATCCGCCGTCGTCGGACCGCAGCGAGCTGGAGACGAGACCCTCGCTGCGGCCCGCCTGCACCTTGAACCAGGAATCGGCGCTCATCCGCAACGGTCAGGTCCGCGGCGCCGAGGCTGCTGTCGGCGTCCCCTCGTCGTTGGAGTTGGCGGTCAGGCCGAGCCGCACGTGGTCGCTGAACCAGTAATGGCCCTGACCGCCGACGGCGACCGCGTCCAGCTCGTCGAAGCCCGGCGTGTACTCATAACGCGCCACCAGATAGGCCTCGTCGCCGCTCAAGCCGCTGCTGCGCACCAGCAGGTTGTCGTCGGCGGTCGACGACAGCGGCTCGGACAGCAGCAGCCGGCCCTGCAGGTAGTCGATGTCGTAGTCCACGCCGGGCCGCAGGTTGACCACGCCCGTGACGATGCCGCGAGTCCTTGTCGCGGATCTCGATGCGCACGCGCTCGGAGCCCGTCAGGATGTCCTGGTGGCGCAGGAAGTAGAGCGACCCGCCCGTTCCGCGGAATTCCTCGTAGCTCGGCATCGTTCCGGGCTCGGCGGCGAATCCGTCGACGGCGATCCGTCGCTCGCCGAAGCTGGTGGTGGCTTCGGACCCGTAGTGCGCGTTGGCTCCGTACAGGCCGCGATCGACGTGGGCCAGCTCGTTGTCCATGTAGCCGACCTTGAAGTTGCCCCACATCCCGTAGTTCTCGCCGCGGCTCGCTTTGACGTAGAACTTGCCCGAGCGTCGGCGCCATCTCCTCCACGACGCCGTCGTCGCCGAACGTCGGGTAGTAGTAGTCGGGATCGATGCGCCGGAACAGCGAATCGGGCGACTTGTCGAGGAAGTTGCTGAACAGGTCCTCCACCGGGCCTTCGCGGGTATCCGCGCTCGCCGTCAGCTGCCAGTGCTCGCTGACCTTGCCGTTCACGTAGAACGCCAGCCGGCCGTCCAGCGACGAATCGTAGGGCTGCGGAGCGTTCTCGCCCTGCAGCAGCTCGACCGGCCCGCTCGCGCGGTTCTCGGACACCGTGAGGTCGGCGACGCCGACGTAGAAGCAGGTCGCTGCGCTTGAACTCCAGGTCGCGAAGATACAGCGAGCCGTTGCCCGCATCGTCGAGCACCGCGACTTCGACCGTATGCGCGCCGTCGGAAGGATCTCCTCCGCGGCGAAGTTGCCCTGCGGGTCGACCGGAACCTGGCGGCCCGCCACCCAGACCGTGTGGCCCGCCGGTATGCCGCTGCCCTGCACCTTCACCGTGCCGCTGCCGAGCGGAATCTGCTGGCGCGCCAGGTCGCTCTCGCCGTAGGCGGCCAGCAGCTCGCGCGGCGGCGCCTCGTCGGACGGCTCGCGACGTCGTCCGGGCGACGGCTCGCGGTACAGCCACAGCGGCCGCGCGTCCGTTTCGTCGAAATGACCCTTCGCGTCGTAGGCGCGCAGCACGTACTTGAGCTCGCGCGCCGGGCCCGCGAGACTTTCTGCGCGCCGGCTGCCATTCCGCGAGGCCCGCGTCGTCGACCGCGATGATCGCGAGCGGCACGGCCTGCAGCGACTGCTGCTGCTCGAAGATCCGGATTTCGGCACGCTCGATGAAGCTCGAATAGTTGTTGTACATCCGGAAACGCACGACCGATGCGGCGACGCCGTCCACGTCGCTCACCGCCACGGCGACCGGATGCGCCGCGACGCCGAGCCGCGGCCGCGACTCGAGATTGTCGAAGCGGAACTGGATCTTGGCGTTGTCGAGCGCGACGTCGGTGCAGCGCTGGATGTCGGAAGAGCTGCGGCCCGGGTCGTCGATCGGCTTGCCGTCCACGGTGATGCGCATCACGTTGAGCTCGTAAGGGCTCTTCGGGCGAAGCTCCTGCGTGAGACGCGTGATGTCCACGCCTTCGTAGTCGTCGAGCGGCAGCGGCTCGTCGTACACGACCTGCACGCGCACGAACGACGTCTCGCCCTGGATGAAGCCGGCGTTCACGACGTCGTCGGACTGGACGTAGCCGCGTCCCTCGTGCTCGGACCGTGCGCCCGACAACAGCGGATCCTGCATGACGATGTCCATGGCGCGGCGCGCCCGCGCCGCGGAGAGGCCGATGTCGTCGCCGTACACGGACGCGGTGCGGCGGTCGAGGCGCTCGTTCTTCGTGTAGCCGATGAACCGCAGTCGCGCGTTGGTCCGATCCGCGATGTCCGTCAGCGCGCGACGCAGGTTCGCCGCGTAGCCGGGCGGAATGATCGGCTGGCCGTTCGCGAGCTGCGAGCGTGCGCGATGCGTGCCCCAGGGCGGATCGTAGACCCTGGTCACCATCTCGTCGCCGGCATCGCCGGGACAGAGCTGCGGCTCGTCCGGCAGCTCCTGGAGAGGATCGTCGTACCAGAACTCCACCTCGACGCGGCGATTCAGCGCCCGTCCCTGCACGGTCTCGTTGGAGGCGAGCGGGCGTGTGGCGCCGCGACCGTCGCTTTCGATCGCCGAGGTCGGCAATCCCAGGGTCTCCTGCATGGCCAGCGCGACGCGGTGCGCCCGTGCCTTCGACAGCGACAGGTGGTCTCCGTAGATGCGCTCGTCGCGGCCGGTCAGCGGCGCGTCGTCGGTGTAGCCGATGAACCGGACCGTCACGTCCTGCTTGTCCCGCAGGTTGTCGAGCGCCTGCCGGACCTGTCTGGTGAAGTCCTCGGAGATCGGAGTGGTCTCGTCCTCGTACCGCAGCGGCACGACGAGGTTCCTGACGCGCGTCCGCGGCGTCTGGCCTTCCTTGTAATCGCATCTTGCAGACGGTCTCCGATCCGGCAGACCTTGATGCGCTTGATGTCGTCGGTGACGACGACCTCCTCGTCCGCGACGCGTCCTCGACCTCGTCGTACCAGACCTCGACCTCGACGCGGCGGTTCTGCGCGCGGCCCTCTTCGGTCGCGTTCGACGCGATCGGCTGCGTGTCGCCGGCCCACTCGTAGGTGATCGCCTCGGGCGGCAGCGCGAGCGCCTTCTTGAAGTACTCGGCCACCTCGCCGGCGCGCTCGCGCGAGAGGCCCGCGTTGTCGCCGAACACGCGCGCCAGCGCGTCCGAGAGCGGCTGCGAATCCGCGTGCCCGACGAAGTGGAGCGCGCACGTTCTTGCGGTCGCGCATGCTCTCGAGGATCTGCGCGAGCTTGTCGACGTAGCTCGGCGGAATCTTCGCGACGCCCGATTCGAAGTGGATCGGCGGGACGACGTTCTTCAGCTTGACGGTCTCGAGCTTCTCGCCGGCGACCTGCTGCGTCTCCAGCTCGATCGCCGCGCTCGCTGTCGAGCGAGTCCGGGTCCTGCGACCATCGCCGTGAACGGCTGGTCGCCGGACAGATGCCGCTCGACCGGCTCGCCCGGCTGGCCGTCGTCGACCGAGTCGGCGCCGCGCGAGGCCGGCAGCAGCGAATCCGAGCAGATCAGCAGCAGATGGCGATGCTTGCATCATGCCGTTCACCTGCTCTCCGGCACGCGCGCGTCGGGCCGCTTCGGCGGCGCGCCGCGGCGCCAGAAGACTTCGGGCTCGATGGTGAGCGGGTAGCGGCCGTTCGCCGCATCCCACGCTTCGGTCAGCTGCCGCTTGATCGCGTTCGACGCGCCGCTCGACCAGCGCCGCATCCTCCGTGTCGGCGAGGTAGGACAGGCGCAGCACCGCCGGCGCCTTGCGCAGCTCCTCGAGCAGCAGGTCGAGGCGCGGCCGCCACTGGACGCGGATCTCGGTCGTGCCCGGCTCGAACGCCGCATCGGACGAGGTCGATGGCCGACCACGCGGTGGATCGACGCGCCGAAGTTGAACTGCAGCGCCTTGCCGCGCGTGGCGCGCTTGACCTGCACCTGGTCCGTCGACATCCGGAAGCCGCTCGGCAGCGTCCGGTCGTCGAGCTTCAGCACGAAGTTGCTGCCGCGGCTCTCGTTGCGGCGTGATCGCGCAGGTGATGTGGTAGCGCCCGTACGCGATCCGTCGTCGCCGCGCAGGCCTCGTGCCGTCACCACGCGCACGCCGGGCAGGCCGTCTTCGCCGTCGTCCTGCACGCCCGTTGCGATTGGCGTCGTTGAAGACCTTGCCGGTCACGTCGGTGCAATCGAACGTCGGATCGGGCACGATGCGCACGGTGGCGGTGGCTTCACCGGAGATCGCGGCGCCGGTCGACGCCGTTCACCGCCTGCGCGCGGTTCACGAACTCGCCCTCGCTGACGCCGGCGCCGACGGCGAGCAGCAGCTTCAGCGTGCGCACCTGGGTGCCCGCGATGACGAGGCCGTTCCAGGTCGAGCTCGCGGCCCGCGACCGTCGGCTCGGTCGGCACGCCGTCGAGACGCGCGGAGCCCGCGACGTAGGTGAATCCCGCCGGGAAGCGATCCACGATGCTCGACGTCCGTGAGCAGCAGGCCGGCGACGTTGTTCACGGTGATCACGTACGGAACCAGCTGCCCGCGGGTCACGTTGAGCAGCGGCGTCGTCTTGGAGATCGCGATCGAGCCGTCGAGCTGCGGATCGAGCGGGATGTGGTTGTTGAAGATCTGGCTCGAGCCCGGCAGCTGGCTGCCGTCCAGCATCAGGTGGACGTGGTAGATCGTGCCGGCGCTGCGCGCGCGGAACCGATGCGCGCCGGCGCGAACTCCGAAGGCTGCACCTCGCAGAACAGGCCGTGCCCGGAATCGCGTCGGCGGTGCTGCCCGGGCAGGCCGGCACCGAGAACGCCGCGCGTCGACGCGGCCGGACGTCGGCGGGATGATCTGCGAGTAGCCCGCGACGTAGGTCGCTCCCGGCGGCGCCGTCACGCCGATGAGGTAGTCGCCGCCGCTCGGGCAGGCCGGGTCGCTGAAGTTGATGTCGAACTTGTAGTAGCCGTCCGCGAGCGTGACCTGCCCCTGCTGGGCCGCATCGTCGAAGCAGCTCGCCGGCAGCGGCGAGCCGCTGCCGGCATTCAGCAGCGTGAGCGTCGCCCCGGCGACCGGCGCGCGCGCCATCGAGTTGTAGACGACGCCGTTCGGATCGATCGGCAGGTTCAGGCCCTGCAGGTTGGCGCCGGACGGCACGACGATGTCGCGTGATCCGCTGCAGTCCGTTCGTGAACGGCGAGGCGGCGCGGCCGAGCATCGCGGTGTTCGCGCCCGCGCCCGGCGCGCGGAACCGCAGCTCGTACGCGACCGCCGGTCACGTCGTTCGGCTCGACGCCGCTGATGCGATAGACGCCGTCGGCGTCCGTCAGCGACGGTGTGCAGCAGCTGACGTTGTCGCGGTAGAGCTCCACCGCCCAGCCGGCCAGCGCCCGCTCGCCGGAATCCCGGACGTCGTCGAAGTCGGCGTCGTGCCAGGCCGACCCGTTCAGCGACGGCGACGCCGGGGATGCCGCCGACGACGATCGAGACGCTGGCGCTCGCCGTCTGCGTCGGGTTGTTCCAGGTGACGACGCCGGTGTTCGTGACCACCGTGCCGATCGCGAGGCTCGGCGTCGAGCACGGCCCGGAACCGGAGCACCACGACCTCGCCCGGCGCGCAGCGGGCCGTTGACCGCGGCGTAGTCGGCGGTGATCGTCGAGCCGGCGACGCTGACGCCGGCCGTCGAGCCGTTCATCGTCGCCGACCCGGCCACGTAGGCGAGCTGGCCGGCTGCGATGCGTCGAGGTCGTCGGTGATCACGACGTTGAGCGCCGGCACGGCGGCGATGTTCGTGACGCGTCACGACGTATTCGAGCGTGCGCGCCGGGGACGGCGGGGCCGCCGCCGACCACCGAGACCTGCTTCGTGATCGACAGCTGCTGGCCGCGCCGACCACGACGACCGTCGGCTCGGGCCCGTCGCCGGGATTGCCGTCGCCGTCGGTCAGCAGGTTCGGCAGCTCGACGCTGTCGCACCACGGCCTGGTTGCTGATCAGCGTGCCCGCCGGCGTGCCGGCGTTGACGCGCAGGTCGAACTGGAGACCGCCGTGGCGCCGGGCGAGATCGTGCCGGCGCCGGACCGGCAGCGGCGGCGTCAGGTCGACGAGCGATGTTGATGCCCGAGGCGAGCGGCGAGACGCCGCCGTCCGGCTGGCCGACCGGCAGCCCGTTCAGCCGCGTGGAATTCGCGACGTAGGTCGTGTTCGCCGGAACCGCGTCGGTCAGGACGACGCCGGTCGCGGGATCGCGGCGGAGTTCTGCACGGTGATCGTGTAGCGCAGCACGTCGCCCGGATCGACGATGCCCGGCGAGCCCAGATCGACGAGCAGCGCGACGCGCTTCTCGGCGTAGAGCAGCGGGCAGGTTGCCGACGATGTCGCGCGTCGGATCGTTGGCGATCGGCGTGTCCGGGTCGTCGGACGGCTGGTCGACGATGCCGCTGCCGGCGGCGGTGACGAAGCCCTGGTTCGAGATCACCGTGCCGTCGAGCGACGTTCGGGTTCACGACCACGTCGAACGTGATGGTCGCGACGTTGGCCGGGCTGCCGGACGCGTCGGCGGGCATCGAACCCGGCGTCGGATTCGCCGGCGAGTGGATCAGCATGCCGTTCACGAGCGGCGACAGTGCCGCGCGACATCCGCGACCGCGGCGCCGTTCAGGCGTCGTGCTGCCCGCGACGTAGGTCGTGTTCGCCGGCACCGCGTCGCGCAGCACGACGTTCGACGGCATCGGCGTTGCCGATGTTCTTCGACCGTGATCGTGTAGCGCAGCGTCTCGCCGGCGAGCAGGACGTTCGGGTCGCCGGTCAGATCGGTGGAGATCTTCTGCACCCGGAAGGCGGGCGCCGACACGATCGTCACCCGCGTCGGATCCTCGTCGCCGGCGACCAGCGGATCGGCCGTGCCGTTGACGTTCGGGTCGTCGCTCAGCGCGACGACCGTGCCGTTGGCGAGGCGGAGCGTCGCCTGGTCGGTGACGACCGTGCCGTTGGCGAGCGACCGGCTGCAGCGTGATGTCGAACTGGATCAGCAGCCTGGCTGTTGACCGGCAGGTTCAGGTTGCGGATGTCGATGACGCCGGTGCCGTTGGCGCCGCCCGTGCTGCTGGTGGCGCTGACGTCGGCGCCGGCCGGGACGGTGACGAGCGCCAGCGTGCCCGGCACGAAGGCCGGCGGCGCGTTGAGCGCGTCCAGCTCGTCGAAGATCCGGAAGTTGCTGAGCGCCTGATCGGTCGTGCGGAAGCGCAGCGTGTAGCGCAGCGTGTCGCCCGGCGCGGCCGTCGTCGGCGGGGTTCGCGCCGCTCGTCAGATTCGCGACGGTCTTCTCGAAGAAGTAGCCCGCGAGCGCCACCGTCACGGTGTGGGCGTCCTCGTGGTCCAGCGACGCCGACCGTGCCGTTGGTCAGCGTGCGTGTTGGTGGCGACGCGGTTGGGATTGCTGCTGTCGCCGTTGAACCACTGGATGGCGCCGGCGACGTTGGTGAGCGCGACGCCGTCCTGCGTGTTGGCGTCGAGCTGGGTCCGGTAGCGGACGATCAGCCGCTCGTTCGGCGCCGATCCGTCGCCGCGGCCGTCAGCATCGTCATGTCGAGCCGGCAGGCGGGCGCGCCGCTGTAGGTCAGCGTGTAGTCGGTGCCCGGGTCGAGCGGGCCCTTGCCCGGGACCGGAGTGACGCCGTCGGCGGCGAAGACCTGCGCGCTCAGGATCTCGCGGCGTCAGATCGCACATGCCGCCGGTCGGCGCCGTCCGGGAGCAGGTCGCGCAGCGTGACGTCCCAGGCGTCGATCGAGCCCGGTGTTCTGGACGTCGAGGGCGAAATCGCCCCACTGTCCCAGGTTCATCGTCGCCGGGCCGGTCTTGTCGACGACGAGCACCGGCGCGGCGATCGTCAGCGGCGGCGAGATGCCGTTCTCGCCCGGCAGCGGCTCGTAGAAGACGCCGTCGATGAGCCGTCCGAAGTCCCACCTGGCCGTGTTGATGAACTGCGTCCCCGGCGCGTTGCGCCGGCGTTGTTGTTGAGGACGACCGTGAGCTCGATGACGAACTGCCGCCCGGCCGTGACGATGGGGAAGTTGTCGAAGGTGAGCACGCCGCCGACGTTGGTGAACGTGTGCGGAACCGGCGTGCCGTCGTCGAGCCAGGTAGACGGTGTGGCTCACGTAGCTGAGATTCACGCCCGTGGCGTTGAGGTCGTCGCCAGACCGTGATGCTGTGCAGGTCGTTGACGACTCCCTGGTTGTTGATGACGGTGCCGGTGGCCGGGTCGAACAGGACCGGGATCGTCAGCTTCCAGGTGAAGGGGACGCCGATGGTGGCGAACGGTCGGGCCCGGCGGAGTTCTGCTTGTCGATCTTCTCGACCGGGATCAGAAGGCTCAGGCAGTGATCCTGGACCGAGCGTGGACGAGCTGTTGACGAACCAGATCTTGTTGCCCTGAGATTGAGGTTGCACGCCATGTTGCCGGTGTGCACGACGTTGTCGAAGATGAGCAACCATGCTCGTGGGGTTGCTGCCGAACCAGCTGATGTTGCGAGGTCAGCGGGTTGGACGCCGGAGTAGTTCCGGATCGTGCAGTTGCCGTCGATGTTGATCTGCGAGGGAGGGACGGGGTAGTTGACGAAGCCGTCGATGACGCCGCCGGCGTCGGCGACGCAGATCGATCGCCAGCGCCGGGGCGGCGCTCAGCAGCAACAGTGCGAAGGCGAACAGCAGGACGATCGATCCAGCTGCCGCGCCGCCTCGCATTGTTCGTGTCGCTCGAAGTCATCTACGCCCTCGTTCCACTCACCAAGCGATTCGCATCGCGCGAGGGACCGAGGCAGTCCACGCTGTGGACTGGATTCCGGCGGTCCCGCCGTCGTGGGGCCCTCGCGGCCCGTTAGACCGGTGACTTTGCGTCGCCATCTTTCGATGGCTTTGCCTTTGTCAAAATCGCGTCGAATTCAGCTGATCAGATTCGCGACTCTCCATCCTCCTGGCGTCGTGCCATTCCGCTTCGGCGCCGGCGTCACGCCGCCGGCAGGAAGTCGATCGGGTAGACGATCGTCACGGCCTGCACGCCTTCCTTCGCGCCGAAATTGATCGTCTGCACGCGGCTCACGACCTGAGCGGCGAGATCCGGCGCATTCATGTCGGTCGACTGCAGCGCGCACATCGACACGCTGCCGTCCGGCTCGATCGTCAGGCGCAGCACCATCTGGCCTTGCAAGGTCGGGTCGTTGCGCAGCTCCCGGTTGTAGAGCCGGTAGAACGACGCCTTGTAGCGATCGAACACGATCTGTATTTCTTCGTCGGTGCGGGAAGGCCCCGGCCCGCCGTGCGCCAGCGGCCGGTCGCCGCCGCCGATCGCGGCGATCGGGCTGGTCGCGCGGCCGACCTGCACGCCCGGCATCCGCCGCCGCCGCCGCCGCCGCCATCCGCCACCGCCGCCACCGCCTCCCACGCTGCGGCTCAGCGAGGCGACGTTGATGCCGCCGCTCGATCCCGGCGTATTGGTCGTCAACATGGAGCGTGACGATGGCTGGCCCACGTCATCGGCAGCGCTGTAACGCGCATCGGCTCCGAGACGCGGCGCGACCTTGTCCTGCGCCAGGCTCGCGAACTTGTCCTGGAATGCCAGGATGCCGGCGTTTCCCACCTTCTGCTGTGGCGGTGCCTCCGCCACGGGAGACCCTCCGCCGGACCTGGCGGAGCGTCCGGTTTGCCAGGCGATCTGGCCTGCGCGGAGCGTCTCGGCTTCGGCGTCGCGGGCGCGGGCCGCTCGACGCCCGGCACGGCCGGCCGCAGCCGCCCTCGCGGCAGCGGAAGCGGACCGCGGGCACGGGGACCTCGATCCGCGGTGGACGATGGAAGACGACGTCGAGCTCTGTTCTGGGGCGCGCGCTGCGAGCGCAGCGCCTCCGCCGGCACCAGCAGCAGCACAGACCAGCGCGAGGACGTGGATCGCGAGGCTCGTCAGCATGCTGCGGGCGGACGGAGCCCCGGATGTTTCGGACATGCTCTTCCGGATTCCACGGTTGTCGCCACGCAACCACCTCAATCGGTCGCGACGAATTCGATCTTCAAATCGTCGACGCCCGACTTCGCGAGATCGACGATGCGCAGGACCCCTCGTAGTTCAGGCGGTCGTCGGCGGCGAGGAACAGCACGCGCTTGTCCGCGGGCCGGCCGCCCAGGATCTCCGCCACGCGCGCGGGCAGCTCGGCCGCAGGGATCTCTTGATCGGCCAGGGTCACGCGACAGTCGGCCGGGAGCCCCTCCCTGCCGGCGGCTCGAGGATGCGGCAGGCCGCGGGCCCGATGCTCAGGATCAGCCTGCGATTCCTCGGCCTGCGCGGGCGCGGCATCGGCGGACGTTCGAGGGATGTCGACGTCGTAGCCCTCCATGAGGAGGGGAACGACGACCATGAAGATGATCAGCAGCACGAGCACCACGTCGACGAGCGGCGTGATGTTGATCTCGGACTGCAGACTCGGAGCCGGATCGCCTCTGTTGAGCTGCATGATCTCAGTCTCCCTCGCTTCTGCGCCGGCGCGCTTGGCGATCAGCCCCACCCCGCGGAAGCCGGCCTGCTCGATCGCGACCATGGCCTGCCGGACCTCGCGGAAGTGGAGCCGCGCGTCGCCCCGGATCACGACCTTGGGGTCCGGCTCGGTGCCCGCCGCGGCGCGGAGAGCTTCGCCGAAACGCTCGGCGGCGACCGGCTGATCGTCGATCCACAGCCCGCCGGCCTCGTCGATCGAGACCAGGATCCGGCCTCTCTCGTCGCCCTGCTCGCGTCGGCTTCGCCGTGTTCGGCAGGTCGACGTCCGGTCCCTTCCGCATCTGCGGCGCCATCACCATGAAGATGATCAGCAGCACCAGCACCACGTCGACGAGCGGCGTGATGTTGATGGCCGCCTGCATCCTGGCCGGCTCACCGAGCCGCATAGGCCGCCTCCGCCATCTTGACCTGACTCGCCGCCTTGACCTCGCGCACCATGACCTCCGGCACCTTGAACAGGCAGTTCACGAGCTGGGACGAAGCCCGGTTCATCTCGACGTGGAAATTCTCGAGCTTGCCCGTGAAGTGGTTGAAGGCGACGACGGCCGGGATCGCGACGAAGATGCCCAGGGCCGTCGCGACCAGGGCCTCGGCGATGCCGCCCGAGACCGCAGCCATCCCGCCGGACCCCGTGGCCGCGATGCCGCGGAACGCGTTGATGATTCCGACCACGGTGCCGAAGAGGCCGATGAACGGGGCCGTGGAGCCGATCGTGGCCAGGAACCCGAGACCCCGCTTCAACTGGATCAGCGTCTCGGACATGGAGTCCTCGAGCGCGCTCGTGACGAGCTCGAGCGAGGCGACCGGATCGCCTCCGCTCTGGCGCACGCCGTCGTACTCGAGGATGCCCGCCGAGACCACCTGCGCCACGTGGGAATTCTGGTGCTGCCGCGCGGCGTCGATCAGCTCCTGGACGTCTCCCCCGTGGAGGAACTTCCCGAACACGGGCTTGAACGTCTGCGACTGGCGCGAGGCCGAGCGGAAGCGGCGGTGCTTGTCCACGATCAGCCCCACCGAAAAGACGGAGAGCGCGGCGAGGCAAACCATCACCGCGGCTCCGAATAGGCCGACGTTTCCCAACAGCTCCGTGAAACTCATGACTTCCTCCTGTGCGCCGCAGTGGCGGGCGCGCCGCATTCCTGGTCGCGCACGCTGGGTGCGCCGTTTCCGACCTGATCTCGTAGTAACTCAGCATCCGCATGAATACGTCCTTGTCGATGGGTTGCCTCGAGTCGTCGAGCATCGTCGAGATGCCGAGCGACGTCGCCGAGTTCCGAGCTCTTCCAGGGAACGATGACCAGCGCCTTGGGCGCTTCCTGATTGCCCAGGATCGGACATGCCGGAGACCTCCTTCGCGTCCTGTCGCCTGGGGCTTCTGCCTCCGCGCTTGCGTCGGCGGCTTGGCCTTGGGCGCGTCATCGGCCAGCACGACACCCGTCGCCAGCAGCAGCACGAGCAGCACGCTCCGGCTCATGGCTTCTCCTGTCGGCTTCTGCGGTTGCGAAGGTCGGCAATCCACTTGACGACCTCGGCGTCGTCCGGAACGATCCGGCTGTACGCCTCGTAATGCTCCAGCGCGCACGCGGAATCCCCGAGATACAGGTCGCACAGAATCGCGAGGTTCCTGTGCGCGATAATGAAAGTCGGCGAACTGCGCCAGCGCCGCCTCGTAGCTCGCGCGCGCCTTCGCGAACTGTCCCTTGCGCCGCTGCACCAGACCGAGCTCGTTGTAGGCGGCGGGGTGTCGTGGATTCAATTCCAGCGCCTTGCGCAGGCTGGCCTCGGCGCGGTCCAGGTCGCCGGTGCGCGCGTACGCGATGCCGAGATCGATGTGCGCCGCCGTCAGCGTCGGGCGCCCGTTCGGTCACCTTGAGCAGCAAGGCGATGCCCGGCTCGTACCGCTCGTCCTTCGAGCATGCGCACCGCCGCCTCGTAGTCGGCGCGCACGTCGGCGGTGACGCGCACGCGCTGCGTGATCGTGAACCCGCCCGGATCCTGCTCGACCTCGACGCGCGCGGTCCGCCGTTCCGCCGGCTTGCCGGCCGCCGTCGACCCGTAGGCGGCCACGGCCAG
>ERZ1370068.2830-contig-1959_pt1 | contig 17326 bp, 26 predicted proteins | sample MGYA00561227_ERZ1370068 | MGnify/ENA primary metagenome ERZ1370068 (study PRJEB38410, sample SAMEA6850437) | metagenome | study: Metagenomic assessment of the ecological functions of the soil: analysis of the soil microbiota associated with the...
ATCTATAACAGCAATCGTGAGATAATCATAAAGGAGTGCCAGGCAGATCTTTCTCCCGAACAGGCATTTGAAATGAGTTTTGAAACTTCCGCGCATATAGCTTGTACGATTTAATAATTGATGTAGTAAGTGAAGATGGGAAGATATTGGTGAATTTCGAAGCAGCGCAAACAGGATCCCCGGAAATTCCACAAGCTGCAAACACCTGCAAAAGATCCTTCAGAAATAGACAGTATTGAAGAGTTATACCTGAACGGGTTGCATATTGAACAATATCGCCACGCTACTTACCAGGCTTCGATTATTATGTTGAGGCATTACGGCGAGAGCCAAACGATAGCAGGTGCAACAATGCGATGGGATTACAATTACTACGATGCGGGCAATTTGCAAAAGCTGAAACCTATTTCAGGAGAGCCATTAAAACGATCACTTCAAGGAACCCGAATCCCTACGATGGAGAAGCTTATTATAATTTAGGGTAAGCCTGCAATTGCAGGGCAAGTTATCTGATGCATATGAATCGTTTTATAAGGCTACCTGGAGCTGATTCCTCGGCAGCATAGCGGATTCCTACAGTTGGCAAGAATAGATACGTCGAGAAATAATTTTTCTGACGCGCGTTGCCATTGATTGAAAAATCATTGCTCAGAAATTATCATAGCCATTCTGCAAGGCATCTGAAAACGGTGGTGCTCAGAAAACTGAAGAACTACGTCGCTGCTTTAGATTGTATCGGCGACTCGCTGGAAATTGATCCTTTCAATTTCGGATGCAGGTTTGAAAAATATTTGCTATTAAAGGAAACGGGCGAATATGTAAAGGCAGAAGAGGAATTGAAAAGCCTTTCAATTGATAATTCGGGATGCCGCAAATAATTATTTGGAATATGCATTTGACTATGGTAATGCCGGTTGTTTCGCAGAAGCCATCGAGCTATTGCAATTGCATGTAAATGGAACCAATGACGTGTACCCGATGGCGTACTATGCTATGAGCTATTTTGCAGCAAAGGATGATGATGGAGAAAAAGCAAACGAATTCGCCCAAAAGCCTATAACTGCAAAGGAGATTACTGTTTTCCTAATAAACTAGAAGAGATCAAAGTCTTACAATACGCAATAGCCATTAATCCAACGGATGATAAGGCATTCTACTATCTTGGGAATTTGTGGTTCGGGATGCGTCAGTATCCTGAAGCTTTTACAAGCCTTTGAAAATAGTATAGCCATCAACTCATCATTTCCAACAGCTCATCGCAATCTTTCCTTGTTATATCATCAATAAAGAGAGCAGCGACCGGATAAAGCTCTTAAAGCCATGGAGCTTGCATTTTCCCTGGATAGAAATGATGCGAGAGTTTTAATGGAGTTAGATCAGTTGTACAAAAGACTGAATTATCCCATTGACAAACGTTTGGGAGTATTAAATGAGTACAGCGCCCTTGTATTGCAAAGGGATGATCTATACCTGGAGAGAATCTCGCTTGAAAATAGCCATGGCAATTACGCTGATTGCCAAGAAAATGCTGGAAAAAAGGACTTTTCATCCTTGGGAGGGCGGAGAAGGCAAGGTTGTTCGCCAGTATTTGATTTGTCATTTAGAGCTTGCCAAAAAAGCCATTATCGAAAAGCAATTTGATACGGCGCTCTGTTTATTAGAGGCTGCAGAAAAATACCCCGAAAATTTAGGGAAGGGAAATGCCCGGAACGCAGGAGAATGACATTCATTATTTAGAAGGTTGCGTGTATGGAACTAATGGGAATGATCGAACGGGCACTCGAAAAATTTATCCAGGCAACGGAAGGAATTACTGAACCGGTGCAGGCAATTTTTTACAATGATCCGCAGCCAGATAAAATAGTCTACCAGGGATTAGCGTGGCTAAAATTGGGCTATCCCAAAAAAGCAGAAAAATATTTCATCGCCTGGTTGAATTTGCCGATCAGCACTGCCATGATGAGATCAAGATTGATTATTTCGCTGTTTCGCTTCCTGACCTGATGGTATTTGACACAGATTTGAATGAGAAGAATAAAAATCATTGCTACTATTTGAAGGAGGCTCGAGAATTGGGGTTGGAAGAACTATACAGCATCTGCCAATAATTTAAATAAGGCTTTGCAACATGATGCGAGTCATCTGGGAGCGGCAATACACCTGGACATGATCAATTTTTTAGTAAAGCAAAAAGAAACTGATTTCGATAAAGTAAAAATCAATTAAGCGAACCAAAGGCGGGATTTACCTGCTTTTAAAACTTTAAATCAAAACAAGCAACATTATGAAACGAGATGCTTCCCGAATTCGCCAGGGGCGAATCTTATCACAAAATCGATGGGTTTTGTGCCTTACTGTTATTACACTGGCTCTCTTGTGTATGACAGTTGATAAAACATATGCATCAAGATGGCACGGTTTCGCAACCGCAAAAACAGACTGTACATGGAAAAGTAACGGATGAAACTGGCAAAGCCCTTGCAAGGTGTGTCAGTAACGCTTAAAGGCAGCTACCAAAGGAGTGGCGACTAATGAGCAAGGTGAATATACTATTGACATCCCTGAGGGCAGCTCTAAGATTCTGCAATTTTCTTATGTTGCTTTAGTGCCAAGGGAAGTAAAAATCGGAAACACAAAGGAAATAAATATCTCGCTTGTTCCCGCTGTCACAGAAGAGCAGGAGGTTGTGGTAGTAGGTTATGGTACACAAAAGAAACAGGCCATTACAGGCGCTGTAGTGCAGGCAGACCTGAAAAAATATGAAAACGTAGCCAGCAATAATGTATTAGAGAGAGTAAAAGGAACAATTGCTGGTCTAAATGTTGCTGGAACTAATACAGCAGGGGGACTGGCAACGGTTTCTATTCGTGGACAAAACTCGATCAATGCCGGCAGCGCTCCTTTGCTGGTAGTAGACGGAGCCATCTTCAGAGGCACGCTCAATGATATTGCTCCGGCTGACATCGAAAGTTTTACCGTTTTAAAAGACGCAAGTGCGGCGGCAGTGTATGGTTCGCGCTCAGCAAACGGAGTTATTTTAATTGAAACTAAAAAAGGTTCTGGTAGCAACGGTAAACCCCAATTTGATGTAAACGTGAGTTACGGTACAAGTAGTGAACTGAAACATCTTGACGTGTATGATGGTCCCGGGTATATACAGAGGTTATTAGATATAAGGCAATCACTCGGGCAAGTCGCAGACCCTACTCAAGTAGCTGCTTACTTGCAAGTGGAAGAAGCCAAGAACTACAATGCTACTCCGGGTCATACACCGACTCTCGTGGATCCCTATAGTCTTTTCAGGCAGACAGGTAATATGCTGAATGCAACTGTAAGTTATTCTCAAAAGACTGATAAAACGCAGTATTACATCTCCGGCAGCATGGTAAATCAGAAAGGGGTAATTACAGATGATCAATACAAACATTATTCTGCCCGGGTAAACGTTGAGTCCAATTTAACTAACTGGCTCAAGGTAGGCGTCAGAGCATATTACAGCAATGTATCGTATCCCGGTCGCACCATTTATGGAACAAGTGGCGGCGGTAGTTCAAGCAGCCCTTATTGGTTCAGTCCTTATGCTACATTGAAGGATGCAAACGGAAGTTATCTTCAATTTCCTCAAACAACCACCTCGTTTAACAATCCCTTATTGGCAAATCCCGGATGCAGTGATAAATAATTCAAATAATCTGAATGGCATTTTAACTGCCGCCGTGAAGGTGCCATGGGTAAAAGGGTTATCATACAACCTGACTTATTCCCATACGCTTAATTTCAATGAAATAGGTAATTTTTATGGTAAGCAAACCGTAGTTGGATTACCCAAAAAACGGTTCGGGCGATTTGAATTATGCCAGGAGCCATACCGTATTATTAGATCAATTTGGTAAAATACAACAGGTCTTTCGGGAAGCATAGTGTAGACGTAACCCTGTTATATTCTACAGAAGATTACAAATCGTTAACTGAAAACACACATGGCGAAGGATTTGATAATACTGCTTTTAGGATTTTACGGTTTAGGTAAGCAACGACTCAAACAATTAGTACAGGCTCTTCCGAAACTTCTGCCGTGGAGAAATGGCGAGAGTTACTTATGGTTACGCAAACAGGTACACCCTGACCGGAACTGTGAGAAGAGATGGTTACTCTGCCTTTAGTGAAAATAATAAATACGCGATGTTCCCATCCGTTAGCGCCAATTGGAATGTTACCAATGAGAAATTCATGGACAATGTCAGCTACCTGAATAACCTGGCACTTAGAGTTTCTTATGGTAGTAATGGCAACCAGGCAATCGCTCCCTACGGTACATTGGCAAGAATAACCAATGGAAGATATTACTATCAGGGTGGTGCGAGCTACGCCTTTACCGAACAGGTTTCAAGTTTGGGTAATGATGATCTGAAATGGGAATCTGTTGCCGGATTAAACCTGGGACTTGATTTTTCAGTTCTTAACAAACGAGTTAGCGGATCGGTTGATTGGTATTCAAAACATACCAAGAACCTGATCTTCCCTCTTTCCCTGCCCAGCACTTCAGGATTTACTACGATCAGCTCTAACCTGGGGATGTAGGTAACAAGGGGTTTGAGATCAGCTTACACACAGTCAATCTCCAGAAAAAGGATTTTACATGGACTTCTGACTTTGTATTTGCAGAAAACAGGAATAAGATCGTTCACATCTACGGACCCGACTCAACAGGAGTTGAAAAAGACCTGGTGACCCAGGGCTATTTTATTGGCAAATCTTTAGGTACTATTTATGGTTACGACGTTACCGGCATGTGGCAACAGGCGGACAAAGACAATGGATCAATCATGACAGGAATGAGCCCGGGTACGTATAAATTACTTGATGTAAACCATGACGCGAAAAATAACATCGGATAGTGACAGGGTATTTTTAGGAAACACCCAGGCAAGATTTCAGTGGAGTTTGACCAATAGTTTCCAATATAAAGATTTTTACCCTGATGGTCTATTTGTATTCGGTTTGGGGTGGAAAAGGATACTATCAGTCAGGAAGCAATACTCCTTATAATGATGCCTATGCATTTAACGGCGCACTTAATCACGCAAAGTATGATTATTGGACGCCAACCAATACAGGAGCGATATTCCCCGTCTTAATTACAATTCATCCGTCGCGGCTTACAGGGGCGTGAAATATTTTGACAGGAGTTTTATTAAACTTCAAAAAGTTATCACTCACGTATAACCTGACAAAACTTGTTAAACGTTATGGAGTTCATGGAATGAGCTTCTCCGTAAGTGCGGATAACATTTTTACCTATGCGCCTCATTGGAAAGGCCTGGATCCGGAAACAAATAGCGGGCTTACTGATGGAGCAATTCCTTCCATTCGCACCGTTATGGGAACAATAATGCTTAATTTCTAAAATAAACGATAATGAAAAAGTCAAACTATATTCTTTTATATTTTCAATGGCTATAATGGCTTCCTGTAAGAAATCACTTACGGAAGTGCCATTGGATTTCTACAGCCCGGAAAACTCGTACACTAACAAGGTACAGTTTGAATCTGCGCTCGCCGGTATTTATTCTAATGTCAGATCAAACTTTTATTCCAATGCTGACGAAGTGAATAACTTTGATATGTTGGGAATTGACTGCGATTTTGCTGGACAATAGGGTCGCTGGCAATGGCTACACAGCCTATTTCAACTGGAATACATTAAATGCCGATAATGCCTTTGCCAGCAAATGGTGGACAAGATTGTACCGCTTAATTTCAATGGCCAATACGATCATTGACAGGGCAGACCAACCCACTGCGGTTTGGGCCAATGCAGCTGAAAAGAATGCAATTGTCGGTGAAGCAAAATTCCTGAGAGCCTTTAGCTACCGATTTTTAGCCAATATGTGGGGAGATGTGCCTCTGGTGATCAACGAAACAAAGACACCTAAATTTGATTATACAAGAGCTCACCAGGTTGACGTGTACCAGTTTTGTAAAGCCGATCTCCAATTTGCAGTACAGTGGCTGCCATATGTAATAAGCAGACGGGTGGAAGAGCGCCCCGCGAAGCAGCCTTCATCTGCTTAGCGAGATCGACATTTGCCTGAAGGATTACACCGGTGCAATAGCCGCAGCCGATTCTGTTATCAAAGGAACTAATTGCTCATTGATGACCGGTCGGTTTGGAACATGGGCAAATTTTAAAAGTAATGCGCCAACCTACCAGGGCCCCCAACAATCCTCGGGTGATGTATATTTCGATTTGTTCCAGGACGGAAATTTTAATTTTAAAGAAGGCAATAAAGAGGCGATCTGGAATATTGAGCAGGATCCTAATATCCTTGGCGGAGACAACACTGATGCGAACACTTCCGGAGGTTTGTTTGTGATGGAAAGATGGTGGGGACCTGCGCCATGGAATATTAAAGATAAAAATGGTGTGCCTAATTTTCTCAAGGATACATTGATGGGACGGCCGGTAGGTTATTTAACTCCTCCCAAATATATTGACTCAACGATCTGGTTATATAAAGGCGATTGGAATAACTGATATAAGAAATTCTTCTTTTAATATTCAAAGAACCTGGTATTGGACAAATCCTGCAAGTGCCTTCTATGGCCAGCCCGTTACACTTGCTAATATCCAGGTACCGTCAGAATTTGTTTCTAAATGCGCACCTCAATTCAAAAAAGCTGCAGCCGCTTTTCATTACGGGAAATTCAAAGATGCAACGAGCGGACAAACACACGACAATGGCAGAACTTATAAAGACTGGTATATTATGCGCCTGGCTGAAACTTACTTGCTGAGAGCTGAAGCCAATTTACTTAAAGGCGATGTTGCATCAGCAGCTATCGATATCAATGTTGTCCGAAGCAGAGCACATGCCACTGCTATTGCTGCCAGTGATGTAGATATGGACCTGATCTTTAGATGAACGTGCAAGAGAACTTTACATGGAGGAATTCAGGTTGAACACATTGATGAGAACAGGTAAATTGGTCGAGTATATTTTAAAGTACAATGGATGGGCGAAAGCGAATAATATCACTTCGCTAAGTTCAAAATTGAGCAAGATGCCGGTTCCGCGTTCGGTTATTGAATCAAACACAGGTGCGGTGATGACGCAAAACCCAGCGCTACTGATTTATATTTTATAGACTTAACAATTAGAAGAACCAGCCGTCCCTAGAGTAGTAAAAACCACAGAGAGCAACAAAGAAGACTTCACAGAGAACACAGAGGATTTAAATTCAAGCGACATCCCCTCTGTGTTCTCTGTGCCGCTCTCTGTGATCTCTGTGGTTAATAGTTTGGGACGCCGCCGATCCCGAAACTGTTTGAAATTATCTATCAAAGACCTCAAATAATAAAAATGAAACCGTTCAGATTTGCAATTACCGCCCTGGTAGCATTAGTGTTTTCGGTTTCAGCTCATTCACAGAATGTAAAACAGTTTTTTATCTCGCCATCGGGGAGTGACAAATATAATGGCACGATCGAGAAGCCTTTTGCGACGTTGGAAAAGGCCCGCAAGACAGTAAGGAAGATCCTGGAAAAAGAAAAGAAATATCTTCCATCACTATTTACTTCAGGGGCGGTAACTATTTTATAAAGAAGAGCGTCGTGTTTGACAGCTCTGGACTCCGGGCACCCCGGATCATCCGGTGATTTATTCTGCTTATAATAGCGAATTGGTTTCACCTCAGGCGGTATTTCCATACCAGTCAAATATGCCACACCGGTAAAAGATAGCCTTGTTTTAAATAGATTGCCCGCCGCGAAAAGTAAAATCCTTCAGATCGATCTGAAAAAATTGGGCATTAAAGATTTCGGAACGATGACTCCCCGGGGCTTTGCAAGACCTTACCAACCAGCGCCGATGGAATTATTTTGCAAACAAAACTGCAATGCACCTGGCCCGTTATCCTAATGATACTTTTAATTCCATTGGGAAAAGTCCTGGACCTCGGCTCGATACCACGCAATGGAGATTTTTCCCATCGCGGTGGCAAATTTCAACTTTTAACTGATGAACCCAATCGCTGGACAAAGGCAAGAGATATCTGGATCTCTGGCTTTTCCCATTACGGCTACGCCGATGACGCAGTACAAGTGGCGGATATTGACCTGAAGAATAAAATTATCTCCACCACCCAGGAGACATTGTATGGATTTGAAAGCGGAAAGAAGTTCCAGCGTTGGTTTGCTTATAATTTGCTTGAAGAAATTGACAGCCCGGAGAATACTACATCGACAGAGCTTCTGGTGTTTTATATTTCTATCACCCGGGCGAGGAACTGAAAACAATTGAAGTATCGATGTTGGACGAGCCGCTGCTGCAATTAAAAAATGCTTCGTTCATCCATTTCAATGGAATAACACTTGAATGTTCCCGTGGAATGGGAGTTTATATTGAAAAAGGAAAAGAAAATAAAATTGAGAACTGTGTTTTTCGCAATCTGGGAATTGTTGGAATTTGTGTTGGAAAAGGAATAGAACCGTTTGCGGAATTAACGCACGAGGGCGATGGTCAACCGGCTTCTGGCAAAATTGGGAAGCCTGATGAATTATGAATATAAGCACACCACGTATAATCGCGAAGCAGGAACAGGACACATTATTGCCGATTGTGAGATTTATAACACAGGTGCGGGCGGAATTAGTTTGGGTGGCGGCGACAGGCTGACTTTGGAAAAGGGTAGCAACCAGGTCGTGAATTGCAGTATCCATGATTTTAACCGGTTGGATCGTTCTTACAAAGCGGGAATAAATATCGACGGCGTTGGAAATGTGATCCGGAATTGTGAAATCTTCAATTGTCCCGGTAGCGCTATTCTTCTTCACGGAAATGATCATTTGATCGAATACAACTCAATTCATCATGCTGTAAGGGATGGTGACGACATGGGGAGCCATTTATTATGGCAGGGACCCGGTGAAATCGGCAACAAAGTTCAATATAATTTCTTTCATCACATCGGGAATGATCATGGCCTTATTGTGTCGGTATACCAGCGATGATGGCGCTTGTGGGATGGAAGTAACAGGTAATATTTTCTATCTGGCTGGGTCCAGAGCTGTTTTGATTGGTGGAGGCAGTGACAATGCATACCGCAATAACATTTTTATAGAAGGGTCAGTCGCTTTCCATCTCGACAATCGGTTGATGGGTTGGGCAAAATCCAATCTTGACAAAGACGGTCTCTCTCAAACAGAGACTGGAGGCGGTAAATTATAAGCAAGCACCTTATGCCACTGCTTATCCCAAACTGAAAGACTATTTTGAGGACAGTCCGGCCCTACCTAAAAGAAATTTCATTGAAAACAATGTTTTTGTAAACATAAAAATGATACATAATGGGGAGCCCGGGTGGTCGTATTTCGGAAAATTATATCACGCCTCGTGGTGATCCCGGCTTTGAAGACTATAAGGAAATGAACTTCCAATTGAAGCCTTCTTCAGAAATCTTTAAATTGCTGCCTGGGTTTAAGGCAATACCATTTAAGAAGATCGGTATTCAGAAGCAAAAAAGAAAATAGCCGGTAAGACGGGAAGAGCGGGAAGAAAGAGAGAAACGAGAACAGAGCGAGAGCGAGAGCGAATGAAAAAAATAGAACGAAAGAAACTCCTACTGAAAATTGGAATTGCATGAAAAAGGGTAATTTCGTCATTATGTAATTGGGAAGCAATGAAGGTATCTAAGACGTTGTCTTTTTTTCTGTTTGAGTTGCGAGTGGGTCATTGATTTTCGCACAACAGCCGAAGACGCTTATGTCTCCTGATGGAAAGCTTGACTTTTTCCTTCAGCCTATCCATAGCTGGAGCACCGGTTGTTCTATTACTTACCAGGAAAAGCCTGTTGTCATTTCTTCTTCATTGGGACTAAATGGATGGGACCGCGGCTTCGCTCTGACGGATGTTTCCCTTTTCAAAAGAGACACGACCTGGAAACCTGTATATGGTGAAAGGAGCCTGGTTCGGGATCATTACCAGGAAATGATTGTGACCCTATTGCTCAATAGCGACGAAAATTAAAATTACAAATTCAGATAAGGGCCTTATAATGAAGGGATCGCGTTTCGGTATTTGTTTCCCGAACATCCAACAGGCGGAATGGATGTCAGTATTCAAAAGGAGCTGACAGAATTTACAATGCCTGAAGGCACGAAGGCCTGGGTTACAACCAGGGCACAAGGCACATACAGTTTACTGGCACTGAATAGCTGGCCCGATGATAGCGAAAGACCCTGGTGTTGGAACTTGCAGACGGCAGGTTCGTTTGTCTTACCGAAGCTCAAATGGTGAACTACTCCCGCACAAAATTTTCACTCGATCCCAATAAACCGAATACGATTAGTTGTTCTATGTATGATCGTGTCGATTTATTTACGCCATTTGCTACGCCATGGAGAGTAGTAATGATGGCGGAACATGCAGGGGACTTGCTAGCAAATAATGATCTGTTGTTAAACCTGAACCCGCCTTGCGAGATCAGGAATACTTCGTGGATTCAGCCGGGGAAAATAATGCGTGAAATGACGCTTTCAATGAAGGGTTCAAAAGAGTTGGTTGATTTTGCAGTAAAACGCCATTTACAATATATCCATTTTGATGCGGGCTGGTATGGGTTCTGAATATAGTGTGGCTTCTGATGCAACTAAAGTAAATGTGGATCCCCGCCGTAATCCGAAAAGTGATTTGAATTTGCAGGAAGTCATTAAATATGCAAAATCAAAGGGAATTGGCGTTTTTCTTTACGTGAATCAACGGGCGCTGTATATCAACAACTGGATGAGCTGCTCCCTTTGTTCCAAAAATGGGGGTTCGAGGAATTAAATTTGGTTTTGTAGAGGTTGGCTCACATCGTTGGACCACATGGTTACATGATGCCGTAAAAATGCTGCGAAATATCATTTGATGGTCGACATTCATGATGAATACAGGCCAACCGGCTTCAGCAGGACGTATCCCAATTTGTTAACCCAGGGAGGGTGTGCGGGGTAATGAAGAAATGCCCGATGCAACCCATAATACTATATTGCCCTTTACCCGCTTTATTGCAGGCCCAGCAGACTATACCAATCTGCTATTATCACAGACCTGAATTAAAAGCGAGCCTACAAAAAGACACAAGCGCCCAGGCAATTAAAAACTACTTCGGCTCACCAGATGGCACTGTCGACTATTTTTTATAGCCCCCCCAATTTTTGTATTGGTATGATGCACCTTCCGATTCGCAGGATGAGCCTGAATTGGAATACTTCGATAGAATTCTCAACTGTTTGGGATGATAGCAAAGTATTAGGAGGAGAAATAGGTAAATATGTTACTATTGCCCGCCGGAAGGGGAAGGAATGGTTTGTTGGTAGCATTACAAATAATGATGCCCGTGAACTGAAAATCTCACTGAGTTTTCTGGAACCCGGGAAAAAATATGAGGCGAGTATTTATTATGACGATTCGGGCTCAAAAGTTCGAACCAAGGTTTCTATCCGGCGTATAGAAGTAGATGCTTCCACCGTGTTGGATACAAGACTTGATTGCTTCAGGCGGCCAAGCTGTCTGGATAAGGCCGCTTGCGAAAAATAATTTAACTGGTAATTTTCACTATCATGAAATACCTCAAAGTTTGTCAGTTGGCAATAGCGTCATTAATTGCAATGTGCACGACCGTAATTGCTCAGCAGCCGATGGATAAGCTAATTGCTGAGAACATGAAGTTGGCTGCAAGCCAATATAAATTACTGGCCCGATCAGTACCGGCAGACAGCATGCCAAGGCATTATGATCCTCAAAAAACAAGTGGGTGAATAGCGATACCAAATGGTGGTGTAGTGGTTTTTATCCCGGCTCCTTGTGGCTTATTTACGAATACACAAAAGATGAGGCAATTCGTAAGGAAGCGGAAAAACGCCTGGCTATCCTGGAGAAGGAAAAACATTATACCGGGAATCACGACCTTGGTTTTATGATGTATTGTAGCTTTGGCACCGCATATCGTATAACCAATAATGAATCCTATAAAACTCGCTATTGATACTGCGGCTTTATCGTTGGCTAGCACGTTATCGCCCGGAATATTCAATCTATCCAGTCTTGGGATAGTAACGATAAGTTAAAATGCCCGGTTATAATTGACAATATGATGAACCTTGGAATTGCTGATGTGGGTGGCGCAACATGGTGGTGATGCTAAACTGAGGAAAATCGCGATTGCGCATAGTAACAGCACCCTGGAACGTCATTTCCGACCGGATGGAAGTTCATATCATGTATTGGACTATGATCCCGCAACGTCTAAGCTCATTCGCAAACTCACCTGGCAGGGTGCAGCCGATGAATCGGCCTGGAGCCGTGGCCAGTCATATGGGGTTTTTATGGGTTCACTATGATGTACCGCTTTACGAAGGATAAGCGCTACCTTGACCAGGCTAAAAAATTGCGAACTTTATTTTTAATCATCCCAACATGCCTGCAGACCTGGTACCTTATTGGGATTTTAACGCTCCGGGTATTCCTAATACTTACCGTGATGCATCTGCCGCTGCCATCAATGCATCTGCGTTGTTGGAACTGGCACAATATGTAAATAAGAAAGAAGCACGCTATTACATTAGTAAAGCAGAGAAAATTATTCGTTCACTTTCCTCGGAAAAGTATAGAGCAAGGCCGGCGAAAATGGAGGCGTATCTTCTTATGCATTGTGTAGGCAACTTGCCCTTCAATTCGGAAATAGATACAACACTTACCTATGCTGATTATTATTTCCTGGAAGCATTGCTCCGCTATCAGCAGTGGGTGTTAAACAAAAAATAACAGCTCAAAATGATTCTCATGCAAATCGTCATCAAATGGAGTTTGGTACTTGTGTTTAGCGTGGGCATGGTTTCGCAAATGCATGCGCAACAATCTCAACCAAAGCCATTGCTTCCAGATAAGCAATCAACAAGCCCCGGGCAAAAAGACAGGGCCTATTGGAGTGATATGTTGTACAAAATGGTTTCACCGGTAATTCTAAACCTGGCAGCGGGCACTCTCAAGCAAAATATGCCAATGAGAAAAAGCGCCGGGTTATTCTTTAAAAGCAGAACAGGTCACTTATCTCGAAGCGGTCGGACGTACAATGGCAGGCATCGCACCCTGGCTTGCATTGCCGGATGATGAAAGTCGGGAGGGCTCCAGCGAAAACAATTACGAACTGCGTTGTTGAAAGGAATCAGGAATGCCGTAGATCCTTCCAACCCCGATTACCTTAATTTCAGAAGCGAACAACAACCATTGGTAGATGCCGCCTTCATGGCCGAGGGATTTCTACGGGCTCCAAAGGCTTTATGGGAGCCCGTTGGATAGTGTTACGAAGAAAAGGTTAATAGAGGAATTTAAAAGCCTGCGCAATCGGAGCGCCTCATACAATAACTGGTTGCTATTCGCAGCCATCAGCGAAGCATTTCTTATGAGCGTTGGCGAACAGGCTGATCCTGCAAGGATAGATTTTGCGTTGAAAAAATACAGGAATGGTATGGTGGGTGATGGTTGGTATAGCGATGGCCCACGCTTCAGTATGGATTATTATAACAGTTTTGTTATTCAGCCGATGTTGCTTGACTTGTATACTGTGATGCTAAGGTTTAAAAAAGTGTCTGAAGCAGATTACCAGTTGGTGTTGAAAAGAATGGTACGCCACGCCGAATTCCAGGAGCGTATTATCGGGGCTGATGGCAGTTTCCCACCCTTTGGCCGTTCGATTACTTATCGTACCGGTTCATTCCAGGTATTGGCTCATTGTTCTTTACTGAAACAATATCCGGAACAGATAACACCGGCCCAGGTACGATGTGCTATGACGGCCCTGATGCAAAGAATGTTTACCGGCTGCAACAACTTTAATGAGAAGGGCTGGTTAGTGCTCGGTTTTTGTGGAAGCCAGCCGGCTGTCAGCAGATTATTACACTTCTACCGGTAGTTTGTATATGGCTACGCTTGGTTTTTTACCGTTGGGCTTACCGGCCAGTGATCCGTTCTGGACGGCCCCGCCGGTTGACTGGACTTCTAAGAAAGCATGGAACAGCCAGCCTTTCAAGAAGGACTACATAAAGTGACTACTAAACAGATATCGTTGAATCAAAACCATCAATCTCAACCAAATGGGCTGATTGATTTGATAGCCTCTAAATTTTTAAGTATGTGCAGGGAAGTTATTCGTGTCTGTTGTTCTCCTGGTGTTCGCCAACGTTGCCTCAAACGCACAGATGGCCGTACCTCCATCTATAAAGACCTCAGATGCGATATTGCAGGATTTCATGGATAAAACGTTTCGGTCTTTTTCATCCATTGGGAGGCCGGTCACTCTACGCGGTACAGAAATTGGCTGGTCAAGGAATCGCCAGGTTGCTCAAAACGATTATGATAGTTTGTATAAGAGTTTGACCCGGTTTTGTTTGATGCTGATGAATGGGTCAAAACGGCTAAGGGGGCAGGCGTAAAAATATCTTACAATTACTGCCAAACACCATGATGGCTTTGTCTGTGGCCCACAGCTTTTACAAACTACAACATTGGCAATAGTCCTTTTAAGAAGGATATTGTCGGCTTGCTAATAAGTCCTGCAAAAATACAACATCAAATTCTGCATTTACTACACTGTTTTGGATTGGCATCAGCCGGATTACCCTTTGCACAATGATGGTAAAGCAATACAGGCCGGCAGCAATGGAAGCATGGAGCATTTTGTGCTGTACATGAAAAAATCAACTCCGGGGAACTGATAACTAGTACCACCCTTATATGCTTTTGGTTTGATGGAAACTGGGAATCGCCATGGACGGGGAAATGGCTGTTGATATGTACCGCTATCAAAAAAATTGATCCAATGTAATCATCAATAACAGGCTGGGAGAGAAAACCGGGCATAAATTACTAACCTGAAACCGTTGGGAGATATGCCACGCCGGAACGGGAATCGGGCAGATCAACATGAAGGATCCCGTGGGAGTCTTGCATTACCATTTGCAAACAATGGGCGTGGAAACCTAATGATGAACTGAAATCGTTAAAGGAATGCATTTATACTTTATCCAAAACTGCCGGTGGCAATGGTAATTTATTGTTGAATGTTGGACTTACATGCCAGTGGCAGAATTGAAAGAGGCGAAGCGGAGAGGTTAAAACAGATCGGCAACTGGCTCACTGTAAATCGAGATGCAGTCTTTGGAACACAGGGTGAGACCTTATAAGCCAGACAGCATTTTTCATCGACCCATAAGGATATAGACTGTTCATTCATTTGTATAGTAGCTAAAACAGAATTAATAATTCCTGCTATCCCCGGGCAAAACCGGTAAAAGCATATTTTTGGACGGGGGGAAAGATTATCCAGTTGCAGTCAATCCGGAAATAGCATTTACATATCGTGGAACATCGATATGCCTGACCCGATTGCAATATGTGCTTGTTGTTGAAATGGATAAAAGTATCGATGCAGTACCGCTTATTAATTCCGATAACTGATGTTTTAAGGCTCAGTATGAAAAAAATGGTTTACTCGTTCAATTTCTAAGTTTTGCGACAGTAAGAGTCATTTTTATTCCTTACAGCCGTTTTATTTACGCAACAAAATATGGCACAGAAGATGGTAATATTTTGGTAAAATAAAATGGATAAATGGATATGCAAAAAAAATCACGGGAAACATCGCTTATTTTCAGCATACCCTGATTATGCTACCTTTGCTTTGTTAACCCGCTGTACAGATGGCAATAAAGTGATTGAATGGGAACAGCGCCAGTACCAAAAAACATCAAAGAAGAAATATGTTTATTTCAGTTGGGTGGCAGCACATTCTTCAGGAACAAGCAGGGTACCGGAATTTTGATTTATATGTAAACGACCAAGAACTATTGAACTTTACTACAACGCCGGCACCATCAAAATCCCGATTGGACGTTTGCCGGAGCAGACAGTTCAAGAATCGTATTTCAGCAAACAAAAAGGGATGGAGCGAATGATGCACATGCGTCTGCATTTACGCGGTTAACGTCGCGCAAATTGCAGCCCGGTGATCCGGTTAAAATTAAAATTGTCGGTCAAGCCCAAAACAGCAACGGACTGGTACATGACGTTTAAGTTTTCATTTGAAGAAAAGTAGAAGTAGCTCCAATGCCTTTTATTCTGAAAAATGGAAGACAACCAATATGTTGTACTACAGCGCTTCATTTTGGGAAAGACCAGCAACTTCAGGTACAGGTTAACCGTAAAGAAAATTACTCATTTATACTAAAGAACGGGATCAACAGTTTTGATATACCGGTGAACGGCCGTACAAAAAGATGACAGCGTATTATATTGCAGTTTCAGCAGGGAAGAAAGATACTGGTTGAGCCGGTATGTTCATTTAAAACCGGTTATTTATCGCGATGCTGCATTTTATTCATCATTCACATACCGATATTGGCTACTCGCATTCGCAACCGGAGTGTGTTAAAAATCCATATAAAAGAACATTGACGATGCCCTGCACATGATTGAAGTCACAAAGGGACCTGCTCGTGGAAGCAAGGTTTAAATGGAATATCGAGTCGTTATGGGCAGTTGAAAATTATTTAAAACAGGCAGCCTGACGCAAAAGGAAAAGTTTTGTCAAAGCAGTGAAAGAAGGGAGTATTTGTTTATCGGGATTGTATGCCAATATCCTTACAGGTCTTAGCAGAACCGAAGAAACTGTTCCATTATACTGATTATGCGGAGCAATATGCGGGAGCATACGGAGTTAAGATCAACAGCGCCATGATCTCTGATATTCCCGGCTTTGCTGCTGGACAACAGTAACCGGCTCTGGCAAGGGGCGGCATCAGGTATTTTTCCAGTGGTCCCAATTTTATGGGTGAAACACATCCCTATGGTGGCGACCGGGTTGGTCATTTTGTAAAACATGGGGTGATAAGCCAGTGTGGTGGACATCGCCTTCAGGTGAAGAAAAGATGCTTATTCTGGACGCAGCGGCAAAGGCTATTCTTCCCTGGCACGGAACACCTATTGGCGGTGTGTTTGATAAGGGGGCTAAAAAATTGCCGCTCTATTTGATGAACTAACCGCCAAAAACTATCCGTATGATATGGTACAATGGAGGTATAATATTGTTTCCGATAACGGCCCCATTGATACAACCATTTCCGACGTTTGTGGACCAGTGGACATAAGACATATACGCTTCTCCCTAAATCGTATTGAGCACGACGGAGCGAGACTTTCCGAAGAAGTTTGAACAAAAATACGGCAGGAGCAGACATTCCGGCAGTAAAAGGCGATATTTCACCCTTATTGGGAGGATGGCGCTA
>ERZ1370068.8910-contig-7727_pt1 | contig 17318 bp, 17 predicted proteins | sample MGYA00561227_ERZ1370068 | MGnify/ENA primary metagenome ERZ1370068 (study PRJEB38410, sample SAMEA6850437) | metagenome | study: Metagenomic assessment of the ecological functions of the soil: analysis of the soil microbiota associated with the...
CCGGGCCTGATCGTGCCAGACGTTGTACGTCGAGCCGCGCAGCGGCGCCACCGGCGATCACCAAGCGGCCAGCCGATGCACGGAATATTGGCAGCGAGACCTCCAGAACCTACTGACCACAGGTATCAGTCTGCGAAGCCCCTTACGTGATCAGCGCTGCTCGTTCCCATCGGCAGCCAAGGTATCGACGTCTGGTTCCTCACCGTCGGAGCACACGAATAAGTGGTCGACCGAGGAGGTGTGCTCCGTTGTCCATCAGTGGATAGATCCGGTGCTGATCGCCCGTCGCCGGTCACTCACGGACCGGACGGATGAGCTGCTGAACCCGGATCATGGGGCTCTGGTAGCCGGCGCGACCTCGGACGAGTCGCCGCCAGGTCAGCACTCCGACGGCGAGGGCGATCGCGCCGGGCGCGGACACCGCGGCCGATCCTCGGACCGGTACCGCGCGACAGCAGCTGCGCGGAGGCCAGCAGCGAGGCACTGCCGAGCAGACCGTCGGTGAGCCGGTCGGCGACAGCCGTCGGCGTCGTGGATTTCCAGTTCTACATGGACGGTGCCGTCCTTGAGGTGCTGCAGCAGCGGCCGGATCGTGGCGGGTGCGTCGGCGAGAAGGCGTTGCCAGCTGCGCAGGGTGCGGACGGCCCGTCGGCCAACAGTGCGGGGGTCAAGGCGGTCGACAGCCATCTTGCGCAGGTACGGCTGGAGCAGTTCGGTGAGGGACACCTGCGCCCGAGGGCGCCGCCCATGCCCTGCAGGCGGACCAGCACTCGAAACAGCAGTGCGAGGTCGCCGGGGAACGTCAGCCGGTTGCTGTGCAGGATCTGCATGCCTGCGTTGGTCGCGCCGACCATGTCGAGATCGGCGACGTTACCGCCCAAGTACCGATTGAGCCAGGTGCCGATCTGGCCGTTCAGCCTGTCGACGTCGAGGTCGGCCGGGGCGTGGGTGAGATCGATGACGATGTCAGTCAGCTCGTCGACGTCCCGGGAGCCGACGGCGAGCAGCAGGTCCTCGACCTGGGCCTTACGCGCCCCGGTAAGGCGGCCGACGTCGCCGAAGTCGAGGATGGCCAGGTGCTGCCCGTCGGGGAGCAGGAAGTTCCCAGGATGCGGGTCGGCGTGGTAGATACCGTCCCGGAACACCATCTCGAGGTAGACGTTTGAGGCGCGCCGCACCAAGTCGTCGACGTCCCAGCCCGTGGCGGTCACGCTGTCTCGTCCTGTGACCTTCTGTCCGGTGATCAGCGACATGGTGAGCATGTCTGGCCCGCACAGCTCCGCGTACGGCGTTGGGATGACGATGTCTGGCTCGTCGGCGAGGTTAGCGGTGAACTGCTGCAGATTGGCAAGCTCCTCCCGCAGATCGACCGCCGCGCGCATCATCGTGTCGAACTCATCGACCACGACGCTTGGAGAGTACGCGGCCAGGGTTTCGTCGTGGCTCTCGACGTAGCCAGCCAACGCGCGCATCAGCTCCAAATCGTCGAGCACCCGTGCACGGGCACCGGAGTGGACCACCTTCACCACCACCGCGGTGCCGTCCGGCAGCGTCGCGCGATGGGCCTGCGCGACTGATGCCGACGCCATCGGCGCAGCCTCGAACGAGCTGAACGCTTCGGAGACCTCACGGCCCAGGTCGGTCTTGATCGTCTGCTCCGCGCTGCCGGGCGGGTCGGCGGGCACGTCGGCCTGGAGCCGGGCCAGCTCCGCTGCCACGTCCGGGCCGACAAGGTCCGGCCGCAGGCTGAGCATCTGGCCGAGCTTGATCCACGTCGTACCAAGCTCACTCAGCGCTCCTCGCAATCGCTGACCGGCACTCATGGACGCCAACCCGGGGTCGGCCACGCGGGTGAGAAGCCGCCCGGCAATGCCGGGCTCGCCAGCCTCGGCGGCGTGATCGGCGAGCCGGGCGAAGCCATACCGGGACAGCACATTCCCGATCTCCTTGAGCCGCTCGCGGTGCCGAAACAGCACGCCGGCGAGGTCATCAGACATCAGTTCTCCGCTCTGTAGAGGAGGTGATCAAGTGGTTAGCCCCGCCCGACCCGATCCTGAGTCCGCGGGCCGAAGTACCGCCTGGCCAAGGTATTGGCAGGCTCGCAGGGCAAGCTCGAGGTCGGCGCGGCGATCGTCGATGCGTCCGCCCAGCGCCTCTTCGGCTTTGCGGACGCGGTATTGGACGCTGTTTTGTGCAGCGCCAGCCGTTCGGCGGTCGCCGTGTACGTGCCGGCGCGGAGAAACACCTGCAGCGTGTTGCGTAACCGGGCGTGCGATTCGTCATCGAATGCAAGATCAGCAAGCGTCCCCCATACCCAGCTCCGGGCCGCGTCAACATCAGCGCAGATCAGCGCGATGGCTCCCGACATCAGCAAAGGTGGTCACCCGAGCGCCCGGTTTGGCAGCCAGCGCTACATCCTGGGTGCGTTCAGCCTGACCGTGGGTTTGGCGGAACCCGTCGAGGCCATACCCTGGTGCACCCACGGCCACCCGAACCATCGCATCGCCGTTCTCGAACGCCGTCGGCAGCAGCTCGTCAGAGACCTGAGCGTCGGCGCCCAGCGGTATCCATATCCAGGCCAGCGACTCGTCACGCGGCACGAATAGATACCCGCCGCGGCTATTGAGTGCGCGAGCTGCCCTGGCGCCAAGCCGATCCAGCCGAGTCAGCCCGTCGCTGCCCTGGACGGCGCCGTCCACCCACGCGATCACGCCAAGATGATGCCGGCGAAGACGGTAGCCCAAGGCCGACTCGGTCGTGGCAATGTCCACCGGGTCGCCGCGGAGCAGTTCCCGGACGCGTCCGGCACGCACCGCGGTCTGGGTGAGCAGCCAACGGTCCCGCTCTTGCTGATAGACCGAGATCAGCTCTTCAGAGACTCGGTCGATATACCGGAAGCTGACGTCAACCAGCCGCAAGGTGACCGCAGCGTTCAGGGCGGCATCGGTGGTCCGGCTGGCCAGTTGCTCGATACAGCGGGACAGGAATCGGCCGTGACCAACCCGGTAAGCACGGATCAGGGCGATGGTCGACACCCCGCGCTGCGCCAGCCTCCTGGCGTACTCCACCGCAGCCGGCGGGGCACGGATCTCGTCCGGAACGAGCCCATGCTCGAAAACATGCAGCAGCGTCGCGACATTCTCCTCGATGCTCGCGTCGAGGAGCTTTTCGACGATCTGATCGCCGCGCAGCTCCGGGATGTCCTCGGTCAGCATTGCCCAGATCTCGGAGCTCAGTTCCGGCACATGTCCAGCGACAGTCGCCGCGACTGCGGACAGCTCGGCAGCGACGGCGGCGTCCCCGCCCTCCATTCGGAAATCATCGCGGTGCCTCGGACCTCTGTCCACACCGACAACACCCATGCCTGACCAGCGATCGAGAACCAATCAGGTGGTCGTTCTGGGTGCCACGCACAACAGCGGCGCATATTTCTGTGCTGTCAACACGATGCCCGCATCGACATCCCAGGCTGGAATTGGAGACAACCACTCGAATTAGGAGGAAATCATGAAACCCCTATCAGAGCAACTCAGCGATCTTGCTGATCGCGCCAAGCAGGCCGAGGACACTGTCTGCCGCTGCACAGGCGAAGAACCGCGCCGCACTCCAGAGCCAGCGGGAACGGCTGAAGTCATCCATAGACGCCGCCACCACGAAGACTCAGGCCGACACCACAGCCGCCCAGGAAGAGATGCAGTCATGGTGGGACGAGACTCGCTCGAACATCCATGACCGATTCGAGGAGCTGAGGGCCAAGCGCGACGAGCACCGTGCCGAACGAGACCTGCAAAGAGCTGAAAACCGCGCCGACGACGCCGAGCTGGATGCCGCAGACGCGATTGATTTCGCCGCCTACGCGATCGATGAAGCCGAATACGCCGTGGTCGACGCCGTCATCGCTCGAGCCGATGCCGACGACCTCGCGTTGCAGCCAAGTTGAGCAGTTGTCCGACGCGGCAACCGCACTACGGCTACCAGGTTCATCCCTGAGGTGTACGGCCCCGGGCCCGGCATCACCGGACCCCGGGGTCGTCCAACTCGTCGCGCAGCCGGTACCAAACCATCTGCAGCCCGCACCAGCCGGCACGACGCTCACCAGCGCACGGCAGCCAGAGCAGACGAATACCACCGCCTTATGACACAGAGCTACAACCCCGGCGAGGCATTCACTGCGACTGGAGCACGCTCCAACGCCGCGACGCTGTTCGATATCCATCGATGGCGTCGATCCAGTCCTTTCACGCTGTTCGGCAAGACGCGCCGCTGACGGTTAGACCGATCCACGGACATGGTCTGCGGCCAGCCACCGGCGCACCGGGCAAGCACCAAAGGAAGGAGGAGGCGTGAGCGCAAGGCCGCTGCCCAGGACAGCCAACCCGGCGCTGCTGCAGCACGCCGAGGAGCGCAGGAAGAGCATGGAGAACCGGGTCGCAGACCGGATCACGCGATTCTCGCGGCTCGATGCGGTTCGTCTATATCCACATCATCTGGTTTGCGGCCTGGATCGGCTTCCGGGTCGAGCCCTACCCGTTCGGACTGCTCACCATGATCGTGTCGCTCGAAGCCATATTTCTCTCGACCTTCGTGATGATCAGCCAAAACCGGGCCGACGAGAAGCGCGAAGTGCTCGCCGACCACCAGTGGCAGACAGTCCAGCAGGAGGAACAGCAGAACGAGCAGCTGCTGCACATCTCCAACCAGATCCTGGAGCTCACCACGGCCATCCACGCAATGAGCACAGGCCAGGCGAACGGTTTGACGAATCAGGCCGGCGATGAGGTAGACCGAGCCGCCCACGATCGCCACGCCGAACCTATACGACAGCAAGGCGTCGCAGAGCACCGTGGGCCGGATCCGGCGGTTGCGCACCGTGGCATCGGACACTTGGCAGCACACGCCGATCGCGAACGCGACGTCCCCCGTGAGGATGGGCGGGTATCGCGCTACGTCTCGCTTGGGACGATCGGTGGTGCCTCGGTTCGCTCGAACGCGGCGGAAAACAGGTAGCTGGTCGCAAGGCTGCGGTAGGGCCGCCATTTCTCGGCGATGGCGAGGACCTCTTGTTGGCTGGGCAGGTGGTCGAGCTGATAGGCGGTCTGGACGGCCTTACGGAGCGCAAGATCGCCCGGCAGGACGACGTCTTCTCGCTGAAGCGCGATGATGAGCGCGCCCTGCACGGTCCAGGGACCGATCCCAGGAATTGCGGTGAGCTCTGCCATGAGATCGTCGTCTGACAAGCTGCTCAAGATGTTCGGGTCCAGCCGGCCATCCGACAATCGCTCGGCGAGGTCACGGAGAGTGTTGATCTTCCGCCACGAGAGACCGGCTTCGCGGAGCCTACCGGGATCTATTCCCAACAGTTGGGCGGGCGAGGGAGATGGCCGTCGAAAAGGATCTCGATGCGGGCAAGGTTCCGGCGGGTCGCCGCTACTGAAAGCTGCTGTCCGGTGACCTGGAACAGCAGGGCACCGTACAGATCCATTGGTGGCAGCTGAGCCATCCACGCCCGCGGGTCGAAGGCCGGCCGATCGTCAATGAGCCGCGCCAGCACAGGGTCGGCGTTGCGAAGGTAGGAACGCGCTTGCTGCAGCCATGCGGCGCGACTCGCATCCTCGGTCACGGAGCCAGCTCCCTTCATCCGGCGGATATGCGTGTCACGATCTTCCGACTTGGGTCTGACAATTGGGTGGATGTTGACCCGACCATGACGGGTGTTCCTTACTTTCGACGCCGTCGAGGGTCGGGGTCGAAGGCCGCGTACCGTACGACCGCGCTCAAGATGATCATCGATCCCTGGGCGGCCAAGGGCCTCTAAACCGACGAAGCGAGTCGCCGCAGGCGGGGTGGACGCCTTGATGCTGACATTCGTGCTTTGAAGTCGATACATGGTCTCGGTCGCCGCGGCTTGGGCTGGTTGATCTTGACACACAAGCGAGATCAAGAACGTGTAGCACACCAGATCGGGCCGCTGCAAGGATGCACGAGTCGCTGCCTCGCCGAACCATGAACTCCATCAGCCGGCATTGATCAAGCCCGGGGACGATCGGGCAGGCCGAGCCTCGCCTGAGCCTTTGCAGTCTTGACCGCCGCGGTGAGGGTGTCGATGTCGTAGGCGCCGTACTGGCGGCGGCCGTTGATGAAGAACGTCGGGGTGCCCGTCACTCCGCTGGAGCCGGCCGAGTCGACGTCATCGGCCACCCGGGCGGCGCCGACATGACGGCGTAGATCCTCGCGGAACCGGTCGACGTCCAGCCCGAGGTCGGCGGCGTAGCGCACCAGGTGAACTGGCCGCAACTCTTGTTGATGCTGCAGTAGCAGGTCGTGCATGGGCCAGAACGCGCCTTGTTGGTCAGCGGCCTCGGCCGCCTCGGCACTCAGCGCTGCGTTCGGGTGCACGTCGGTCAACGGTAGGTGTCGCCAGACGTATCGGAGGTCGCCGAAGTTGGCGAGAAGGGCGCGTACAACGGGCTCGGCTTGCCCGCAGTAGGGGCACTCGAAGTCGCCATACTCCACCAAGGTCACCTTCGCCACTGCCGGGCCGCGGATGTGGTCTCGGTCCGGGTCGACCGGCACGGCGAGGTCTATCAGCGTCTCGGTCGTGCCGAGCAGTGCGCGAGTCCGTCGGGCCGGCGAGAGTCGAGCGGTAAGCGCGAAGACCGTCCAGGCGAGCAGGGAGGCGAGCAGGGCCGCGGACAGGATGCCGAGCTTGGCTTCCGACAGTGCTGGCCCGTGGAAGGCGAGGCTGGCTATCAGCAGCGAGACGGTGAATCCGATGCCGGCGATGGCGCCGGTCCCGGCTAGCGCCGCCCAGCCGATCGGGATCCGCAGTCGTCCCCGGGATAGCCGGCTGACGAGCCAGGCGGTGCCAACGATGCCGATCGGTTTGCCGAGCACGTAGCCCGCAACGATACCGAGGGTGATCGGGGAGGTGGCAGCTTGCACCAAGAACTCTCTGCTGATCTCGACGCCGGCGTTGGCCAGCGCGAAGAGGGGAACGATCACGTAGCTCGTCCACGGGTGGTAGGCCCGCTGCAGGCGCTCGTTCGGCGACAGCGCTTGGGCCAGCCCTACCCGCGCCGACTCGGCGAGCTCAGGGGTGGGCTGTTCGCGGAAGAGCCGGAACAGGTCGGTAGCGCGCTCCAGGTCACCGCGCTTGGGCGCGTACGCCGAGGTGAGGAGCCCGAGCACAAGACCTATCACGACCGGCTCGATCCCGGAGACCTGCAGGGCGACCCACGCTGCGGCGCCGAGCAGGAAGTAGAGCAGCCCGAAGCGGATTCGGGCGAGGCGTAATAGCAGTATTCCGCCGAGGATGCCGAGCGCCAGTAGCAGGGGACCGGGCGCAGCCGGGCCGCTGTAGACAGTCGCGATCACCAGCAGGGCCACGAGATCGTCCACCACGACCACGGTGAGCAAGAAGATCCGGACCCGATCGGGGAGTCCACGCGCGACGAGCGCCAGCAGCCCGAGGGCGAAGGCTGTGTCGGTGGACATCGTCACCCCCAGCCGGCGGCGGAGTCCCGGCCGGCGTTCAGGGCCAGGAAGATGACGACCGGCACGGTCATGCCGCCTATGCCCGCCAGCACCGGAAGCGTGGCCCGACGTCGCTGTCGCAGCTCACCAAGGTCGAACTCCCGGCGTGCCTCCAGCCCGACCACGAAAAAGAAGAAGGTCATCAAGCCGCTGTTGACCCACTCGCGCAGGGTCAAGGTGAGGCCGACGTCTCCGAGCCGGATCGTCAGCGGGGTTTCCCATGCCGAGTCGTAGGCGCCGGGAGCGAGGTTGGCCCAGGCAAGTGCCGCCACCGTGGCCAACAGCAATATGCCGGCGCTACCAGACTCGGTTTGCAGAAACGCACGCAGCGGGGCCTGCAGGCTGCGCGACCACGGCGTTCGACCCGAGAAAGGTCCGGTCGGGGTCGCGGGCTCGGTCAGGGCTACCTCCTCCGACTGCCGTGGTCGTGACCACCATCGCGACCGTAACACTGGCGTCGGCGAACCGCGGCTGCGGCACAAGCAACGGCGAGCGGTCAGCACTTGAAGACTTCGGGAATGCTTGATGACTTCCCGTCGGAGGTGCTGGGATGTTGATCGAGACGCCGTGTTGGACGTGGCCGTTCGACGCTCCGAGCTACGTGGCGAGGTAGTGGACACTACGCACAGGTGCGCTGATCAGGCCTCAATACTGCTCGTCGCGGTTGGCCTCCCCGCCTGCGGTGCCCCCACCCTGGTTGAGAAGCTCGGTTGGGTTGCACCGTGTACAAGCCACGGCTCCAACGCGCGAGAGAAATGCTAGAGGCTGAGGTCCGTGCGTTTGCGGGCGGACCGTCGGATGCTGCAGCGTCAACTCGGACCCTGATTGCTTTGCGGCAGTGCCGATTAAGACCGTGACTCTTCGTTGTGCCCTAGCTCGGCTCCAGCCTTCAGTCGTCGCCAACGTGGCGGCCACATGATCACTCGTGCTTGATCAACAAACTGACGGAACCCGCGGGACGATCAGTCGGTCCGCCAAGATCATCACGCACGATCATCCGCCTGATAGGGCAGTCGTGGATTGCGCGAATGAACACGGACCATGATCAACAAGCGAGGAAGTGGCTGGCGGTCGAATCAGCTGCGGCGGCTGAGTTGGCCCGGCTTGCCGCTGTCGGTGCGGGAGTCGGCGCTGGCTGCGGCTGTGCCAGCCGAGCGTCGAAGGGTTCGGCGGCTTCGCCTGGGCGCCACCCTAGATGGCGAGACAGGCCGCGATAAGCAGCAGGGCGACCGCGGGAGGTCGCCGACATCGACGCCGATGCGATTCAGTGAGCGAGAGCAGCACCTTGCCCTTGGGAAGGGTTCCACGACCACCGAGCCCGACGGCCACGGCGGCAAACACAAGCGCCTGGAGCCTGCGCCGGCGGCGGGTCTGCATGGGCCTCGACATTTGCCCCACGGTAGCGGCTCGTGTGTCAGGGGGTCTTAAGGAACCACGCCTTGGTCCTCAACCGAAATCTCTTTGGTTCGCACAGGTGACCTGCTCTGTTAGTCCAGCGCGCTCTCATAGGCGGGCTAACAGCTGACTCGGGGCGGAAGGCTAGGCGGGCTTGTGAGTTCGCTGAGTCGGATTGGCGCCGAACCCCAACGCCGACATCTTGCAGGCCGCTCGGGCCGCGCAGCTGGCACGAAAGCGCCGCTGACGGGAACTACGCGAATCCTCGTCTGCATGGTGAGCAACTGATCGCTGACGGCGGCAGATAGGCCAGTGAACGTCGACGTTGAGCGGCTGGTTTGCGGCTACGTCACATGTTTCGGCGTGCCGACGATCTCGGCGATTCGATCCTGCACGACATTCGGTCGGTTCTGGGCTGGTGGCTGCCTGCGGCTTGGGTTCAGCATCGGCGACCCCTCTGCCGATGGCAAGGTACCGATCGAGGAGATTCTCATTAACGCACGCGCCCGTCTTTCCGGCTGCGCTTGTGCCTGAGTGTCTGGCCTGAGCGGGTGTCGTGAGGGCAGCCAGCCGGCCGGCCGGAGCGTTCCACCGTGATGACTTCACCTTTGAGACCGGGCCGACGGTGCTCACAATGCCGGACCAGATTGCAGCCCGTGCGTCGCCATGGCGAGATGCGAGTGCCCGGGTATCTCCATCACCACACGCGCTGGCAGTTCTGCAGCAAAAGCGTTGTCGCGAGCCGACGACTGGTTTCGCGCTTCAGTTATGGGATTTGGCGAGACGTGCAGGCGGTCACGACGTCACCCAAGACCACAGCGACGACCTCCCGATCAAGCCGTCCTCCTGGGTCCCGTTCGGGTTGGCCCAGCCAGCCCACGCCGTCAGCGGGCCGGCTCCTCGATGTCGCGCCATGCGGCACCGTCGGGATAGGCAAATCTGCTCAGCGAGCCTTCGAGTATCTCCGTGCCAGCGCCCGCGGCCAGCGGCGCAAGGTAGCGGCCGCGGCGCAGCTCGACGGGGGTGGCGAGGTGCTCGTGCAGGTGGTCGACGTACTCGATTCGGCGGCCGGCCAGACTGCCGGAGACGGCGACGTAGTCGAACATCGACAGGTGCTGGACGGCCTCGCACAATCCGACGCCGCCCGCATGAGGGCAGACCGGAACGCCGAACTTCGCCGCGAGCAACAAGATGGCGATGTTCTCGTTCACGCCGGCGACCCGGCTGGCGTCGATCTGCAGAACTGACAGCGAGCCGGCCTGCAGCATCTGCTTGAAGATCACCCGGTTGGCGACATGTTCTCCCGTTGCCACCGGTATCGGGCGGATCTGACGGGCGATCTCGGCATGGCCGAGGATGTCGTCCGGGCTGGTCGGCTCCTCCACCCAGGCGAGATCGTAGCGCGACAGCTCGGCGATCCACTCGACCGCTGTCGTCGACATCCCAGCGCTGGTTCGCGTCGATGGCAATGCCGATGTCTGGCCCGACCGCCGCCCGCGCGATCTCGAGCGCTTCTGATGTCGTCGTCGACGTTGGCACCGACCTTGAGCTTGATCTGAGTGAACCCGTCGGCGACCGCTTCTCGGCACAGCCGCTCGAGTTTGGCGTCGTCGTAGCCGAGCCAGCCAGGCGTGGTCGTGTACGCCGGATAGCCGTCTCTGAGCAGGTCCGCCTCGCGCCGTTCCCGACCATCGAGCCCGGCCCGCAGGATCGCGAGTGCCTCGTCGCGAGTCAAGGCGTCGGTCAGGTAACGGAAGTCGACGAGGTCGACGAGTTCTTCCGGTGTCATCTGGGCGAGCAACCGCCAAAGCGGCAGCCCGGCCCGCTTGCATTTCAAGTCCCAAAGAGCGTTGACGACGGCGCCGATCGCCATGTGCATGACGCCCTTCTCCGGCCCCAGCCAGCGCAGGTGCGAGTCGTACACCAATGAGCGCCACGTCGCGCCCATGTCCGAGAGCAGCGCGTCGACGTCCTTCCCGAGGATCATCGGGGCCACCGCCTTGATCGCAGCCACTTCGACATCGTTGCCGCGGCCGATGGTGAAGACGAAGCCGCTGCCGCGTCAGCTGGCGCGTCGGAGTCGGTGATGAGCTCGACGTATGCCGCGGAGTAATCCGGGTCGGGGTTCATGGCATCCGAGCCGTCCATCTCCCGAGAGGTGGGAAGCGGACGTCCCGCGTTCGTATCGAGGTGATTCGCAACCTGAACCCCCTTCGCAGCAAGGTTTGTGGCTCATCCAAGCACTCGATGTTTGACATTGTCAAAGAAACATCCGATGTCTGCGCGCTCCATGAGGCAGAAGTGCTGCATTCGCGCCCTGGTGGCGATATCGAGCCGAGTTGCCCTCGGCTGAGAGTCGATCTGAGATAGATATCGTGCGCTATTCCCTCTAGTCATCTGATCTATCACTGCGACAGTTGGTCCACCAGTACCGTTGCACATCAATCGATCGAGGTTGGAATACGGGGCTTATCTCCGCGCACGCAAGAAGTATCTCGATTGATGTCAACTTCGGCTGATGCTCTTGACAGGGGACTTGTGAAGGATAAAAGTCAGACCTACGAGGTCTCCACCCTGTCGAGACCTACGCGGTCTCCACGGGTGTTGCGCACCTTCCCTCGGCCGGTGACCGATCGGCGTGGACAACGGATTTGTGTAAGGAGTGGCATGCGACTATCACGGCTCACCAAAATCCTGACGGTGGCGTCGGCCGCCGTCTTGCTCGCGCTGCGGCGGCAACTCGGGCAATTCCGGCGGCTCGTCCGGCTCGCCCGGCGGCCCTGTGACGCTCAACTGGTTCATGTGGTCCGGTTCGGACGTGGAAAAGAACGCTTGGCTGCACGTCGCCGACCTGGTCACGCAGAAGTACCCGAACATCAAGATCCAGTTCGAGACCACGCCGTTCAACGACTACTGGACGAAGCTGACCACCGAGGCGGCTAGTGGCAGCACACCCTGTGTGATCGGTCTGCAGGGTCAGCGGGCACCGCAGTTCGGCAACCTGCTCGTGCCGCTCGATGACTACATGAGCAAGGCCGGTGTCAAGGCCGACGACTATGTGCCCAGCATCACCAAGGGCCTTCAGTATGAAGGCAAGCAGGTCGCGCTGCCCTACGACGTCGGACCGCTCGTGATGTTCTACAACAAGGACGCCTTCAAGGCGGCCGGGCTCAAGGAACCGGCGATCGGTTGGACCACCGACGACTTCATGGCCGACGCCAAGGCGCTGACCAAGCCCCGAAGTACGGATTCTGGGCTCAGAGCGACATCAGTGCGCTGATGCCGTGGGTGCTGAGCTCGTCCGGCAAGTCGGCGGTGAACGCCGACGGCAAGCTGGACGTCGACAACCCGGAATGGCACGCCAGTGCGCAGTGGTACACCGACCTGGTCAGTAAGGAGAAGGTGTCCCCGCAGATCCCGAGCGCGAACTCCTCCTCGGCCAGCGCCGACCAGTTCCTGGCCGGCAACGCGTACATGAGGCTCGACGGTCCGTGGGACCTCATCAACGCCCGGCAGCAGGCCAAGTTCCAGGTCGGCATCGCGCCGATGCCCGCCGGAGCCAGCGGCTCGAAGACTTGGTCTGACGGATCCGGCTTCGGGGTGACCAAGGACTGCAAGAACCCCGACGAGGCGTTCCAGGCCGTCAGCGTCATGGTTGGAGAGGAAGCGGAGAAGTACCTCGGGAACGCCGGCCGCGCCTACCCCGCCCTGATCTCAACCCAGAGCTCCTGGTACGAGGGCAACAAGACCCAGGACGTCAAGCCGGTCATGGACGCCGCCCTGCAGAGCGCGGTTCCGTTCGCCACGACTCCGACCTGGCAGCAGGTCGTGACCACCTTCGCCAAGCAGGCCGTCGCCACGTACAGCGGCCAGGGTCGGTCGACGACCTCCTCAGCCAGACCCAGGCGCAGGGCGGTCAGTGACGTAACACGGATGGTGGGTGCCGGCCCCGAGCCGGCACCCACAGTCCTCCCTGGAAGGAGACAACGATGGCCGTGATGCCCGTTGACGTCACTGCGGTCGCCACGACCGGTCAGGCCGGGCGAAAGAAACGTGGCGACGGCAAGGCCGCGACCGGCTTTCTGACCCCGAGCATGTTGGGCCTGCTCGCCTTCACCGCATTCCCGATCGTCGCCTCGCTGATCATCGGCTTCTACAACTGGCCCGTGATCGGTAGCCACACCTTCACCGGGTTGAAGGAACTACCAGACCTTGCTCACCAGCAAGGAGTTCCACACGGCGATCCTCAACACGTTCGTCTTCGTGCTCTTGTACCTCCCGCTCAACATCGTCATCTCGCTCGGCCTCGCAGTCTGGATCGGTTCGAAAAGTATCAAGGCTCCGGGGCTCTACCGCACGATCTTCTTCATCCCGCGCCGTAACGCCGGTGGTCGCCAACGCGGCGATCTTCTGCTCTGATCCTGACCGCCGAACGGGGCTGATCGATTCGCTTGATGCAGACCTGGTTCGGCGTCCAGGCCCCGAACTCCTCGGATCGACGACCTGGGCCATGCCTTCGGTGGTCATGTTTGTCCATCTGGCAGGGCTTCGGCTACAACATGCTCGTCTTCTCTGGCGGCCCTCGACGCCGTTCCCGGCCAGCCTGACCGAAGCTGCGGCCATCGACGGGGCCCGGGAAGCGTCGCGCGCTTCTTCCGTATCATCCTGCCCCTGATAACGCCTGCGATCTTCACTTCGCTGTCGTGCTGACCCTGATCTCGTCCTTCCAGGTCTTCACCCGGGCCTACGTCACTCACCGGAGGCGGCAATGCGCAGCCACCGCCACGATGGTGGTGCACCTGTACGAGCAGGGCTTCCAGTTCTACAAGCTGGGCCTCGGCTTCTCGGCCGTCCGCGTGGGTGCTGTTCATCATCATCTTGGTGATCACGATCTTCCAGTTCATCGGACAGAAGGGTGGGTGCACTATGACCAGTGAAGCTCCGTCGGTCACCGCGCTAACACCGTCGCTCATCAGGCCGCGCGACGCTCCCGCGCAGGACGACCGCCGGACCGCCAGGTCGTCCCGGGTGGAGGCTCGGTCATCTCACCAGATCCTGCTGTCGCTGGTGCGCGCTGCTGTTCCTGGTGCCGATCATCTGGATGGTGCTGTCGGCGCTCAAGCCGAGCGCCGAAGTCTTCACCGTCCGCCGAAGTTGTTCGGGTCGGAGATCATGTTCAGCAGCTTCGCCGAGGCCTGGAACTGCCTGCCGTTCGGTCGGTTCATCCTCAACACCATGTCGCGGTCGCCGGGGATCGGGCACCTTGATCGCGCTGGTGGCCTCGCGCGGTACTGGGTACGCGTTTGCCCGATTGAACTTCAGGTTCCAGGGCGGCCTGTTCCATCCTCTACCTCCAGCACGCTCATCGTTTCCCCAGGGAGGTCGTCGTCGATCCCGATGTTCCTGGTTGATGCAGCAGGCTCGGCTGGGTCAACTCGTACAAGGCCGCTGATCCTGCCCTGGGCGTTCACCGCGTTCAGGACCTTCCTGCTTCGCGACAATTCTTCACTGCACCATCCCGCAAAGAGCTGGAGGAAGCCGCCAAGATCGATGGCTGCGGGCACATCCGCATCCTCAGCAGCGTCATCATCCCGGTGGCGGCCCCGGCTATCGCGGTCTGGCCGTCTTCACGTTCTTCATCACCTACTGGAACAGCTTCTTGTGGCCGCTGATCATCGTGAACGACACCAGCCAAGATGACCGTCCCGCTCGGCCTCGGAGCTCTTCCTCGGTCAACAAGGCCAACGCTGGGAGCTGCTGATGGCAGCCGCGACCATCTCGATGGTGCCCACCGTCATCCTCGATCACTCGTCACCTGCAGAAGTACCTTGTCCGGGGCATACCGCGCTGTCGGGACTCGGCGGACGGGCGGTGGGCGATGAACCGCTCCGCCGCAAGCGCGCCGAAGGCCGCGGATCGGTTCTACCGACGGGCACGGGCGACACGGTCCGGCGCCACCGGCCGAGGGTGACCGACGACGCGATCACACGGGATCGAGCACATGATGCTGCCCGAGGAGTTGGCGCCGGGGGACCGGTTACCGCCCGAGTCGGAACCTCGCCGCCCGGCGCCGGGCTATTCCGCTGCGTCCCTGCGCGAGGCTGATCCCGAGGCTCTGACCGGTGCTGGGGGTGATCGACACCCGGCAAAGGCGACGGCAGCTACATCACTGCCGGCCTCGGCCCGGAGCTGCTGCTCGGGGCCCTCGGGCCTCGACCAGTGGATCCTCGCCGGCGCGAGGACACGATGCCGGACCTTGTGGCCGTGCGACGAGTCCTCGAGCGAAAGCCGCACGGCCACCGCTGCTGGCCGCCAGCGGGTCACCGTCCGTGGAGGTCGAGCAGACTGCGCTCGCTCATCCCGTTCAGAGCCTCGACGAGGACCAGGCTAAGCGGCGAAGAGCTACGTGGAGCTCGACTGGGAGTTCCACCACGATCGCGATCAGGCGGCGGCAACGACTGCTCCGCCAGCGCTCCTCGGCAGCTACCGACAATGACAGCAGATGCGCATGTGAGCACACCATCCAGGTCCTCGGTCCCGACCTGCGGACGGCGCCGAGGCGATCGTCGGCATGCTCCAGGCTGCAGTGCCGACTTAGCCCGTGCGCCGCCACCGTCACCGTCATGACCTCGAGGCCCTGGATCCGATCAAGAACTAAAGGCGCGGAGCACTGGCACACAGTCCACGGAACACAGCGCAGGTGGGGACGGCTTTGGGCGTCTGGCCCCACAAAGAAAGTCCACGAAGGCGCTGAGGATGACGCCCGCAGTTAATGACCGGATCTGGGACGACCCGCCGGCGTTGACAGCGCTCGGGTTGATTTGCGGCAGCCAGCTGGGGATCTTCATTCCGCTGGGTTGTCTGCCGATTCCGACTGGAATTAAGGTCAAGTCGTGCGCTCGGTGCGGTACCGGAGAGCGAAGAGTGGTTCAAGCACAACCACTTGTGCGCCAGGTGGTATTTCAACACGATCCGGATCCCCGGCAGCCCCGCCGCGCAGCACCACCACGACGTCTACCACGACGCACCCTACGACGACTTCCTCGACGGTAGGTTCTGCAGCGAAGTTCGACCCGGCGGCAGACCACACCATTCATGGCCGGATCGTGCGTGGTCTGACCACGAAGCATCGACAGCATCGCTCGTGTGGGGATGCGCCCGGCGCCGATGCGGTGGTTCGCGCCGGTCGCAGCGCGATCTGATCAGCGAGATCGCCGACGCGGTCCGGGCAGCGGCCTGCGTTTCGGCGTGTACCTATCGGCGGTCTGGACTGAATTAGCTCGCGACCTGCCGCCGATCCTGCCTCTGACGTATGCCGACGTTGCGCCCCCAGCGGCGCGGCGGCCAGCGTCTGCGCGTGTTGCGCGTGCGCGACCTGATCGAGGCGCTTCCCAGCCCGATGTGTTGTGGAACGACATCAACTGGCCCGATGCCCGGCAAGCGGCGGGCCTGAAATTAAGCTGCTGGCTTCCTCGCCGACTTCCTGCGCCGGTGAAGCTGGACGGCGTGGTCGGCGACCGGCGGGGCGAAACCCACTGGGACTTCCAGGACAGTGCCGGTATGAGGCGTTTTCAGAACGGTCAGTCAGCCTGGGAGAACTGCCGCGGGATCGGCTTCTCCTTCAGCACCAACCGGTGCCGGACGACGGCGGCGGATCCTGAGCGGCGGGCGGCTGTGCTGCCACCTGACTGGTCATCCATTGTCGCGTGAGCGGCTCCACTGCTCGGCGTCGGCCCGACCGCCGAAAGGCGAGATCCGAAACATCCAAGCGGTCTGCTTCTCACTCATCAACCGCTGGTCGGGCCCGGTGGCGACGTCGTCATGGCCCAGCGGGTCCGCAAACCGTCCGCGCCTGACGGATGGTCTGGTGCGTTACGGCTGGAGACTGAGCACCACTGGTCGCCCGGTAGTCGACAGGTTAGCCGGGAACTTACGCTGAACTACCGGCAGGACGCGTTTCCCGATGCGGCGGCCGAGCCGATCGAGGCGTCGGGTTCGGTGGCGGCTTCGATCGGCAGCTGCACAAAGTGAAGGTAGACAGGCTGATCGACGGGCGGCAGCCCTCCTCCCCCAAACAGTGACAAGCCCATGACGCCACAGCCGCGATCGCGATCGTAGTCCCTCCGGTGTGGCCAGAAGCCAAGTACGCCATAGCCGTCCACGCCAATCACCGCCGGCGTCTATCCCTCTCCGGGCACTGAACGGATGACCCAGAGTCCAGCCTCCGAGTACGCCGCCGCGATCGTCATCGCGGCCAGTCGCTGCCGAAGAGGCATCCAGTCGGTCCATTCCAGCCAGCGCGCCGGCGAGACAGCTCTCGACGGCCTCCACCCACGTCGGCCCGCTGACGATCTCGGTCATCAGCCCGGACAGCTAGCAATGCGTAACTG
>ERZ1370068.1826-contig-11774_pt1 | contig 17317 bp, 20 predicted proteins | sample MGYA00561227_ERZ1370068 | MGnify/ENA primary metagenome ERZ1370068 (study PRJEB38410, sample SAMEA6850437) | metagenome | study: Metagenomic assessment of the ecological functions of the soil: analysis of the soil microbiota associated with the...
AACGTCGGCATCCGCACGCTGAGCCACGGCCGAATCGTGATCGGACCGCGGAGGAACGCATACAGCCAGTCGTGCTGCACGCGCGCGCCTTCCGGCGTCAGCAGCGGCGGACCCAGCGACGGATCGGCGACCAGCTTGATGAAGTCGCCGCCGTCGCCCTCGACGATGTGGCAGCCGACGCAGTTGCGCCGATGGACGAGCGTTCGGCCGTTGGCGATGAAGTCGTTCCGCGCCGAGCGCACCGGCATCGCGGCCGGCGGCTGAATCTCGCGCTGGAAGCTCATGATCGCGGTGGTCAGCCGATCGATTTCTCGTCTCGCTGAGATCGTAATTCGGCATCCGCAGCTTGTCGAGCGGCTGCAGGACGCGGCCCTTGTCGAAGACGCGCGGGTCGTGCAGCTTGGTCCGGAACCACCCCAGCTTCGACGAGTGCGGCACGTCGGTGATGAACGCGAAGTCGAGGCGCGTGACCAGCTTGCTGCCCTCCTCGGACAGATCGGTGCCGATCGACTGCGCCTTCTCGAACCCCTTGATGTCGTGGCAGCTGAAGCAGCCGTAGCGGTTGATCGCGCGGCGTCCCGAGCTCGACCTGCCGCTGCGTCGCGTCCATCTTCGCCGAGCTCCGCCTTCGCGTCTTCGAACGGCAGCACGGCCTTGCAGGTAGTCGAGCAGGACGTCGTCCGGTCGCCTTCTGATCCGGGGTCGCCTTCGCGGCGTCGCCCGCCGGCCCCTTCAGCGTGACGAGATAGGTCGCGACGTCCGCGACCTGCGCGTCGGTCAGGCGCAGGTTCGGGCATGTAGGTCGCCGGACTGTAATGCTTCGGATCGCGGACCCAGTTGTAGATCCACTCGTAGGTCGTCTTGTTGCCGATGTTCTCGAGCGGCTGGCCGAACGTCCGGCGCGGGCCGACCGCTTCGCGCGAGCCTTCACCGACGACGTGACAGCCCTGGCAGCCGATCCCCTTGACGATTTCTTCGCCGCGCTTGGCGTCGCCGTGCGGCGGGTTCTTCACCGCGGGACTCGTGCTTCTCGCCGTTCGCGAACAGATAGCGCGGCGATGCCGTTGATCTCGGCCTCGTTGCGGACGGCATCCTCGGGTCCGAGCTGTTGTTCGAGTTGTAGAAGAACCGCGGCATCCACGTCGTCGGCTTGACGGCCTTCGGGTTGCGGATCCAGTTCTTCACCCAGTCCTGCGTCAGCTTCGAATCGATCTTCGTCAGGATCGGGCCGGGCTTGCGGATGTTGGTGTCGAAGCCCTTCGTCTTGTGGCACGCGTAGCAGCCGGCGCGCTCGTAGGTCGCGTAGGCGACGTTCAGGTTCTCGGCTTTCGGAATGTAGACCTGCTGCTTGTGGCACTTCGCGCACGACGCTTCGGTCATCTTGACCGGCAGCATCGGGTAGTCCCACAGGTGCGGCTCTTCCCAGTGATACTTCTTCTCCCACTCTTCCTTCTGCTTCTCGTTGCTCGGCATGTGGGCGGCGTCGCGGAAGCTGACCGACTGCCCCATGCCCTTCGTGGCAGACGGTGCAGCCGACCTTGTCGATCGGATGCGGCGAGCTGCCGCCGAGGTACGTGCGCGAGATCCGGATGCGTCGTGAACGGCTGCGGGTATTTCTCGTAGCCCTTCTTGTCGATCGCCAGGTGGCAGGTCTGGCAGCGGTCCATCTTCGCCACGCGGATGAAGTTCACGTCGTCGACGACGTTCGGCAGGATGATCTGCTGGACCTTGATCGTCGGCGCCATGAAATCGAGCAGCGGCGCGTTCCGGAAGTAGTCCTTGACCGCGCTCGGCGCGAGCACCGTCGCGCGCTTGCCGAGCCGCTCCTGCTCGGCGTTCATCTCCTCGATCTGCTTCTGCGCCGCGGCCGCGCCTGCGCCGGTGTACTGGCCGAGCTGCTTCTGGATTTCGGCCTTGTCGGCGATCGGCCTTCTCCATCGCGCAGGTTCAGCTCGCTCGAGCTTCTTGGCCTCGTCCTCGCGAGCTGCTGCTTCTTCTTCGTGCTCGACGCGTTCGGATCGGCCGACGCGCGACGTCTCGTAGTCGTAGCGGTCCTGGTCGTAGGTCGCCTTCATGTAGTTGTAGTCGAGCGTCGCGCGGAAGACGGCGTTGTCGGCGTCCTTCAGCTTCGCCTCCAGCTCGTCGACCTTCTGCTTGTTCGCGGCGACCTGCTGCTCCGACGCCTTCTGCTGCGCCTCGAGCTGCGGCGATCTTGTTCTTGATCGACCGCGCGCACCGCCTGCCGCAGCTGCGCCTGCGTCACCTGGTACTCGAGGTTCGCGAACTGCCGCTGCGTGTTCTTCCAGTCGCGGTCGAAGTCATCCCAGACCATCCAGATGACCGACAGGAACAGGAAGAGGCTGGACGCCGCGAAGACGACGTTCAGGAAGTCGACGTTGTAAGCGTGTCCGACGCCCTTCTTTTCAGCCATGGTCAGATGTTGAAGAAGATTTCAGGGATCGCCGACGATGTATTTCAGGTTGAAGATCCATCGCGCGAGCATTTTGCATGGGCAGCGACATCATCATCAGGAACAGGAACACGCGTGACGTAGTAGCGCGCCGGCGCCCAGCTTCGTCGTAGTAGCGTCTTGAAGCACGCTCTTCGCCGAGGATCACCGGCAGCGCGAAGACGTAGAACAGCACCAGCAGGATGCCCGGCAGATCTCGCGGACGAGCCAGGTCGACGGCATACGCCGGTTCGCAGCACGCGGACCCAGATGTACTCGGACAGGTTCACGTTGGTCAGCGCCGCGAGCTTGTGAATGTCCCAGAACTCGAACGGGCCGAAGAAGTTCCAGTTCGGCCCGCGCAGGAACGTGCCGAGCACGATCAGCGACGACCAGAGCACCGCGAAGCCGAAGAGGAAGATCGTGATCTCGCGCCTTTCGCTCGTTGAACGTGTAGTAGCCGTTGCCCTTCGGGTTCTTGTCGATGTACGGAATCGCAGATCAGCCCGACGATGATCAGGCTCGGCAGCACGACGCCGGCCAGCCACGGATCGAAGTAGACCAGCATTTCCTGCAGGCCGAGGAAATACCACGGCGCCTTCGACGGGTTCGGCGTGTTCGCCGGGTTCGGCCGGCTGCTCGAGCGGCGCCTTGCAGGAAGATCGACCAGACGATCAGGACGACCGAGCAGAGGATCAGCGAGATCAGCTCGGTGTAGACCAGGTCGGGCCACACCCAGACGCGATCCGACTCCGCCTTTCTCGATCGGCCCCTGCCCCGCCGCGATGCGGTCGATCGTTCAGGACCCCCTCGCGGACCGAATACCACACGAAGAAGACGAGCAGGAAGATCAGGCCGACAATCGGCACGTTGTCCGGCTTGGTGACGATCAGGCGGAAGTTCGGGTCGAAGCGTGCCGAAGCCGAAGAAGACCGCCAGCAAGCCCAGCAGGCCGTAGCCGACCGCGTTGGAGGCGACGCGCCTGCGCGCTTCCAGACGACCACGACCAGCGCCAGCACCGCCAGCAGGAAGAACAGCCGCGGGTCGGCGACGGCGTTGAAGATGCCTTTGACGAAACCCATGTCATCCGCAAGTCTCAAGTTCGAAGTTGAAGCTAGGTCTGCAGACGTCTGAACCTTCCATGACTTGTAACTTCACAGCGGTCCGATAATCCCGCCGTCCTTGCGCACGCGCCAGAAGTGCACCGCCATCAGCACCGCGATGCCGAGCGGCAGGCCGACGCAGTGCAGCACGTAGAACCGCAGCAGCGCGCCTTCGCCGACGAACGTGCCGCCGAGCAGCGCGAACCGGGCGTCGTCGGCGGCGTGAATCAGCTTGCACGTCGCCGAGCGCAGCAGCTGCGCGCCCGGACCTTCGTGGCCGAGGAACGGCGTCGCGCGCGCCATGTTCGAGCCGACCGTGATCGCCCAGATGGCCAGCTGATCCCACGGCAGCAGGTAGCCGGTGAACGAGAGCAGCAGCGTCAGCACGAGCATGATCACGCCGACCGACCAGTTGAACTCGCGCGGCGGCTTGTACGAGCCGGTCATGAAGACGCGGAACATGTGCAGCCACACCGTGATGACCATGGCGTGCGCGCCCCAGCGGTGCATCTCGCGCATGATGCCGAGCGGCACGTGCTCGCGCAGGCCGACGATGTCGGTGTAGGCGTATTCGAGCGTCGGCCGGTAGTAGAACATCAGCAGCAGGCCGGTGAGCGTCAGCGACGAGGAACAGGAAGAAGCTCAACCCGCCCATGCACCACGTGTAGCGCAGCTTCACGCCGGACTTCCGGATCCGCACCGGGTGCAGATGCAGGAAGACGTTCGACAGCATGACGAGCACGCGGTTGCGGTCGCTGTCCGGACGGCCGTGCACGGAAGATCGAGGTCCAGACCTGCGTCTCCGTCAGCCAGTTCCAGAATCGCGTTCCCGGCCCTTCTTGCGGTGCGATGGTCTTGGTGTCAGCCATAACAAGCTGTCAACTCTCACGGCTCAACTCTCAGCTTGAGCCTCAAGCTCATTAGCTTTCAGAAACGCTTCGGGATCCGTCCACTGTCCCAGCTCGCGCTGGAAGTGCCGGCTCTTGTCGACGAGGATCTGCCCGTCTTCGGCCAGCACGATGCGCGTCCGTTCGAGCGGCCGCGGCGCCGGTCCCTCGAAGTTGACGCCGGTGATGCGGAACCCGCTGCCGTGGCACGGACACTTGAACTTGTTTTCCGCCGACAGGTAGTTCGGCGTGCAGCCGAGGTGCGTGCAGGTGACGCTCAGCGAGTAGAAGCCGCTGGCGTGCTGCTCGATGTCCTCGGTCGTCCGCACCAGCCAGATCCCGAACTTTCCTTCCACCGCTCGTCGACGCCGACGCCGTATGCTCGTTCGGGAACCCCGCCTTGAACTGCTGCGGCGGCTCGTTGAGCACGTTGGGGAACATGAAGCGGCCGGTGGCCGCCAGCGCCGCGGCGGACGCCGCCGAAAACGCGCCCCAGGCCAGCCCCATCCAGGCGCGTCGTGTCAGGAGCGGCGACGTGTCGTCTGGATCGCGCGTGGCGGCCTTCGCGCTGCGGGCGCGGCGGCCGTTCGCGCGGCCGCGCCGCCCGGCTGACGCCACGTTGGTGGTCTTGCCCGCGAGATCCGGAATCGGCGCGGCCGGTGGACGCGGTGCGGGCGCCGGTTTCGCCGCGTGCGCGCCAGCCGCCGCGGCCGCGGGCGTAACCGTCGTCACTGCCGGACCCGCATCACTGGCCGCCGGCGCTTCGGCACTACAGGCTTCTGTTCATCAGCCATGCTGAATTCACCAAATCACCAATCACCAATCACTACACCAATGCATCACCAGATCACCCAAATCACCAGATCCACTTACCCCATCACCTTCAGTGCTTCCATCGCCGCCTGTCGCACCTTCATGCTCCGATCGTGCTGGCTCAGGCTGTCGACCGACGCTTTCAGGGCATCGTCTTTCAGCGACGCCGCGGCGCGCAAGCCGCTGATCATCACGTCCGCCACGGGATCCTCGTCGGTGTCCTGACGAGACGCCCGCTTGACGGTCTGCTCGACGTACTGCCGATCGGAGCATCTGGCGCAGCACCGGCACGCCTTCCCGGTTGCCGTGGCGCGCCAGGCGCGATTGCCGCGTTCCAGCGCACGTCGGGCATCTCGTCCTGCAGCGCACTGCAGGCAACGTCGCCAGTTGCGCATCGCCGGGCAGCGCCGAGGGAGCAGCACCACCATCTTGCGGATGCCGGCGTCCGGCGACGCGCAGGGGCTGGAGCTTCGCGGCGACCGCGGGTTCGCCGGAGGCGCCCAGCGCCCAAATGGCGCTGATCCGGACCTCGCCGATATCGCTGGCCGACCAGCCCGTGAACCTTCGAAATCCAGTCTCCCGCTGGCGCGGCTTCGCTTCTTCCGCGTCGAGCGCCGCGCTGAGCGCCTGCACGTCGCTTCCGGCGCCATCGGCGGATCGAGGCGTCCCGGATCGCCAGGGCGAGATACCGGCGAATCCGGGGTCGTCGTCCCGGCGCGCTCGAAGGCGGTGACCAGCGGCGGGCTGAGCGAGCGATCGGCGCGGACCTTCGGGTCGTCCATCAACCTCGACAACTCGTAGGCGGCGGGCCAGCGGCGATCCGATCCGCCGTTCTGCACCTCGGCGAGGAACTCCTTTGGTCCCCGGTTGTCGGCCAAAAGCGAGCGGAATCCGACATACACGCTGACCGTGATTGCAACAACGGCCAACGGAATCAGGAAGAACTGAACAGCGAGGGGCGGGCGCGGCGACAAGCGAGCTGCGAGTCGCGGTTTCGCGCTCGACGAGTTTGTCCATGTATGAGGGAACAGACGCGTCCCGGGAAATCCCGGAGAACGGTGTAAGTTTTATCATCTGAGTCTCTTACCGGTCAAGCTGCCTACGCGCGCTTCGCGCGCTTCGGCGACCAGGGGCCCACCGCGACGACGCTACGGCGAGCCAGGCCTACGATCGCCTCGGCGGCCAGGGCCCCGCCGCGAACGCTTCGGCTGTGCCAGGCGAGACTGGGTTACACGCCACGGCACTGGCACTCCTGCACCCAGCTCTCATGCGGCATAACGCCCGCGCCGATCGGCGAGAGGATCTCGTAAGGTCCGAGCCGGGAACCCGGCGCCAAGCTCACGACGAAGAGCTTAACCGCAGGGATCGCCGAGATCGCAGAGAAATAAGGCTCTGCGGGCTCGGCGTGCTCCGCGGTTTGTCTTTATTGCGAGGCGCCGATCGTTTCGCTGGCGGCGACTGGCTTGAGGAACGGCATCATCTGCCGCAGGCGCGCGCCCACCTGCTCGATCTGGTGATCGCGGTCGGCCTGACGCAGCTTGTTGAACGTCGGCCGCCCGGCCTCGTTCTCGGCGATCCAGCCCTTCGCGTATTTGCCGCTGCGCACGTCGTCCAGCAGCTGCTTCATCGCCTTGCGCGTTTCGGCCGTGACGATGCGCGGGCCGCCGGTGTAGTCGCCGTGCTCGGCGGTGTCGCTGACGGAGTAGCGCATGTAGTTGAGACCGCCCTGGTAGATCAGGTCGACGATCAGCTTCAGCTCGTGGAGGCACTCGAAGTAGGCGATCTCCGGCTGGTATCCGGCCTCGACCAGCGTCTCGAAGCCCGCCTTGATCAGCGCGCTCACGCCGCCGCAGAGCACGGCCTGCTCGCCGAACAGAGTCGGTTTCGGTCTCTTCGGCGAACGTCGTCTCGATGACGCCCGCGCGCGTCACGCCGATGCCCTTCGCATAGGACAGCGTGAGGGCGCGCGCCGTGCCGGTCGCATCCTGATGGATCGCGAACAGCGCCGGCGTGCCGGCGCCTTCGACGTACAACTCCCGGACGCGGTGTCCCGGCGATTTCGGCGCCACCATCGCGACGTCGAGATCGGCCCGCGGCGCTGATGGCGCCGAAGCGGATGTTGAACCCGTGGGCGAACATCAGCATGTTGCCCGGCTGCAGGTTCGGCTCGATGCTCTCCCGATAAATCTTCCCTGCACGTGATCCGGGATCAGGATCATCACCACGTCAGCCCATTTGGCGACGTCGCCGACGTCCCCGACCACCAGCCCCGCCGCCTGCGCCTTTGGCGCGCGACCGGCTCGTTGCCGGCAGCCCGACCCGCACGCTGCACGCCGCTGTCTTTCAGGTTGAGCGCGTGGGCGTGCCCCTGCGATCCATATCCGATAATTCCGACCTTCCGCCCCTGGACGAGCGACAGGTCGGCCGCATCGTCGTAGTACATCGTAGCCATACACAGACTCCCGAATCTGATGAATTGGGATCGGATATTGGTAATCTGACCCATTTGCCAAATTACGCATTTGCCAACTTACCCATTTACCAGATCACACTGAACAATTTGAGACGTCGCCGCTGATGTCGGACGCCGTTGCCGGCGTGACGCGCGGCGCGGTGCGCGCGCGGGTGCGAGACCGCGGATCATGGCGACGCGGCCGGTGCGCACCATCTCGATGACGCCGTACGGCCGCAGCACTTCGAGCAGGCTGTCGATCTTGTCCTCGGTGCCGGTCGTTTCGATGACCAGCGATTCCGGGCTGACGTCGATGATGCGCGCGCGGTAGACGTCGACGAGCTGCATCACGTGCGTCCGCGCTTCGCCGGTCGCGCCGACCTTGATGAGCGCCAGATCGCGCGCGATCGGCGGCGCGTGTCGGTGATGTTGTCGACGCGGCGGCACGGCACCAGCTTGTAGAGATGCGCCTCCAGCCGGCGCGCGCCGTATTCGTCGGTGTCGACGACCACCGTCATCCGCGAAATGCCCGGCGTCTCGGTGTGCCCGACCGTCAGCGACTCGATGTTGAAGGCGCGGCGCCGGAACAGCGACGACACGCGATTGAGGACGCCCGGCTTGTTGTCGACGTAGACGGCAAATGTATGCAGCATAGGATTAGGCCTGGGATTAGGTTAGTCCGCCGCCGTTTCCACAATCGGCGACGGCCGTCGGATCATGCTTGATCGAGGTCGGCGCCGGCCGGCACCATCGGGGTAGACCGAATCTTCCTGCTCGACCTGAAATCGATCACCGCGGCGCGCTTCTGGCGGCGCGCCGATTCGACCGCGCCGGCGACCTCACCGCGCGTCGTGATGGTCGCCGCCGAAATCCCGAAGGCCTCGGCGAGCTTCTGGAAGTTCGGCCCGCTGATCGGCGTCGCCGCGTAGCGCTTGTCGTAGAAGAACTCCTGCCACTGCCGGACCATCCCCAGATAGCCGTTGTTGATGATCGCGACGTTGATGTCGAGGTTCTCCTGCACCACCGTCGCGAGCTCCGCCATCGTCATCTGGAAGCCGCCGTCGCCGACGACGACCCAGACCTCGGCGTCCGGGCAGCGCGATCTTCGGCGCCGATCGCCGCCGGCAGCGCGAACCCCATCGTGCCGAGACCGCCGGACGTGATGAGCGAACGCGACCGATTGTGCTTGTAGTACTGCGCCTCCCACATCTGATGCTGGCCGACGTCGGTGACGACGAGCGCGTCGCCGTCGGTGAGCCGCCAGAGATCGTTGATGACGTGCGCGGCATACAGGTGGCCGTTGTCGGGCAGGTTCTGGATGTCGCGCACCGCGACGTCGCCCTTGAGCGCCTGGATGTGCGCCAGCCACCGCGAACGATCGCCGGGCGCCACGTGCGGCTGCCATTCGTTCAGCGCCGCCCGCAGGTCCTTGGCGATCGCCGACGTCGACCGCGCACGTTCTTGTTCAGCTCGGCGCGATCGATGTCGACGTGGATCTTGCGTGCCGTTGCGCGCGTAGGTGCTTGCAGGTTGCCGGTCACCCGATCGTCGAAGCGCATGCCGAGCGCAATCAGCAGGTCCGCTTCCTGAATCGCCGTGTTGACCCACGCTTCGCCGTGCATGCCCATCATGCCGAGGTTCAGCGGATGCGACGCCGGGACGCCGCCGATGCCGAGCAGCGTCACCGCGATCGGAATCTGCGCCTGCTCGGCGAAGCGCGACGATTTCGCGCTCCGGCGCCGGACAGCATGACGCCGTGTCCGGCGAGAATCAGCGGCCGCTCGGCGGCGTTGATCAGCTCGATCGCATCCCGGACATCGCCGTCGCCGGGCAGCGCATCGTCGCACGCTTCGCGTGAGGTGCGGCTCGGCAGCGTCCCAATCAACCTCGCAGCTCGCCTGCTGCGCGTCCTTGGTGATGTCGACGAGCACCGGACCGGGCCGGCCCGACTCGCGCGACGGCGAACGCCTCGCGCACCGCCGGCGCGACGTCCTCGGCGCTGGTCACCAGGTAGTTGTGCTTCGTGATCGGCAGCGTGATGCCGGTGATGTCCGTTTCCTGAAAGGCATCGGATCCAATCAGCTTGCTGCCGACCTGGCCGGTGATGCAGACGATGGGCGACGAATCCATCATCGCGGTGGCGATGCCGGTGACCATGTTGGTGGCGCCGGGGCCGGAGGTCGCGATGGCGACGCCGACCTTGCCGCTCGCGCGGGCGTAGCCGTCGGCCATGTGCGTGCGCGCCCTGTTCGTGGCGCACCAGCACGTGCCGGATCGGGTAGCCGAGCATCGCGTCGTACGCCGGCAGAATCGCGCCGCCGGGATAGCCGAACACGTCGGAGACGCCCTTCGCGCACCAGCGCTTCCCACAAGAATCTGCGCACCCGTCAGTTTCATAAGACCTCTAACCGCAAAGGCCGCAAAGCACGCAGAGAAAAATACTCTCGGCGAACTCAGCGAGCTCTCGCGGTTCATCCGGTGACTGCCCCAGTTGATGCCGACGACACGAGCTTCGCGTATTTCGCCAGCACGCCGCTCGTGTAGCGCGCCGCCGGTGTCTTCCACGTCGCCAACCGCTCGTTTCACGGTATCGGCCGGAACCTCGAGGCTCAGCGTGCGGGAGGCGACGTCAATCGCGATCGTGTCGCCGTCCTGGACCGCCGCAATCGGTCCGCCCCGGGACGCTTCCGGCGCGATATGGCCGATGCAGAATCCGCGCGTCGCGCCCGAGAACCGTCCGTCGGTCACGAGCGCGACCGATCTCGCCGAGGCCCGCGCCGACGATCGCGCCGGTCACCGCCAGCATCTCGCGCATGCCGGGACCGCCGTTCGGTCCTTCGTAGCGGATGACGACGACGTCGCCGGGCTTGATCGTCTGGCGCTGGACCGCCTCGAACGCCGCCTCTTCGCTGTCGAACACGCGCGCCGGACCGCGATGCTGCATGCGGTCGGCGCCGGAGATCTTCATGACCGCGCCGTCGGGCGCGAGCGTTGCCTCGGAGAATGACGAGCCCGCCGTTGGGCTTCATGGGCGATGTCGCCGGCGCGCACGACTTCCTGACCGGGCGTCTCGACGGCGTCGGCGGCTTCCTGCTCCAGCGATCGGCCCGTCACCGTCGGCGCGGATCCGTCGATCGCACGCCGCTTCGACGAGCCGCTTCGCCACGAGCGGCTGCCGCCCGCGGCGTGCAGCTCGGTCGCCACGAAGCGGCCGGACGGCTTCAGGTCCGCCAGCAGCGGCACGCCGCGCGCTGATGCGATCGAAGTCGTCGAGCGCAAGATCGAGGCCGGCCTCGTGCGCGATCGCCATGCAGGTGCAGGACGGCGTTGGTCGATCCGCCGGTCGTCGCGACCGACGCGATGGCGTTCTCGAGCGACTGGCGCGTGATGATGTCGCGCGGCTTGATGCCGCCGCGCACCAGGGCCATCACCCGCTCGCCCGGCCGCGCGCGCGATGTCGGCCTTCGCCGGATCGGTGGCCGGCACGCTGCCGCTGCCCAGCGCCGCGATGCCCAGAAACTCGCTGACGATGGCCATCGTGTTGGCCGTGAACTGCCCGCCGCAGGCGCCCGCGCCCGGGCACGCGACGTCTTCGAGCTTGCGCAGCTCGCCGTCGCTCAGCGTGCCGGCCGCGTGCGCGCCGACCGCCTCGAAGACGTCCTGAATCGTCACCGCGCGGCCGTGCCACTGGCCGGGCGCGATCGAGCCGCCGTAGAGCACCAGGCCCGGGACGTTCAGCCGCGCGAGCGCCATCGCCGCGGCCGGAATCGTCTTGTCGCAGCCGACGAGAATCGACGAGGCCGTCGAATCCGTTGCCGCGCGCGTCACCAGCTCGATCGAGTCGGCGATCACTTCGCGGCTGACGAGCGATGCGCGCATCCCCTCGGTGCCCATCGTGATGCCGTCCGAGATCGACGACCGTGTTGAATTCCATCGGCGTGCCGCCGGCCGCGACGGATGCCGTCCTTCACGTGCACCGGCGAGATCGCGCAGGTGGTAGTTGCAGGGGCCGATCTCGATCCAGGTGTTCGCGACGCCGATCAGCGGCTTCTTCAGGTCGGCATCGGAGAAGCCGACGGCCTTGAGCATCGCCCGCGCCGGCGCGCGGATGCGGCCCCGGTCGTCAGCGGATTCGACGGGATCGCTCACGAGACCACCTCGAAGGGATCGGGCAGCCAGCCCTCGTGGGTCTTCCAGCTGGGCGTAGGATCCGAGCGTCCGCAGCATCGGCGCGAACTCGGCGAGGTGCGCCAGCGCGCGCGTGCACGTCAGTCTCGTCGCGCGCCGCAGCCAGGTCGACGTAGAAGAGTACTCCCAGGGCCGGCCCGGAATCGGCCGCGACTCGAGCTTGGTCAGATCGATGCCGCGCAGCGCGAACACGCTCAGCGCCTTGAAGAGCGAGCCCGGCTCGTTCGGCAGCGCGAAGACGATGCTGGTCTTGTCGGGCGACGGCGTCGTGGACCGGCGGTCCGTCCGATCACCAGAAACCGCGTGATGTTGTCGTCGAAGTCCTGACCGAGGCGGCGAGCGACACGAGGCCGAACACTTCGCCGGCGCGCGCCGACGCGATGGCCGCCGGCGTCGGTCAGCTGGCCGTCGGCAATCATCTTGGCGCTGCCGGCGGTGTCGTAGGTCGCGATGATCTCGACGCCGGCCAGCGTCCGCAGAAAGCGCTCGCACTGCGCCAGCGCCTGCGGGTGCGAGTACACGCGCTTCAGCCCGGCGAGCGTTCGTGCCGGGCAGCGCCAGCAGGTGGTGCACGACCGGCAGCTCCACCTCGCCGACGATCGGCAGGTCGCGCTCGAGCAGGAGGTCGTAGTTGCGGTGAATGCTGCCGCCGATCGAATTCTCGATCGGCAGCACGCCGTAGGCCGCGGTGCCGGCCTTGAACCGTGTCGAAGACCTCTTCGAAGCTGCTGGCACGGCACCAGCTCGGCGTCGGTTTCCACGCGCGCGGGCCGCGCGCCTCGCTGAAGGCCCCCGGCTCACCCTGATATGCGATTTTCATCGTTCCAGCTCTCAGCTTTCAGCTCGGCTGTCAGCTAGCCCCTAACCCGATCGACCGTATGCACGAAAGGCCATCATCCTGCGGATGATGGCCTCCTGTTGATCCTTCGAAGCCCTCATCCGCTGGCTTGATGGCCCCCAATAAGGACGACCGGCACGAGCTTCACCTGACGCATGGTTGAGGCATTAGACCGCGGCAGCCGCCTAGTAGTCAAATTAATAATCATTACAGGACTATAACAGCAGCAAATACCAGGAACGCTTCCGCGCCAGCCCTCATTGCCCTGCGCGCGCGGCTCACGACCGGCAGTTCGACGAAGCTCGAGTGAAACACGCGCTGCGTCGCTTTCCGGAAATCCTCCGGCCGCGCAAAGAAGATATTCCGGACGAAGGTCTGCGGATTGCGGTCGTAGAGCGGGAACCAGGTCGACTGCACCTGCACCATCAGCCGATGCCCCGGCAGGAAGACGTGGTTCGCCGTCGGCAGCGACCACTTGTAGAGCAGGGCGTGTCCGCGCGCGATCGCCTTCGCGGTCTCGACGCTCTCCCGGTACGCGGCCGCGGAAGATGTCGGCCGACACCATCAGCTGGTAGCCGCCCATCGCCGGCTGCCCGGCGACCTGATCCGGGTAGACGTCGATGACCTTCACCACCCAGTCGGCATCGGTGCCGCTCGTCGAGGCCGTCAGGTTGACGATCGGCTGGCCGCTGATCTTGACCGGCGCGGTCAGCACATCCGACGCGAAGGCCAGAACGTCGGGCCGGCCTGACGCCTCGCGCTGATCGCTGACCAGCCACTGCGCCCACGTCGTGCCGCTCGCGCGCACCGGGCGCGGGATGAACGGCACCGGCTTGGCGGGATCGGACACGTATTCTTCGAACCCGGCCCCAGCAGGCGCTGCCGCGGCCAGCGTGGCCTTGAGACCGGCGCCGAGGCGCAGCGGCGTCGGCACGATACGGCAGCCCGTCGAACAGCCTGCCGGCCACGCCGACAAGTCGCCGCCAGGCGTTGGTGCCGGTCTCGAATGCCGTGACCGGCGCGACATCCGCTTTCGGCGCGCCGTCCTTGAGGTAGTGATCCAGGAACGGACGCAGAATCTCCCGCCGGAAATAGAGCGCCGTATCGCTGTCGAACTTCAGCGCGCCCAGCGTGCTGCCGTCCCGGATTTCCTGGCCGTGATGCCACGGGCCCATCACCAGGAACACCTTGTCGTTGCCGGTGTCCTTCGGTTCGATCGCTTTGTAGACGGCGATGTCCCCGTAGATGTCTTCCTGATCCCAGAGGCTGTGCACGAGCATCACCGGCACGTTCAGCGGCTGGGCGGCGAGGATGTCGATCGACCGCCTGCTCGCGCCACCAGCGCGTCGTACGACGGGTGCTCCGAGATCTTCTGCCAGAACCCGATCTGTTCCATCCCGTAGCGGCGTCCGAGCTCGCCGGCCGACCCGCCGCCATGAACATGTCGTAGTCGTCGAAATGGCTCGACCACCACTTCTGACGTCGTTCGCGCGCGTCGCTTCCTGCTCGTAGATGTACGAGCATGCCCTGCTGCCGGAACGCGCCGTTGTGGAACCAGTCGTCGCCCATCCAGCCGTCGACCATCGGGTTCATCGGCACGGACACCTTGAGCGCCGGATGCGGGTTGACGAGCGCCATCAGCGGCAGGAAGCCGTCGTACGAGATCCCGAGGATGCCCGACCTTGCCGTTGGTCTCCGGCACGTTCTTCACCAGCCAGTCGATGGTGTCGTAGGTGTCGGTGGCGTGATCGACCGGCGTCGGGTTCAGCGGCCCGCGCAGCGGCCGGTTCATCACGTAGTCGCCTTCGGATCCGTACTTGCCGCGGATGTCCTGGACGACGCGGATGTAGCCGCCGTCGACGATGACGTCGACGGCGTTGTCGTAGCCGTCGAGCGCCATGCTCAGACGCGCGCTCTGGTTGTGCGACGTCAGTTCCGTGCGCGTTGTACGGCGTTCGGGTCAGCAGGATGGGCGCCGACCTGCCGCCGAGGGCGCTCTTCGGCACCAGGATGACGGTGTGCAGCTTCACGCCGTCGCGCATCGGGATCATCACGTCCCGGCGCACGTAGTCGAAAGCCGCGCTGACCGGCGTGAACGTGCGTGGCGTCTCGCTCGGCAACTGCGGGTACTGCTGGTTGCGCCAGGAGATGAGCGCCTGCGCAGCACGGCTGCCGCGATCATCCCGAGACGCTCGGCTGAAGCCATCGCGCATCCACATCCTCAGATCCTCACTGCTCCGGATACTCAAATCTTCGGGAGCGTGACGCCGCGCTGCGCCTGGTACTTGCCCTTCTTGTCCTTGTAGACTCTTCGCGCACGGTTCGTCGCTCTGGAAGAACAGCACCTGCGCGATCCCCTCGTTGGCGTAGATCTTCGCCGGCAGCGGCGTGGTGTTCGAGATCTCGATCGTGACGTGCCCTTCCCACTCCGGCTCGAACGGCGTCACGTTCACGATGATGCCGCAGCGCGCGTAGGTCGACTTGCCCAGACACACCGTCAGCACGTCGCGCGGGATGCGGAAATACTCGATCGTGCTCGCCAGGGCGAACGAGTTGGGCGGGATGACGCACTCGTCGGCCTTGATGTCGACGAACGACTTCGGATCGAAGTGCTTCGGATCGACCAGCGTGTTGAACACGTTGGTGAAGACCTTGAACTGGTCGCCGACGCGCACGTCGTAGCCATATGACGAGACGCCGTACGAGATGACGCCCGGCGCGCACCTGGTCGTCGACGAACGGCTCGATCATCTTGTGGTCCCGCGCCATGCGCGTGATCCAGGTGTCGGGTTTGATGCTCATCGTCTGAAGAAAGCGAGCAGCAGCGTCAGGATGACACTCACGATGATGGAGCTGGCGAGCGGGAAGTAGAAGCTGAAACTCCCCGCTTGACGTAGAAGTCGCCCGGCAGCCGCCCGATCGGCAGCCCGACCATCATCAGCAGGCCGAAGCCGACGATGACGAGACCGACTCAATACCAGCGTCTTGCCCATTAGCGGCTTCACACCAAGGACACAGAGGACACTTTGATCGACCTTTGTGTGCCTCTGTGTCCTTGGTGGCGAAGCGGCGCCTCAAATCAGCTCGACGCCGCTGAAGAAGTATCCGATTTCGTACGCCGCCGTCTCCGGTGCATCGGATCCATGCGTCGCGTTGCGCTCGATCGACTGGCGCGAACTCCTTGCGAAGCGTGCCCGGATCGGCCTTGGCGGGGTCGGTCGCACCCATCAGCGTGCGCCATTTCTTGATCGCGTCCGGCGCCTCGAGCACCAGGACAATCGCCGGTCCGGACGACATGAAGGTGGTCAGGCTGCCGAAAAACGGCTCGCTCGCGATGCACTGCGTAGAAACCCTCCGCCTCGCTCGTCGACAAACGGACCCGCTTCATGGCACGGATCTGGAATCCCTCGTCCTCGATGCGCTGGATGATTTTCCCGGCCACCCGACGCTCCACGGCGTCCGGCTTGATGATCGCAAACGTCCGCTCGGTCATCCGGCGATTATAGCAGTCGTAACCTCAGCAGGAGTGCCCATGAACCCGACCTCCGTAGGACAGCAGGACGATCCTGATATTCACAAAGGCGCGATCGAAGGCGATCGACCGACCGATGAACAGAACAGCAATCCACACGGCGACGGTGTCGACGATCAGGGTCTACCGGACGATCCGATCGCGACCGCGGAGGATTCGATCGGCGCGAACGAAGACGAATCGCAAGGATAGGCAGTCAACGCCGGCGGTGTCGCTCGTTTGGAGCGGCAGCGCCGCGAGCGGGTCGTGTCTTGCGCCCTTTCGCCGCGTCAGCAGTGTCGATCGATCGCCTCCGGTTCGCGTCGCCGGGAAGTTGCTCTCCGCTCGATCCTGCCGCTCCCGCGGTCGCCTAAGGGTTTTCCCGTGGACGGTTATTCGCGGAATTGGGCCTCGGGTTGTCCCGACTCGGCGGATCACGCTTGGATGAAGGCGCCGCGGACACTCGCTGCGAGCAACTTCCGGCTTCGCTCCGCGTCGGCACGCTCACAGTCGGCTTTCGATCGACACCGCTGGCGCGGCTCAGGAACTGAAACAGGCGCGCGGCGCGAGCGGGTCGTGTCGCCGCGACCTCGGAGCCGCGTGATCAGCGACAGGAGTAAAACGGCCCCGCAGCCGTCCCGGGCGGCGTCGGCGATGAGTACGCGGACGGCGATCGGCAAACCCCCGATGATGACCAGTCGGCTCACCGGAGCCCGGCAAACCCCAACCGACGCCGGGGATCGTCAGCGCAGCGGCGGAGGCCGTTTTTCCACGCGGCGACAGGAGCAAGACACGACCTGCTCGCACCGCCTCTCGACGTCAACTCTCGAGCGTAGTACTAGCGCAGCCCTTCCATGGATTTCTTCAACGCCTCCGGTCCCCGGACGGACCCGGTTGAGCGGCAACGTGGCGAGCGGCTCGTCAACCACGTTCAGCTGGCGTCGAGGAAATCGTCGCGATCCGGTTCGATGTAGATGATGCCGGTCGCGAATTCGCCGCGGCGGGCGGTTTCGTGCAGGCGCTTCTCAGCGCGCCGATCTTGTCAGTCGGATCGTAGCTTTCTTCGAGCTTCTTCA
>ERZ1370068.5848-contig-4853_pt1 | contig 17311 bp, 27 predicted proteins | sample MGYA00561227_ERZ1370068 | MGnify/ENA primary metagenome ERZ1370068 (study PRJEB38410, sample SAMEA6850437) | metagenome | study: Metagenomic assessment of the ecological functions of the soil: analysis of the soil microbiota associated with the...
GTCGAGTCGAGCGAAGGCATCACCACCATCACCATGGCGCGCGCCGACAAGCGCAACGCGCTGAACCAGGCGCTGTGCGACGGGCTCTACGAGGCCTATCGCGCCTTCGAGGCGGGCGGCGACCAGGTCGCCGATCCTGCAGGCCGATGGGCCGGCCTTCTGCGTCGGCGCCGACCTCAAGGAGCCGCCGTCCGCGATGTGGAAGGCGGTGCCGCATGTCAGCCTACAAGCTCACCAAGCCGGTGATCGCCGCCACCCAGGGCTGGGTGATCGGCGGCGCCATCTGCATGGTCATGACCTGCGATCTGATGGTCTCGGCCGACACCACCAAGTTCATGTATCCCGAAGCCAAGGTCGGCGTGTTCGGCGGCCTGATGCCGGGCATCGTCTCGCGCATGCCGCACAAGGTCGCCATGGAGCTCCTGCTGCTGGGCGAGGAGATCTCGGTGAAGCGCGCCTACGACGTGGGCTTCGTCAACAAGGTCGTGCCGCTCGGCGAGGAGCGCACGGAGGCGCGGCGCATGGCCAAGATCATCGCCGATTCGGCGCCGCTGGTGATCCGCACCCTGCGCGACTTCGCCAACCAGACCCTGCCGCGCGGGCCGGCCGAGATCTTCGTGCCCGAGCGCTACAAGCTCGAGCAGCATCGCCGGCAGCGAAGACCGCAAGGAAGGCGCCGCCGCCTTCCGCGAGAAGCGGCCGGCGAAGTTCAAGGGCGGTGAGGACACGCACCATGGGCAAGCTGCTGCTGGTCGGTTGCGGCAAGATGGGCGGCGCCATGCTGGACGGCTGGCTGGCGCGCGGGCTCGCGGCGTCCGATGCGATCGTCGCCGAGCCGGTCGAGGCGCTGCGGCCGCAGCAAGCCGGGCTGCGCGTCGTCGCCTCGATCGAGCGAGTCGGCGAGACGCCGGAGATCGTCGTGCTGGCGGTGAAGCCGCAGATCGATGGATGCGCGTGCTGCCCGACCTCAAGCGCTTCGCCGACGAAGGCGCGGTGTTCCTGTCGATCGCCGCCGGCAAGACGCTGAAATATTTCGCCAGCCATCTCGGCGACGACGGCCAAGGTCGTGCGCTCGATGCCCAACACGCCGGCGGCGGTGCGCCAGGGCATCACCGTGGCGACGGCGGCGCAGGGCGTGTCGGCGGCGGAGAAGAAGCGCTGCCACGAGCTGCTCGAGGCCGTCGGCCAGGTGCTGTGGGTCGACGACGAGGCGCTGATGGATCCGGTGACGGCGCTGTCGGGCAGCGGGCCGGCCTATGTCTTCCTGCTGGTCGAGGCGATGGCGGCGGCCGGCGCCAAGCTCGGCCTCGCGCCCGACATGGCGCATGCAGCTTGCGCGCGCCACGGTGGCGGGCAGCGGCGAGCTGCTGAAGCAGTCGAGCGAACCCGCGTCGCAGCTGCGCGTCAACGTCACCAGCCCGGCGGCACGACCGCCGAGGCGCTGAAGGTCCTGATGGCGGCAGACGGCATCCAGCCGGTGTTCGACAAGGCGCTGGCGGCGGCGTCGCGGCGATCGAAGGAGCTGGCGGGATGAAGCCGGCGAACGAAGCGGCCCTCGACGCCTTCCTCGGCCTGATCGCCGAGAAGGGCTTTGCCGACGTGGCGTTGCGCGACGTCGCCGAGGCCGCCGGGCTCGGCCTGGCCGATCTCTATCGTCTGCTATCCCGACAAGGTGGCGCTGGCGGCGGCCTTCATGGCGCGCGATCGATGCCGAGGTGCTGGCCGGCACGCCGAGCCGCAGCGATCCCGAGGAGACGGCGCGCGATCGGCTGTTCGACGTCATGATGCGCCGCTACGACGCGCTCCAGCCCGCATCGCGCGGCGCTGCGGCGCGATCCGCCGCGCCGGCCGACGCGCGATCCGATGCTGGCGCTTGCGCTGGGGCCCGGCGCTGCGCCGGTCGATGGCGGCCATGCTGGAAGCGCGCCGTCGCTGCCGAGCGAGGGCTCAGTGGTGCGTTGCGGCAGAACGGCCTGCTGGCCATCCACTACGCCGTTTCGCGGGTCTTCGACCGCGGACGAAACGGCCGATCTGTCGAAGACCATGGCGGCCTTGGACAGCCGCCTGAAGATGGCCGAAAGATGGTCTCAACTCTTTGATAAATATATGAAATCTCGATCCAGGACCGACGCCGGAGCGCGATTCGCCTGCTGCGTGAATGTTTTGTGCAGTGCACAAAATTGCTCTTTGACTTGCTGCGGCGCGAGCATAAATTGAGCCTCGTTGTGCACCGCAGCAAAGCGGTGCAGCCCCGAGTTTCACACGCGTTTTCGCTCCTTCCAGGAGACTCCCATGTACGCCAATGGCGCTTTCAAGAATCCGTTCGCCGACTTCGACTTCAGCAAGATCGCCGGCGAGTTCAAGTTCCCGACGATCAACGTCGAGACCATCGTCGAGACCGCGCCGCAAGAACTTCGCCGCGCTGACCACGCGCCAACACGTCGGCCGTCGAGTCGATGAAGACGATCGCGCAGCGCCAGGGCGACATGGTCCGCGCCGCGATGGAAGACTTCTCCAAGCACGGCAGCGACGTGCTCGCCGCCGCGACCGTCGAGGAGAAGGCCGCCAAGCAGATCGACTTCGTCAAGAAGAGCTACGAGGCCGCCATCGCCAACACCAAGGAGCTGGCCGAGCCTCTACAGCAAGGGCCAGACCGAGGCTTTCGCGGCGCTCAGCCGCGCGCGTCGCCGAGCTGACCGAAGAGGTCAAGGCCGCGATCGCCAAGAAGTAAGTTCGATCGGCGCGTACGCCGATCGGAGAAGGGCCGCTTCGCGGCCCCTTTTTGCTTCGCTAGGCTGCGGCGCATCATGGACCAGATCACCTACGACGACTTCACGCAGGGTCGACATCCGCGTCGGCACCGATCCTCGAAGCGGCACCGCTCGGAAGGCGCGCGCAAGCCGGCGCTTCGACTGGCGATCGATTTCGGGCCGGAGATCGGCGTCAGAAATCCTCGGCCCAGCTCACCGTGCACTACACGCCGGAAGAGCCTGGTCGGCCGGCAGGTCGCGGCCGTCGTCAACTTCCCGCCGCGCCAGATCGGCAAGTTCATGTCGGAGGTGCTGACGCTCGGCTTTCCCGACGACGACGGCGCGCGTCGTGCTGGTCGCGCCGGACAAGACGGTGCCGAACGGCGGGCGCCTGTTCTAAGCGGCTCTCGTAGAAGACCTTGTGAGATCCAGCTGTGCGGGTCGGCCGCGCGGCCGCGCTGGATGCCGACCAGCGCCGCTTTCAATTCCTCGGTCTTGGTGCCGGGGCCGCCGTTGCCGATCTTGAACTCGCCATCCTGGCGCGCGGACCGTGCCGATCGGCGTGACGACGGCGGCCGTGCCGCAGGCGAAGGCCTCGCGCAGGCGGCCGCTGGCGGCGTCGGCGCGCCATTGGTCGATCGAATAGCGCTCCTCGCGAACCGTGATGCCCTTGTCCTTGGCCAGCGTGAGCAGCGACGAGCGCGTGATGCCGGGCAGGATCGTGCCGCCGAGCGGCGGCGTGACCATCGAGCCGTCGTCGAAGACGAAGAAGATGTTCATGCCGCCCAGCTCCTCGACCCAGCGCTGCTCGACCGCGTCGAGGAACACGACCTGGTCGCAGCCGTGGCGGGTCGCTTCGGCCTGGGCCAGCAGGCTGGCGGCGTAGTTGCCGCCGCACTTCGCGGCGCCGGTGCCGCCCGGCGCGCGCGCGCGTGTAGTCCGGCGAGACCCAGACGCGAAACCGCCGGGGCATCGGTCTTGAAGTACGCGCCGACCGACGAGGCGATGACGATGAACAGGTAGTCCGACGACGGCTTGACGCCCGAGGAAGATCTCGTTGGCGAACATGAAGGGCCGCAGATAGAGGCTGCCGTCGCCGTCCGGAATCCAGTCGCGGTCGATGCTGACCAGCTGGTCGACGGCCTCGAGGAACAATTCCTCCGGCAGGATCGGCATGGCCAGCCGCTCGGCCGACTGCTGGAAGCGGCGGGCGTTCTCCTGCGGCCGGAACAGGGTCGCGCCGCCGTCGGCGGTGCGATAGGCCTTCGAGCCCTTCGAAGACTTCCTGCGCGTAGTGCAGGACGGCCGCGGCCGGATCCATCGGGATCGGTGCCGCGCGGCTCGATGCGCGCGTCGTGCCATCCCTGGGACTCGTGATAGCGGATGGTCACCATGTGATCGCTGAAGACCCGGCCGAAGCCCGGATTCTTCAGCAGCGCGGCGCGCTTGATCGGCGGCGACCGGCGACGGATGGGGATGGCGAACGAACTTGAAGCGACTGGGTCTTGGACATTGTTCTCTCGGATGCTTGCTTCACTGTACCACAGGGCACGTCCACGTCGCCATCCGCTAGTCGGCTGTCCGCCCGCAGGCCTCGACTTTCCGTTGAGCGAATTTAGCCTTCAGGTGGGAATTCTCACGACGACGCGCAGGCCGCCCAGCGGCGAGGGCGCGAGCGCCACGTCGCCGCCGTGGCTGCGCGCCACGTCGCGCGCGATGGTGAGGCCGAGGCCGACGCCGCCGGTGTCGACGTTGCGCGATTCGTCGAGGCGGAAGAACGGCCGGAACACGTCCTCGTACTTGTCGGGCGGGATGCCGGGGCCGTCGTCGTCGATGGTGATCTCGACCGAGGTGCGGCCGCGGATGGCGCTGAAGCCGCACCTTGGTGCCGTAGCGCAGCGCGTTGGAGACGAGGTTGGTCAGGCAGCGCTTGATGGCGAGCGCGCCGCAGCTCGACGTTCATGTCGCCCTGCCAGCCGACCTCGACATTGGCGTTGTCGCGCCGCGCGCCGGCCGCCACGTCCTCCAGGATCTCGGCGAGATCGACCGGCGCCGGATCCTCGTCGCCCTCGCCGCGGGCGAAGGCGAGATAGCCCTCGATCATGCGCTCCATGTCGGTGACGTCGTCGGCCAGCTCCTTGGTCTCGGGCGACTCGGGCAGCAGCGCCAGCGACAGCTTCATGCGGGTGAGCGGCGTGCGCAGGTCGTGGCTGACGCCGGCCAGCATCTCGGTGCGCTGCTGGATCGAGCGGCGCAGCCGGATGCGCATGGTCTGGAAGGCGGTCGCGGCGTTGCGCACCTCGCGGGTGCCGCCGGAGAAGGCGAAGTCGGGCACGTCGCGCCCCTTGCCCAGCGCATCGGCCGCCACGCCGAGATGCTCGATCGGCACCAGCTCGCGGCGCATGAACCAGATGGCGAGGCCGAACAGCACCAGCGCGAGGCCGACCTGCGCCAGCACGTAGGCGAAGCTCGAGCCGAAGGTCAGGCGCACGTGCGGCACCAGCACGTCCATGACGTCGCCGTCGCTGAGCTGGATCTCGATCAGCATCTGGCCGCCGCCGACATTGTTGTCGATGAAGTAGGGCCGCTTGAGGTCGGCATCGAGCGCGCCCTGGACCTCGCGCGCGGCGATGTCGAAATACTCCGGCTGCTGGAACGGCCGCACGATGCCCTTGCGGAAGCTGACGTAGAGCAGCAGGTCCTGGGCGCGCGTGGCGCGATGATCCAGGCGCGGTGCGCGTCGTCGGGAAAGTCGGCGCGCAGCGCGATCAGCAGGCGCAGGTCGCGCACCAGCAGCAGCGCCAGGCGGTTGGTCACGTTGTCGCCGCGCTGGCTGTAGAACCACCAGGCCGACAGCGCCTGCAGCAGCAGCATCGGCACGACGATGATGATCAGCGCGCGCGCGAACAGGGTCTGCGGCGAATGCCGGTCGGCCAAGCGGGCGATGCGTTCGAAGATGTCGCGGGCGCGCGCCGAGCATCATGCGTCGACCAGCCGGTAGCCCTGGCCGCGCACGGTGCGCAGGTAGCGCGGAAAGGACGGATCGGGCTCGATCTTGCGCCGCAGCCGCGTCACCTGCACGTCGATGGCGCGCTCGTTGACGGCCGCCGCCGACGCTCTTGCACAGCGTCTCGCGGCTCAGCACCTCGCCCAGGCGGCCGGCCGAGCGCGCGCAGCAGCGCCGATCTCGGCGTCGGTGAGCGGCACGCGCTTGCCCTTCTGCGTGAGCTCGCCCAGTTCGAGGTCGAACTGCAACGGGCCGAAGCTCACCGACGCGCTCGGCTCGCGCCGCCGGCCTCGGCGGCCGGCCTGTCGCGGCGCAGCACGCTCTGGATGCGCAGCAGCAGCTCGCGCGGCTCGAACGGCTTGCCGAGATAGTCGTCGACGCCCTTCTCGAGGCCGGCGATGCGGTCCTTGGTATCGCCCATGGCGGTCAGCATCAGGATCGGCACGTCGTCGGTGCTGGCGCAGCTCGGCCGGCGAAATCGAGGCCGGTCTGGCCCGGCATCATGACGTCGAGCACGATCAGGTCGAAGTCGAGCGCCTCGAGGCGCTGGCGCGCCTCGGCGGCGTGGCCGGCGGTGCTGACGCGAAAGCCGTTGCGCGACAGGAACGACTTCAGCAGCTCGCGCAGGCGCGTGTCGTCGTCGACGACCAGGATGTGCGGCTTGTCGGCCGAGGCGTCCATGATGCTCACCGGCCGCCGCCGCGCACCCGCTTGTCGACCATCGACGCGTTCGGCCGGGTCGAGCAGGCCGAGCAGGACCTTGCGGAAGCCCTCGACCGATTCGGCGCCGGTCTCGCGGTAGGCGCGGGCGAAGCGCTGGCTCTGGCGGTCGGTCAGGTCGCGCTCGAGCTTCTGGCCCTTCTCGGTGAGCCACAGCCGGCGCTCGCGGCGGTCGCGCGGGCCGCTCTTCTGCTCGACATAGTCCTGCTCGATGCAGGTCCTTCAGCACGCGGCGTGATCGACTGCTTGGTGACCTTCAGGATCGACAGCAGGTGGCCCACCGTCTGGCCGGGATGGCGGCCGATGAAATAGAGCGCGCGGTGATGGGCGCGGCCGAGCTGGTAGCGCTTGAGCTGCTGGTCCGATTCGAACGTGAAGTCGCGATAGGCGTAGAACATCAGCTCGATGCCCTGGCGCAGTTCCTCATCGCGCAGGAACAGCGGGTTAGCGGGAGATCTGGATTCCACCATGCAAGCAACCAATGATCGGTCTGCGCCGTCGGAACGCAGACTATAGAGCAGAGCGCGCGTTGCGTTGACACCCCGATGAGGCCGATGTTGCGGCACCGCCGCTGTCGGGCGATCTTATCATGGGGTTCCGCATGCTGACGGTCCATCATCTGGGCAAGTCGCAGTCCGAGCGGATCGTCTGGCTCTGCGAGGAGCTCGGCATTCCCTACGAGCTGAAGCGTCTACGACCGCGATCCGCGTCACCGGCTCGCGCCGGCCGAGTACAAGGCGCTGCATCCGATCGGCGCCGCGCCGGTGATCACCGACGGCGACGTGGTGCTCGCCGAGTCGGGCGCCATCATCGAGTACATCGTCGCCAAATACGGCAAAGGCCGCCTCGTGCTGGCTGCCGACCATCCCGACTTCGCGCAGTTCCTCTACTGGTTCCATTTCGCCAACGGCACGCTGCAGCCCGCCACGGGGCGGAACATGATCCTGGGCCGGCTTGAACCTGCCGCGCGACAATCCGATCCTGCTGCGCCATGAAGGCACGGCTCGACCTCGCGCTCGGTCTGGTCGAGGCGCGGCTCGGCAAGGTCGACTATCTTCGCCGGCGCGCGAGTTCACGACGGCCGACATCATGATCGTCTTCACGCTGACGACCATGCGGCTGTTCCTGCCCTTCGATCTCGCATCCTATCCCGCAATCCTCGCCTACCTGCAGCGCATCGAGCCGGCGCGAGGCCTATCAGCGGGCGATGCGAAAGGGCGATCCCGACATGGCTCTCCTCCTGACCTGATGCCGCCGGCGCTGATCGGCGCCAGTCTGTTGACGAGGTCAGTATTGATTGACAAGGTCAGTAATATTGACCTATCTAGTGCAGATAGTTGCGTTTAACAGCTCCGAAAGGACCTGTTCGGAATCATTGGAAGGAGCATTGCGCAATGTCCTTAAACTATGGATGATCGCGACGGCTTCATCTGGTTCGACGGCAAGCTGGTGCCGTGGCGCGACAGCCGCATGCATGTGCTGACCCATGCCGCTGCACTACGGCTCGGCCGTGTTCGAGGGCGAGCGCATCTACGACGGCCGCGTCTTCCGCCTCGCCGCCCACAGCGCCGCGCCTGATCAACTCGGCCCGCCTGCTCGACTACGAGCTGCCGTGGACGCGCGAGCAGATCGAGGAGGCGACGCGCGCGGTCGTGAAGGCCAACGACCTGCAGTCCGGCTACGTGCGGCCGATCGCCTGGCGCGGCTCGGAAGTGATGGGCGTGTCGGGCGATCGGCACCACGGTGCATCTCGCCATCGCGCCGTGGGCGCAGGAGGGCCGGCTGTCGGTGCAGGCGACGCGATGCGGCATCAACGTCACCATGGCGAAAGTATCGCCGCCCGTCGGCCGGACGTCGCGCCCGGCGCACGCCAAGGTGGCCGGCCTCTACATCATCTGCGGCATCGAGAAGGACCGCGCGCTGAAGGCGGGCTTCGACGACGCGCTGATGCTCGACTGGAAGGGCGACCTCGCCGAATCGACCGGCGCCAACATCTTCCTGGTGATCGACGGCAAGCTGGTGACGCCCGACGCCGGAGAACTTCCTCGACGGCATCACCCGCCGCGCCGTGATGGGCATGGCCAGGAAACGCGGCTGGACGGTCGAGGAGCGCACCGTCGATGCCGGAGGAACTCGCCGAGGCCAGCGAGGTATTCCTGTGCGGCACGGCTGCCGAGATCGTGCCGGTGGGCTCGATCGACGGGCACCACTACCAGGTCAGGCCCGGTCGCCCGCACCCTGATGGCGGACTTCCAGAAGCTGGTGCGCGAGCCCGACTGCGAGGGCTTCGGCGAGATCGACCCATCTGGTGCCGCCGGCCACGCCTCTGGCGGCTTGACAGCAGGGCGCTCTCTACTTTCTTCGATGACGTCCGAGGGGTGTCCGGTCTCCGCAAGGGGTCCGGGCTGAGACAGCCGATGGGGCTGAACCCTTTGAACCTGATCCGGGTCATGCCGGCGAAGGAACGGGAGTTCATCGATTGGCCAAGTCCATCCGTCATTGTCGTTGGCGCCGGCGTTGCGGGCCTGCGCTGCGCGCTCGAGCTCGCCGAGCGCGGCGTCGGCCGTCGAGGTCGTCGAGCGCGGCCGCGCGCTGGGCGACGGCAGCTGCTCGTGGATGGCGGGCGGCATGCTGGCGCCGTGGTGCGAGCGCGCCACCGACCGACGCGAGTCGTGGCGTGGGCGCGCCGTCGATCGCCTGGTGGGCTGAGCGCTTCCCGGCACGGTGCGAAACGGCAGCCTGGTCGTGGCCCAGTCGCGCGACGCGCCGATCTCGACGCGGTTTGCCGAGCCGCACCGAGCGCTTCGAATGGGCCGATGCGAGCGCATCGCCGAGCTCGAGCCCGATCTCGCCGGCCGCTTCCGCCGCGCGCTGTTCTTTCCCGACGAGGCCCATCTCGATCCGCGGCGGGCCCTGGCGGCACTGGCCGAGCACCTCGAAGCGCTGCGGCGTCGCCGATCCGCTTCGGCGTCGAGCCTGCGCCGAGCAGCGCCGATGCCGACATCGTCGTCGATTGCCGCGGGCTTGGCGCCGCGCGATGCGCTGCCCGACCTGCGCGGCGTGCGCGGCGAGATGGTCGTCGTGCGCTCGCGCGACGTGTCGCTGGCGCGGCCGGTGCGCATGCTGCATCCGCGCATGCCGCTCTACATCGTGCCGCGCGGCGACGGCGCTGTTCATGATCGGCGCCACCATGATCGAAAGCGAGCGCCGCGGCCGGTCAGCGTGCGCTCGGCCGTCGAGCTCCTGAACGCCGCCTATGCGCTGCATCCGGCGTTCGGCGAGGCCGAGATCGTCGAGCTGGGCGCCGATCTGCGGCCGGCTTTCCCGACAACCTGCCGCAGGTGCGGCGCGTCGGCCGCGTGCTGCACGCCAACGGCCTGTTCCGTCACGGCTTCCTGCTGGCGCCGGCGCTGGCGCAGGATGGCGATGCCGTGCTCGATCTTGCATTCAGATTCGGAGACAGCCGATGCGGATCTTCCTCAACGACGACGCGCATGACGTCGAGCCCGGCACGCTGGCCGCGGCGCTCGATGCGCTGGGCTATCGGCGGCACGCAAGATCGCGACCGCGGTGAACGGCCGCTTCGTCGCCGCGGCGGCGCGTGCCCAGCGACGGCAGCTCGCCGACGGCGATCGCGATCGAGGTCGTGGCGCCGATGCAGGGAGGCTGAGTCGATGTTCTACGGCGTCGAACTTTCCTCGCGCCTGCTGCTCGGCACCGCGCGCTATCCGTCGCCCGCGGTGCTGGCCGACGCGCCATCAAGGCCTCGGGCGCCGAGGTCGTGACGGTGTCGCTGCGCCGCGAGGGCGGCGCCGACCGCGGCGGGCAGAGCTTCTGGTCGTTCATCCAGTCGCTCGGCCTGCGCGTGCTGCCCAACACGGCGGGCTGCCATTCGGTCAAGGAAGCCGTGACCACCGCCCACATGGCGCGCGAGCTGTTCGACACGCCGTGGATCAAGCTCGAGGTGATCGGCGATGCCGACACCTTGCAGCCCGATGTGTTCGGCCTGGTCGAGGCCGCGCGCATCCTGTCGGAGGACGGCTTCGAGGTCTTTCCCTACACGACCGAGGATCTCGTGGTCGCCGATCGCCTGGTCGAGGCCGGCTGCCAGGTGCTGATGCCGTGGGGCGCGCCGATCGGTTCGGCGCGCGGCCTGAACAACGTCTACGGCCTGCAGACGCTGCGCGCGCATTTCCCGACATCCCGCTGGTGGTCGATGCCGGGCTGGGCGTGCCCTCGCATGCCGCGGCCGCCATGGAGCTGGGCTACGACGCCGTGCTGCTCAATACGGCCGTCGCCGAGGCGGGCGATCCGGTCGAGATGGCGCGCGCCTTCGCGCTCGCCGTCGAGGCCGGCCGCGCTGGCCATCTCGCCCAGCCGCTCGAGCCGCGCGACATGGCGGTGCCGTCGACGCCGGTGATCGGCAAGGCCGTGCTGGGCGGATGAGCATGCTCGATCCGTTCTATCCCGTCGTCCCGGATTCGGGCTGGGTGGCGCGGCTGGTGCCGGCCGGCGCGCGGCTCGATCCAGCTGCGCATCAAGGACCAGCCCGAAGCCGAGATCCGCCGGCAGGTGCAGCGAAGCCAAGGCGGTGTGCGCCGCAGCGTGGCGCCGCAGCTCATCGTCAACGACTACTGGCAGGCCGCGATCGACGAGAGGCTGCGACTGCGTCCATCTCGGCCAGGAGGATCTGGTCGGACGCCGACGTGAAGGCGCTCCGCCGCGCCGGCATCCGCATCGGCGTCAGCACGCACGATCACGCCGAGCTGGAGAAGGGCCTCGCCGTCGATCCCGACTATGTGGCGCTGGGTCCGATCTGTCCGACCGCGCTCGAAGCAGATGCCGTGGGCGCCGCAGGGCACGGCGCGGCTCGCGCGAATGGAAGACGCCTGATCGGCGACCGGCCGCTGGTCGCGATCGGCGGCCTCACGCTTGGAGCGCGCGCTGCTCTGCCTCGCGGCGGGCGCCGACATCGCGCCGCGGTCGTCGGCGACATCGTCAACAACGCCGATCCCATCGCCCAGGCCAAGGCATGGATCGCCGCGACGCGGGCAGGTGAAGCGCATGAGCGAACGCTACGCCCGCCAGATCGTGCTCGCCGAGGTCGGCGCCGCCGGCCAGGCGCGGCTTGCCGCCGCGTCGGTCGCTGGTGGTCGGCGCCGGCGGGCTGGGCTGCCCGGTGCTGCAGTATCTGGCCGGCGCCGGCGTCGGCCGGCTCACCATCGTCGATCACGACACGGTCGAGGAGACCAACCTCCATCGCCAGCCGCTCTACGCCATGGCCGATATCGGCAAGCCCAAGGTCGAGGCGGCGCGCGGCCACCTGCTGCGCTTCAACCCGACGATCGCCGTCGAGGCCGTCGCCGAGCGGCCTGACGCCGCAGAACGCGGCGCGCGCTGGTCGCCGGCGCCGATCTGATCGTCGATGCCGCCGACAGCTTCGCCGTCACCTACATCCTGAGCGACGCCTGCCACGGCCGCGGCCAAGCCGCTGGTCAGCGCCTCGGTGATCGGCATGACGGGCTACGCCGGCGCCTTCTGCGGCGGCGGCCCGAGCTACCGCGCGGTCTTTCCCGACGTGTCGATCGAGGGCGGCACCTGCGCCACGCGTCGGCGTGCTGGGCACGGCGGTCGCGGTGCTGGGCGGCCTGCAGGCGCATCTCGCGCTGCATCTTCTGCTCGGGCTGGAGCCCAGCGTGCTGGGCCGGGTGATCACCTTCGACGCCAGGCGGCTCGCTTTCGGCGGCTTCGGCTTCGCCGGCAGCGCCGAGCCGGACGGCTTCGTGCCCTTCATCGCGCCGGCAGGCGGTGACGGCCGACGACCTCGTGGTCGACCTGCGCAGCCTCGACGAGGCGCCGCAGTCGCCGTTCGCCGGCGCGCGCCGCCTCGATCGTCGATGCAGGTCGACGACGCTTCGCCGGCAACCGCCGCCGGCGCGGCGCATTGTCCTGTGCTGCCGCAGCGGCCAGCGCTCGCTCGCCGCCGCCGACCGGCTGCGCGAGCGGGGCCTCGACAATCTGGCGCTGGTGGCGTTGGGTTAGACCGTTCAAGGAGGGTCGTCATGACGCTGCATGCACGGACAAGAACGTCCTCGGTCATATCGAGGAGCTGGTCGACCAGGAAAAAGCTTTACGCCCAGGGCAGATGTCGGACGCCGAGCGCGAGCGCCGGCGAAGATCAACGTCGAGCTCGATCGCTGCTGGGACCTGCTGCGCCAGCGCCGCGCCGCGCGAATATGGCCGCAATCCCGACGAGGCCGAGGTGCGCCCGGCCGCGGTCGTCGAGAACTACAAGGGCTGAGCCTGGCGCCTCAGCCCGGCGCGGCGCCCTGCGTTCGACGTAGACCGCGTAGAGCGACTGGCTCGCCGCCATGAACAGGCGGTTGCGCTTGGGGCCGCCGAAGCAGACGTTGCCGCAGACCTCGGGCAGGCGGATGCGGCCGATCAGCTTGCCCTCCGGCGTCCACACGGTCACGCCGCTGTAGCCGACGGCGCGGCCGGCATTGCTCGAGCACCAGACGTTGCCGTCGACGTCGCAGCGCACGCCGTCGGGCCCGCACTTCACGCCGTCGACCATGAAGTCGCTGAACAGCTTGCTGGTTGGAGAGCTTGTTGTCGGTGCCGACGTCGAACACGTACATGTCGCCCTTGCCGCCCGGCCCGGTGTCGCCCGGCCCCTTGCCGGTGCTGGCGACGTAGAGCTTCTTGTAGTCGGGCGAGAAGCACAGGCCGTTCGGGATCGGGCACCTGCTCCTCGGTGACCACGAGGTCGACGCGCCCGCTGGGATCGATGCGATAGCAGTTGGTCGGCAGCTCGCGCTTGGCCCGGCCGATGCCGGCGCGGCTGGCCGAGCCGCGGATTGAGCTTGCCGCCGGGTTGCTCGGGCCGCCCGGCGACGTCGGGCGTCGCCTTCGTAGAGCTGGCCGCCATAGGGCGGATCGGTGAACCAGTAGCTGCCGTCGGGATGCGGGACGACGTCGTTGGGCGAGTTGAGCCGCTTGCCGTTGAAGGCGTCGGCGATGCACCGTCGACCGAGCCGTCGTGCTCGTAGCGCACGACGCGCCGCGTCAGGTGCTCGCAGGAGAGCTGGCGGCCCTGGAAGTCGAAGGTGTTGCCGTTGCTGTTGTTCGACGGCGTGCGGAAGACGCTGACGCGGCCGTCGTCCTCGAGCCAGCGCAGCTGCCGGTTGTTGGGGATGTCGCTCCACACCAGGTAGCGGCCTTGGGCATTCCACGCCAGGCCATTCCGATCCACAGCGCGCCCGGTCCACAGTCGCTGGATGGCGCTGTTGGGTTGCCGCAGCGCATTGAAGCTCGGATCGACCGTGAGGATGTCGGGATCGGTGAAGTAGGTCGTGGGTGCGCCGCTCGGGCTGAAGTCGCGCGGCGGCGGCGTGATGGTGGACGGCGGTGCGACCGGGCCCGGGCGTCGCCGGTGCCTGGGCGAAAGCCCGTCCGGCGACGAGGTTGCTGCGGTCACGCCGACCAGCGCCGACCAGCGTGCGACGCGACAGCGTCGCTGCCGCCCTTCGCTCGAATTGCTTCGATGCAGCTCATGAGCGTCACTCCCGATGGTTTTATCGTTGTGTAGGACTCTTAGCAAAACGCCTGAAGAACGCGGACGCATATCTGAAATGACGCTTGCGCGACGCTGCTGGCAGCTTCTTCTCCCAGCGCGCGCGCTGCGGCATCGTCGCCTTCGTGGGCGCCGACCCATTTCTCGCCGGCCGGCGTCTCCTCGAGCTTCCAGAACGGCGCCTTGGTCTTGAGCCAGTCGACCAGGAATTCGCAGGCCTCGAAGGCGGCTTCGCGATGCGGCGAGCCGACGGCCACCAGCACGATGCGGTCGCCCGGCTTCCAGCCGGCCATGGCGATGCACGATCAGCGTCGCCTCCGAGCGGCCAGCGCGCGCTGCGCCTCGGCCTCGATCTCCTCCAGCGCCTTCTCGGTCATGCCGGGATAGTGCTCGAGCGTGAGCGCATCGATGCGCTCGCGATGCAGGCCCTCGCGCACATGCATCTCGCGCACCAGGCCGACGAACACCGCCAGGCCGCCGATCCGCTTGTTGCCGCCGGTGAGGCGGTCGAGCTCGGCGCCGATATCGAAGTCGGCTTCCTGGACGCGCACGGTCATGCGTCAGCCGCCGGTGAAGGGCGGAAAGAACGCGACTTCGCGCGCGCCGGCGAGCGGCGCGTCGAAGGTCGCCGTGCGCTGGTCGACCGCGGCGCCGAACGCCGCGCCCTCGGCCAGCGCCTCGGCATGGCCGCCGCTGCGGCTGCGCAGCCAGGCGACCAGGTCGCCCACGGTGCGCGACGTCGGCCGGCGGCGTCACCTCTTCCTCGGCACGCCCACGGTGCGCTTCATCCAGGCGAAGTAGCGCACCTTCATTCGGCGCCTCCCGGCAGCGCGCCCTCCGCCATGTGGCGCAGGCCGGTGCGCAGATAGTCGTAGCCGGTGATCAGGGTGAGCGCCGGCGGCGATCCAGATCAGCCACAGGCCGAAGTAGCCGACGATGCGGCGGCGGCGGCGTCGCCCACCAGCAGGAAGGCGATGGCCGCCATCTGGACGCCGGTCTTCCATTTGGCGAGCTGGCTCGACCGGCAGGCCGACCCGCAGCTCGGCCAGGAATTCGCGCAGGCCGGAAACCAGGATCTCGCGCGCCAGGATGATCAGCGCCGCCAGCACGTGGATGCCGCTGCAGCGTGACCGCTGTCGACCAGCATCACCAGCGCCGCCGGCGACCAGCAGCTTGTCGGCGATCGGATCGAGAAAGCGGCCGAAGCCGGGAGATCTGGTGATAGCGGCGCGCGAAGTAGCCGTCGAACCAGTCGGTGACGCCGGCCGCGACGAACAGCATCATCGACAGCCATTGCGCCCAGCCGCCGTCGAGCCAGAAGCAGGCGACGACCAGCGGGATCGCGGCGATGCGCGACAGCGTCAGGAGATTGGGCAGGTTGAACAGCATGGTCGCGGTTGCCAGCACCTTAGCGGCCGCCGCGGAAGTGGTCATGGATCTTCTGGGCCAAGGCGCCGGAGATGCCGGGCACCGCCTTGATGTCTTCCAGGGTCGCGACGCGCCACTGCGCGGGCGCTGCCGAAATGATGCAGCAGCGCGCGCTTGCGCGCCGGCGCCGATGCCCGGCACCTCGTCGAGCGCCGAGCGCGTGATGTCGGCGGCGCGCCGCGTGCGGTGCGTGCCGATGGCGAAGCGATGCGCCTCGTCGCGCAGGCGCTGCAGGAAATAGAGCACCGGATCGCGCGGCTCGAGCGAGAAGGGCGGCTTGCCCGGCATGAAGAAGCGCTCGCGGCCGGCGTCGCGGTCGGGCCCCTTGGCGATGCCGACGATGGCGATGTCCTCCAGCCCGAGCTCGGTCAGCACCTGGCGCGCCACCTCGAGCTGGCCCTGGCCGCCGTCGATCAGCACCAGGTCGGGCCATGCTCTCGCCGTCGCGCTCGGGATTCTCCCTGAGCGCGCGGCCGAAGCGGCGCGTCAGCACCTCGCGCATCATGGCGAAGTCGTCGCCGGCGGCGCCCTCGGTCTTGATGTTGAACTTGCGGTAGGCTGTTCTTGGTGAAACCCTCCGGGCCCGCGACGATCATGGCGCCGATCGGCGCGGTGCCCTGGATGTGGCTGTTGTCGTAGACCTCGATGCGCTCGGGCGGCGCGTCGAGACCGAACACGCGCGCCACGCCTTCGAGCAGCTGGCGCTGCGTGCCGCGCTCGGCCATGCGCCGCGCCAGCGCCTCGCGCGCGTTGATCACCGCCTGGTCGAGCGCGTCCTTCTGATCGCCGCGCTTGGGATGGCGGATCTCGACCTTGTGGCCCGCCGTCATGGCTGAGCGCGCTTTCGAGCAACTCGCGCTCGGCGACGTCGTGGCTGGTCAGGATCAGCTTCGGCGCCTGCCGCGCCTCGTAGAACTGGCCGATGAAGGCCGACAGCACCGCCGGCTCGTCGAGCTCCTTGGCATGGGCTCGGGAAATAGGCGCGGTTGCCGAGGTTCTGGCCGGCGCGCAGGAAGAACGACCTGCACGCAGACCTGCCCGCCCTCGGCGTGGGCGGCGAAGATGTCGGCCTCGTCGATCGATGGCAGGGCTGATCGACTGGTGCGACTGGATGTGCGCGAGCGCCCGGATGCGGTCGCGCAGCACGGCGGCGCTGCTCGAACTCGGAGTCCGCCGGAGGCCTGCTCCATGCGCTGCGACAGCGCCTGCTGGACCTCGCGGTTGCGTGCCGCCCAGGAAGTCGCGCACCTCGCCGACGATGGCGTCGTATTCGGCTTGTCGATGCGGCCGACGCAGGGCGCCGTGCAGCGCTTGATCTGGTACTGCAGGCAGGGCCGCGTGCGCGTCGAGAACACGCCGTCGGAGCAGGAGCGCAGCGGGAAGGCGCGCTGCAGCGCATAGAGCGTGCGGTTGACCGCCGTGGCCGAGGCGAAGGGGCCGAAATACTCGTTGCCGGCGTCGCGCGCGCCGCGGTGCTTGGCGAGCTGCGGCCATTCGGTGTCGCGGCGGATCACGATGTAGGGGAAACGACTTGTCGTCGCGCAGCAGCACGTTGAAGCGCGGCCGGAAGCGCTTGATCAGGTTGTTCTCGAGCAGCAGGGCCTCGGCCTCGCTGCCGGTGACCGAGAACTCCATGGTGCGCGTGCCCGACACCATGCGCAGCGAGGCGGTTGTCGAGCCGGGTCGGCTGGGTGTAGGCCGCGACCCGGCTGCGCAGCGAGCGCGCCTTGCCGACATAGCAGCACCTCGCCGTCGGTCGCGATCATGCGATAGACGCCGGGCTTGCGCGGCAGGGTGCGCACGAACTCGCCGATGATGCGCATGCCGTCG
>ERZ1370068.7846-contig-674_pt1 | contig 17302 bp, 16 predicted proteins | sample MGYA00561227_ERZ1370068 | MGnify/ENA primary metagenome ERZ1370068 (study PRJEB38410, sample SAMEA6850437) | metagenome | study: Metagenomic assessment of the ecological functions of the soil: analysis of the soil microbiota associated with the...
TACGCCCGCGGGCGGATCGCCCGCTACTAGGCCGCGGGAAGCGCAGCAGCGCGCGCTCAACCGGGAGCAGTGTGATCGTCGACCTGCGCTCGCACGACGAGCGCGCCCGCGACCGGCGTCGATCCCGGATCGGTGCACGTGCCGCGGTCGGTGCTCGAGTGGCGGGTGGATCCGCGACACCGGCTGCTCAAATCCAGTCGTCGCCGACAAGGATGTCGAGTTGATCCTGGTGTGCCACGAGGGCTACTCGTCGACCTGGCGGCCGTGTCGCTGCCGCGGTGTCGGCCACGCGCGCGTCGCCGGACCTCGTCGGCGGCTATCGGGCGTGGCGGGAAGCCGGACTGAAGACGATCGCGGCACCGCCTCCACCGGACGGCCTGCCCGGGCATGGGAGGGCCTGACCGGTGAGCATCGACGCCCGGAGGCATTCGACGCATTCGAGGCCGCAGGCTGGGCGGAGAAGGACGCCGGCCGCGTACGACGACATGCTGCTCGGGCGCGTCACCAAAGGTTCGCCGAGCCGCTGCTGGACGCGGTCAGGGGCCGGCCTCCGGAACGCGGCTTCTCGACCTGGCGACCGGCCCGGGAGTACGTCGCCGGGCGTGCCGTGGCACGGGGGGCGGAGCCTGTGGGGATTCGATCTCTCCGACGCCGTGCTCAGCGGTACGCGCGACGAGCACGTGCCCGGCGTCAGGGAGTTCGTCCGCGGCGACGTCACCGCCCTCCCCGTTCGAGGACGGGTCCTTCGACGCCGTCACCGCCGCGTTCCTCACTCCTCATCTGGCCGAGCCGGAGCGGGCAGTGGCGGAGGCGGCCCGCGCGCTCCGGCCGGGCGGCGCAGCGGCGTTCACGGTCTGGGACGTGCCGGCGCGAGGACGTTGGCTCGGCACGTGCTCGTCGATGCGATCGGAGGTGAGGCGCCTCGGCGCCTGCCGATGTCCCGGCAGGACACCCGTTCTTCCAGATTCGCCGGACGAGAACAGAGCTCACCACGCTCATCACCGGCGCGCAGGCTTGGCTGACCCGGCGGTGGACACGGTCGGGTTCCGCTGCGCGTGGGCAGCGCGCGGACGAGCTCTGGAACGGGCTGACCGAGGCGCCGTTCGCATGCGCGCGCTCGTGCAGGCTCCAGAGCGACGACGTGCAGCGTTCGATCAGAGCCCGGTTCGACGAGTTGCTCGGCGACTACGTCGCCGACGACGGCTTCCAGGGTCTCGGTTTCGGTGAAGCTCGGATCAGGGAGGAAGCCTTGATCGACCGGGAGCGCCTGGTCGCCGGACATCGCGCTTGCCGCCGGTCTCGATCCCGAGCTTCACCGGCGACGAGCAGGCGATGGCCGAGCTGGATGCGCCGGCGACGTTCGAGCGAGCTCGGGCTCGCACGTGCAGTGGCAGCAGGTCGAGGACGGCCGCGCGAACGTGCTCGGCACCCGCGGCCGGCACGGGCGGCGGGCCGAGCGCTGATGTTCAACGGGCACATGGACACCTCGTACTCCGGCCGCGAGCCGTGGCTGGCGGGCGTGCCGGGCTTCCAGCCGCAGGCGTTCGTGCGAGGACGGCCGCCTCTACGGCCTCGGCATCTCGAACATGAAGGGCGCGCTCGCCTGCTACGTCGAGGCGGTGCGCGCGCTGCAGGACGCCGGCGTGCGCTGCGCGGGCGACGTGCTGATCGCCGCCGTCTGCGGCGAGATCGAGAAGACGCAGTACGGCGACGCGCAGGGCGCGCGAGTACCGCGGCTACGCGGCCGGGTCGCGCTACCTCGTCTGCGCACGGCGGCGTCGCCGACATGTGCATCCTCGGCGAGCCGACCGAGCGCAAGGTCGTGCTCGGCCACTTCGGCGCGCTCTGGCTCCGCATCTCGCACGCACGGCAACTTCATCCACACCGCCTTCAGCGAGGGCAAGCGCGACCAGAACTCGATCCTGCGCATGCGCGAGGTGCTCGACCGCGGTGCTCGAGTGGATCCCGACCTGGGAGGACGACCCGACGAACGCCTACCGCGGCGCGCGCGGCGATCGTCAACGTCGGCGCGATCGAGGGCGGGTTCGGCTGGCGCGTCTCGCGCACGCCGCACCGCACCGACCTCTTCCTCGACGTGCGCGTGCCGCCGACGAAGCCGATGGCGGTCGCGCGGCGCAGGTGCTCGACATGGTGCGCGCGCTCGCGCGGCGCTTCCCCGACTACGGCGTCGAGGCGAGGTCTACGTGACCGCGCCCGGCGCCGAGATCGACGAGGGCCACCCGCTCGTCGGCGCGATCGACGGCGCGCACGAGGAGGTGTTCGGCGCCGCGCCCGGAGCGGGACGTCACGCGCTGGTTCTGCGGACGCCTCCGCGCTGACGCGCTACGGCGTGCCGACGGTCAACTACGGCACGTCGACCGGGCCTGCTGGACATCGAGCGCGGCGAGAACCTCGACGATCGACGGGCTGGTGCAGATCGGCGCAGGTCTACGCTCGCGCGTGCGCGCCAGCAGGATCGTGCGGATGAAGCTCGTCACGTTCGACGACGGCAAGGTCGGCCGCGTCGACGGCGAGCGAGATCGTCGCGCCTCGACGTGCCGACGATGCGCGAGTACTTCGAGCGCGGCGGCGCCGACGACGACCGGCGAGCGCGTGCCGCTCGCGGACGCGACGGCTGCGCGCGCCGATCGTGCCGAAGAAGTTCTTCCACACCGCCGGCAACTTCCGCGAGCACGAGGAGGAGTCGAAGCACGGTCGACTGGTCGCACGAGATCGCGCCCTGGATCGTCTTCTTCCAGAACGTCGACGCGATCGTCGGCCCGGACGAGCCGGTCGATCTACCCGGAGCACCTGACCGAGGAGCTCGACTACGAGCTCGAGCTCGCGGTCGTCCTCGCGCAAGGCCGGCAAGTGGTTCTCGCCCGAGGAGGCGGCGGACTACATCGGCGGCTACGTGATCTTCAACGACATCACCGCGCGCGACATCCAGCGCGCGCGAGATGCGCGTCCGGCGTCTTCTCGCTTCTGCAAGGCGATCGACACGTTCTGCCCGCTCGGCCCGTGGATCGTGACGCCCGACGAGATCCCCGACCCGCACGACCTGGCGATGGAGCTGCGCGTCAACGGCGAGGCGCGGCAGGAGTCGCACTCCGGGCCGGATGTCGCGTGACGATCCCGGAGATCCTCGCCACTACTCGGCGCTCGGCTACTCGGCCGGCGACGTGCTCTCGACCGGCACGGTCGTCCGGCGTCGCCGGGTTCAGTCGCCGGACGCGCGCGTCGCTCTACCTCAAGCCGGGCGACGTGATCGAGGCGGAGATCGAGCGGATCGGCGTGCTGCGCAACCCGGTCGTCTCGTGGCAGGAGGGCACGGCGACGCCGCGCCGCCGCGCATCCGCCCGTGGGGCGAGCGCTGGTGAGCTGGGCGCGCGACGACGCGAAGCTCGAGCGCGTGCGCGCGCTGATGGCCGAGCACGGGCTCGACGCGCTCGTCGTCCGCGCGCCCGACAACGTCCTCTACCTGACGAACTTCTGGGGCATGAAGGGCTACGACGCGTGCGTCTTCCCGCGCGAGGGCGAGCCGGTGCTGATCTGCCTCGAGGCGTCCGCGGAGGACGCCGCGCGCACCGCCTGGACGCAGCGACGTCGCGCTTCGTGCGCGGCTACGACGAGCCGATCCGCGCCCGCCGCTGCGCGCGCACGCTCGACGCTGCGCGTCGAGGCGCCGCGCGAGTACGAGCGGCGTCGGGCTCGAGCTGTCGCTCGGCACGCAGGCCTCCGACCGGATGGTCGGCGAGCCGACGACGTTCACGAAGGCGTGGTTCGACGCGTGCCCGGCGCGCGCGGACGCGACGCCGCTGCTCGCACGCGGCGCGCGCGATCAAGACCGAGCAGGAGATCGAGCGCATGCGGCTCGCGAACGAGATCTGCCGCGGCGGCGATGGAGCACGTGCGCGGCGAGCTGCGGCCGGGCATGAAGGAGAGCGAGGCGGCGCGCGATCTGGCAGGGCTTCGTCCACGGCGAGGGCACGGGCTGGCAGGGCCAGGTCGAGCTCGCGCTCGCCGTTCTCGCTCGTCTGGTCGGGCGCCGGGCATCAAGACGTTCACCGCGACCGGCGACCGGCCGGTCGGCGAGGACGAGCCGACGCTGTTCGAGATCTGGGTCTGCGCCGACGGCTACTGGTGCCGACCACACGAAGAACTGCTCTGCCCGGGCGAGCTGCGCGCGCGACTACGCGCGAGCTCGAGGCCGGCTGCTCGGCGTCTACGACGACGCGCGATCGACCACTGCCGGCCGGGCGCGAGCCTCGCCGAGCTCGACCGGCCTGATCCGCGAGGGCATCGCCGCGGTCGGCTACCCGGGCCAGCCGACGCACCCGATCTGCCACGGCGTCGGCGCGCGCGCGCACGAGCCGCCGTACGCGCACCAGGCCGGCGGCGGCGAGATCGCCGAGGGCATGGTGCTCGCGATCGAGCCGGGCTGCTACTGGGAGGGCGGCGGCGGCCTGCGCGTCGAGGACAACTTCCTGATCACCGCGACGAGCGCCGAGAAGCTGTCGCCGTTCCCGGACGGAGTCGTGCGATGGCCTGACCTGATCGCTGATCTGGACCGGCTCGCTGAACGACGCCGTACGCGACTCGGCGGCGCACGTCGGCCTCTACGACACGACGCTGCGCGACGGCGAGCAGACGGTCGGCGTCGTGCTCGACCCGGAGCAGAAGCTCGAGATCGCGCGGCTGCTCGACGAGCTCGGCATCGACCGGATCGAGGCCGGCTTCCCGCGCGTCTCCGACGACGACTGGCACGCGGTCGAGCTGATCGCCGGCGCCGGGCCTCGACGCCGAGGTCTGGGGCTTCTCGCGCGCGGTGCCGGCCGACCTCGAGGCGCTCGTCGAGCTCGGCGTCCGCTACTCGGTGATCGAGTCGCCGATCTCCGACCTGAAGCTCGACGCGATCGGCGTCTCGCGCGAGACGATGCTCGAGCGGATCACGCAGCGCGATGCGCTTCGCCGCGGAGCACGGCATCCACGCGCGCGTTCTTCGGCGTCGACTCGACGCGCGCCGAGCCCGACTTCTTCCGCCGCGTCTACGAGACGCGCGGTCGAGGCGGGCGCGAAGGAGGTCGTCGTCGTCGACACGCTCGGCATCGCCTCGCCCGAGGCCGTCGCGGAGCTCGTCGGGCTCGACCGTCGAGCTGGTCGGCCGACGTGCCGGTGCACTTCCACGGCCACAACGACTTCGGCGTCGCGACCGCGAGCGCCGTCGCGGCCGTGCGCGCGGGCGCGACGTGGGTGCACGGGACGATCAACGGCATGGGCGAGCGGGCCGGCAACGCGAACCTCGGCGAGGTCGCGCTGACGCTGCGCGCGCTCTACGGCGTCGAGTCGAACCTGCGCCTCGACCGGATCCGCGAGGTCTCCGCGCGCGTGCGGAGCTGTCCGGCTACGAGCTCGAGCCGTGGAAGCCGGTCGACCGGCGAGACGCTCTACCGGCGCGAGAGCGGCGCGGTCGCGAGCCAGTTCCACGACCCGCCGTCGATCGAGCCGTACTCGTCGGAGCTCGTCGGCGCGCGAGCGCTCGGATCGTGCTCGGCAAAGAAGAGCGGGCTTGACTCGATCCGCGATCAAGCGCGGCCGAGCTCGGCCTCGACGTGCCCGAGGAGCGGCTCGCGCGACCTGCTCGCACGGAGGTGAAGGAGCTGGGCATGCGCAAGCGCGGGCTCGTCGACGACGCCGAGTTCGTCGCGCTCGTCCACCAGGGCGCGCTGATGACCGAGCGGGTGTGCGTGGCCGGGCGCCGGCGTGATCGGCAGCCTCTTCGCCGGCCACCTCGCGCACGTCGCCGAGGTCTCGGTGCTCACCCGGCGCGAGGAGCACGCGCGCGCGCTGAACGAGGACGGCATCCGCGTGTCGGGCCGGTCCGACCTGCTGCGGCCGCGTCGATCGCCTCGACCGACCCAGCCGCGCTGCCGGAGCCCGGGCTCGTGCTCGTCTGCCGCAAGGGCACCGACCTCGACGCGATCGCCGCGCGGCTCGCCGGGCCACTTCGCCGGACGCGACGATGATGACGGTGCAGAACGGCCTCGGCGCCGACGAGGTCGTCGCGCGCCACGGCGACTGGCCGATGCTCTCGGCGGTCACGTTCATGAGCGGCACGCGGCACTCGGACACGCACGTCGAGTACATCCTCGACACGCGCGACGTGGCTCGGCCCGTACGCGGCACGACGCCGCACGACGCGCGCGCGCGTCGCCGCGCTGATCGCGGTCGTCGGGCCTGAAGGCCGAGGCGCTTCGCCGACCTGCGCCCGGCGCAGTGGTCGAAGCTGATCTTCAACGCGACCGTCAACGCGCGTCGCCGCGCTGACCGGCCTCCCGCACGACGCCGCACTTCGCCGAGCCGGACGCAGCCGTCCGACCTCGGCCACCTCGTCCGCGACGCTGATCGACGAGGGCAAGGCGGTCGCCGCGCGCGGCCGGGGTCGAGCTCGACGAGGATCCGTGGGAGATGAACGTGCTCGCGACGCAGCGCGGCAGCGCGCCACTACCCGTCGATGCTCGAGGACGTCGAGGCGCAGCCGGCCGACCGAGGTCGGACCTGATCACCGGCGCGCTCGTCCGCGAGGCGCGAGCGCCACGGCGTGCCGGTACCGCTGCACGACGCGCTGTACCGGCTCGTCAAGGCGAAGGAGGCGTCGTACTCGGTGAGGGTCTGCGTCGTCGGCTGCGGCGCGGTCGGCTCGCTGTTCGCCGCGAACCTCGCCACAGCTCGACGACGTCGAGGTCTGGGCCTACGACCTCGACGCGCGAGCACGTCGACGCGATCAACCGCAGACGGGCTGCGGCTGACCGGCGCCGGCGAGGTCGTCGGGCCGGCCGCGCGCGACGACGCGACGCCGGCCGAGCTGCCGCCGTGCGACTTCGGGATCGTCGCGACGAAGGCGATGCACACCGAGCGCGGCGATCGCCGCGACCGCGCACGCGTTCGCGGACGGCTGCGTCGCGACCGTGCAGAACGGGATCGGCAACGAGGAGGTGCTCGCCGCAGCACGTCGAGCGCGTGATTCGCGGCACGACCTTCCCGGCCGGGAAGCTCGTCGAGCCCGGGCGTCGTGCAGTGGGACGTCAAGGGCGACACGACGCTCGGGCCGTTCGAGCCGCAGCCGGCGCCGTTCGCGGAGGTCGAGCGCCTCGCCGACGCGTGCACGCGCGCCGGCATGCCGACGCACGGCGGTCGCGCGACGCGCGCGGCCCGCAGTGGCGCAAGGTGATCTTCAACGCCGCCACGAATCCGCTCGGCGCGCTGACGCGGCCTCACGCACGGCCGCGGTCTGCGAGCAGCCGCCGCTGCGCCGGCTCGTCGTCGCGGCTCGTCGACGAGGGCAAGGCCGTCGCGGCCGCGCAGGGGATCGAGCTCGACGCCGATCCCGAGGAGCTGATCGACCATGCGGCGCGGCCGGAGGTCGCCTACGGCCACAAGGCGTCGATGCTGCAGGACGTCGAGGCGCGGCGGCAGACTGAGAGTCGACTACCTGAACGGCGGCATCGCGCGACTTCGGCGCGGAAGCTCGGCGTCGCCGACGCCCGACACACGACTCGATCTGGGCACTCGTGAAAGGAGTTGGAGGCATCGTGGAGCAGTGATGCCGACGGCGAGGTCGACCGTCGCTACGCGACGCATCCGCGAGGCGATGGCGCGCGACGAGCCTCGACGCCGTGATCGTCTGCGGCACCGAGTACACCGGCTTCGAGGGCGCCGTCACCTACCTGTCGGGCTTCGCGATCGTGCACCGCTACGCCTACGTGCTGCTGCCGCGCGAGGGCGACCCGGCGATCGTCTTCCCGCGCGAGGCGACGCTACGTCGGCGAGCACGGCACGACGTGGATCGACGAGCAGGTCTTCGTCGACACGGCCGGGCGAGTGGCTCGCCGACCAGCGTGCGCGGGCAAGCGCGTCGGCGTCTACGGGCTCGACTACGTGATGACCGGTGCGCGACTACCGCGCGCTCGCACGGCGCGCGCGGAGCTCGTGCCGTGGGACGTCGAGTTCGACCACGCGCGCGCGGTCAAGAGCGACGCTCGAGCTCGAGTCGGTGCGCGACAGCGTCCGCATCAACACCGAGGGCTTCTGGATCTTCCTCGAGGCACTTCGCGCCGGGCGAAGACGGAGCGCGAGATCCTCGCGCACTGCGAGCAGCTACTTCGTCGACGAGGGCTGCGGCCGCCTGACGATGGACATGGTGCTCGTCGGCGACGGCGGCGCTGCGCTGCCCGAGTTCAAGATCGCGCGGCGACTACGCGATCAAGCGACCGACATGGTGCTGCCGTCGCTCGAGATCGCCGGGCCGGGCGGCCACTGGGTCGAGGTCTCGCGCGCGATCTGCGCGGGCGGCGCCGAGCAGCGAGACGCGCAGATGCTGGAGGCCTACGAGGAGTACTACGAGGCGGCGCAGAGGCGCGCTGCAGCGCACGGCGCGACGGCGCACGACGTCCACCGCGCCGTCTCCAAGGGCTTCATCGACCGCGGCTTCAAGCTCGGCCACGTCACCGGCCACTCGATCGGGATGACGATGATCGAGTGTCCGAAGATCGGCGAGGGCGACGAGACCGAGCTGCGCGAGAACATGGTCTTCTCGATGCATCCGCACGCGATCGCGCCGGACGGCCGAGGCGTGCCTCTACATGCAGGACACGTGGCTCGTCACGGCGGACGGCGGCGTGCCGCTCGCGGCGGCCTGCCGATGAAGATCTTCGACGGAACGGAGAGCCGGCCATGAACGAAGCTGGCGAAGCCGATCCTCGCGGGCGAGGGCGGTTCGGACTACGAGCGCTACCTGCGCACCGACGCGCTGCCTGCGCGCTGCAGAAGGCGCCCGGACGAGTGGGTGCACCGCGACGAGCTCCTCTTCCAGACCGTGCACCAGTCGTCGGAGCTCTGGCTGAAGCTCGCGCTGGAACGAGGTCGAGGAGGCGGCGCGGCTCGTCGCCGCCGGCGACGATTCCCGCGGCGCGATCGGCTTGCTGCGCCGCGCGAGCGACTGCCTGAAGCTCGTCACGTCGGCGCTCGACATGCTCGAGCACATGTCGCCGTGGGAGTACACCGAGGTGCGCAAGGTGCTCGGTCACGGCAGCGGCTTCGACTCGCCGGGCTTCCGCGAGATTCGCCGCGTCGCGAAGCCGCTCGGCGAGGCGTTCCACGCCGCGCACGAGCGTGCGGGCCTGACGCTGGTCGAGGTCTACACCCGCGGCCGCGAGTTCGAGGAGCTCTACACGCTCGCCGAGCAGCTGATCGAGTTCGACGAGCGCGTGATCGTCTGGCGCGTGCGGCACTTCAAGGTCGTGCAGCGCGTGATCGGCGCCGACGTGATCGGCACGCAGGGCACGCCCGTCGAGGTGATGGGCCGCCTGATCAACCACTCGTTCTACCCCGAGCTCTGGGACGTCCGGAACGAGCTGACGCGGATGAACCTGCCCGAATGAGGCTTCGGCAGCCCACTCCTCGGTTGCGGGAACTTCGGCGGCGTCGGCTCTGCGCCCGAGTTCTTCGGACAGGGCATCGCGCGCGGACGAGGCGTTCGCGATCATGGATCGCGCCTGGGAGAACGGCATCCACTGGTTCGACACCGGCGACGCCTACGGCGGCGGCGCGAGCGAGACGTGGATCGGCGACTGGCGCGCCGACCGCGCGCCCGAAGGGCTGCGCGTGACGACGAAGGTCTTCCACTCGACGACGCGGCACGCCGGGCGACACGGGACTCGCGCCGGACCGGATCCGGCGGCAGGTCGAAGACAGCCTCGGGCGGCTCGGCGTCGACCGGATCGACCTCTACCTCGCGCACGAGCCCGATCCCGCGACGCCGCTCGCGGACACGATCGGCACGCGTTCGAGGAGCTGCGTCGCGAAGGGGCTGATCGGCGCCTGGGGCGCTCAGCAACTACGACGCGGCGCGGCGATCGCGGAGGCGCTCGCGCACGGCCAGCCGGCGCTGCGTCCAGAACCCGTACTCGCTGCTCGAGCGCGGCGACGAGCAGGACGTGCTGCCGCTCTGTGCGGCGAGCACGGCATCGCCGTACGTGCCGTTCGGCCCGCTGCCGGGCGGCTGGCTGACCGGCAAGTACCGCCGCGGCGAGGCCTTCCCGAAGGCTCGCGGATGACGATGCGGCCCGGGCCGTACGAGCGCCTCGTCGACGACGCGCGTCTTCGACGGCGCTCGACCGCTTCGCGCGCGGAGGCCGAGGAGCGTGGGCGTCGACATGGCGACGCTGGCGTTCGCGTGGGTGCTCGCGCATCCCACGATCTCGGGCGCCGTCTGCGGGCCGAACCGCGCCGACCAGCTCGACCCGGTGCTCGCTGCGCGCGACGCTGCAGCTCGACGCGGCGAGAGCGCGAGCGCATAGGCTCGTTCTTCGCATGAGCGTGCGCATCATCGACGAGCACGACGTGCGGCGGCTGCTGCCGATGGACGAGTGCATCGAGGTGATGGCCGAGGCGCTCGCCTCGCTCGCGCGCGGCGAGGTGCTACAACCCGCTGCGCTTCGTCGTCCGGCCACCCGACGCGCCGAGCGCTGATGGGGCTGATGCCCGCCTACCGCGGCGGCGCCGACGCCGCTCTGGGCGCTGAAGACGGTCGTGCATCGCGCCGGGCAACGCCGCGCGCGGCATCGACCTCCACCAGGGGCTTCGTCGCGCTCTTCGACGGCGAGACCGGCGAGACGCGCGCGCTTCTGAACGCGGGCGGCGATCACCGCCGATCCGCACGGCGGCGGTCTCCGGCCGTCGCGACGCGGCTGCTCGCGCGCGAGCGACGCGCGCGACGCTCGCGATCCTCGGCGCAGGCATGCAGGCGCAGGTCGCACCTCGAGGCGATGCGCGCCGTGCGCGACTTCGACCGCGTCGTCGTCTGGAGCCGGACGCCGGGCCGCGCGGGAGCCGAGCTCGACGACGTCGAGGAGGCGGCGACGGTCGAGGAGGCGCGTGCGCGGCGCCGACGTCGTCGTCGACCGCGACCTCGGCGCCCGAGCCGATCCTGCAGCGCGAGCTGGCTGAAGCCGAGGGCGCGCACGTGAACGCGGTCGGCTCGAGCATCCCGACGACGCGCGAGCTCGACACGCGCGACGATGCGCGACGCCGCGCTCTTCGTCGACCGGCGCGAGTCGACGGTCAACGAGGCCGGCGACTACCTCTTCCCGCAGCGCGGAGGGCGCGATCGGGCCCGGACCACATCCGCGCCGAGATCGGCGAGCTGCTGATCGGCGCCGGCCGAGGGCGCCGCTCCGCCGGACGAGCTGACCGTCTTCAAGTCGCTCGGCCTCGCGGTCGAGGATCTCGCCGCCGCCGAGCACGTGCTGCCGGCGCGCCGAGGCCGAGGGCGCAGGCACGGTGGTCGCGCTCTGATCGCGCTCGAGGAGATCCGCGCGTGCCCGCGAGGCGCTCGCCGGCACGGCGATCCGCACGCCGCTCGTGCGGCTCGACGTCGACTGCCGACGCCGAGATCTGGCTCAAGCTCGAGAACGCTGCAGCCCGTCGCGCTCGTTCAAGATCCGCGGCGCGCGGCAACGCGATCCTGCAGGCGACCGACGCGGAGCTCGCGGGCGGCGTCGTCACCGCGAGCGCCGGCAACATGGCGCAGGGCGTCGCGTACGCCGCGCGCGCTGCGCGGCGTGCCGGCGACGATCGTCGTCCCCGAGCACGCGCCGCAGACGAAGATCGACGCGATCGAGCGCTACGGCGGCCGCGTCATCAAGCGTGCCGTACGAGCGAGTGGTGGCAGGTGCTCGTCGACCGGCCGCTACGAGGGCGTCGACGGCCTCTTCGTTCACCCGGTCGACAACGAGCGCGTGATGGCGGGCAACGGCACGATCGGGCTCGAGCTGCTCGAGGACCTGCCGACCTCGACACGGTCGTCGTGCCCTACGGCGGCGGCGGCCTGCTGACCGGGATCGCGAGCGCGGTCAAGGCGGCAGCGGCCCGACGTGCGCGTTCTTCGCGGTCGGAGCCGGAGACCGGCGCGCCGGTGGCGCGCGACGCTCGCGGCCGGCGACGCCGACCGCGGTCGAGTACACGCCGTCGTTCGTCGACGGCTCCGGCAGCCGCGCGCTGATCCCGCGCGTCGTGGGAGCAGGCCTCGCAGCTGCTCGACGGCGCGTTCGCGCTGCCGCTCGACGAGGCGGCCGCCGCGGTGCGCCTGCGTCGCCGAGCGCGCGCGCGTGATCGCCGAGGGCGCCGGAGCGCTCGCGGTCGCGGCCGCGCTCTCGGACCGACTCGACGGCGCGACGGCAAGGTCGTCTGCATCGTCTCGGGCGGCAACATCGACCCGCGCGTGCTCAGCCGCGGATCCTCGTCGGCGAGACCCCGTGAGGCTCGGCTCAGGGCGCCGGCGGCGGCCACGGCAGCGGCTCGACACCCGTGGCCCGCCACCTCGACGGCGACCGGACGACCGGGCGCCTGCGCTTCCGCGGCCGAGCCGGCCACCGACGTCTGCGCCGCCGGCGCCCGCCGGGCAGAGCGAGATCGCGACGTTGAGCGGCAGCTCGGCGTAGAACTTCGACGACGTCGCCGGGTCGCGCATTGCTGCGACCGGGCGACCGAGGTGATCCGGAAGGGCGAGGGTCGAACGCCGCGCTCGCCGGGCATGGAGTTGACGTTGCAGCGGAAGCGACGCCGGTCGAGCCCGAAAGTGCTGCGCAAGCCCGTCGCACAGGTTGGCGTGGCACGAGCGCCCGTGCCCGACCCCGGCCGCACGCGCCAGAGGTGGTCGGAGCGGCAGTCCGAGTGGCAGACGTGATCGGGCGGAGCGGAACCCGACGGCCGCTCGCCGACCGTGTCGGCGATGCAGGTCGCGAGCGGGCGGGCTGCGCGGCGGCGAGCCCCATGAGGGCGCGTGCCGCGGGTGATGCGCCCACCCTGGGATCGCCAGCTGCGGGCCCGTCGAGCAGTGCTCGTCGGGGTCGTCGGCGTTCAGGAGGCACGCGTCGACGATCTGGGGCCCCTCGACGAGCACGAAGCGGAAGACCTGGCCCGCCTCCACCCGGAAGCCGAGACCTCGTGCCCGGCGCGACGCGACCACGTCGCGACCGGCGCGAAGCACCGCCGCGGCCGGCGTGAAGCCGGTCGTAGAATGCCACCGCGTCGAACGGGTACCGCGCCCGCGGCAGCGCCGCTGGCTGCCGACCGTCCGCTCACGGGCCGCCGGGCGATGACGCGCAGCGTCGGGGTAAGGGCCAGCTGAGCGGCTCGAGCGTGTCTCCGCGACGGCGACGGAGACGGCCCGGACGTCGCCGCCGTCCCGCTCGGCCGCCGAACGCGAGCCGTCGACATAGGGAGAACTCGAGCTTGCGACCGACGCAGGCTAGCAGGGGTCGATCTCGGCGAAGAACGTGACCCGGTCATGCACGGCCTCGGCGGCCCCGACGGCGTCGCCCTCGCGGCGTTGCCGGCCGCATGGCGTCCACGGCTAACGACCGCTGGAAGAGCGACGCGTTCTGGGTGATCAGGTGTGCGGCACGGCAGCCCCGCGCCCTCGAGCAGCCCGGCGAGCTGCTCCCGCGTCGTGCGCACCCGGCCGGGCCGCCGGCGGCCCGCCAGTCGGCGGGCGTGCCGGAGCCGCCGAGCAGCGGGTGGTGGCGCGCGGGGGCCAGTGACCAGCGAAGAGTCGCGGCCTCGAGCGACTCCTCGACGGCGGTGAGCAGCGGGCCGGGCGCGCGGCTGCGTCCCCACAGGCGTGTGGAAGCGCCGCACGAAGGAGGCCCTCACGCTGATCAGCGACTGGGTGCCAGAGCCGCTCCTCCGGGTCGTCGCGCGCGAGAGCGCGAACAGGTTGACGATCTGCGCGCCCCTCGAGCAGCATCACACCCGGACGGGCGAGCCGCGAGGCGTTTCTCGACGAGCGCTCCGTCGAGCGAAAGTCGGGCCGGGCCGCCTCCCGGAAGGCGGCCGCCGGGGCGCGACGCGCACACCAGCTCTCGTAGAACGCACGCCGGAACGGCCTCGGAAAGAACGTCCCGCGCGCGCGTCGGCCACCCGGCGGCCACGCAATCACAGGGCGCAGGCGCTGCCGGGCGCCGTCGCTCGAAGCGCCGTGAAACTCGTCGATTGCAAGCCGTTCTGTTCAGCGTCGGCTGTCCCCGCCGCCAGTGGTCCTTTGCCCGGGGCTGGGACGTCATGCTGCGGGCCAACTTCGCCGGGCACAGCGTCGCCCGGCAGGAAGGTGGTATTCCATGCTCAACCTCCGTCTGACGGTGCCGGCCCGTCGCCGTCCTCGCGGCCGCGCTCGCGGTCGCAACGCGCGACCGCCGGCCCCTCGGCCGTCAGCGGCAGCGAGCGTCTCCTGCGGGACGAGCGCGACGATCGGGTACCTCCGGGCTGACACGGGCCCCGTCGCCTCGATCTCGCGGAGCCGAGCTGCGCCAGTGGCCGCTCTTCCTGCGTCTCGGAAGTGGAGCGCCCCCGGCCAAGCTTGCTGGTCAAGGTCGTCGCGGGTGACGATCAGTTCGACCTGTCCAGAACGCATCGTGACCCGATCGCCACGCAGCGCAGTTCGCGTCGAACTCCCGGCATGCCTGGCCGTGATCGGGCCCGGATCGAGCACCGAGGTGTTCGCCGCCGCGCCGCTCTTCAAGCGGGCGGGCCTCGCCTACCTGGCGCCGACGGCGACCAACTCGACGCCGACGAACGCGGCAAACAGGGCCGCTTCTTCTCTGCCATCCGCGCCGCCCGACTCCGTGCAGGCGCAGACGACGGTCGACGCTACACTTCGACGAAGGCGTTGAAGGCGAAGAAGGTCGCACGGTCTTCGACGACCAGGGCGCCTGAGCAGCAAGCCGCTCGCGGACGCGGTCGAGCAGGGGCGGCTGAAGGCCAAGGGCGATGCTCGGTCTACACCATACAGCTCGGTCAAACAGCCGACCGCCGACCGACTACTCGTCGGCGATCACGGCGATCCCGGACCGGGACGCAGCTCGTCTCACGCCCTTCTCGAACCCGGCCACGTGCGGCTCTTCGGCTCGCAGCTCGCCGAGCAGGGAAAAGCTGACGATGTTCGCCGGCGACTCGGGTACTTCGACCGACTATCGACGGCGTGTACTTCTCGACGTTCGCGCCGGACATCAGACGATCGACGATCCCGTCCGATCCAGGCGCTGATCTGCCGAGGCCTAACACCACGGAGGTACGGGTCGGAGGCGCGCTGTGCGTCGGGCCGCCGCGCTACCTCGCGGCCCGGGTGCTGCGGTGGTGCGGCGCAGTCGATCTGCGAGGCGTGCGCCGGCGGAGCGGCGACCCGCGAGGCGGTGCTACGAGGCTTCCATGGCGCGGCTCTCGACCTCGATCTCGGGCATCCGATCCTCGTTCGGCGGCCGTTCGAACGAGCGACGGTGACGTCACGCCGCGGCGGTTCTGCGATCTTCCGGATCGAGGGCGGTCAGGAAGGCGCGTCGTCCAGCGTAGGCGGCATCCTGACCTGGAACGCCGCGAGCGGGCCGCGCGTCCAGACTCCGGGCGGGGTCGGGCCTTCTGCTGAGAGACTCTGCCGCCGTGGACTGGTCGAAGCTCGTCCCAGCTAAGCTCGTCGACCGGGCTGACAGCTCGGGCTGCGTCTATGCGCTCGATCGCGCTCGGCTACTCGATGGTCTACGGGATCCTGAAGCTGCTGAACTTCGCGCCACGGCGACGTCTACATGATCGGCGCGTTCATCGGCTGCTTCGCGCTGCACGCCCTCGGCGGCCCGGTCGACTCCGACGGTCGCCGGTCGGCGTGGCTCCTCCTCTGATGTTCCTGGTCGCGATGCGTCGGCTGCGGGGTTGCTCGGGCGTCGCGATCGAGCGCTTCGCCTACCGGCCGCTGCGGAACGCCCCGAGGATCGCGCCGCTGATCACGCGCGCTCGGCGTCTCGTTCTTCCTCGAGAACTCGCGCGCTGCTCGCTCTTCGGCCGCAGCTATCCGCAACTACGACGACGTTCGAGCCTGATCGGCGCGACGACTTCCAGCCTACGGCGGCGCCTGACTGGCGTCGGTCCTCGCAGACTGCGCTGCGTCGTCATCTCGGCGACCGCGCCTGATGGTCTGGCCTGACCGCGCTCGTCGCGCTGCACGCAGATCGGGAAGGCGATGCGCGCGCGTCTTCGACCGCGAGGCCGCCGGCGATGATGGGGATCGACGTCGACCGCGTGATCGCGATCGACGTTCTTCATCGGCTCGGCGCTCGCCGGCGTCGCGGGCGTCGATGTTCGGGCTCGTCTTCCAGCCAGATCTTCCACTTCATGGGCTTCCTGGCCGGGCTCAAGGGCTTCACCGCCGCGGTCGATCGGCGGCATCGGCAGCATCCCGGCGCGATGCTCGGCGGCCTGCTCGTCGGGCTCGCCGAGTCGTGCGCGACGGGCTACCTGCCGCAAGGGTCAACGTCTCCAGAACCTCTGCGTGTTCGCGGATCCTGATCGCGGTGATGCTCGATCCGGCCGAGCGGGCTCGCTCGGCAAGGCGGACATCCGGCGCTGCAGAAGGTCTAGCGGAAGATGACGGAGACCGCGCCGCCGCACGTGCCCGACGCCGGCGGTACAGATCCGGCGGCGACCAGCAAGTCGCGCAGGCTGACGAGCGCACTGGCCGGCCGGCTGGCGTCCGTCCGCGCGCGTCGCCGCCGCCATGGCGATAGGCTGCTCGCCAGCGGGCGACGCTTCGGCGCCGCTGACGCACGGCGGTCGCCGTCCGCTGCTGCTGCTCGTTCGTCAGCGCGGGGAACCTCTTCATCCGCGGCCAGTAAATCAACACCTGATCTACGCGCTGCTCGCGCTCCGGGCTGAACGTCGTCGTCGGGCTGGGCGGGCCTGCAACTCGACCTCCGGGTACGTCGCCTTCTACGGCTGCGGCGCGTGCGCGTACGCGTTCCGTCTCGGCACACACGGAAACAAGGGTCACACCTACACGCACCACTGGGCCGCGCAGTCGTGTCGATCCCGGCCGCCATCGTGGTCGGCGCGGCCCTGCTCGGGCTGCTGCCTCGGGCTGCTCCTCGCGGCGGCTGCTGATCAGGCGACTACCTCGCGATCGTGACATGCCTTCTTCGGCCAGGCGTTCCTCACCCTCGTATCGAACGCCGACCGGATCCACGCCGCCCGGCTACGACACGCGGTCGACTTCACGGGCGGCGAACGGAATCTCCGGCGTCGGCGATAGCCTGAATGAACTCGTTCGGGCTCAGCGTCCACTCCGTCCGCGGCTACTTCTACGTCGCCCTCGTCGTGTTCGTCGTGATGGTGGCGATCTCTCGTCGCTCGACAACTCGCGCATCGGACGCGCCTGGCGGTCGCTGCGGGAGGATCGCACCGCCGAGCTGAGCAATACGTA
>ERZ1370068.2978-contig-2100_pt1 | contig 17298 bp, 23 predicted proteins | sample MGYA00561227_ERZ1370068 | MGnify/ENA primary metagenome ERZ1370068 (study PRJEB38410, sample SAMEA6850437) | metagenome | study: Metagenomic assessment of the ecological functions of the soil: analysis of the soil microbiota associated with the...
GGTCCATGCGGATTGATCGGTTCGGTGAACGGCAGCGCCAGATACCCGGCGCCCTATGCCGCGCACCGTTTCGATACAGTTCACACGCGTCGAGCGCTATTCGATAGCGCCACGGCGCGGCCGTTGCAGCCGGTCCAGCCGATAGGCGCGTCGCGCCGGCAGCCGGTGGATGCGGGGCAGGAAATCCGTGGTCATGCCGACATAGCCGTTCACAGAACGCAATCGAATTCGGACCGGCTCCGATCTGCGGCCGCAATCGTTGCAGGCGCGCCGCAGCCGACTCGCCGACCCGCTGTTTGATCCGCTCGGACCTTGTTGCCGGGGCCGACTCACGGCGCCGCCGGTGACCAGCCGGTTCCGCGCGTCGTAGCGGGCGAAGTAGAGTTCGCCGTGGGTATCGGTGTGGACATGGCCTCGCCGGCACCGGGAATGACGGCCTCGCGCGGCGTTTCCGGCAGCGGCTGCGTCGCTGCCATCTGCCAGGACAGCAATACCGGCATCACTTCGTGGGCGATCGCCGGGCATCAGTGGGTTTCAGTTAGACCTGGTTGGTACAGGCGTGGCGTCGCCACGGATCGGACGGCGCGGCCGCTGGATCTCAGCCTCTTCGGTCCTCGACTACCCAGCGATCAGTTCTTGCTGGTCGACGCTGAGATCGCGGGCGAGCGCGCGTAGATGCGCCCGCCGCGGTCCAGCACGACGCGCGCCAGACCGCGCGTCAGCGCCAGCGGATTGATGTGGCCGCTCGGTCTCTGTTCCAGAAGCCGCCGAATCCAGGCTTCTCTGAGCCCAGCATTCGCGCGGGTCTGGTCGCGCGAGAGGCATCTCGACCGACATCGGCGCCGAATTTCGCATCTTCATTGCCGCACCGCCGTTCGGCGATCTTGATGCGCGTCCCGGGCGAGTGCACCGGCTGCACCCAGCCGGCCTGTTCCTGCTCGGCCTGGATCTGACAGCGCCTGGCGAGATCGAACAGCGACGGTGATCGCGCTGTCCCGCAGCAAGCGCGACAAAACGTTCGCCCGCTTCGCGCCAGCGCTTGGCGATGATGCGCCTTCAGGATCGGGCCGCGACAGGGTCGGGATCACCTGTCGCGTTGTTGAGGCCCCGGGAGGCGCCCCAGCCCACGGCTCCATGGCCTGGACGATGGCGACGTCGACGCCTGCCTCGCTGCAGATGCAGCGCGGTCGAGCAAACCGGTGCAAGACCGCCGCCGGCCAGCGATGACGTCAGCGGCCGCAGTCGGCTGAGCAAGCTCGAGGCAGCTGCGGGACGGGCAGGCGTCGCCGCGGCGCCACAGCGAACGTCGGGCCAGCGGACATCTGCGTGTATCCGCATCATCGTCCTTTGTCGATCGACGCCAGCAGACAGGCATTTCGGGTGGTTGGATTGCAGGCGCTGGATCGATCTGGTTGCTGGCCAGGTATTCTAGTTCACGCCGGGAAACAGCAGAGTGCCGCACTCAAGAACGTCATCGGGATCGATCATGCCGTCGTCATGGTCAAGGATCTCGACAAGGCCGCCGAAAACTGGAAGCGGCTCGGCTTCACCGTCGCCGCGCGGCACCACAGCGCGCAAGATGGGATCGGGCAACTACACCATCATGCGTCGACCCTGACTACATGGAGCTGCTCGGCGTGCTCACGCGACACCGAGCACAATGCGCCGGCGCGGCGCTTTCTCGACCAGCCGGCGAAGGCATCGAACGCATCGCCTTCACCGCCGGTGGATTCGGCCGACGGCGCCGAGGAGATCCGCGCGCGCGGCTATGGAGCCGCTCGGCCCGACCGATTTCGAGCGGCCGGTGACGATGCCCGAACGGCACGCGTGTCGGCGGCGAAGTTCCGAACACTTTCCAGTGGCCGGCCGCGGAGGCGCCGGGCGGCGTGCGCATCTTTGCTCAAGCAGCGGGGCGAGCTGCAGAGTCCGGCCCGGATTCCCGAACGTGATGCAGCACGCCAACGAAGGGTGCCAGGCGGCTCCGAAGCAGGTGCTGATCGTCTCGCCGGAACTGGCCTCGGACGCCGCGCATCTGGTGCGCTGATCGACGGCAGTGCAGAACGGAGCCCGACGGCGCCATATCGCGGTGCTCCTCGGGCTCGACCCGCGCCGATTTTGTGCGTTTCACCACGGACCAGTTGAGCAAGCGATATCCGGAAGTCTCGCCCGCCGGATTGCCGGAGCGCGGCAGCGCCGGCATGGTGACAGACTTCTGTCGCGTGGACTTGCGCGGCGGAGAAGGCGGTTGGGAGCGCGGGTGTCCGTAGCGCGGGGCGGTTTGTAGTCGCCTGTGGCGGCGAATGGCACGCTGCTGGCCTTCTTTTATCAGCTCCTGTGCGGCAGGCCCTGCGCGATCAGGGGCCGCGGCGACGCTTGGCTTCCTGCAGTTGCGGGTACGGACGAATTGCTCCGACATGTTTTCGAGGGGCGCTGGCGATCCTGGTAGACGCGCCCATGACCGTAAGTCCCCGCGTAAAGGTGACCACGAGGTCTGGTGGCCACGTCGGGCCTTCGCACGAGCTGCCGCCGCGCGGTCGGTGTGCTGCGCGTCCCGGATCAGGGTAGCCAAATCCTCGAGCAGCCGCCTGACCCGCGCCTCGGATCGCCCTGCCGGCGCGCGTGCAATCTCGGCGGCGGTCTTGGTCGCCAGGCAGCCGCGCGACGGGGCGCCTGCGGTCATGCTGGCGATGATGCCCTCGGAACAAGGCCGTCAGCGCGAGCGCAGGATCAGGCTCTGACAGCGCCCGCCTGACAAAATCGAGAAAGCCGCTGGCGTAGCGCTCGTAGGCGAGCAGGAACAGCCGCTCCTTGTCGCCATAGGCGTTGTAAAGGCTGCCGCGCTGGAACGCCCGTGGCCTGCGCCACGTCGATCATCGATGTCGCGGCAACTCGTTCTGCCAGAAGGTCCTGAGGGCGGCCTCCAGCAGGCGCGTCCTCGTCGAATTGTCGCGCGCCGACCATGGGTCCGGATACGTCACTAGTTGACAGCAATGTCAACTTTATGATTGACAGTCATGTCAAGTTTGACGATAGTGTCAAGGAAGCATCTGAGGATCTGATGTCACTGAGTTCCGACACTGCTGAACGCCTGGCGCCCTGGCGATTTTGGCTCGACGATGAATCCGTCACCAGCCTTCGTGCGGCCCTGCAGCGCTATCTGGACCTGATGCACGATTGCGACGTCGCGTTTCGACGACGCGTTCGCGCCCAACCGTGCAGTTGCATGGCTTCCGTGACGGCGCGATGGTGCCGCCGGCGGCGGTCTACCGCGACATTCGCCAGGCGGACGTCGCCGAAATCGATCGGCGCGCCGCGTGAGGGTGCCCTGCTGTTGCTCGACTTCGCCTCGCCGACGCAGGCGCTGATCAAGGTGCGGTGCGGATCGACACCATGCTGTTCATCGACTATTTGACGTGGCACCGCATTGACGATCGGTGGCTGATCACGTCGAAAGGTTTCACCTCGAAGCCGCATGAACGCAGCTTAAGCCTTCCGCGTCTTCACTCCTGTCCAAAATACTACCAAAATCCCCTTGGGCAGGAAGATGATGAACAGCACCAGCAGCACGCCGTAGACCAGGTTGTCCCAGCCGACCGCCTTGGTGCCAAAACCGATGCGCAGGACTTCGGCCAGCATGATGGTGATGACGGCGCCGACCGTCGGGCCGAGCGACGACATAGAGGCCGCCGACGATGACGGCGAACACCATCTGCAGCGACACCGGCGATGCCGCTCACCGTGTCGGGCGAGATGAACATCTGGTACTGGCAGTAAAGCGCGCCGGCGAGCGCCGTCATCAGCGCGCTGAGATCACCGTGATCTTGAGCTTTTCGCCATGTCACGTTGACGCCGGCGGCGGCCGGCGGCGTCCTCGTCCTCCGAGATCGCCTCCATGCGCGTAGCGCGTCCATGCTGCGGTCGACCCAGCGCCAGATCAGCAGGCCCGACGCCCAGACGCCGAGCGCGATCAGGTACCAGGTGATCTTGTCGTCGAATTGCAGCGCCAGAAGATGGCTGCCTTGGTCGCGGTCCGGCGTGTAGCCGAGCGAGCCGCCGGTGTAGTCGCGCGTCGCGGTGATGACCTGCAGCACGATGCCCGACAGCGCCAGCGTCACCAGCACGAAATAGTGGCCGGTGATGCGGAAGCGGAAGCACGGGATAGGCGACGATCAGCGCCAGCACGCCGGCGGCCGACCATGCGCGACGGGAATGCCGATCCACGGCGAGACCCCGAGATGATTCCACAACAGCGCCGTGACGTAGGCGCCGACGCCCATGAAGCCGCCATGGCCCAGCGACACCAGGCCGAAGCGGCCCATCATCGACCACGAGGTGTAGGCGAACGACCAGATCAGGATCAGCATCAGAATGTGCAGATGATAGGGATCGCGATAGACGAAGGGCAGCGCGATCAGCGCCGCAGCCGGCGATCCAGGGCAGCCAGCTGACGTGGATTCACGAGCGCCTCGCCAACAGGCCCGGCGGGCCGGATGAACATCATGACGATGAAGAAGGCGAAGGCCAGCACGTAGCCCCATTCGAGATCGGAGAACAGGCCGCCGAGCGAGATGATCTCGGCGAACACGAAGGCCGCGACGAAGCCGCCGACGAAATTGCCGAGCCCGCCGAGCACGCAGATCAGGAAGGTGATCGGCCCGAACGACAGGCCGACGAAGGGATGGACGTCGTATTGCAGCACCAGCAGGCAGGCGGCGAGGCCGGCCAGCGCGCCGCCGAGCGCCGAGGTGATGAGGTAGATGCGCCGCGGTGTCGACGCCCATCAGCGCCATGATCTGGCGATCCTGCGAGATGGCGCGGATCGCGGTGCCGGTATAGGTGCGGGTCATGAAGAGATAGACCACCACCATGCCGACCAGCGCCGCGCGCGAAGGACAGCAGCCGCGAGTAGCTGAAATGCATCTCGCCGAACGCCAGCACCGGCAGGCGGATGCCGAGATTGCGGAAGTCGATGCCGAAGGCGACGGTGGCAAAGCTCTGCAGGCACGAACAGCACGCCGCCGGTGGCGAGCAGCTGGTTGATCGGCGGCGCCGGTCAGCAGCGGCGCGATGACGAGGTAGTGCAGCAGCGCGCCCAGCGCCGCGACCAGCAGGATGGCGAAGCGGCGCCGCCAGCGCAATACGGCAGGCCGAAGACCTGCACCAGGTAGTACATGCCGTACATGCCGATCATCACCAGCTCGGCGTAGCAGATCCAGGTGACGTCGATGACGCCGAAGATCAGGTTGAGCCCGAGCGCCAGCAGCGCCAGCACGCCGCCGAGCAGGATGCCGTTGACCACGGCTTCCAGCAGGTAGATGTCGAAGATGTCGAGGAATGCCTGCATCGCATCTGTCCGACCCTAAACCCCGAGATACGCCTGCTTGATGGTGTCGCTCGCCAGCATCTCCGCCGACGTGCCGGAGGCGCGGATGCGTGCCGGCTTCCAGCAGATAGGCGCGGTCGACCACCCGCAGCACCTGCTGCACGTTCTGCTCGACGATCAGCACGGTGAGCCCGCCGGCGCGGATGCGCTTCACCAGCTCGAACACCTGCTGCACCACGACCGGCGCCAGCCCCGCCGACGGCTCGTCGAGCAGCAGCAATTTCGGATCGCGACATCAGCGCGCGGCCGATCGCGCACATCTGCTGCTCGCCGCCCGACATGGTGCCGGCCATCTGGTGGCGGCGTTCCTTCATGCGCGGGAACAGGTCGAACACGAACTCCAGCCGCTCGGCGTACCTGGCGCGCGCCTCCGGCATGAAGGCGCCCATCTTGAGATTGTCCTCGACGCGTCAGCCGCGGAAACAGCCGGCGGTTCTCCGGCACATGGGCGATGCCGAGACTGACGATGCGGTGCGCCGGCGTCGCCAGCGACGTCGGTGCCTTCCATCGCGATCGCGCCGCTGGTCGGCCGGATCAGGCCCGAGATCACCCGCATCAGGGTGGTCTTGCCGGCGCCGTTGGGGCCGATCACGCCGACCGCCTCGCCCGCCTTGACGCTCGAGGCTGACGCCGAACAGCGCCTGGAAGCTGCCGTAGCCCGCGTCGATCGATTTCAGCTCGAGCATGCGCGCGCTCCCGCTCAGCGTCGCGCTTCGGCGGCGGCGGCCTGCGTCGCGACCGGCGTCGGTGCCGAGATAGACCTCGATCACGCGCGGGATCGCTCGACGACCTGCGCTCGGCAGGCCTTCGGAAATCTTCTCGCCGTGATCGAGCACCATGACGCGATCGACCACGCGCATCAGCACGCCCATGATGTGCTCGACCCAGATGATGGTGATGCCGAGCTCGTCGCGGATCTTGCGCAGCATGTCGGCGGCCTGGTCCATCTCGGTCTCGTCGAGCCCGCCGAGGCTTTCGTCGGCCAGCAGCAGCTTTGGCCCGGTCGCCAGCGCCTTGGCGAGCTCGAGCTTCTTCAGGCCGGCGGCGCCGAGGCCGTCGACGCTGGCGTGGCGGTCGGTCGGCAGGCCGACCATGGCGAGCGCGCGTTCGGCGGCCTCGTCGGCCTTGGCGCGGCTGTGGCGGCCCTGGCCGTAAATAGCCGGCCAGCGCCACGTTCTCGAACATGCGTCAGCCGGTGGAACGGCCGCGGGATCTGGAAGGTGCGGCCGATGCCGCGATTGATGATGCGGTGCGGCGCGAGACCCGCGATCTCGTGCGCCGTCGAACTGCGATCGAACCCGCCGACGGCAGCAAGCGTGCCCGACAGCATGTTGAAGATCGTGCTCTTGCCCGAGCCGTTCGGGCCGATCAGGCCGAGAATCTCGCCCTGATCGACCTTGAACGACACGTTGTTGACGGCCGTGAAGCCGCCAAAACGCTTGACCAACCCCTCGACGACCAGCACGGCGGTCCCTCCGCTGTCCAGTGACCGGCCTACTTGTTGCTGTAGGTCGAGCCCTGCCGGCAGCGGCAGCACGGCCTCGCGCTGCGCCTGGCTCTTCGGCCACACCACATACGACTTGTCGTCGACGTACTGGATGACGACCGGGAACGAGCGCTCGTTCTGGCCGGCCATCGGCGTGCCCTCGCCGTGGAACTTGACGCCGAAGCCCAGCATGGTGCCGCCCTCGGGAATGTCGACGTCGAGCGCGGCCTTGCGCAGCGCGTCGGGATCGACGCCGCCATATTTCTTGATGGCGCGCGGCAGCACGTCGGTCAGGAACACGATAGGTGTTGGAGGCGGCCATGCCGACATGGGCCGAGCGGATGGCGACGCCCGGCTTCACCTTGTCGAACTCCTCGCCGACCATCTTGATGACCGGCGGCAGCTTCGGATCCATGGTCTTCTGGTTGGCGAGCCAGATCGAGATCGGATCGGTGTTGAAGACAGTAGTTGACGTCGCCGCCGAGGCCTTCCTTCAGCTTCTCGTAGACGCCGTAGCCCGCGCCATGGCCGACCAGGGCGCCGAACTTCAGCCCCTGCTCGCGCGCCTGGCGCAGCAACAGCGTGATGTCGGGATTGTAGCCGGTGTGGAAGATCACGTCGGGCCGGGCGCGCTTCAGTTTGGTGACCAGCGCGGAGAGGTCGGGCGCGGTGGCCGGAATAGCCTTCCTTCAGCACGACGTTGAAGCCGGCCTTCTTGGCGCCGGCCTCGTTGCCCTTGGAGACGTCGACGCCGTAGGCGCCGTCCTCGTGGATGATGGCGACGCGCAGATCCTTCGGCTCCTTGCCGAACTTGGCCTTGGCGTTCTGGGCGATGAAGTCCATCGTCATCATGCCGAACTGGTCGCCGCTCGCCTGCGGGCGGAAGACATATTTGTAGTTCTTGTCGTCGAGCACCGCCGAGGAGATGCAGGTGGTGATCCACATGAACTTCTTGAGCTGCTCGACGCGGGCCGGCCACCGGCACGCACTGCGCCGAGGAGTAGAAGCCCGAGCAGCATGTCGACCTTTTCCTGCTCGATCAGGCGGACCGCCTCGTTGATGGCGACGTCGGGCTTGCTCTGGGCGTCGGCGTAGACCGCCTCGACCTTGTAGCCCTCGACGCCGGTCTTGGCGTACTGGTCGAGCATGATCTTGGCGCCGATATATTGCAGCTCGGAGCCGCCGCCGGCGAGCGGGCCGGTCAGGTCGTAGATCACGCCGATCTTGATTTTCTTTTCCTGGGCCTCGGCGGAAACCGCCATCCCCAGCGCCGCGATCGCGGCAAACAGCCCACCGAACAGGCGTGCAGCCTTGCGCACCGGCATTCAAACCTCCCTGGAAATTGTGCATTGCGTTTCTTGGTTCTTATTGGCGCCCATCACATGGGGAGTGCCGGACCGATGTCAAGCGCCCAGCGGCAAGCGGCGTTCACGGCGCCAGGGCGCTGACCGTCATGTCACACGAGGGGAAGATGGTGATCCGCCGGCGTGCAATTGCGCGCCGCGGAATGAATGGGCGTTACAGGACTGCACTGCCACTGGCCCGGCCGCGCCGGCCTGCTCGACCTTGACCGCGACCGTCAGCGTTTCCGTGCCGCCGCCATAGCGGGTGCCGCGCACGGGCGCGGCGCCGAGATAATCGAGCCCGACGGCGATGCGGGCATGGGCGTCGGTGGTGCAGATGCCGTTGGCGGCGTCGAAGCCGACCCAGCCGAGATCCGGCACGTAGGCTTCCGCCCAGGCGTGGCCGGCCTGCCTGGTTGACCGTGCCGTCGGAGCGCAGGAAATGCCCGGAGACGAAGCGCGCCGGCACGCCGCCGGAGCGCGCGCAGGCGATGAAGATATGCGCGTAGTCCTGGCAGACGCCGCGCTTCAGCGCGAAGGCTTCCGCCGCCGAGGTGCCGCTGTTGGTCGGGTCCTCGTCGAAGTCCATGTGCTCGTAGATCTGCACCATCAGCGCATGCAGGAAGCCGAGCACGTCGCCGTCCGACTTCCGAGCGCAGCTCGCGGGCAAAATTCGCCATCGCCGGATTGACTTCGGTAAGCTGCAGTCGAGCGCAGGAACAGGCTCGGCGGAAAGCGCTCGTCGGTGCCGCGCAGCACGCCGCCGGTATCGTGGGTCTCGATCAGGCCCTCGACATGTGATGGTGAGGTCGGCGATCGGCCCATACGTCAGCACATGCGTGACATTGCCGAAGGCGTCCTGATGCAACGTCGAGCCTGCGAGTCGGTCGGAGACGTCGATCTGCCATTCGGCGACATACTGACCGTCATGGCTGCCAGGCGTCATCCGCAGGATCTGGATCACGCCGGAGGCCGCCGGCTCGTAGCGATAGGTGGTGGTATGGGCAATTCGCAGGCGCATGGCGGCCAACATCGGTTGGGATCGTCATGCCCGGACGCTTGTGCCGGGCATCCACGTCCTTACTTTACTTCGTCGGCATAGCAAGACGTGGATGGCCGGGACAAGCCCGGCCACTGACGGTGTTACTCTCATATCAGATATTGCCTGGTGATGATTTCGCCCAGCCGCGCATTGTCGGCAATGAATTCCTGGATGAATTCGTGCACGCCGTGCTGGAAGATATCGTCCATATGGCTGTGTTCCAGCCGGTTGCGGATGCCGCGGGCGTGGCGCTGGGCGGCGCCCTGGCGGCCATAGGCGACGCCGATCTGGTCGAGATTGCGCACCAGGTTGCCGTAGCAGCTCGCCAGCGACCGCGGCAGCGTGTCGTTGAGGATCAGGAGGTCCGCGATCAGCCAGGGTTTCAGCGTCTCGCGATAGACCCAGTGATAGGCGGTCGAGCGCCGAGACCGAGCGCAGGATCGAGGTCCACTGGTAGTAATCGAGCGGACCGCCGACATGCTCCTCCTCGGGCAGCAGCACGTGATACTTGACGTCGAGAATGCGGGCGGTGTTGTCGGCGCGCTCCAGATGCAGCCCGAGCCGCGAGAACCAGTAGGCGTCGTTGCGCAGCATGGTGCGGTAGGCCGAGCCGTCGAACCGCAGCGAGGTCTCCTGCACGAAGCGCAGGAATTTCGCCAGTTCCTCGCGGGTCGAGGTGCCCTTGCCCCACACCTCCTGCAGTTCGATCCAGGCCGCAGTTGATGGTGTCCCACATCTCGCTGGTCAGCGCGGTGCGCACCGAGCGTGAATTGAGCCGCGCGGCCTCGATGCAGTTCTTGATCGAGGAGGGGTTGCCGGCCGAGAACGACAGATATTCGACGACGTTCTGCTCGTTGGCTTCCTGCATAGTGCTCGTAGAAGCTGGCGCTGACGCCGGCGGTCAGCAGCGCCGAATCCCATTCATTGGTCTTGCCGATATAGGCGGCCGGCAGCGCGGTGACGCGCAGCGGTCGCATCGATGGTGCGCGCGAGATATTCCGCCCGCTCGACATAGCGGGCCAGCCAGTACAGGTTTTCGGCGGTGCGCGACAGCATGCGAGTGCTTACTCGTCAGTCTTACTCGTCCAGAATCCAGGTGTCCTTGGTGCCGCCGCCCTGGCTCGAATTGACCACCAGCGATCCTTCCTTCAGCGCCACGCGCGTCAGCCCGCCCGGCACGATGGTGGCGTGCTCGCTGCCGGTCAGCACGAACGGCCGCAGATCGACGTGGCGGGGCGCCAGGCCCGTCTCGGTGCAGGTCGGGCAGGTCGACAGCGCCAGCGTCGGCTGGGCGATAAAGCCTTCCGGCTCGCGCTTGAGCTTGTCGCGGAACGCCTCGATGGTCGCCTTGGTCGCGGCGGGGCCGATCAGCATGCCGTAGCCGCCGGAGCCGTGCACTTCCTTCGACCACGAGGTCGGCGAGATTGTCGAGCACGTAGGCGAGGTCCTGCGGCTCGCGGCAGCGCCAGGTCGGCACGTTCTTCAGGATCGGCTCTTCGCCGAGATAGAATTTCACGATCTCCGGCATGTAGGAATAGATCGCCTTGTCGTCGGCGATGCCGGTGCCGACCGCGTTGGCGAGCGTGATGTTGCCGGCCGCATAGGCCGACATCAGCCCGGGCACGCCGAGCGCGGAATCCGGGCGGAAGGTGAGGGGATCGAGGAAATCGTCGTCGACGCGGCGGTAGATCACGTCGACGCGCTTCAGGCCCTTCGGTGGTGCGCATGAACACCTCGTCGTTCTTGACGATGAGGTCGCGGCCCTCGACCAGCTCGATGCCGAGCTTGTCGGCGAGGAAGGAATGCTCGTAATAGGCGGAATTGTAGACGCCGGGCGTCATCAGCGCCACCGTCGGCTCGGCGGCGGCGCTGAGCGGCGCCACCGAGCGCAGCGCGCGACAGCAATTCGTCCGGATAGCGCTCCACCGGCGCGATGCGGTGGCGGGCGAACAGGTCCGGAAACAGCCGCATCATGATTTCGCGGTTTTCCAGCATGTAGGACACGCCGGACGGCGTGCGCGCATTGTCCTCCAGCACGATGAAGTTTTCCGGATCGACCCGGACGATGTCGATGCCGGCGATGTGGACATAGACGTCGTGCGGCACGTCCTGGCCGTTCATCTCCGGGCGGAACACCGGGTTCTGGAAGATCAGGTCGTCGGGGATGATGTTGGCGCGCAGGATGTCGCGGCCGTGATAGATGTCGCGCAGGAACATGTTGAGCGCGCGTGACCCGCTGCTTCAGGCCCTTCTCGAGGATGGTCCATTCCTTGGCCGACATGATCCGCGGGATCACGTCGAAGGGGATCAGCCGCTCCTGGGCTTCGGCGTCGCCATAGACCGCAAAGGTGATGCCGATCCGGCGGAACAGCAGCTCGGCTTCCTGGCGGCGATATTCCAGCGCGTCCGGCGGCGTCTCCTTCAGCCAGCGGGAGAGCTCCTGGTAGGCCGGGCGGAGGTCGCCGCCGGGGCCGTTCATTTCGTCGAACGCAACTGCCATAAATCCCGACGCTGTCCCTCGAGGCCGTGCGACGACAGTGCATGACTTGACAGGGATGGTAGCAAAGGGCCGGGCCAGCGCGATATGCATTGGCTGGCGGCATTTGCTAGGGATGGTTCGCGGCGCTGCCTGAAAACCGGCTAGCGGGTGCTTATTTCGGCAGCAAAACCCCGTGACTTCAAGGCGTTGCGCCGACAAGGTCAGGGCGGAGAAGGGTGAGGGAAGAGACCATGAGCGAGATCGTCACGGCGGGGATTCTGGTGATCGGCGACGAGATCCTGTCCGGCCGGACCAAGGACAAGAACATCGGCTTCATCGCCGAATACCTGACCAATATCGGCATCGACCTGAAGGAGGTCCGCGTCGTCGCCGACGACGAGGCCGACATCATCGCCGCCCTCGATGCACTGCGAAACCGCTACACCTACGTCTTCACCACCGGCGGCATCGGCCCGACCCATGACGACATCACCGCCGACAGCGTCGCCAAGGCGTTCGGCGTCGGCATCGACCATCATCCGGAAGTGGTGGCGAGGTTTCGCGAGCGCTGGAGCGAGCAGGATCTGAACGAGGCGCGGCTGCGCATGGCGCGGATCCCCGACGGCGCCGAGCTGATCCAGAGCGCGACCATTCTCGCGCCCGGCTTCAAGCTCGGCAACGTCATCGTGATGGCGGGCGTCCCATCGATCATGCAGGCGATGATGGACATCGTTTCGCCGAAGCTGAAATCCGGCGTGCGGATGCTGTCGGAATCGGTCCGCGCCAATGCGCGGGAAGGCGACATCGGCGGTCCGCTGCGGGCGATCGCCAAGGCCCATCCCGACACCATCATCGGCAGCTATCCGTTCCAGGACGAGGACAAGAAGCCGAACACCAATCTCGTGGTGCGCTCGCGCGATCCGGACAAGCTGGCTGCCGCGATGGCGGCGGTGAAGGAGATGCTGGCGGGACTGAACGTGAGCCGCTAAGAGCGGCACAGAAGCGCTAGATTGCAGGAAGAGATGGCGGCGGACGCAACCTCAGCGCACAGGAGCGGGCCGGAAAGGCCTTTCCGGTCTCCTGGGACCAGTTTCACCGGGATTGCCGGGCGCTGACCTGGCGGCTCAACGAGGTCGGGCCGTTCCAGGCGGTGATCGCGATCACCCGCGGCGGGCTGGTGCCGGCGGCGATCGTGGCGCGCGAGCTCGGCGTGCGCATCATCGATACCGTCTGCATCGCGAGCTACGACCACACCAAGCAGGGGCGACCTGCAGGTGCTGAAGGGCATTTCGGCAGACGACGGCAAAGCTCGGCGGCGGCACGGGCAAGGGGCTGCTGATCGTCGACGACCTCGTCGACACCGGCAAGACCGGCAAGATGGTGCGCGAGATGATGCCGGACGCCCATTTCGCCACCGTCTACGCCAAGCCGCAGGGCCAGGCCGCTGGTCGATACCTTCATCACCGAAGTGTCGCAGGACACCTGGATCCACTTTCCCTGGGATACCGCGCTGTCGTTCCAGCCCGCCGATCCGTGACGGCGCGGCGTGACGCTCACGTCATTCGCGCGATGCGAGAGTCGGATCGATCTAGCGATGCAGGCAGGTGCGACTGTCTCGCGCAGCTCGATGCCGTGGCGCCCTCATCGCGACCTTCCCGGAATGACGCGGGGATGAACGCGAGTCAGATGCCCCTGCAAAACCGCGTCACGCCAACCGGCGACATCGTCGCCACCCGCACCGCGGCCTGTTCACCGGCAATCGCGGCATCATCCATGATCCCGCGACCAAGACGCTGCTGAAGAAGCGCTGGTCGGGCCCGGCCTGGATCACCTGCGTCTGCGAGTTCCGGGATGGCGGCGCAAGGTGATGGGCGACGCGCAGCTGGACCGAACTGTTCTTTTCTCGATGAGGCGACCGCGCTCGCCGCCGGCCATCGCCCCTGCTTCTTCTGCCGCCGCGACGACGCCAACCGGTTTCGCGCGGCATGGGAAGCGGGCAATGGCGTGAAAACGTTCGCGCGCGGGACATCGACGCGGTGCTGCATCGGGAACGGCTGGACCGCGGCCGAAAGCGGCTGCATCCGCTGCCGATGCCGCCCGGACAGCTGCCCGAGGGCACGATGCTGCAGGTCGGCGATGCAAGCTATCTCGTCGCGCGCGGCAGAATGCTGCGCTGGTCGTTCGAGGCTACGCTCCCGCCGAGATCGACGCAGCCGCCGCCATGCTGCTGACGCCACCGTCCACCGTGCGGGCGTTTCAAGCCGGCTATCGGCCGAGTCCTGCATCCAAGCGCCAATGTCTTAGCGCAGCGGCCGGCCTTGCTCGTCGACGCTCATCTCGCGAATCGCGCAGCGTCCATTCCTTGATGATCTGCCGGCAGCGCTGCAGTTCGCGATCGGCTTGCGCAGCAGAGCCGATCCCTGCGCCTGTGCTGCACGCTCGACCAGCGCCTGGCAGGCATTGAGCTGGTCGCGTTCGCCGGCGCGCGCCGGCAACACCGCCGCGAGTGCAGCGAGGACGATCAACTCGACACGCGACAACATCATCCCAGCTGCTGCCTCGCAAGCTTCGCGCCGGCACCGAGCGCCATCAGTTTCGCTTCCGCGATATCGCGGCGCATCGGCGCCATGCCGCAATTGGTGGTGGCGATGATGTTGCTCTTCGGCACGAATTTCGAGACTTCGTCGATCACCTCGACCACGTCTTCCGCGGTCTCCACCGTGTCGCTGGCGACGTCGATCACGCCGGCCTGCACGATCTTGCCTGAGCAAGAGCCGAGCAGATCGAGCGGCACGCTGCGAGTTCCGGCATTCGATCGCGACCTGCTGGATCGGGCTTTTCGCGATCGCCGGAAAAATCATCCTCGTACTGCCGCCACTCGGCGCCCAGCGTCTCCTTCCAGTCGGTATTGGCCTTGATGCCGTAGCCGTAGCAGATGTGGACGGCGGTGGCGCAGGTGAGGCCTCTGCGCGGCGCGCTCCAGCGCCTTGATGCCCCAGTCGCTGACTTCGTCCATGTAGACGTTGAAGGCAGGCTCGTCGAACTGGATCACGTCGACGCCGTCGGCCTGCAGCGCCTGCGCCTCCTCGTTCAGCAGTCTCCGGCAAAGGCGAACGCCATCTTGACGCGGTCGCCGTAATATTGGTCGGCGATGGTGTCGATGATGGTCATCGGGCCGGGCAGGGTGAATTTCAGTTTGCGCGCGGTGTGCGCGCCGCGCGCGCCTTCGTCGGCGTGGACGCGGCCCTTGCAGCCGCAGCGGCGCCGACGACCTGCGGCACCATCGCCTTGTAGCGGTCTTTGCGGATGCCCATCTCGACCTTGTGGGCGAAATCGATGCCCTCGACCTTCTCCAGGAAACCGTGGACGAAATGCTGGCGGGCCTGCTCGCCCTCGGTGACGATATCGACCCCGGCATCCTCCTGCAGCTTTACCGCCAGCATGGTGGCGTCGCGCTTGGCGCGAGCGAGCTCGTCGCCTTTGATTTCCAGGGCGCCCACAGCGTGTTCGGCTCGGCCAGCCATTCCGGCTTCGGCAGGGAGCCCGCGATCGTGGTGGGAAACAGCATGGGAGCCTCCGTCCGGTTCTGGATTGAGCGCCTGTCTGCCATGTCTTATGATCCAGGTACAGAACAACGAAAGTCTTTGTTCGAGTCGAAGGCGCTGGTGGAGAGCCAGCGGCCAGCCACGCCGTCATTGCGAGAGCGATAGCGACGAAGCAATCCATGCTCCGCCTGCGACGCCATGGCATTGCAGCTCGCTTACAGTGACGGTCTAAATAAGCAACAAGTCAGAAAGACTAAAATAAGGAAACGCCATGATCGAATTCTTCTTCGACTGCTCCAGCCCCTGGACCTATCTCGCCTTCCACAACATCCAGCCGCTGGCAAAGGAGTTCGGCGCCGCGATTTCGTGGCGGCCGATCCTGGTCGGCGGCATCTTCAACACCGTCAATCCCGAGCGTCTACGCCCAGCGCGAGAAGCCGGTGCCGCTGAAGGCGCGCTACATGAAAAAGGACCTGCAGGACTGGGCGCGTTCGGCTCGGGCTGAAGATCAAGATGCCGCCGACGGTGTTCCCGGTGAACAGCGTGAAGTCGATGCGCGGCTGCATCTGGCTGGGCCACGAATCCGGACAAGCTGATGGTGCCGTTCGCCGCCGCGGTGTTCGAGGCCTATTGGGGCGACGACAAGGACATCTCGCAGGATCGACGTGCTGCCGAGATCTGCCAGCGCGTCGGCGTCGATCCGACAAGTTCCTGGCGGGCATCGGCGAGCAGGCGATCAAGGACCAGCTCAAGGCCAACACCGAGGAAGTGATGGCGCGCGGCGGTTTTGGTTCGCCGACCATCTTCGTCGACAAGACCGACATGTATTTCGGCAACGACCGCCTGCCGCTGATCCGCGAAGGCCCTGGCTGCGCCGCAAGGAGCGGGCGGCCTGATGCCGAAGAGCCGTCGTCTGCCGCGAACTCGGTCCGCCCGGAGCGCCTGCGCCTGGAAACGTTTGCACGCCGCCGCTGGCGCCGGGCAGGTGCGCGTCGCCGTCCAGCGCCGCCGGGATCAACTTTCCGGACATACTGATGGCCGCCGGCGAATATCAGCCTAAGCCGCCATTGCCGTTCATCGCCGGGCGTCGAAGCCGCCGGCGACGTGGTCGAGGTCAACGACGCCGAGGGCGTCGCCGTCGGCGACAGGGTGATCGTCAAGATGCGGCACGGCGCTCATTGCGACGAGGCTGTGGCGACGCCGTCGCAGCTCGATGCCGCTGCCGTCGACCTTCGACTACGCGGAAGGCGCGACGTTTCTCGCCGGCCATGGCACCGCCTATCACGCGCTGATCGATCGCGGCAGGTTGCAGCCCGGCGAAGTGCTGCTGGTGCACGGCGCCGGCGGCGGCGTCGGGTCTGGCCGCGGTCGAGATCGGCAAGATGTTGGGCGCCACCGTGATCGCGGCGGCGTCATCCGAGCGAAAAGTTCGCGATCGCGCAAGGCGAGGGGCGCCGATCATCTCGTGCTGCTACGATGCGCGAGCCGTTCCGCGATGCGGTGAAGCGCATCACCGACGGGCGCGGCGCCGACGTGGTGTTCGATCCCGTCGGCGGCGAGGTGTTCGAAGAACAGCATGCGCTGCATCAACTGGGGCGCGCGGCTCCTGATCATCGGTTTCACCGGCGGCATCGGCTTGCTCGCAAACCAACCTGCTGATGATCATGGGCGCCAGCGTGCTCGGCGTCCGCGCCGGCGAGGCGGCGCGGAAAATCCCGCGCTCGGCGAGGTGCAGGATCAAGGCGCTGACTGGAATGGGCGGAGGCGCGGCAAAGATCCGCCCCAACGTCTCGCACCGGCTGCCGCTGGAAGATTATGCAAAGGCGATGCGGCTGGATGAACGCAAGGCGATCGGCCCGTGGCGCTGATGACGCGGTAGGCCTTCGTGGGCAGGCGCTACGCCGTGCCCACCATCAAACTGTGCGATGGTGGGCACGCGCCCTGTTTGCCCCACCCTACGGCCCCGTGCTTTCCCCTCATGCGACGCGTGTTACTTATACTCCCGCCGTCCCACCACGGG
>ERZ1370068.823-contig-10754_pt1 | contig 17270 bp, 40 predicted proteins | sample MGYA00561227_ERZ1370068 | MGnify/ENA primary metagenome ERZ1370068 (study PRJEB38410, sample SAMEA6850437) | metagenome | study: Metagenomic assessment of the ecological functions of the soil: analysis of the soil microbiota associated with the...
AGCTATTGCATTGCCCCCTTGGCCGGGAAGGCGGAGCCTGAGAAGAAAGTCCCATTTGGTCACTAGCCAACTGAGCTGTGAGGAGAGCCAGAAGGCGCCGGCGGCCTCAGATGCAGCTGGTGCGCTTTCTCTGCTGGGTCACGTGCGGTGTAGCCTCAGAGGTCGCCATGGCTGGATTGGCTGGTGGCGAACTGATGTCAGATCAGGTCGCCAGGCAGTCCGATGCTTCTGGGTGAGGCAAAACTAGACTTTGGCTGAGGAGAAGTCAACCAGCCGCCTGTGCTCGAGGCTGCAAAGCCTGATGATTCGCCCCAGTTCCAAGCTGAACTGGTAGCGCGCGCCGGAACTGTTCCGCCGCGTCGTGTTTCTCCTTTCACTTCGGTAAAGCGCATGGTACCCAGGTGCTGAACTCAGCAAAGTCCCTTCTCCGTGCCGCCGTTGATCCAGCGATATCAGCCGCGGCCTTCTCGAGCGCGGAATCGCCTCTTCGACCGCCGTCGAAAGAGAGTGAATGGCTGGCGCATCGCTGACTGAGCTGCGCACGATGTCGCGATCGGTAGAGGCTTCATACATACTTGTCACTAGGTTTGAGGTAAAATAATAGTGTCATCATAAAAAAGGGAGTCGGGATTAATAACCTGACCAAGCCTGGTACTTTTCTCCTCCGTCAAGAGTAAATGTGCTGGTAATTTGGGAACTGCTTCAGAACACGCATGAGCCACTGGTGCAGCCGAGACCAAAGCCCTGGGAGCCTTCTAATAGAGTCTCTTGATCGGGAGAATCAAACAAATAGTGATAACCTCCACGGTCCATAGCCTCCTCTGGTAGAGGAGACTGAACGCGTAGTATGCCTGTTCCCCAGGTTTTGTAGAAAGATCCGCGTGAGTTGTCTTTCGCTGGCGGCGCTTAGCAGCCCGGCGCTATTATAATGCGCTCGGCTGAGGCGGCTCCCCATAGTGACTTATATTGACTTGAATTTTATCCTATCGGCCTTCAGATTACTGAGGCTTATTAAACCGAAGCAAAAAGAAGAGCGTGGTCACCCGCAGCCGCCTCCGGATACGCCAGCGCCAAGGCTGATCATTTAGCAACGGAGCCGCCGGTGGCGGCAACCGCGGCCCGCCACCGAATCAACCAGCTCCTGCACCAGTTATCAGCCTGCGATCGCGGTGGCTGGGTGGCGCCCTTTGCTATCCTCCTGGTTGGTCACGATCAGCAGACACCCGTCGACTGGTCACCTGGGCGAATCAGACCTGAATCGAAGTCCACAGAATCGAGCTACGTGGGTAACACAAATAGGCTCAGATTGTTTTCGATGATCATCCCAGCCGTGCCTGGCGTATTCAGCTTCAGGCCCTTGCTGCTGGCGACCATTTGACATCGCCTGGAGAGTTATTGTTGCGGTGGCGTGCCGCCTGCCTGGCGACTTGCGAAACCACCATGCGGAGCGCATTATCAGATCATTTCGCGCCGTCCCAGCTGTTTTGCCAGGTAGCTGCAGTGGCGTGGGAGCCGCGACGACTGCCCGGATAAGTCAAATCGCGCATGCGCCCGCTCGAGCAGCTCCGCGTACGGCCGAGCCAGTTATTGCGGCTTGCGCCCAGCGGCAGTTACGCGCGTGGAATGTAGTCGAGTAGCGGGCCCAGTGAACTCGCTCGAGTCCCGCGCCCCTCAGCTCGCCAGCCTGCAACCCCGCCATACCGTCGGCAGCAAGCGTTCCGATGAGTACGCCGAAATCTTTTTGGCGCAAGGCACCCGCTCGGCAACGTCCAGCAACCTCTCCAGGCTCGAGTTCCAGCGGGGACCTTTCACGTTGATCCGCTGCGCGAACTTCTTCGGGCGCGTGCGCTCGAGAATGCAATCGCCGCGGCCTTGTCTCCCGGCCGAACGATCTCCTCGCCCTTGCCGTCACCTGTGAGCGACCTTTAGTCGAGCAGCGCGCTGTCCTCCGCATTATGCGCGCGCGCGTGACTACGCCGAAGAACGCGGCGTACGGATCAGTCCCAGCACCGCCCCACTATCCAGGGAACGCTTGCCGCGTCGATACCGACGGCTTCGCGCGGTCTCGTTGGAAGCTCCCGGCCGACCAGCCTTACGATCTCGGCCGTGACTTCAGCGGTGAAGCCTGGCTGGTCTGAGCCATCGCACACACGCAACCCCCGATATCTGCCCGCTGGCTCCCAGGTTCGCGCCGGGGGGCGTTGCGTGACTTGCCGACATGTGTTTTGTGCTCGCCGCAGTCTCGTACTTGGTGCAGCCTCAGGTCCGGCGCGCGATCTGTCTCGGCATGGTGAGCTGCGCACCACCCGCCCCAGCCACTTCCATAGGCCCAGCCATCGCCGGAGCCCGTCCCGACTGGCCTGCAGCGGGTAGGGCGTCACGACTCCCGCGGGCGGAACGTAATCCCATCCAACCCGCCTTCCCGTCCCCACCGCGCCCAGCGTTGAGCAGAAACCCCGTAGGGTCAATCCGGGCTCGCCCACTCGGCAACGAGCCTCCGGCGCACGCGTCTCAGATCCGCTCATCGCCCAGCGCCCGGCCGCGCTGGCGCTCGGCTGGTGCCGTGACCGCAGGCCGGCGCTAGCCGATACCGGCTCGCCGTCGTCACGCACACGCGCGAAAGCAGTGAATCAGCCCATCGGCGCAGTCAGGCTGAGGCCAGATGGCGCCGGCGTCCAGCTGAACCTCCACAGTGCCGACCAGCACCCACATCGGCACCAGAGCCACTGTGGAAGCGCGGCCGATGACGCGGAGGCTCACGGCGACCTATGCCAGCCGTTCTTTTTGCGAGTACCGGGTCTTCGGGTCCTGCAAAGAATCCCTGTGGCGGTCCGTCCTAACAGGCACCAGAACGTTTCGATTGAGTAGCCCTTTCGTCGCCGCGTTCGGCCTTCAAGACATGGAATTCCCAGCGCGATTCCTCGCCGACCGCTCAAATCCAACGAAGTGTGCGCTTTCTTCCGACAAGCGATCCACAATCTGGTCAAGTCAGCGACCGTCTTTCCTGCGACGCGACGGTGATCCAGCTGGTTGAACGGGTGCAGCAACGTCATCGCTTTCGCCCCTACGTCTCTTCGGCTCAGCCTGACGGCCTGTATCTCCGGCCGGCGAACTTCTCGCTACGAATCGGAATCACGTTGTCGGCTTGTCGTCGCGCCAGAGTTGTCGGCACCGGTTCGGGCTGCTCCGTCCCCCGGAACACCCATCAGCGAAAGCCTCCCGCCAACCGAGCGGCGTCTTCGAGCGCTGCTTGCGGCATGTTGCTCCGCTCCAGCGATCCGCTCCGCAAGCGGTGACGACGATGCCGGCGGTGCTGGACTCTCGGGGTGGCGGGGGCTGGGGGACGAGCCTTGGAGGGTCATCGTGCGGGCGTTGGGTCTTCGCTTTTAGCTGTGCGCGCATGCCGCCTCGGCGGGCCGGTGCCGCCTTGGGGCTTGGCCAGCCGAGGGGGAACGGCGGTCGCCTTCAGATCGCCGTCCGGCAGCTGCCCGGCAGCTGCTCGAACGCTTCGGCGAAGGCTCGGGTAAGCTCGCGCAGATCGCGGCGCCGGTCGCCTCAGGCGACGAGTAACGACGGGGTGTCGAGTGGCGGCGCGGCGCAGAACCCATCGAGCCGGCGGCTGAGCGTGTCCCAGCGGCCAGCGAAGGACGGTTCGGTCGTGGCCGCCTCGGTTCTCCATCCGCCCTGATCCCCGCAACCTGTCCGCACGTAGATACGCCGTAGAAATTAACTCTTGGTCACCTGGGTAACTCTCCGGCGCGGATCTGGCCCCAACGATCTGTCCTAAGTGTTCGATTAAAGCCTCGTGTGTCGGCTAGACGTTCGACAACTTCCGCCATCTCCGCCCTGAACCGCTCGACGATCCCGTCCCGCCGGTCGAAAAGCTCGGGCAGGTATCGCCGCAACGACCACATCGTGACCAGGTAGCGCGCCCCTTTTCCGTTGCCGCCGTTGCGGAGCATGATCAGCTTCTTGATGCGCCGCTCCTTCACCAAAATCATGCGCCGTAAGCCTTCTTGGCCGCATTGCGAGGCCCGCCCGTAATACCGGCGATATGGGCCGCTTCGGCGAGCGTGAGCGGCGGCGTGTTGCCTTCATGCCGCCGATACGCCCTTCTTGCGCTCTCTGTGCCCATGCACCCGCGGCACCTTTCGCTGAGTTTGCCGTCGACGGCGTCGAAGCTCGCTGTGCGCTTCTTAACCCCACACCCGTGGCAGTACCGTTTCCCGTGCTCCCGCTCGGTCGGCATGGGTTCTTGCGGGTCCCCTACGTCCGATCTCGCACTGGTGGATGTCCGGGACCCATTCACCGTCGTCGCCTTTCGCCAATCCACGCCCACTCGGCGAACGCGTCGACAATCTCCGTTTTCCGCTCTTCGCGACGGCGGCGCGCGACCCGCGGAATGCGCCGCGAGCCTTCCGGCCAGCCTCCTCAGGCGTTGGCCGGCCGCTCATCGAATGCCCGTTCGCTCATCGAACGCTTCGATCTTGTCTCGCGTGCGGCTTCTGCGCAACTTCGAGCGCTGGCGGAATTGCGCTTCCTTCCGCCTGTTCTGCCGTTCCAGCCGCCCGCCACGGCGCTCGGCTGCGTAGCGCCGCCCTCGCATCGGCAAGGTCGCGCGCGCGCCGCGGCTTGCGCCTCGTACACCTGGCGCTGCGCCTCCACCCGTAGTCCCGGGATCTTCAATCGCTTCGAATTGTCACACATGCCGCCGAAGCGTTTCCTTGAGCTCGTCGCGGCTTGGTGGCCGGTTCCACTTGCGCCGGATGATGGCCGGCACGTCGATGCGCTCGGGGAGGCGCGACGCAGCTTTCACGCGGGCCGTCATGTCTTCGACCTCCCACGCGAGACGCCTCCTGCCGGCGCAGCAAGAACCGGCGTCGCGCCATGCTCTCACGTACGTGACGCCTCCGCTATCGTCGGTATGCGTGGCGATTTCTCCGCCGCGATGCCTTCCGCTTCGCATGGCAGATCCGCAAGCGTCGCTTTCATGGCTTCCAGCCGTTCGCCGGATTCGCCCGCAGACAACACGGGCCGCACTGCTTCGCGTGCTTCAGCCTCCGCTTCGCGCTGGTCCGGAAATCCACGCCTCCGTCGCCTTGACGATCGGACGGGTCAGCGTCGCCACCATGGCAACGTCCCCGAGCCCAAGAAGACCCCCACAGCGCGCCCGGAACGTGCGGCGTGTAAATAGGCCTGCAAAATCGCGAAGTAGTGATCGGCTTTCGCGATCGCGCTGTCGATTTCTTCGGTCGTCGGAGGGCGGTTGAACTTAGCCTTGACTCTCTCCGCTGTCTCCAAACACCGCTGTGCCGTGCAGGCCCCGCAGCGCTTCGACGACAGGCCCCACGGCCAGCCGATGCAGCGGCCCAACCTCGACGCGACGCGCGGCGGCCTGGGATCCGACATCATCCCGCCGCCGAGACTCATGCCGTCGTGCGCCTTCTCGAGCTGCATACCGAAGTGGCACTGAAGACCGGCGTCGCGCAATGTAATCGCCCGAAAAGAAGCGGCGGAGCTCCTCGTCCAAGTCAGGCCTCCAACCGCCACTGGGGCCCTCGCGCGGCGCCCGCTTCCCCTCCTCCGACGAATATCCGCGCGAGCGTTCGACCGCTTGCGCTTCCTGCTCTTTCGATTCGACATCTGCTGCTTTCCTTCCCCGGCACCTGTCCGAGTCGTTCGTTACGAATCGTCTATTTACTTTGCCCCGCCATCTTTCTCTTCGCAACAATCCACACAAGACGCCGCTCCCGGTCGGGCGGTGGAGGGGTAATGAGTTCACCATCCCGGCATGCCCACACCACCCGCGCAAACGCCATCAACGGCATGCCGCGCCACACCTTGAATCCGTCGCCTTCCTCGACGCCGTCCGCTTCCCTTCGCGCCAGCAGCCGCCGGCGCATCTCCTCGCGGTCGCTCATCCCCACGCCTCACCTTCCTTTCCTTCCGCCTTCAACACGTCCGCCGATATCTGCCGTGCTTTATCCGCACAGCCGGCACACGTCCCCACTCCTCGTCCACTGCCCCGGTACAGCATCCCGGCCTCACCTCTCATGCCCGCCGAACATCTCGCCGCAAAGCGGGCACGGCAGCCAGAAGTAGTTATTGGCTTCGGCGTAGTCGCGATGCCAATCTCGGGAGCGCGGCGCAGCGGTCTCCTTCTCGCGCTCGCTCATCTGACGACCCGCTTGACGTACCCTTGCCGCTCGCACGCGAACGCGACGAACCCTATCGGCTCACCGGTGAGGTAGAACTTCCAGCCATCCTCGATGAGTTCACCGTTGCCCGGAAGCCCGGCGATTGTGGCGCGCACAGCCGCTACGCACTCCACCTCGGTATTCCACAACTCTACTTCGATTCGCTCTCTCATCGCTATCTCCTCACCCTCTCCGCCGCCGTCATCGACGAAGGTGACAGCGGAAACTCCGACACACTCTGCTCCGCATCCGTCACCAGCAACGCCGCCGGGAACTTCTCGTTGAGCCACCACATCACGCGCGACCGCGGTTCCGGGTCGAGCTCGCCGAGGCACGCCCGCGCACTTCGTCATTGCCGCCAATTCCGGGTCTTCTTTATCTTTCGCCATCGTTGCCTCCGTCCTTCACCACACCAATCGTCGTCACGCAGTCATCGGCCTGGACCCACGCCGGCTCGCCGACCGATGCCACCATCTCGTCAAGCCTACCGGTCGCCACGAACCACGGGCGCGTTACCGCTGATGTCAATCCCATCCTCCGGCATCCCGTACATCTTTCGAACCTCCTCCGAGCTGACCTTCCAGATCGCCCAGCCGCGCCATCACCGCGTCGTGCACAAGCTTCTCTTTGGCCATCTGCACATGCTCCCAGCTCAGCGATCCGGGCGCTGTCGTTGGCGCGCTTGATCGACGCTGCGCAAGCCATCGACGCGCTCGCGCCCGCGCCTTCTTCGCCGTACGCCGCTTCATAGCTTCGGCTCCTCGACTTCCCGCCCATACCGGTCAGAACCAACGATGCTCGGTCCGCTTCGCTTCGTCGCGCATGCGCCGCATCTCTTTCCAGTCGATCGTTGGCCGGTTGAGGCACTCTTCGCTCCACCGCGCGACGTAGTAGCCGTCAATGCGTGAGCCGCGCTTCCCACAGAACTCGGCTAGCCACTCGACGGCAGGGCCATCCTCATTCCACATCCGCAGCGCTTCCTCGTGCGACGTGACCGCGTACTGTTTGCAGAAACCAAGGACGCGGCGTTCGGCAAGGCTCTCAAGCGGCGCAACAATGAAGAACCACTTGAGCTCCCACTTCGGTGCGTCTGCGCCGAAGTCGACCGTTAGGTAGTCGTCGCTCATCGCTCTTTCAGCCGCTCCAACCGCTTCAGCCGGTTGAGCTCTCGCAGCTCGTTGCGCATATCTACCAGCGTCGCCAAAACGCCGAGGAGAACAGCAACGACGCAGCTCGTTGCGATGGCCGTCACCTCTTCCTCCGCTCATGCTCTTCGACGACCGCCTGCGCTGATCAGCTCCCAGTCGTCAGCGCGGCCACCGTCCGTTGCCCATATCGGAAACCCAGCTACCGACGCCATCTCCGATGCGACGCAACCGAGTGACCTCAGCACATCCGCCAGTGGGCGCACTTCTCCCCCTACCGACAAAGTCGGAGACGGCCTTAGCTTCCCCGCGTCTGGAAAGACGAGCGCCCGTGCCGCAGCTGAGTCCCAACTATTTCCCTCTTCGCTATAGTTGCGCAAAACTGGTTGCCCCACTCCACAACGAACCCTTCCCGTTTGTCCTCACCACGCCGCCCTCCCGTCGCCATCTCGGCCACCTGCCGCACTTCATCGATCTTCCGCAGCGTGAAGGCCATTTTCTTCTCTCCAGTTGATCTATCGGCCCCGCATTGAATCCAGGCCCCTTACGCTTCGCCGTGCCGGCGCCACCGCCCGATGTGCGCCCGCAGCTGCTCCTCGGTTGATTGATCAGCCATCACTCTTCTTCTCTCCGCTACCCTCAACATCTCCCACCTGAGCGCATGCAACTGCCGCAACCTCTCACTCGTCGCCAGCAGCGCCATTTCGATCCGCGCCGTCACGGTCTCCGCCGTCATAGGGAACTCGCTGCTCCACCTCCACTCCTCGCCTTGGACGAAGAGCGTGAGGCCGTGGTCGACCGTGACGGTGTCGCGGTTAGCCACCTTCGCCTCCTGTTAGCGTGAATTGCGGCCTTGCCGTAACCTTCGACCGTAACCCTCGATGATCCGACCGTCCGCCGTCTCGCCAATAATAGTGGCCGACTCCTGAGAACTCGCCGCGCGAGATTCTGCGCGTACTCCGATCCGGCGAACACCATCGCGACAAGCATCTCCAATGCGCCCAGATGTGTGCCGAACCAATCCTTCCAGGCGTCGAAGTCCCGTTCGCCTCGAATGGGAATTACATGACCCATCACTTCACCCTCCTGAAAAGCGTCGCATTCAACTGCGCCCGCGACGTCACGTTGAACTTCCGCATGATCTGCGACGCGTGCTGCTTCGCCGTCTTCTCGTTGATGCCTGCGATGACGGCGACGTCCTTATGCTGATGCCCGTCGAGAATCAGGTTGAGGATCCGCTCCTCCGCCGCCGTCAGTCCGTGCGTCCACGCTTCCAGGTCGACGATCGCCTGGAACGCTGGCGCGAGGCGGGCGCGCATGTCGGTGAACGTTGCGCGCTCCTCTGCCGTCATGGCGACGGCGGAGGGGTTCCGGGATGGGGGCGATGCGCGTCAGCCTGCATCGTTGGAATCTTTCGCTTCGAATTGCACGCAGCCGGAAAATCCGGCGCCGTGAACAGCGATGCTTCGTAGCCCCAATCTGCGCGGACGTAGGCCAGCTGATCGCCTGGCGCTACAGCCAACTTCACACGTGCCCTCTGACAACATCGGGCCAGCGGGCGGATCCCAATGCTTTGCACCCGTCGCATCGGATGCCGTGCCCGCTTGCAGCGATCACTGCCAGCCGCCTATTCGCCATCGCGCTTCTCCTCCGCATCCACAACCACTAACGTCAGCACTATCCAGCTCCACCGGCCTCAGCCGACAGCGCCGGCAACGTGCTCCACCCTCGGGCTCCAGGCTCCGGTCCAAGGCTGTCTGCAAATCCGCAGCACGTCCTTCGCCATCGCGCGGGCGGTCCGCACGGCCAGCGTGAACTCGCACGGGGTCCCGGCGCTGTTCTCGTCGCCCACCTTGATCGTGATGATGCGGCGCGCAGACTCCGCGGACAGGCGGATCTTCGGCGCCTCGTGGCGCTTGGATGGCAGCCGGGACGGCGGTGGCGCTTCGAGTAGCACCGGTGGCGGCGGGTCGAGCCATTGGAGGATGCGCGAGCGGAGCGTCATGACGAATGCAACCCCAATGAACGCTTCAAGGCTTCGGCGCAAGCCTGCTTCGCTTCGCAAAGGCATGGGTGTTCCTGACTGGTGCGCGAGCTCAGCGTTGCGATGCAGCTGGGCGACGAACCGCTCAGGATACCGACTCACGGTCACGCTAACGATGATGTTCTCGTCGCATCGCGGCTGCTCAGTCCAGTGGCCCAACGACTCTCCCTGAAGCCGCCAATCGATCCAGATGTCACCCATTGGCGGCCTCTTTCTTCAGCGGTTCAATGCGAATCTTGACGCCGTACGCGGGGCTCTTCTCCTGCTGCCGAACAGACTTCGTCTGGGCTGTTCGTAGCGTCGCTGACGCCGAGGAACCGGGCCGCGCAATCGACGCAGGCCTTGCACGAGGCGGAGTTGTTGTCCTCATCGAACAGCACCGGCCCTAGGCGCGTCACCGTCACGAGCCATGCGGGGCGGGGCGGGCAAACGACTTGCGGTCCACCAACCTGCAACGCTGCGCGCCGCTAGCGGTGGAGCGTCGCGCCGTGCTCCTTCGTCACGCGACGATGGCGCGCGAAGCCGTTCTCTTGCTTGTTCAGGCTCTTCAAGCGCAGCGGCACAGCGATCTCGAGGCCGCCACCCTTGACGCCTACCACCGCTCCACGAACGGCGTCGGCTTGCGCTTTCGCTTCGTCGCCAGCTTCGCCTTAACGAGCTTTCTCCGCCCCTTGCTGGCGTGCAGCGCCTTCCACTCCGCAACGGTGATCCGGTTAGCGCCCACGTCCCTCTCGCAGGCCCCGCCACCATCACGCCGAGGATGACCGCCCGCGAAGCCGGCGAGCGGCAAGACAACTGCCGTCCCAGAAGTGGGCCGTGGCTTTGCCTTGCACTCCAATCCAGACCAGCTCACCCGATGACGGCGATCCAGATGCACGCGACGATGAGGCTGGTTCTCATGGCTTTGCCTCCGGCGCCGGGTTGTTGCCGAGCGGCACGTTTGGCTGGGGGAGGTGGCGGCGTCTTCAGATTGATAATCGCGTCGGCGCAGAGGTATCGAGACCGGTCCCACGGCTCGTTCCCGAGCGTTGCCGATCGCGTAGCGAGATGACACACACATCTCAGCTGCTTCCTGTAGCGCCGCCTCCCGCACCTCCGCCGCAAACCTCGCCAGCACCTTATCGACGCGCCTGAACTGCTCGTTCCAGCTGATGCAGCGCGCATCGCAGTTGTCGATGACGTCGAATATTTCCTCGCGCCAGCGCTCCACCGGGATGGTCATGACTCCACCGATTTCAGCATCCGAATACCGTTGCCGCACATCTCGGCGATGCTGACCACGAGAGTTGTTTCAACGTTTCGTTCTGCGCGCCCGTCACGTGGGTCTGGCCCACCTGCTCTGCTGCGAGAAGGCATACCCGTGTCGCATCTTCGATGGCGCTTGCGCGGGCGTCCGCCTGTATCGCGGCAAACCATTTCATCGCGTGCGCCTTCGCCGCCGCGCCATCCGCACTGTCGATGTTTTCGCGTTCATAGTCGGCCTCGATCGTGTCCCACCATTCCTTCGCCGTCTTCATGCTGCCCTCCACGTTGCCGTCTGCCCAGCTCTTTCCCGGCCAGGCACGCCCCGACATATGCGCCCGCGCGAGCCCCGCGCCTTCCAACCACGCCACCTGGTTGTGCAATCGATATTCCGGAATGCGGTTCGCGTCCGCCACGCACGCAGCGCCGCGCCAGTCGCGCGGCTTTGCCTTAAGGAATGCGCGCAGCGGCGTCGTCTCCGCCTTCCACGTCTTCGCCGACGCTACCGGGACCTTGTGGTGGCAGAATCTTGTCGGTCTTCGGCGCCTTGCCGTCGATGGCGGCTTGCGCCGTTTGCTGAAGATGCCAGCGCAGTGCTTGCCCTCGCGGCCGTCGAAGAGAGCTTGGCGGCGGGCGGGGAGGTGAGTGTGTGCATCCGCACGTGTGGGAGGCGGAGGTCATCGGATTTCATCCCCCGCGTTCTTCGCGCCCGGTCCCCATTGGCTAGCAATAATGTTGGAGATGGTTCATCTCGCAGATGAACGCGAGACCTTGCTCCTTGTTGTAATTGTCACTGCCCAATGGCGCCATAGGCGAACTGTTCAATGCCGATCCGGCCGACGCCTGCGATCCGCAGCGATCGCACTTTGGCGGATCGATTCGCCGCCGAAGGCACTGAGGGCAGAACCACATGCCGCTGAACTTCCACCGCTGCGGCGACGTCTTGCCGCAGCGTCGCACTCGCTCACAGGAAGGCCCATCCCGTTCTTGACGATCACGCGCTTCCCCTTCCGTAAATCGCACCGTCACCTCGCACGCGCGGCCACCCGGTGTAGAAATGCAAGTCGTGCCGTCGCATTCCTCGTCCAGCAGGTAAAGCACCGCCGTCAGCGGCGTCTCGTGCCACGTGTCCGACGTCTCGATGAGCGACGGGCGCTTCTTGTTTGGTTGAAGTTCGACCACGATGCTACTCCTTCGCTTGCGGCGCGGTTTTTTCTGCACAGGGAAACTCCCTCATGTTCATTCCGCCTAGGATCTGCCGCAGCAGCCGCCACGCTCCGGCCTTGCGCGCGTGCCCCCGATAGATGCCGGTCTTGTACGGGCCGCCCTCGTGCCACATGAGCCACGAGTAGTCTGACGCCTCGGAGAGCGGGGACACTTTGCAAACATCGAGACGCCCGACCTCGCGCGCGCGACTATCATCGCCATCTGGCAGGATCTCTAGGCGCACGCGGAGCATTAGGCCGCCACCGCCCTTCGGATCGCGCCCGCGATCATCTCCGGCAGCCTGCGCTCGTTTTGCGGGTCGATGATGCGGGAGCAAAGCGAGTGGCTATCCCACACGCACCGCCCCGTCCCATCCCGGCCGTGCACCCACACGATCGGCTTGCACAACGCGAGTGCGAACGCGGCATCGCCGTAGGTGGCGCGTCCGTCGCCCATCGATGTGACGACCACCGTCACATCGGCAAGCCGGATCTCCGCGATGTTCTGCGCGACGATGAGCGCGCGCGTTCCATCGTCCATCGGATCGACGCGGTGCTCGGCGTCGAAGCTGGCGTATTGCTCGTGCCACCGCGACCAGACTTTGAAGCCGAGCGCTCGCATGTCGCGCGCGAGGTTGCTCGTGCGGACGGCGGTGGAGAGGGGGAGGCGAGGTAAAGGGACGTCATGCGGACTTCTCCGCCCAGTCGGGCAGGCTGCGCATCTGAAGACGGCGCGTATTTGTGTGCCCATCTTCGTACGTCACCGTCTCTAGTTCGATGGCGCGTCGCATGCCGCTCGATATGCCCAGGTCCGTGTAGACGGCGATCACGTCGGCGAGACGCCGGAACGCGAAGCCGCTCGTGATACCGAGTTCGCGATCTTGTGGCACTTCGTCGCGGAGCACGCCCGGCTGCGTATAGAGCAAGTGAGACGCGTAGGGCGCTTCGCCTCGGAGCAGACTGTCGCGCATGCACGCGCGGGCGTAGGCCACGTTGCGCTCGATATCGCCCGCGTACGGGCTCTCAATGATGACGATTGGTTTCATGATGCCGTTGCTTCTCTTTCCTCCGCGCACTTCCGAACAGTGCAGCGCCGTCATGGTAACGCCAGTCGCATCCAGCAACGTGCTCCCGCTCCGCCGCCCGGTCGATTCGTGACGGGAACGCTTCGACGTCGGCTTGTGAGAATGGCGGTGGTTGCTTGTTGAAGTGGCCGATACCGATCGCGTCGATCGCTTCCACGGTCAGGCGTACGCGCATGCCTTCGAAGCCATCGAACCACGCGTCGGGGCCGAGTTGATTCTTCGCGATACCGCCATCATCTAGGTATTTAGCGCCGCACTCCAGACACCAATCGCCGACGACGCCATCGAATTCGCGTCTGCCATTCACGCTGTGCTCTTTCGGCGATGATCCCTTGGCGTACGCGCGGCGAATCGTTGCTGCGATGGTCTTCGTCCCGCCGCCGCGAGCGCCGTTCGCCCAGTCGAAGGAAAGATCTTCGCTCATTCGGCGGTCGGCCGGAATCATGCTCTCGAACTCTTGCGCCATGCATTCGATGGCGCCGAACGCTCGGTGCGCGGGATCGCTGGCGTCGCCGCTCACGCGCTCCGCCGGCACCGAGGTCGCGCCGTAGCTGGTTTCGCCGTTCAGCTCGATGAGTCGCGCTTCCAAGTCCGCCACGAGGTGGTGGGCGCGGTCGTCGTAGTCTTCGAAGGCTTCGAATCCACATCCACCCGTTGTGCACTCTCTTCGCCCGTTGGCTCTGCCGACGCCATACTCCGGCGTCCAGTCGCGGGCCGCTACCTCAGGCCCAGGTCTTCTGCACCGTCGCAATGAAATCTTGGCGCATGTCCGCAAGGTGAAGTTCCCAATGCCGCAGAAGCGCGGAGATTGCAGCGCGGCACCGCTCGTCATGCTCCGCCGCGGGGCCGCGGTACCGCGTCAACGCCTTCGCGTGGTGATGGTTGATCTTGCCGGCAAGAACTGGCCACGCGCGCGGCGGAAGCTCGTAGAGGTCGCGTCGATTCCAAAGGTCACCTATGTCCCAGCCTCGGATCGAACAGAATTGCATGAGGTAGATTGCGGCGTCCCCACGGAATCAAGATAGCGATCCGTGTCGGCCGCGAGACTCTTGGGACTCGCCGTACTCCTCGCCCATCCCGACCAACATCAGGAGTCCGTTCCGGCTCGCCGAAGTTGCGTTTCTGCCACACGAACGCGTCGCGCTGGATGGCGGACAGGATGGCGGCGGTCATGGGCGCACCTCCGGGAACTCGCGCACGCGCAAATCGTCTTTCCACTCGCACCAGTCGCCACCCTTTGGCTCGTTCAGGTAAACGCGATGATGGGGCCGCGCCTCATCTCCAAAGCAGTAGTAAGACCCCATCTGCTTAACGAACGGCGCGGCTTTCACGGCGCGGCATTGAGCGATCAGATCGCGCGCCCAGTCCTCGCAATAAGGCCGCGCGCCGTGCCCAGATTCGCCGCCCGTGATGCACCAGTCCGGGAACCATCCTTCGCATCCGCTTTGATCGGAGCCGTGCGCTTTCGTGTTTCCGCCGCACCCAGCGCATCTGCAGTTCCGATCGGTCCAAGCTGCGGCTCGACGGAAAGAAACCTGACGACCGCTGGCACCCGCGCCAGGATCGGCCATCGCTTCTCGAGTTGCTCTTGGTTCTCCGCCGTTGTGCCAGCCCACACGTTGGCCGGCCAGCCGCCTATCCAAGTCGTTGGCACCATGAGGATCATGCTCTCAGGTCGCTTCGTGAGAAGTAGCCAATCAAGCGACGGCGTCGCGTCGATGAGCGCCCACAGTCGCGCGCGTTGCTCGTCAAGATCCGCGCGTTCTTCGAACACGTCAGCCATCGATGCGCAGAAGACGCGCCGTCGCTCGCCAGCCTTCTCCGCTTTCTGGTTCCAGCGTCTCGGCTCCGCCCAATGCGAATCGCCAAAGAACCGACGCGGCGCTTGTGGTCCCAGATCTTGAGCCCGATCCGTTTGGAGAACGATTCGGCGTAGCAGTGCTCACACCCGGGCGAGACGCGCTGACAACCATGCCATGGATTGAATGTGGAATGGGTCCAAGAAATCTCGGTGGTCGCACCCATCACCCACCACCCTTCTTCGTCCGTAGCGCTTCCCACAGCGCATCCGCAAGCTCGCACCGAACCCGCTCACGAATCGCCCAGTCTCCGGAGCCGACTGGCCGCGTCGTAACGGCCAGCACGGGCGACAGCAGCATGATGGCCTGCACGATCGGTTTCGCCTGCTCCTCCGTCATGTCCGTTTTGAGCGCAACGATGAGGCTGTGGACGCGGTCGCTCATGATTCTTCTTCTCCTTCGCCCGCGACGCCGTTGTTGTGCGGATGCCCTCGGCTTCTCGTACGTCGGCAGCCCGCCCGCGCTCTGCACGGCTTTCCTGCGTTCCTCTGGCGTCATGCGGATGAACGCGCCCAACACCCCTGCGTCGGGTCTGTGTCGGAATGCGGCGCGGGCGGCTCCGCAGGCTCCTCCATCGGCGGCGGCAGGATGCTGGTGTCGTAGCGAGAGTGGCGGGCGTACCGCGGATGGCCAGCATGACGTCTGCAACTCGGTAGGCGCGCTCCGCCACGAACTCGTCGCGGTGGTCGGCGTGCCGGCTGAGGATGCTCTGCATGGCGAGTCCGGCGAAGTGGTCGCGTAGGTTGGTCGTCATGGCTGCTCCTCGCCCGTGAACAACGCGTCCGGTATCTTCGGCGAAGAAAATCCAGCCGCCGCGCGATGACCGCCGCCACCGAAGAACTGCGCCAGCTTCGACACGTCGTAACCGTGGCGAGAGCGAAGCGAGTAGGCGAACGCGCCGTCCTGCCGTTGAAACCAGCCAACGGCGAATTCAGCATGCTCGGCGAGATGTCCGACGAGCTCCGACGTGTTGATGTATGGCGCGTTCACCACTGGCACGCTGTGGCCGGCAACGCGCAACGTGCGCGCCTGCTTCGCCATCGCGTCGACGTAGACTTCGATCTTCCGCTGGACCGCGCAGCCGGACGCGATCACTTCGGCGATCGGTTTCGCCGCCAGCTCGTCCCACTCATCCCATGTCGATTCGGCGTAGAGACCGATGAACGCGTTGACTTCTTTGGATGCTGGCAGAGTGAACTTCCACAGATCGCGATTCTCGACATAATCGACCAGCCACGGTAGCGGCTCTCCGGGATTGAGGAGATCCCACGCTAGACCCGCGCCGCTGCGGTTCATGTCGACTGTGCAGAAGTCGAGACCGTTGCGAATCTCAAGCCGCGCAGATCTTCCTCGGTTGTCTTGTGATGATCTAAAAACTCGAATCGAGAGCGCCTTGTCGGCCATCTCGAGCAGCGTTGCTCGCGGATAGCTGAAGTCGACGATCAGCACGTGTCGCCCCGTCACGTCCGGCGGCGCGTCCCCGTACTTTGCCGGCACGTAATCACCATCGCCTTCGAACGCATTCCACGCTACCCAAGCGGCCACTGTGCCGTCGATGCACGGACTATGATGAATCACGATCGGATTGTTCATCGCGCATCCTCCCACGTAATGACCGTGTCGCCCCCGTGCAGGTGCACCGCCTCGACGCCAGCGATCGACGTGTGCACGATCGTCGACGACGTAGCGCCCATCCAGCGCAGCACGACCGTGCCGTCCGAGAACTCCACGCCCTCCGCGACGCGGCCGATGCCGCTGACGCCGGTGCTGTCGACCGCGCGATCGAGGTAGAAGCGGCGCATGCCTTCACCGCGCCCGATCGGTTTCACTTCGGTCGACCCGCAGGTCGCGCATGGGAACTTCAGCTTCGGATTGATGTGCGTCCACTTGCTGATCGCACCCTGCGCATTGCCACTTGTAGTCGTAGGTCATCACGGTTCCCCCTATCGGTCGCCTGCCCGTGGTCGAGCGGCGGCGCGCAGTCGGCAGGGTCCTTGTCGACGGGCTTGGGCTCGCGGGCGGCCAGCATCGCATCCGCAATGTCGTACGCATCTTCCGCGAGCAGCTGAGGGCGCGTCTTCGTATCGTTTCCACGAATCATGAAGCCCTCTGTCTCGCAGGCGAGATTGCCCGTCAGCGCCGCCATCGCAGACTGATCGCGCAGTCCACGTTCTCGATAGTCTTCGAGCCACTCGATGAAGTTCTCGGCTCGAACTGAGTCGCCTTGGCGCCGACTTTAGCGAGATGCTCCTGCCATTCCTGGACGGTCATGCCGCACTCTCCGGGTCATCGCCTTCCGGCTTCTTCGGCGTCCCTGCGGAAGGAGGGCGACGCCGTGACATCACCATCACTCGACGCGTAACGCTCGCCCACGCGCTCCCGCCGGCGGCGTCGTCAGGTCGATCGTAAACGGCTTCGGCGGGTCCACTGGGACGAGCTTTTGATGGGCGTGTCGGCTTTCGCGCGACTGCGCTTTGGCTTCGGCGCCAGCGT
>ERZ1370068.2170-contig-1330_pt1 | contig 17267 bp, 24 predicted proteins | sample MGYA00561227_ERZ1370068 | MGnify/ENA primary metagenome ERZ1370068 (study PRJEB38410, sample SAMEA6850437) | metagenome | study: Metagenomic assessment of the ecological functions of the soil: analysis of the soil microbiota associated with the...
CCGCTTGCCGATGCCGATTCAGGATTTGGCAATATTCGCCCGTCGGTGGCGTTGAGGTACATCGCGCGTTCAGACGCCGTTTCGACCTGGTTTCCGACGGGCGACGCCGGAATACGCGATCATCTTCCGTGACGGGCATTTCGATACAGCGCGGCTGATCGGGCTCATCGTATTGTTCATACATGCCGTCAATAACGCTAATCGTGACATGGCTCGTCGCAGACGGCGGCGGGAGTCCGTCGAAAGCGGCGGTGGCGGAAGCGCGCTGAATGACTGACGATCGATCACGCCGGCTCTTCGGGCGCTATTAAAGCGCCCGCCGGTCGCCTGACAGTTCCTCCGCATCGAGTCGACCGCCGTTGCGGCGCGCGGTCCGTCCGAGAATGCTGCGCCGTTCACCCAGCTTGTTCCGCGCGGCCATTGCGCGATTACTTACACCCAAAGTTCGCGTCGATGAGGCAGCAGGGGCAGGTGACTCTCGAGTTTCGGAAGCTTCGCCATTTTTGTTTCAATTTCACGCCTGGATTACCTGCCGACAGGTGACGGCTGCCCGCCGCGAAGTTTCTTCATCTCAACATTGTTCATCGGGTAGCTCGCGATCGCTGAGATCGTTCGACGATGAACGAACCGCCGCCCGAAATACACGAAAGAATCGAGTCTCACTGAAAGACGCCGGTCGGAGGACGTGGAGATCCGATAACATGCGTTCAGCCAGATGCCGGTCCCGCGACGGTCATCCACGGTGCCGATTGGGCTCGAAGGCAGCGGTTCGGCTGGCGATCGCGAGCGTCGAGAGCTGAAGACGCGATCGTGATCACGACAGCGCGCGTCACCACGGCGTAGACACGCGAAAAGGTCGACTGTATCGCGACGTCGAGCACGCCCGATCACGGGTCGCCCGTCGACGTCGACGCCCTGCAAATGTCGGCAGTCATGGTCGAGAGCCGTCGAGGGTAGGGGCGATGGCGCCGGCGCGATGATCAGGCCATCAGTTGAACGCGGTACCAGCCGGTTTCCGATCGTTCGTTAATATCGAGCACGACCTGCCGTGGAAGACGCGACGCGGCTACAGCGGGTGATCGTTCCGTGCAGCAGCCGCACGCCCAGCACGTAAACGGCACTCATTTCGAGCGGCGGCATCAGGCCAGCGGCTGGCGCGACGCGATCGCCACGTCAGCGGGCCGAGGTTAAGCGATTTTCTCAACGAGTGGATGATTGGCGACCAAGATGTTCAGCGAGCGGCTGAACAGCGTCGATCTCCGCGATGGTGCACTGCTCCCGGAAACGCCGATTCTGCATCCGACCAGATCTGACTGGCGGCTGAGATTCTCGGCATCGAGTTCCCGCACGCGTCACTGGTTGCCTCGACCATCTTCGCTGGTCGCCGATACCGCCTGGCCACGCGTAATGGCGCGCGGCGATTTGAGCGACTCTGGCGCGACGGATCTTCCGACGATCGCCGCTCGATGCGGCGGCCGACCGCGCCAGCGATTACGCTGGTCATGCTGTCAGATCGAACGTATTCGGGCGGCATCGACGTCAGCCAGCGGTAGTCGGGCCCGAGCGCGGCGCTCTTCAGGGGCCGACGACTACACGAAGACGATGATCCTGAACTACTCAGCGTCACCTACGGATCGACGTGGTGTTTACGCTCGAGCGACGACGCCAGTCGATCGATCGCCGCGGCGGTGGAAAGGCGCAGCGGTTGCGATTTGATGGATCCGGCGCGCGGCAGGTTACGGCATCGCTTCGTCGCCACGGCGCCAAATCGCTGATGCCGACGCGACTGTCCGCGGTCTGGAGCACGCACGTGAGCCGCTTAGCTGTTGGGTGTACTGTCGCGACGCTGCGTGACATCAAACGCGCACCGCGCTTTGACTAACACAGAACCCTTTTCCTGGTGTCCTTGGTGTCCTTGAAGAAGCACGGGTTCCTCGACGGCATCGGGACGTCGATGATGCCGGCACGCGCCGGGTGAAGTGCCACGACGCGCCTCGTCAGATTCGCTGCTGTTGAATCCCACACGAGCTGAGCGCCATCGCGCGGATGGTACCAGTCAGCCCTGGGCGCGCCGCGCGATTGCAGATATTACAAACAGTCTGCCGGCGGCAACAGCGTGGTGATCGGATTAAGGCGCTTTACTCGTGTCGATCGTTTGAGTTCCCGAGCCGAACATGCGGTTGACCGCGCCACCGCGCACGCGAAACAGTCAGTCGCCGCTCGGCACCAGCGAAAGCCGGATCTGGCTGATCTCGTCGTCTGACGCGGTCGGGACGGTGTCGGCAGTCCTGTCGATGACGCCGCGGATCATCGGGCTAAAGCGACGCCGCACGCGATCCGCGCTTGCGGTGGCTGACGCGGGGCGGCCGCGCTGCGCCACGCGGTTCATCTTAACGCGCGGTGCAGGTGAAACGACAGGCTGATCGCGTGACGCGACGCCCACAGCGCCACGAACCCCCAGCCGAACGACGACAAGGAGCGCGGACGCTCGACATCCAGAATGAAACGAAGTCAGATCTCGCGCGAATCGCGGGGAGCACTCGTACTCCATACCGATCATCTCGTTGTTGCGCCGGCGCGATGCAAACTTGAACGCGACTTCACCGAAGCCGCGAGCAGCCGCACGATTGACCGGCAGCAGGCACGCCGTCGAGGCGCGAGGGCCGATACAGAACGCCGACACGATCCGACGTGAAGCTGAGCGCACAGCAGCGTGTCGATCCGCGCGTCCGACAGGGGCGACCGCGGCATTATCGTTCATCGCGCCGAACACCGCGCCGATTGAAAGAACACGAATATAGCGCGCGATTGTCTGGCGTAGTAGTTCAGTTTTTCATGCTGCGGCCGCAGGTAAGAGGATCGCCGGCAATCGTCACCTTTGAACGAATGAACATCGACAGCTTAATGGTCATCGACTGATAGCTGCCACCGCCGGTTCATCGTCGACGTTCAGATCTTCCGACTGGACGACGGCGGTGCCACGCCGACGACCGTCCAGGCCGCGGCGCGCCGAACCCACCTCGCTCCCGAGGGTGAGTCCCTTGAAGGGCCGACCGCGAGCCGACCGACGTTGATCTCGCGCGTCCCCGGCGTGAAGCGGTTCCCGACGAACTCCAGCGAGTCGCGCACTTCGAACGCCTTCGGGCCCCATCAGCCGCACAGACAGTTGGCCGGTTGATTGAGATCTGGCGGCAACGCGATGATGATCATGACGCGAGCGGACGTCTACTGGCGTGACCTGCAGGCTTTCGATGACGTATACGGTCGAGGCAGGTGCTTGGCGTGGCTTCGCCGCAGAGCGGAGCGTTTGATGGCGTTCTGCGGCGACCGAGCGTCGCTCAAGCAGCGATCGGGGTGAGCGCGATGAACATCAAGATGATGCCGCGGTATCGCCGCCGTGGTTCCGACGATCGAGCGCAGGTTGCGCTGGCGATCAGGCTCATAATCAACTTGAATGGCTCAGGTTCAACGCGCAGTCGTTCATGATGCTGTTCAACGCACGACGACAGCCCGACGCCACGTGCCGGGATGACGCCCGCCAGCCGATCAGCGCGCTGAGTTCCAGCCCCGTCACCACGTCTGCGCTCGTTGACGCCAAAAGACTGAATAAATGCACTCGCCTGCATGAACTCGCTGATTTATTCGGCGCGAATTCACTCCAACGCCGCCACAATGGACATTAGGGAAACCATCGGCGAGAAAGACAGTGGAGGAAACGAGGGAAAAATACCGCTGGCTGGTGACACGCTAATGACATGCACAATGTTCCCACAAACAGCGCAAGCTGATGACGACGGCGAGGCAATACTGCCGAGCGTCGGTGCCAGATTCCGAACACGGACGAACGAGCCTCTGAAACCGCCGCTCGGCGTTCGCCTCGTCTCGCAGAGTTACCTCCGGTCGATATTCGACGCGACTGTCGTCGAGGGGATTCGAGATCTCGCGCTTCCTTCATCGCTCACGATCGATCGCCCGTCGGCGACGTTTTCCAGTGAAACAGCATCGACTGGTTATCATCGTTACCCCCGGATGAAATGAAGTCCCGTGTCCCCTGCATAGATCACTGCAGCGATATCGCCGATCTCCTTAGTTCGCTTGGCGAGGCCGCCGATGATATCACCCGGTGCTGAGAAACGCCTTCGATCTGGCGTGATGTAGATACACGTGAGATTCGGCCAACCAGAACCGTGCAAAGAAATCCGAGGGATGCCGTCGAATCAGCAATTACAGTATCACTCACCGGGCGCTCTGATCTCTTCGGCAGATTGTTTATCGAGATCATGAGCGACGTCGATCGAATGAAACATGTGATCCTGCGCTATGCCGGTTGTCGAGCACGGCGCGCGCGGCGAACAGAAACACGCGATGTGACCGCGGTGGAACGTCCGCGCCGCGCACTTCAGTTATCAGCCCCATGAATTCATGGCACCTGCCCGATGAGCGAGTCTTTCCGAGTGGTAGACGCGCGTCGGCAAAAGTCGTGCAACATCACGACGGTCTCTGCAGCCCCTGATGCTGGAGCAGCGTGAAGCATTACGCAGGATTTTCGCGAAGCTGTCGGCGACAGCAGCGTCGGATCGCGCGCGATGGCGATACGCTTGTCCGCCGGATAGCTGACGGGATATGTTTCAATGGTCGCCGATGATGGATTGAGGGCCGTCATGATAGGATCGCGGCGCTCGACAGGTCCAGAGCAGCTCCATCGCCGAACGCCGAGCACCGGAATCGGTTGTTGCCATTTGTTACGACGGGCGCACCGGCGAGCGCCCGTCGGAGAAGACCCGACTGTCCGCCGATGATCGATCGCGCGCGTCGGGCGGCGAGCAGGTTCGTCAGCGTCGACCTGCCCGAGCCCGACGGCCCATCAGGCCGACAGCCGTCCCGCCACACCGACGAGGTCGAGCACGATGATACGTTCGTCACGCATCGACGAAGTTTCACGTTGGCTGCCTGACTCCGGACGATGTGCCGTCCGGTGAGACGGGCCGGTGATTAAGATTTTGTTCGTCGTTGACGATGTCGGTGCCACCTCGACCTGATCGATGCGATCGGAACTGAGCGTGATGGCGCGGGCATAACAGTGACGACTCCAGACGATGCGCCGTTCATCCATTGACGGCGCTTCGTAACAGCGACGCGATCATTTCGATCCGCTGTGCGGCGCAGGCCTCGAACGATGCTGGCGGTTATCAGGCATGATAACCGTCATCAGCAATCTGACGATCGCTTTCGCGCGATCGGCCGATTTCGCGGAAAGGGTCTGCCGCAGCCGCCTTTGTAACCTGTTCATCGTAGGCCTTCAGCCACCTGCCGGCGTGCCTGATGAGTTGGCAATTGCTGACCGGTGTTCTGGTTCTGATTGCCAGATAGAATCGTCGCGCTGACGCTTGACGCCGACGAAAAGCCTTCCGCATCGTTGGTACACGTTTCCTCGAGACGCGGGCGCGAGGAGGCGATCGCGGTGTCGGCGGATCGCCGACGCGTCGATGATGGCAGCGTCGACTCAGCCGTGAATGCCTGAGCGGTCGTGATGCCATCCGCCAGCGCGCGCTGCCGACTATCGCCGCGGAGATCTCTTCGTCGCGCGGCGTGCATCTGCATTCAGCCGTGCGCCCGGCTTCCGCACGGCGCGGCGGTCCCGAGAGCTCGCAAAGCCAGGATCCGGCGTTCGATCCTCGGCGATGATCCGCCGCGTCCTCCTCGAACGGCAGCCGCCCATTCGAACGTCATCGTCGATGGTCGCAAACTGCGCACGACGATCGGTAGCGACGATACCGGCAGCGAAATGAGCCGGGCGAAAGATCTCCGTGCGTCGTTCATACCCCAGCGCGCGCTCTACGGATGGAAGGGCTGGATGGGCAGGTCGAGGCCGCCAACGATATTATCAGCCACGCAGCAGTTATCGGCGCCGTCGATACGCGCAGGCGAGAGAGACGCCGCCCGAGTTGAGCGAATCGGTCACGCAGCAGAATGCGCAGGGTCGTTATTTTCGGCGAACGGCGTCAAGCCAGCGATGTTCCTCTTCTTCGAACTCTTCTTCTTCCGGGGTCCGAGCCCGTCGACGCAGCGTTTCTCACGAAGAGCGGCAGGTCGCGAACGCAGCAACGGCCGGCGACTTCCTCGTGACAACGACGGGTTCACTGATCATTATGAACGACAGCCACGGCAGACGCGCGTATTAACACGCCCCGGATCATAATATCATAGGAGCCTGATCGTTTTCGACGTCTCGACCCAGCTCGTGCTCTGCGCCTGTCGCGCGAAATACCACCGCATGGCATCAAACCGTCGAGCATGCGGTCGAGCCTCCGCGTAGTCATTTCATCTCGGTGCTGACGAACGGCTTCGAAGCGATCGTATCGTCCACGACACGCGTGCCGTCCTTCGCATTGTTCGAACTGAGGAAACCGTGAATCTCGATCTCTGCACGGCCCAGAAGTCGAGCAGGATCACCTGCCCTGTAGCGCCGGTCAGGCCGATCCTTTAGCACCATTCAGCCGTCTATGTTGGTGACGACGCGATCGGTCGCGTCGCTGGCCGAACAGCAGCGGCGAAGCAGCACACCAAATAGCGTGATGCGATATCGCGGCAACAATCCTGATCTCCCTGACTAACACTGACTAACGACCAACGACTATGCAGTAAATTGCGCACACGCCTGGAGAAGACATCCGCTCTGCCGATGACGAGCACGAACGTGGTTGCCTGGTTTTACCGATCGCCGTCGAACACTCGACAGTTTCACGGCGCCTGACCCTGGCGCATGGCGACACGGGACGGCCGAGGTGCCGCTAGCATGATGCGCGCTGTCGGGATGCTGACGCGACCCGATTGAGCGCTGCGCCGCCGGACTGGGCAGATGATCGTCAGCCGAAGCCGGAAGCTCAATCGCCGGCGTCGATGCCGCTGTTCTCCGCGAAACACTCACGATCTGCGACGCCCCGTTGGCGCCGACCAGAGAAAACGTAGATTTACGATGCTGCCAGAGCGAACTTGGCGTGAGCCGCGCGGCGCCAGATTGTCGGCGTCCCGCAGGCTGGCACGGGCCGCTGCAGACGCGCGGGCGGGCGTGCGGCGACGTCAGGGCTGGCGGCATCGCGGCGCAGCGATGGCGGCGCTTGCGACGAGCGCCGACTTGCGAGCATGGGATTACGCGCGCACCTCGTGGCGACGCGCGACGGCGGGCACAGACGGAGAGACGCGTCGCGACGGCTCCGGCCAGTTCGCCGTCGACATAGGCGACGAGCGGACGATGAAGCCGCAAAGCCAGATACTGACTGGTCGAGGCAGCCCGCAGCAGATGCCAAAACCGCGTACCCGCGACGACGGTGCCTGATATTGAGCTACGCCGGCGATTTCGGCGAGTTTCACGCATCGCCCGCGAGGCGTCGGGCGCGGCCCGCAGCTTCCGGGCGAGCGTACGCATGGTTAAAGATCGGGGTAACATCGCAGCACGCCGACAACGGGGCGTTAGTTCGCTCGACCGTCGATCGACTACGGTGTCCCGGGCTTCAGTCGCGGCCGGTCCGCCGTGCCATGAGAATCGTATAACCAGCCCTTCAGGTCGCCGGCTCACTGTCCGCGCGAAATGCCTTGAGATTGCGCCTCCCGCACCAGACGCTGGCAACAGCATAATGGCCGTATACTGCAACCCACAGGCTACGCGAGACGCAGTCTTCTGCCCGCCGAACGAAGCCGACACAAGCAAACCCTGCCTTCGTCCCTACAGTTTCGCGCACTCCACACGCGACATATTGTTCGTTCAGCCATTATCGCCGCTTGTTGGCCGTCCGTTGCGTCCCACGCGAGTGCGACGTTCAGTCAGCATCCGGTCAGGCTGAGACTTCCGAGGACAGCCAGTGAAAGTCGGCGGCCATCGCAGTTTGCGTTCATCGCCAAGATATTTCTCGACTCGACATTGTCGAGCAGGGTGCTGTCGCTTTCCGCGCTCAAAGCCAGCCGTCGCGGCACACGATCTACCTACCGTTGCGTAAACGGGAATGATGGCAAGTACTCTCAAACAATGCACTACGATTGCTGACTGGCACATATTAATAATCGACCACTTCGAGTTTACCACCTGGAAGATCTGACAGCGAGTTACGCCGAGAGCGCCTACCAGCTAAACAAGCGCGATCTGACGACTGTCGCGACTGGTACGCACAGCGAGCCCGAGCAGTGATCGCCGCCGAAGAGGTCGGCGTTCGCCGAGCCAGCCTGCGCGCATGGTGCCGATCGACGAGCCGTCAGACCAGCTCAAAGGGTTCATCGTTCACGAAGCCACGCGCTCGATTGAGATCGGACAGGGCAACGAGGGGTTACCGGTGAGCGAGTGATTAGCGGACGCCGATCTCATGATGAACGCGACGCTGCGTCGCCGATGTCGTTCCGTTATGAGCCGGATAGCGCACGGGAATATCTGCGGCTCGTGCCGGCATCGAGCCGTCTTCGAGTTCATCGAGCGTTCGGGAAGGAAGGCATCCGCCAGTTCATGTTCGTCCTTCATCCGCAGCGCTTCTTCGCACGCGTCCTCACCGCCGCCGATGACGCTCTGCGCAGCGCGAACATGAACTGGCGGATGCCTTCCTTCCCGAACTTCGCTTCGATGAACTCGAAGACCGCGTGACCCGGGTTGTAGCGGCACCGAGCCGCGGGCTGTTGCCGTTGCCGTAGCCCTCGGTCTCGCTCATCTTGGGCACGATCGTCGGCGACACGGCGGCGTCGCGGACCATCATCAGATCGATCGGCGTCCACTGTCCGCGCTCGTATTCCGACAGCCCTTCGTTCGACCCACAGCGGGACGCTCGCGGCGAACCAGCGACTGTCGGGATGATGTCGAACTCGAACTGGTGCGTGAGCTCGTGAACGATGAGGCCGTACAGCTGGTCGGACGGCTCGTCGATCGGCAGCACCATGCGCTGCCGGAACGGCTCGGCGAACGCCGCGACGCCTTCTTCGGCGGCTGCCCGGAATCGACGTTCTGCTGCTCGAACTCGCTGTGCGTCTTGAACAGGACCAGGTGGAATCTTGAACGACAGGTCGTGCTTCAGGTCCGCGCTGATCTGCTGGTACGCGCTCTCGGCGTAGCTCGCGAGCCGTTCGAGATGGCTTCTCGATCTCCGGGTAGTAGATAGATCTCGAAGTGGTCGGTCGTGTAGATGTGCCAGTCGAACTTGTCGTAGTGCACGTTGTTCTTGCCGAAATACGGCACCATCGACGTCTGCGCAGCGGCAACGGCTGGCGTGGCCGACAGAAGGAGGGCGGTGACAGGGCCGCGACGAGCAACGGGCGCGGAGGGAGCAGCGGCACGCGCGTGCGCATAAGCGTACCTCGGTATGTGCAGGGTCGAACCGGAAACTACCACGCGATCTTACAGTTGACGCGGAGGGGCCTGCAAACACTGTGCTCGGCTTTTTCGGCATTTTTGCCGCGGCTTTGTCCTCCAGTGTCGCGGCGCCTGACTCAATTCGGAGACAGATATACTGACTAGACTGTCCGCCTCCGCGTGAGGGACAGGGAGACACGCTTTGGCGGGACAGCCTTCGCCACCGGCAGCCTAGCCGAGCTGAAGGCGGGCTTGCCAAGCCGTAGCGTTGTGGGAGACCGCGCGAAGGCTGGAATAATTGGGGACGAAACAGGGTTTACCAGCTGTGTCGGCCTCGTTCGAGGCAGAGGCGCTTGCGTCTCTCGATAGCCTGTATAGGACAGCGCTACGGTTGACGCGCGTACCTGCCGACGCCGAGGATCTGGTGCAGGAGACGTATCTCAAGGCGTTTCGCGCCGCGGACCGGTTCGAGCCCGGCACGAACCTGAGGGCCTGGTTGTTCACGATTCTCCATAACACGGCGCGGAACCGGGCCCGCGACAAGGCCCGGGACACCGTGTCGATCGACAGCGAAACGGTCGAGCAGGCTGCCGGCACGCGCCGTTGGTCGGCAAGCCGTGCCGCGGGCGTGGACACGCCCCGAGTCGCTGCTCCTGCGCGACACGCTGACCCCGGAGCTGCAGGCCGCACGTCGACGCGCTGCCCGACGCGTTCCGCCAGGCGGTCGTGGTTACGGGACGTGGAAGAGTTTTCCTACGCCGAAATCGCCAGCATGCTCGAATATCCCGGTAGGCACCGTCATGTCGCGAATCTCGCGCGGACGGCATCTCCTATACGAACACCTCAATCACCTGCGACCAGTCAATGTCTAACTGCAGCTTCATCGATCCACTCGTCACTCCTATGTCGACGGCGAACTGGCCGCGAGCCGATCGCGATCGCGGTCGCCGACCATCTCCGTCTGTGCCCGCCGTGCTACTCGCGCGTCGCCGCGGAACAGGCGGTGCGCGCCGTAATCCATGCTCACAAGTCGGCGCTCGTCGCGCCGTGCGCCGCCGCCGTCGCTGCGCGCCGCGTGCGCCGGCCTGACGTCGCGCATGCCGCCCGCGCGATGCGGCGGCCCCCGTGCAGCCTGCCGCGAGCGCGCTGACGGCGCGCCATCTGGCGCGCGCGGCTCACGCCGTTCGCTCTGGCGGCATCGCTTCGTCGTCGTCGTCGGCGGCGCGTTCGTCTACGAACTCACGGACAAGTCGGCACGCGTGCATGGCGGCCGAGCTGACCGCGGATCACGTGAAGTGTTTCGCGATGAACAGCGTGCTCGGCACTCAGCAGACCGCGCCGGCGGTTGAGAGCTCGATGTTCTCCGGCTTCGGCTGGCAGATGCATCTGCCCGAGAATCCGGGCGGCGCCGAGCCTCGAGCTCGTCGGGGTCGCGCCCGTGTCTCTATCCGCGATGGCAAGATTGCGCACATCATATACCGGCACCTGGGCCGTCCGGTGTCGCTGTTCATGCTGCCGAAGTCGCGAGCGCGCGTCGCGAACTGGTCGAAGTGTTCGGCCACGAAGCGGCGATCTGGTGCGTGCGGCAACCGCACGTTCGTGCCTCGTCGCGCGCGAGCCGCGGCAGGAGGTCGAGCGGATGGTGTCGTACGTTCAGGCGTCGATGCGGTGAACTACCATAGTCGTTGGTCGTTGGTCATTGGTCGTTAGTCGTTAGTCGTTAGGAGTTGACGATGCGAGTTCGATGGGTGATTGCCACGGTGAGCGCGCTCGCGCTGGCGCTGTTGACGCTGAGCGTGCCGCTGCCGCTGCCGTTCGGCCACGCTGACGCCGCGACGAGCGGTGAGCTCGCGTGTCCCGCCAACGCCAAGACGGCGAACCTGAACTTCACGCTCAAGGACGTGAACAACAAGGACGTCAACCTGCGACCAGCTACAAGGGCAAGGTGATCCTGCTCGACTTCTGGGCGACGTGGTGCGGCCCGTGCAAGATCGAGATCCCTGGTTCCTCGAGTTCCAGAACAAGCACGCAAGGACGGCCTGCAGGTGATCGGCGTGTCCGTGGACGACACGGTCGACAAGCTGAAGCCGTTCGTCAGCCAGATGAAAATGAACTACCCGGTCGCTGCAGGGACTCGACCACGACGACATGCAGGACGCGTTCGGACCGATTTTCGGCGTGCCGGTCACGGTCGTGATTTCGCGCGACGGGCAAGATCTGCATGAAGCACACGGGCCTCGGGTCGAAAGACGACTTCGAGAAAACGATCAAGGCGCTCCTGTGATGGTATGATCGGGGGCGATGTTGAAAGGATTCACGCACGCGCGGCTTGCCTGTGGCTGCCGCATCACATTCCGCGAGGGCGTGGAAGGCAGTCCAGTGACCGTCGTCGTCGACCAGAAGTCGCCGGCCTGCACGCTGTCGCTGCACGTTCGCGACCTGCCGCTGTTCGACTACCGTGAAGCGCTGCGTCCCTCGACGAGGCTCGGACCCGCCGGAGGAAGAAGAGTTCGAAGAAGAAGGCTGAGCCGCCCTCATCGCTGGCCTAGCGCCGTTCGCCGGGAAATGCTCGGTGTTCGCCGGTAAAATGTGGCTCAGGGTCTCGGCCTGCGTTCTCCTATACTCGTGACAATTCACTCGACTCTCCGGCGGCGATCTGTCGCGCCTGCGCATCGACCGCGACGGTCCGCCGCGGCGCCGCTGGCTGCCGTGGCGGATGCTCGTCGTGCTCGGCGCGGCGGCCGCCGCCTGTGTATCCGTCCGCGCGCGCGCATGTCGAACGAACGGCGCGCGCCCGAGGTGGACATCGCGCACGCGACACCAGGTGGTCGCCTCGCCCGGCGGCTCGACCGCGCTGCCGGTGCTCGTCGCCACCGGCTACGTCGTGGCGCGGCACAGCAGCGACGTCGGCGTGAAGACCGGCGGGCGGCTCGCGTCGTTGAAATTCGAAGAGGGCACGCGGGTGCGGAAGGGCGAGGTCATCGCCGAGATCGAGCACGCCGACATCGACGGCGCAGCTCGAGGCCGCGCGCCGCGCCGTCGCGGAAGCCGAAGCGCAGCTGGTGCAGATGCACGCGCAGCGCGACGAGGATCTCCGCAACGTGGATCGGCAGCGCGCGCTGGCGAAGGACGGCATCACGACCGCTGCAGGCGCTCACCGCGGCGGAAGTCGGCCGCTGCCGGTGTCGTCGGCCGCGCGTGAAGTCCGCCGAGGCCGCGATCGCGTCGGCGCGCGCCCGCGTGCGCGTCACCGAGGAAGCGATCGAGAACACCAACGTGCGCGCGCCGTTCGACGGCGTGGTCATCAAGAAGCGCGCCGAGGTCGGCGAGACCGTGTCGCCGTTCGGCGTCGCGGGGCAGGCGTCGCGCGAGGGCGGCGCGATCGCGACGATCGCGGATCTCGCCGAGCTCGAGGTGCAGACCGAGGTCAGCGAGAACACCGTCGCGAAGCTCGTCGGCGCGATGCCGGCGGAAGTGAAGCTGCAGGCCTATCGATGATCAGGTCTTACAAGGGGCGGCTGCGGCAGATCTTTCCATCGGCCGATCGCGCGAAAGCGATCGTCGAGGTGCGCGTGAGCATTCTCGACGCGGACGCGCACGTGAAGCCGGAGATGACCGCCAGCGTCACGTTCCAGGAGCCGCACGCGCGCACGACGCCGACGGCGGATCGAGGCGGCAGGCGCCGGCGCCGCAGCGCGCCGGTCGTGCTGGTGCCGAAGCGCGCCGGTGGTGGATCTGAACGGTCAGCGCATCGTCTGGGTCGTCACGCAGGAACATCGCGGCGCACCGTGTCGCTCACGCTCGGTTCCGATCGCATCGATCAGGTCGAAGTGCGAGAGCGGCCTCGTGCGCAGGCGAGGCCGTCGATCTCTGAATCCGCCGGCCGGTCTCGCGGACGGCGCGCTCGTCCGCGTCAAGGGAGCGTAGGCGATGGCACTGATCGAACTGCGAGACGTGACGAAGACGTATCATCGCGACGCCAACGAGATTTCGGTGCTCGACCGCGTGCTCGATCAGTGTGGCGGAAGGCGAGTATCTCGGCCTGATGGGGCCGTCGGGCTCGGGCAAGTCGACGCTGTTGAACCTGCTCGCCGGCATCGATCGCCCGACGCGCGGATCGATCCGCATCGGCGACGACCGAGATCTCGAGCCTCTCCGAGCGGGCGCTCGCCGGATGGCGCGCCCGTCACGTCGGCTTCATCTTCCAGCTGCTACAACCTGATTCCGGTGCTGACGGCGTTCGAGAACGTCGGAGCTGCCGCTGCTGCTCACGAACCTGTCGAAGAAGCAGCGCCGCGACCACGTCATGACGGCGCTCGGCATCGTCGGCCTGACCGACCGCGAGAAGCACTATCCGCGTCAGCTGTCCGGCGGACAGGAACAGCGCGTCGCGATCGCGCGCGCGATCGTCACCGATCCGACGCTGCTGCTCGCCGACGAGCCGACCGGCGACCTCGACGCGAAGTCGGCCGGCGAAGTGCTGACGCTGCTGCAGCGGCTGAACCAGGAATACAAGAAGACGATCGTGATGGTGACGCACGACCCGCACGCCGCCGAGCGCGCGACGCCGCGTGCTGCACCTCGGAGAAGGGCTCGCTGGTCGAGCAGGTGCCGGCGATGATGGCGATGAAATTCATCGGGCTCGATGCTCGAAGAGCGCGCGGCGCAGCAAGCCGCCGCACGCTGCTGACGGTGCTGAGCGTCGCGATCGCGGTGTTCCTGTTCGCCGTCGCTGCGCGCCGTGCTCGACGGCTTCAACGCCGGCGCCGAAGGCAGCTCGTCGACGCGCATCGTGACGCATGCGTTCGACGTCGCTCATGTTCTCGATGCCGACCAGCCACGCCGGAGCGGATCCAGAGCACGCCCGGCGTGCAGGACGTCACCTGGGCCAACTGGTTCGGCGGCATCTACAAGCGATCCCGCGAACTTCTTCGCGCAGTTCGCGATCGAGCCCGAGAGCTACCTGCGCATGTATCCCGGAGATTCATGCTGACGCCCGAAGAGCGGAAGGCGTTTCTCGACGATCGCACCGGCTGCATCATCGGCGACGGCCTCGCCAAGCGCTTCGGCTTCAAGGTCGGCGACAAGATCACGCTGCAGGTCGGCATCCCGATCTACGGCACGCAGGACTTTCGACTTCACCGTCCGCGGCATCTACTACGCCGGCGGCGCGGCGGTCGACAACCAGTCGATGTTCTTCCACTGGAAGCTACGCCGACGAGCGATCGATCGTCAACGGGCAGGTCGGCTGGTATCGTCGCGCAGATCGCCGAACCCTGATCAGCGCCGCGCAGGTCGCGTGCGGCGATCGACCAGAAGTTCGCCAACTCGCCCGTACGAGACGAAGACGCGACACCGAGCAGCAGTTCCAGAGCTCGTTCGCGTCGATGTTCGGCAACCTGAACCTGCTGCTCGGCAGCATCGCGCTCGGCCGTCGTCATCAGCGACGCTGTTCGTCGCCGGCAACACGATGGCGATGTCGGTCCGCGAGCGGACGACCGAGATCGCGGTGATGCGGACGCTCGGTTTCCCTCGTCGACGATCTTCTTGCTGATCGCCGGCGAAGGCCTGCTGATGTCGCGTCGGTCGGCGGCATCGCTCGGCGTCGGTCTGGCGCGCGTGATCGTCAATCCCGAGCTCATGTTCAGCGGGCAGCGTTCATCCCGCCGTTCGGCGTCACCAACATGAACGTCGTGATCGGCGCTGGGGCTGAGCGGCGTCGATCGGCATCCTCGCCGGACGTCATTCCGGCGACGATGGCGTCGCGGCTCAAGATCGTCGACGCGCTGCGGCGGGTCGCGAACGAGCGTGAACGCGGAATCGCTAGAACCGAGAGCGCGACTCGGAAGCTCGTTCATGGGGCCTGATCGCCAGCTATAACCTGCGCTCGATGATCGTCCGCAAAGGCACCGCGGCGATGACCGCCGGCGGCATCGCGATGGTCGTCGCGGTGTTCGTCATGACGCTCGCGATCGCGCAGGGATTCCGGGCGACGCTGGTCGCGAGCGGCTCGCCGCAGAACGCCATCGTGCTGCGCAAGGGCGCGACGGCGGAAACGGTGAGCGCGCGTGCTGCGCTCCGACGTGCCGATCATCGAGAGCGCTGCCGCAGGTCGCGCGCGGCGCGGACGGCCGCCCGCTCGTCGTCGCCGGAGCTGGTCGTCATCATCGCGCTGCCGCGGCATGTCCGACAATCAGCCGGCCAACGTGCCGCTGCGCGGCGTCGGCCCGAAGGCGTTCGAGGTCGCGCGACACGCTGAAGTTCGTCGAAGGGCGCCGCTTCACGCCCGGGACGCGCGAGATCAACGTCGGCAGGCTCGCGGTCGGCCGCTTCAAGGGGCTCACGCTCGGCAGCGACGTGAAGTTCGGCAGCCGCGACGTGGAAGGTCGTCGGCGTCTTCACCGCCGACGACGCGTCGTTCGAGTCGGAAGTCTGGGGCGACGTCGACCTGATGATGCCGGCGTTTCAGCGCAGCGGCTACCAGTCGATGACGGTCAAGCTGGCCGATCCGTCGGATGTTCGACTCGTTCAAGGCGACGATCGCCGGCGATCCGCGGCTCGACCTGCAGCCGCAGCGCGAGCTGGACTACTACGCCGAACAGTCGCGCGCGCTGACGACGGTGATCCGCGTGTTCGGGACGTTCGTCACGCTGATTCTGTCGATCGGCGCGGTGTTCGGCGCGATGAACACGATGTACGCGGCGGTCGCGTACCGGACGCGCGAGATCGGCACGCTGCGGGCGCTCGGCTTCTCACGCGTGCAAGCATCGTGATCGGCGTTTCTGGCCGAATCGGTCGCGCTCGCGATCGTCGGCGGCGTGCTCGGCTGCCTTCTGGCGCTGCCGGTCCACGGCCTGTCGACCGGCACGACCAACTTCGCCAGCTTCAGCGAAGCTGCGCGTTCAAGTTCCGCATCACGCCGGCGCTGCTGGCCGGCGGTGTCATGTTCTGCCGCGGTGATGGGTGCAGTCGGCGGCCTGCTCCCGGCGATTCGCGCGGCGCGGATTCCTGTCGCCCGCGCGCTTCAGAGAGATCTGACTGTGCTTCCAAATTTCGTGCAGATCAGCATTTTCTGGATCGGTCCAGGCGTCCGGCGCTGCTGGTGTTCTTCGTGCCGTTCAGCTGGGCGTTCGTCGCGCTGTGGGCCGTCGTCGCACTTCCTGCGCGCGATCGGCCTCACGCTGTCGTTCCACCGCTACTTCGCGCACCGCGCGTTCAAGATGAACCGCGTCGCGCGGTTCGTCTGGGCGCTGCATCGGCACGGCCGCGATGCAGAAGGGGCCGCTCTGGTGGGCCGGCCATCACGTCAACCATCACAAGTTCGCCGATCGCGACGGCGATCCGCACAGCCCGATGGTCAGCGGCGTCTACTACGCGCACATCGGCTGGTTCCTGAACGACACCAAGCTACGATCGCGTCGAGGCGACGAACCCGGTGATCCGCGACTTTCGCGAAGGTGCCGGAGATCGCCTGGCTCGAGCGCTACTTCTTCGTCCCGCCGGCCGTGCTGGCGGTCGGCGATGTTCTCGCGCGGCGGCTTGCCGTGGCTCGTCTGGGGCTTCTGCCTGCCGACGATGACGCTGGCGCACGCGACGTTCGCGATCAACACGGTCAACCACATGTTCGGGTCGCGGCGCTTCGAGACCGTCGACGAGTCGCGCAACAACCGCGTTCACGGCGTTCTTCGCGGCCGGCGAGGGGTGGCACAACAACCATCACCGCTATCAGCGCGCGGCGCGCAACGGCTTCTACTGGTGGGAGTTCGACATCGACGTGGTACGTGATCCGCGCGATGGCGGCGGTCGGCCTCGCGTGGGACGTCCAGCGCGGTGCCGAAGCGGATCTACGACGAGGCGCGCGCCGTGAAAGCCAAGCGCGCCGCCGCGGCGCGTGCCGAGCATCGTCGACGCCGTGCCGATGCCGCTGGAGCTGGCCGAGGAG
>ERZ1370068.9197-contig-7992_pt1 | contig 17264 bp, 30 predicted proteins | sample MGYA00561227_ERZ1370068 | MGnify/ENA primary metagenome ERZ1370068 (study PRJEB38410, sample SAMEA6850437) | metagenome | study: Metagenomic assessment of the ecological functions of the soil: analysis of the soil microbiota associated with the...
TCAGTTACGTATTGCTAAGAACGACAGACGCGAGGCGAGCTCGACATCGCTGATTCGATACGCGCGCGATCGCGCGCGGCAGCGCCAGCGCAGGGGCAGCGGGAGTGAACTCGGTGCGGAACAGGAACGACGCGGCTCACGAGGATGCGCTGCACCGCCAGCTCGATGCCCGCGTCGAAGCCAGCTGGCGGCGCGGCCTTCGTTCGTAGAAGTCGAGCAGCACCCTCACGTCCGTCGTCGGTGACCGGCCGGCGATAGGCCCGGCGCGCCAGCGTCGAGAGATGGTCTTCGCGCAGCCCGCCTCTTCGGCGGCCTTGGCCGGGACTCGACAGACGAAGACGCGACGATGGCTGGGCGATTCGCTCGGCGCTGCCAGGATTGAGCGGGCCCATGATCTCGAGCTCGCCGCAGCGACGCGCCTTCCCGCGTCTCTCTCGCGTCGGTGGGGCCGCTGCCGATGTACGGCTTCGAGAAACGGCTTGCGGAAGCCTTCGGACACCGCGCCGGTCTTCATCGAGGAAGGTGGCGCGAATCTCGTGCACGCCGGCCTTGAGCGGCACGCGGATCACCCAGTTGTCGTCGAGGCGTCCGCCGCGCCAGCGCCGCGTCGTCCGGGATCGGCATCGCCGTTGGCGTCGACTTTCACCGCTGCGGGGACGCGGCGCGCTCGGTCCCGGGCGCCTGGAACACCTGGCGCTCGATGTTGAGATCCTCGTCCGGCGTGGCGGGCAGCGTGAACATGTGAACGCGCTCGCCGTCGATGCTGATCTTCGAGGTTCTGCTCGCCGACGAAGTGCGGGATGTCGGAATCGATGCCGCGCCCGATGCGCGCCTTGATGTCGTACTCGCCGTCCCGTGGCGACGAAGTAGTCGATGCGCATGCCGCCGCGCGTGCCCGGCGGCATGCCCTCGAGGCGCACATCCTGATCGAGCTGGTCGGGGACGCGGAACAGATCGCCGTTGGGCGGCGCCGGGCGTTCCGAGCGCGAGGCGCGCCACCTTCTGCGCGGCGTTGAGATAGCGCTCGGTCAGCAGCGGGGACAGCTTCAGGACGCCGGCGATGTTGTCGAAGCCGTAGCTGACCTCGTCGGTCGGGCAGCATGGCCGTCGCGTCGATGTCGAGCGCCAGCAGGTCGCGGATCGCATTCTGGTACTCGGCGCGATTCAGACGGTGGAACGGCTCGGTGCGTCCCGGATTGGGATTGGCCTGCGGCGGCGCAGATCGAGCGCCGCCTCGACGCGACGACGCGAAACTCGTCGATGACCGACTGCGCCGGCCGACGCACGCCGGATGGCGGCATCAGGCCGGCGCGGAGCTTGACGACGACCTTCTCCCACGCCGGCGCATGCGGCCGCGACATTCGCCACATCCATCGTGTCGAGGAGCCAGTCCGGCGGTCTTGAGCCGCTGGTTGTGGCACGTCGCGCAGTAGGTGTCGACGAACGCCTGCGGAGGGCGCGCGGGAGTCGCCTCGTGGCGCCACCGTCGCGGTTTGCACTGCGCGGCGGGCACCACCGGCGCGCGGCGCATGGCTGGCCGCGGCCCCGCGGGGCGGTACTGACCGCGGTCGACGCGATCACGGCCCACCCGGCGAGACAAGAGATAGCTCCAACGCATCTCATGCTGACCTCCGGCTCCTCACGCCACAGACAACGTCTATGTAGCGGCGAACGCTTAGCGTTCGCGACGGTGGCGCTGCGAGGGCTGCAGCCCTCGCGTCTACACCGTGAAAAGGCGCCCTAATACGCCATCGCGTAGCAGTCGCGCCGCGCGTCGGCCCCCGCCAACCGGTTGCCGCTCGCCGGATCGATCATGACGGCCGTCGCGCAGCCGCTGACGCCGTACTGCCGCAACTGCTCGACCTCGTGCCCGCGCGCTTTCAGCTCGTCGAACACGGCTCTTCGAAATCGGCGCCTCGACATTCATGCGGTTGAAGCCGATCGCGGTGCGGCGTCACCGATCCGTAGAAGTGCATCGTCTGGACGCGGGGCCAGGCGAAACGCCGTGTGCAGGTTCGGATACCAGTCGTCCCAGAACTCGACGACGTCGAGGAACGCCTGCAGGATCGTCTGCTCCTGGTTGTCGCCGCCCGGCGTGCCGATGGCCATGAACGGCTTGTCGTCCTTCAGGACGAGGCTGGGCGTCAGCGTGTAGCGCGGCCGCGCCCGCGGCTCCAGCGTGGTTGGCCCGCTTCTCGTCGAGGAAGAACTGCTCGCCGCGGCTGCTCATCGCGATCCCGGTGTTGCCGAGGATGACGCAGCCGCTGATCCATCCGCCGCTCGACGTCGTGTCGAACATGTTGCCGTCCTTGTCGATGACGGACATGTGCGTCGTGTCCTTGGGGATGCCGGCGCTGGCCGAGCAGCAGTGGCATCGGCGTGACGTGAGGAGATCTCGTTCGCGGCTCGTTCGCGATCCAGAACGGCCAGTCCTTCACCTTCGAGTCGAAGGCCATCGGATCGCCGGCAACGAACACGGCGTGAGGCGTGCGCCGGATCGATCATCGCCGGCGCGCTCCTTCGCGTAGGCCTTCGACAGCAGTCCTTCGGCGGGCGATCTTCACGAACGCCTGATCCGCGTAGTAGGTGTCGCGGTCGGCGTAGACAGCTTCATCGCCTCGATGAGCGTGTGGATGTAGTCCGGGCTGTCGTGGCCCATCGCCCGCAGATCGAAGTTCTCGAGGATGTTCAACGTCTGCAGCAGCGACGGCCCCTGGCTGCCGAAGCCCTGCTTGTAGACCGTGTATCCCTTGTAGGTCGGTGGACGTCGGCTGCTCGATCGCTGGCGAAGAACTCCGAGAAGTCGCTGAGCTCGTACGGCGCGTCGTGCGCTTTGCAGGAACGCCACCATCTCCATCGGCGATGTCGCCCTTGTAGAAGCGATCGCGCGCGGCGACGATGCCGGCCGCGCGGCCCTTCTTCCTGGCCTTGCGCTCGGCCTCGACCATCCGCTTCCAGCGTGTTGCGCGAGCGTCGGCAGCTTGATCGTCTCGCCCGGCTGCTACATCGAGCCGTCGGGCTTGAGCCAGTAGCTGCTGATTGTCAGGCCACGACTTGAAGAACTCGAGGTTGCGCGCGATCGTGTCCGCCGTCCTCGGCCGCAGCGGGAAGCCGTTGTCCGCGTAGTCGATGGCGCGCGCGGACACCTGCTCGAAGCTCATCGTGCCCCACTTCTCGAGCACGGTCAGCGCGCCGTGCAGCGAGCCCGGGACGACGGATGGATCGAGGCCATCGGCGCCCAGTCGGTCTTGCCGCGTCGATTTGAAGTACTCGATCGATGCGCCCTTCGGCTCCCAGCCCTGCCCCACGATCGAGGTGACCTTCTTCTCCTTGACGGGATAGACCAGCACCAGCGACTCGCCGCCGAGGCTGAACGAGATCCTGTTCGACCACGCCGCCGGTGAGGATCGCGGCGACGCCCGCATCGAAGGCATTGCCGCCGCGCAGCAGGATCTCGAACGCCGCCGCTGACGTGAGCGGGTGGCCCGCCGACACGCCGCCCGACGACCCGATCACCGGCGGTCGCGTTCCACCCAGGATGGGCTCAGGCGCACCCGGGCGTTCCACCGGCGCGGTCCGTGCCGCGTCCTCTGCGCCGGCGGCGAGGGTGCGAGTGAGTGCGGGAGATCGAGTGACGCCACGCCCACGACCGCGAGCGCCAGCGACCGACAACGATCCGATTCATGTAGGTTCTCCTGGAGATGGCGACCATCGCAATGAGTCGACGTGACCGGATGTCCGGAATCAAGCAACACGGAGGCCATCGCATCCGAGCCGACGCGAACCATCGGCGCGACCGCGAAAGCGACAACGATGTTCGCCTGCAGCGATCGCTCCCGACTGATTTGTCGTGGAGGACAGCAGGTGAATAGTTTGTGGTGCCCGGAAATGAAGGAAATCGGTCTGGTCACCATCGATTGGACGCGTTCTCAGGAGACCATGCGACAAGACTGTTGGTCCGCGGCGGACTGAGGGGATCGGTCCGAGACCGATCGCCCTGCACGAACCGATGTAGGCCCATGAGCGAATCAGGATGATAGGGCTCTACACGAATCAGATGTAGCGCACGCCCTTCAGGGCGCCGGTTGATCTATGAGCCCTACCAATTCACCCGCGCCTGGAACTGCACCGATCGGGGGTAGCCGCCCACCTGCTGCACCTGCCCGAACGACGCCAGACCGTACTGCGTCACCGTGCTCGTGAAGAGCGGGTTGTCGAAGAGGTTCAGGACGTCGGCGCGGAACGACAGCACCTTGCTACCGAGGCGCACCGATTTCTGGATGTTGAGATCGGTCGTGGCCTGCCCGGGCGTGCGCACGCGCGGATCCGTGCGCGGCGCGTTGCCGAGCGTGAACGGTGCCGCCGCAGACCACGCCGCAGGATTCAGCCACTGTTTGAGGCGCTCTTCCCAGCTTCCGCTCGTCACCGGATCGACGCCAGGCACGACGTTCGGGCGTTGCGTGCTGCCGAAGAGGCCGGAGTTGTTGGTGGCCTGCCAGACGGAGAGCGGGAACCCGTTCTGATATCTCCCGACAGGGTCAGGACCAGCCACCCAGCAGCGCGTTGCGCGACGCCGCCGCCGGTCAGCCACTTCCGCCCGTCGCCGAACGGCAGCGCGAAGGTGCGCGTTGATGTTCAGGCGATGCGGGACATCGAGCAGCGAGTAGCCGCACTCGCCATCCAGGTTCGTGTTGTCGAGCGCGGTGCCGAGTGCGGTTCGAAAAGGTGTTCGACTCGCCGAACTGGTTGTCCATCAGTCGGCTGAAGGTGTAGTTCGCGCCGACGCCGCCCAGCTGTTGTGCATCCGGCGCTCCCACCTGAGGGCGAGCGGCGTTGTAGCGCGCGCGGGCTCTGATTCACCCGATGGGCGAACACGTCCGTGAACTGCGGAAACGGGACGCAGCAGCTGGCCGCGCGCGATCGTGGCCGAGCGGCTCAGGTTGCCGAACGCCGCGTTGCCGAAGAACGGATTCGGCACCAGTTGCTGCAGACGCCGTGCCGAGCGAGAGGTAGCTCGGATCGAGCTGGTTGATGTTGACGGTCGCGTCGCTGGTCCCGCCCATGCTCAGCCGCTCGGAACGGCTGCCCATGTAGCCGACGGTGACGACGTTGCTGGCCGGCAGTTCCCACTGGTAGTCGACCGAGTACTGGTGGACGTAGCCGGGCTTTGCGTTCTGGTCGACGAAGTCGATGACCCCGCCGGCGCCGGTCAGCAGGCCCCTGGAGTTGCCTTGCGGCTGGGCGAAACCCGTGGGGAACGGGTTGCTCAGCGAGCCGACCGGCGTCAGCCCGCCGTCGTTGCTCGACGAGGAAGCTGGTCGACGCGGTGTAGCCCCGGGTGCCCATGACCGCTTCGGTGACGCCGGAGAACTGCGTCGGCGCCCAGAAGAGCCCATAGCCGCCCCGGATCACGGTCTTGTTCAGTCAGCGACCAGGCGACGCCGCCGCGCGGCGCGAATTGGCCTTGTACGGCGCGCCCTGATACGTGGGATACCCGTTCTGGCCCGCATACATCAGGCCGCCTTTGAGGTCGAGGCCCGGCGACCTGCACCGGGAACGCCGCGGTCGGGGTCGAAGCCGACGGTGAAGCGGTTGTCCCGCTCGCGCAGGCCGTCTTCGAACTCGTAGCGCAGGCCGAGGTTGAACGTCAGCTTCGACGTGGCGCGGAACTCGTCCTGCACATAGCCGGCGTAGTAGTTGAGGAGGAAGTTTCCGGGCCCGGCCACCGCGATATCGCCGGTCGCCGGATATCCGAGCAGAAAGCTGGCGAAGGCGTCGCCGGCGATCGTAGCTGGCCGTATTCGTGTTCGGTCCCTGCGTGAAGGCGGACGTGAACCCGAAGTTGCCGGCGGAATTGCCATAGGCGAGGGCGTCCGCGGTCATGCGGCGATATTCGGCCCCGCCTTGGTCGTGTGATGGCCGACGAACTTCGACAGCGTCACGCTGGCGTTGTGAGAGCCGAACGTCACCAGGCTCGGCCCCGGTAGCCGAGAATCGGCGCCGCGCCGTAGCCGTTGATGGTGATTCTGCGGGAACGTGTTGTAGGACATCGAATTCACGTAACTGGCCGGCAGGCCGAGCGACGCGGCGTCGAACGGCAGTGCGGTAGTAGCCGCCGAAGTCGTCGAAGCTGTTGTAGCCGTAGCGCACCGCCAGCGTGGTGGTGTTGTTCGGGACGAAGGTGTTGTTCAGCGCGAAGAAGTAGATCAAGCGGTTGTTCTTGGTGGCCGCGGGGTCGCCTGGCGCCGTCCCGAAGTCGCCATAGAACGTCGAACCGGGCTCCTTCGTGTGCTGGCGGGCAAACGTGCCGCTCGTCGTCCAGCGGTCGCTCCAGTGCTGATCGACCTTCACCGTCCCCTGGCTCTGGGGACCGTCGAGCAGCGTCGCGTTGCCGTTGAACGACTTGCCGGACGCCGGGATCGGCATGCCGGCCAGCATCGCCGCGGCGACCGGATTGAGCCGGTTGGTCGGGATCTTGTTCCCGGGGAAGGGATCCCGGATGAACTGCCCGGGGCTGTTCGGGTCCGCCCTGGTCGTCAGCGGATCGTAGAGAACGACCTGCCGTCCCTGCGCATCGCGCGTCTGCGAGAAGTCGCCCCCACGCTCGAGCGCCGTGGGCAGCGTCAGGACGTTGTTGCGGGTGCTCTTCTGCTGGTAGCCCTCGATGCTCGCCCAGAAGAACGTCTTGTTCTTGACGACCGGACCGCCGAGCGAGCCGGCCCAGTCGTAGTAATACTGCGGCGGCTTCGGGAGTCCCGCGCACCTTGGCGAAATAGAGATTCCCGGTGGCCCACTGCGGCTTGTTGATGAAGACCGTGCTGCCGTGCCAGTCGTTCGATCCGGACTTCGCGGTCGTGTTGAAGACGCCGCCCGCGGCACGGCCCATCTCCGCGTCGTAGGTCTTGACCTGCACCCGCATGTCCTCGACCGCTTCAATCGAGGGAATGAACGTCGCGCGATTGACCAGGTCCGTGATCGGCACACCGTCGAGCAGATAGCCGTTGCCGCGCCGCGGCCCGCCGCCCAGCGACAGCGACGAAGCGCCCGACTGGTCCTGCATGCGCACGAACTGGGGGTCGCCCGAGGCAATCACGTTGGGCGACGCCACCGCCGCGAAGAACGTGTTCCGCCCGAAGATCGGCAAGGCTTGCAGGAAACTCCGGTCGAGCGACGTCGCCACCGTCGGCGTCATGCGTTCGAGGATCGGCGCCTCGCCGGAGACGGTGATCTGCTCGGAGAACTCGCCGACCTGAAGCGTGAAGTCCATCACCAGGAGCTGCTGCGTGGCGACCGTGACGCCCTTGCGCTCCTCGGTCTTGAAGCCGGTCAGCGCGGCCTTGATCGAGTAGCTGCCGGGCAGCACGTTCGCGAACGCGAATTCACCGACCTCGTTGGTGACGATCGTGCGGCCGGTGTTCATCGCTTCGTTGAGAAGCGTCACTTCCACGCCGGGGATCACGCCCTGCTGATCGCGGACCTGACCGCGGACACCGCCCTGATACGTCTGTCCGGCGCCGACGGCGCGTCGAGAGCAGAAAGAGGCATGCACACCAAAACCAGACGCGCGGTTTCATGTCAGGCCTTTCACGCAGGCGCACGTACCGAAGCACACCTGTGACCTGCGACCCCGGCGGATGCGACGCACGGAGCGATGGTGGTCGTCATCTGCAGCGATGAGGGCTCAGGCTGTGGAGCCTGGCGAGGCGGCGGAGCAAGGACCACGCCAGCCGCCGGCGCGCGGCGGGCGAATGGCGCGGTGGATCGCGTCGAATTCGCCGAGCGTCCGGCGCCGCAGCGACGCGCGCGCACGTCGGGCGCGCGCATGCGACAGTCCACAATTCTGTCGATCAAACATCCACAGTTCTGTTGATGGTTCGGTTGATAGTTCGATCTGAATCGCGACAGCCGTCTGATCGGTCGCAAGTCGAGTTGGACCGAACGTACGGATCAACCACAGATGCGCATCGCAACATGGCGATGCGACGATCACAACTAACTCGCGATCTTCCAGACCATCGCGAGTGTTCCCGACAAATCAGTCAGGAGCGATCGCCGCAAGCCAACAACGTTGTCGGCTTTCGTGAGCCACGGCGATCGCGACCGCGCGCGTGTGTATGCGTGCGCGTGGAGATTTCCTTCGGGAACACGGCAGCCGGTGACGAGCCGATCCCGCGATGGCCCCGCGCTTGCTCCATCGCTCGTGCGCCGAGACCAAGCTGATCAACGCCGAACGAATCCGCTGTCGGATCTGCATCGTCGGCGCGGACGCGCTCGCCATCACGCCGATGGCCGTCTCGCGCGAAGGAGGACATCTGATGCCCGTTACATCGGTTGGTTGATCGCGTGCGCGCTCCTGCTGCCGGCGAGCCTCGCCGCCCAGCAGAATGCGACGGTGCAGGGCACCGTCGTCGATGAATCGCAGGGCGTGCTGCCCGGAACAACCGTGACCGCCACCGAGGTCAGCACCGGCCTCCAGACGATCGCCGTCACCACGGCGGACGGCCGTTACCGGTTCGACAATCTGCCGCCCGGCAACTACAAGCTGCGGATCGAGCTGTCGGGGTTCGCCACCGCGGAGATCGCCGGCATCGAGCTGCTCGTCGGCAGCGAATGCCACCGTGCCGCCGGTCGCGATGAAGGTCGCCGCGCTGCAGGAGACGGTCGATGGTGACCCAGCAGGCGCCGCTCGTCGACGTGACGTCGTCGCAGGTGGCCGGCAACATCGACCGGCGCCAGATGGCGGAGCTGCCGCTGCAGGGACGCAACTGGCAGGAGCTGTCGCTGATGGTCAAAGGCATGACGGCCAACAACGTCACCAACACGCCCGGCGCCAGCGACGACCAGTTCCAGCTCAACCTCGACGGCCAGCAGATCACGCAGCGCGTGGCCGGCTCGGGGTTCGGCCAGCCCAAGATCAGCCGCGAGGCGATCGCCGAGTTCCAGATCGTGACGAACATGTTCGACATCACGCAGGGCCGCTCGACCGGGATGCAGGTGCAGGCGATCTCCCGCTCGGGCACCAACGACCTGAGCGGTCGACCTATGGGTTCTTCCGCAGCGACAGCCTCAACGCCGCCGACCCGATCGCGAGGAAGGTGCTGCCCTTCGAGAACCAGCAGGTCGGCGTGCACGCTGGGCGGCCCGATCATCCCAGAACAAGATGCACTTCTTCGGCGTCCTACGAGTACGAGCGGCAGCCGGCCGACGCGTTCCTGCGCCGACGCGGCTGCCGCACCAGACCTTCCAGTTCGAGACCGAAGCCGATCAACAAGAACTATCTCGGCCGGGTCGACTATCAACTGTCGTCCACGGACACCTTCACCGATCCGCGGGCAGCGGTGGGCGTGACAACCCGTTCGTGATCGGGAGCGGCACGGCGCATCCGTCAACGGCCGAACAGCTGGCAGCGCTCGACCAACATCTTCAGGACCTGGTCGCATGTCGTGGGCACCAACCCGTGCTGGTCGCCATAACTCCTGTGGAAGGGCGTCGGCCAATGCCGCGTGGGTGATGTCCTCGGCCGCGAGATCGTCCGACGTCGGTGTGGAAATAGGTCGTCATCGACACCGTGCCGAACGGCATCAGTTCGCGCCGCGCCAGGAAGACCCGGCCGAAGAACGCGTCCGACATCGACATCAGCGACAGCATGTCGATCTTTCGCGGCACGTGATCGCCGATCCACTGCTTGGAGTACGCATTCGAGCGGCGACGCCGCCGGCGAGCCGCTAGAAGCTCGGCTCGCCCTCGACGAAGCGGAAATCATACTGGTGGGTCCACGGTCATCGGCGTGTGCGGAAAGGAGCGCGCCTGTTCGAACGGCGTCGGCGCCGGAAATGCCGCCTGCTGGTGCGACCAGGACGGGCGGCGCTCGGCGAAAACGGCGGTCGCCAGCGTCGCGACGTCGCCGCCGCCCTGCGTCATCTCCACGCACCAATGCTGGCTCGAGCGGTTGGCCTTGACCAGGCGCACGTCGAGATCGAAGGCGCCTTGCGCGACCGGCGCGCAGAAATTCACGGTGAGCGACAGCGGATCGCCCGCCCGCTGCGGATGGTCGATCAGCGCCCGCAGGATGGTGGCGGCCGTGCAGCCGCCGAACGGGCCGACAAAGGCCCAGTAGTCCGGGCTGGTCTTGCCCTGCCAGCGGCTGTCGCCGGCGGTGACCTGCGTGGCGTCGTCGAACAGATGCGGGGCCTTGGTCAGCATGAAACCTTCCGTCATTGCGAGCGCTAGCGACGCAATCCAGCAAGCGACAAAGCAAGTGCGGATTGCTTCGTCGCTTGCGCTCAATGACGAACGCTTCGCATTTGTCTGCAGCAATCGGACGGCGTTGCTTCCGGCCGTTTCGCCGAATCGCAATGACGCCGGAGGTACGGCTCGTATCCTGCGTCATGCCGGGCTGACGTCAGAGGTATGGGTCGTCCGCATGCCGGCGATTACCGCGTCGCCCCGCGCTGGGCGCCGGCCTCCGGCACCGGCGCGGCCGCGCGCACCGGCACGTTCCAGATCTCCTCGGCATATTCGCGGATGGTGCGGTCGGAGGAGAACCACGGCATCCGCGCCACGTTGAGGATCGAGGCGCGCGTCCAGGCCGGCACCACCTGCCAGCGGGCGTCGATGCCGCGCTGGGCCTCGTAGTAGGAATCGAAATCGGCGCGAGACCATGTAGTGGTCGAGATAGCGCAGCGCGTGGCCGATCGGAAGCAAAGCGGGCGGGATCGTCGGGCGAGAACGCGCCGCTCTCGATCGCGGTGATCGCCCGCGCCAGCCGCGGCGAGCGGCTGATCACGTCGGTCGCATCCAGGCCCTGCTTGCGCCGGACCATGACGTCGCCGGCTTCCATGCCGAAGATCGCGATGTTCTCCGCGCCGACATGGTCGCGGATTTCGATGTTGGCGCCGTCAAGCGTGCCGATGGTCAGCGCGCCGTTGAGCGCCAGCTTCATGTTGCCGGTGCCGGAGGCTTCCATGCCGGCGGTCGAGATCTGCTCGGAAAGATCGGCGGCCGGAATGATCACTTCGGCCAGGCTGACATTGTAGTCGGCGAGGAAGACGACCTTGCAGCCGTCCGGCGATATCAGGATCGTTGTTGACGATTTCTGGCGACGTCGTTGATCAGCTTGATGATCAGCTTGGCGGTAGCGATAGCTCGCCGCCGCCTTGCCGGCGAAGATCTTGACCCGCGGCACCCAGTCGCGCTGCGGCTCGTCCTTGATCGCCTGATACAGCGCGATCGGTCTTCGACGATGTTGAGCAGCTGCCGCTTGTATTCGTGGATGCGCTTGATCTGGACGTCGAACAGCGCCGACGGATCGACCTTGATGCCGAGGCGTTCGCCGATCAGCCGCGCCAGCGCCAGCTTGTTGTGGTGCTTGACGTCGCGGAAACTGCTGCTGGAACGCGTTGTCGCTGGCGCGGGCTTCGAGCCGCTCGAACAGCGAGAAATCGTCGAGCACGGCCTCGCCGCAGACCTCGCGCAACAGGCCGGTCAGTTTCGGGTTGGCCAGCATCAGCCAGCGGCGGAAGGTGATGCCGTTGGTCTTGTTGGTGATGCGGGCCGGGATAGAGATGGTTGAGATCGTGGAACACGGTCTCCTTCATCAGGTCGGAATGCATCGCCGAGACGCCGTTGATGCGGTGCGAGCCGACGAAGGCCAGTTGTCCCATCCGCACCCGGCGGCCGGACGTCTCGTCGATCAGCGACACCGAGGCGCGGAAATCGACGTCGCCGGGGCAGCGCTGCGTCGGCCAGCGCCAGATGCGCGGCGTTGATGCGGTAGATGATTTCGAGATGCCGCGGCAGCAGCCGCTCGAACAATTCGACCGGCCAGGTCTCCGAGCGCCTCGGGCAGCAGCGTGTGGTTGGTGTAGGACAGCGTGGCGACCGTGATCTTCCACGCCTCGTCCCAGCGGAAATTGTGCAGGTCGACCAGGATGCGCATCAGCTCGGTGACGGCAAGGCTCGGATGGGTGTCGTTGAGCTGCACCGCGGCCTTTGGACGCGAGGCTGCGCAACTGCCCGTCGGAGGCGAGGTGCCGCTTGATCAGATCCCTGCAGCGAGGCGGAGACGAAGAAATATTCCTGGCGCAGCCGCAACTCGCGGCCCGCGGCGCTCTCGTCGTTCGGATAGAGGAATTTGCAGATCGATCCGGCGCGCGCCTCCTCGGCGACCGGCGCCGAGATAGTCGCCGGTGTTGAAGACGTCGAGCCGCAGCGGATCGGGCGAGCGCGCCGACCACAGCCGCAGCGCGTTGACGTGCTGGCCGCGCCAGCCGACGATCGGGGTGTCGTAGGCGACGGCCTGCACGGTTTCCGCCGGACGCCAGTTGGCGCGGTCGCGGCCGCGGTCGTCGACATGCTCGACACTGGCCGCCGAAATGCACGTGGTAGACCACCTCCGGCCGCTGGAATTCCCAGGGGTTGCCGAAGCTCGAGCCACTCGTCCGGATATTCCTGCTGCCAGCCCTGCGCGATGATCTGGCGGAACAGGCCGAAATCGTAGCGGATGCCGTAGCCGATGGCGGGAATGGCCAGCGTCGCCATGCTTTCCATGAAGCACGCCGCAAGCCGCCCGAGGCCGCCATTGCCGAGCGCCGCGTCCGGCTCGCATTTGCGCAGATCGTCAAGTCCGACGCCGAGATCGCCGAGCGCCGCCTCGAACACCGGCAGCAGGCCCATATTGTTCAGCGCGTCGGTGAACAGGCGGCCGATCAGGAATTCGAGCGAGAGGTAATAGACCCGCTTGCGGCCGGCGTCGTAGCTCTGCTTTTCGGCCGTCAGCCAGCGGTGCACGATGCGATCGCGCAGCGCCAGCGCGGCGGCCTTGTACCAGTCGCGCCTGGTCGCCATGCCGGCGTCCTTGCCGATCGCAAGCCGCAGCTTGGCGAGGATCGCGCCTTGATCTCGGCCAGCGCCAGCTCGTCGATCGGCTGACCCAGCGCCGGATAGTTCCCTGAGAATGATTTGTTCCTGCAACACGTCGATCCCTGCGGTTGAGACTCACCGAAATGATACGCGCCTTGCACCGCAACCGAAACCGCCGAGGCGATTGTTGTGCACCGCGCTGGTATGATTTTATGCAAGGACCGGGCCGATTTCGCGGCATCTGCCGCCGCGATTTCGGTGCTATCATAGAGGCCGAAAGACGAGATCGCGATAGTTTGGAGGAGGACGGGCCATGAGATTGATGATCGAGATCGCCGCCGCGGCGCTATTGGTGGTCTGCATCTGCGCCAGCAGCGCCGCCTCTTCGCCGCCGGCAAGACGGGCCGGACCGCCGACGGATTGAGCTGCTCCTTCAGCGTGCCGGCTAACGCGTCGCCCGCCGCGCGATGCGCGTCGATCCGGCGGCAGTGCGGCGGAAAATTCTACGCCAATTATTGCGGTGACAAGATGCTGTCGGCGATGTGAGACTGAAACGAGCCGACACTCTATCGTCCCGGTGAACGCCTCGGACGGAGGCGGCCTTGACCTTTCATTGCGCCAGGCACCCAGGAGAAACACCTTGCGCGCTTTGCGGATCGGTCCCGCCTGCGCTTGAACATCGGATAGACTCGACGCCCTTTCGCTTCATCAGAAGCATCACGGCGATCCCGATTATGAAGAAGGGTGTCACGTAAATGGCGAGCGTCTGAAGTGCGCGCATAATCTGGCTCCCTAGTCGCCCAACGCGAACACGATAATGATTGCTAGCACAGGAACTCCGTTCAGTGCCGACATCTCCGGAACAAATTAAGAACACTTTAGCAAGTCTTTGATATATCATTGTGATTCGGCGCAGTGCCGACACAATATCTATGGTCTATCGCCGAGTCTCGAGGACTACATGTCCACCATCGCCTTTCGATTCAGTTCGCGCTCACCCGTATCGCCGACTTCGCGCGCTCGCTGTCACGCCTGCATCAGGCCTCGCGCCGCCAGCTCGGTCGACGACGACGCCGATCGACCGTGAATTCAACGCCGTCTGCATGTCGGTGTGGGGCTATACGACAGACGATTTCAGCGACGATCTGTTTTCGATCGAAGACCACGCCTGGCTCGATCCTTCGACGAAGCGCACGCGCGGATCTTTGCCGCCGAGCAGGGCTACGACCTTGTCGATGACAGCGGCATGCTGACCGACTGGTGGGGTTATTGCTGGATGATCCTGGCCGAAAAGCGCGGGCTGCTGACGCCGGAGAACCGCGCCGCGGCGCGCGGCGATTGAGGAGAAATATCTGTCGGCGCCGAACGTGATCGGCGTCATCGTCGGGCGCTGAGCTGGTTCAGTTCACTTCCGCGCGCTTCGCCTTCGGCGCCAGGCCGTCTTCGGCACCACCGTCGCCGGCAGCGCGACCTCGCGGCTGGCTTCAGGCATCGCGGTTTCACCGGCCATCTCGGCGCTGACAGGTGCTACCTTCATTTCGCCGAGCCGGGCGCGGACGTCGACGGTGAGGCCGGGATAGGACAGCAACCGGCGTGAATTCCGCGGCTCTGGCCGGCGCCGAGGCGGACGCCGGTATAGGCCACCAGGCCGTCGGTGGTGGCGACGACGTCGCCCGAGCGTAGCGACGTGTCGAGCGCAAGGTCGACCGGCGCGAGCCCCGACGGGCTTCGGCCGTTGCAGGTGCAATCGGCGCGCAGCGCCTTGCGGTAGGCGAAGGCGTTTTCACTGTCGGCATAGCGCTCGCCATTGCTGGCGGACGCGCTGTCGATATGGCCGCCGTAGAACACCTTGGTGGCGCTGGCGGGGCAGAACGCCTGGCACATCTGAACCGGCGTGGCGTTGCCGCGCATAGTCAGCGGGAAATATTTGCCGTCGCAGCTGCGCACGCAGAACGCTGGTCCGGAGCCGGCGACGCGCGGCGCCGGGGCAGGCTGGGCTTGCTGCGGATTGGTGCCGAACGGATCGGCAAAGAAACTCGCTTGCGGCGAGGGTTGCCGTGCCTGCTGTTTCTGGCCGCCGCCAAAAACATGTCGAACAGGCCTTCGGCGGATACGCTGCCGGGCGCCAGCATGACGGAGCCGCGAGCGTCGCAGCGGCCATAAACGTCGCGCGGCGCCGCATGCGCGAAAAGCCAACTCTGTACGCAACGCTAACTCCACCCAACGCAACACATACGCGCTGAGGCGACCCGGCTTCAGCGGGATTCACCATAATGGCGCGATGGTAAACGAGCTATGAGCAGGCGGCGGAAGGCAGAGAAAGAAATAGCGCGCGCACGCGACCGTGCCCCGGATAGAGACTCAACTCCTTCAGAAACTCGCCGGCCTTGTAGAGCGAGCGAAACTGCAGAGCCCGCTTCGGCAAACGATTTCGGTCGCGCCTTCGTCGCGGTCGACCATGGTGAACACCAGCACGACCTCGCCGCCGGCGTCGCGCACGGCCTGACCGCCTTCAGCGCCGAGCCGCCGGTGGTGGTGACGTCCTCGACGATCACGATGCGCTTGCCTTGCAGGCTCTCGCCCTTGCGAGGCCCTCCACCGCGAGTGCGGGCGCCATGCTCCTTCGGCTTCTTGCGCACGAAGAAGGCCGCGATCGGATGGCCCTTGATCCAGGACAGCTGCGCGATCGCACCCGCCAGCGGCACCGCGCCCATCTCCAGCCCGCCGACGAAATCCAGCCGGTCGTCCTTCAGCGCCTCAGCAGGTCAGTTCCGCCAGCAGCGCGCGCGCCTTCGGGGTCGAGCATGGTCGGCTTGAGGTTGAAGTAGAAGTCGCCTTGCGGCCCGAAGCCAGCGTGATCTCGCCGCGGCCGAACGAGCGCTTGCGGATGATCTCGGCGAGGCGGGCGCGGGAGGCTGATTTGGACAAGGTTGTTTCCCGGGGTTTGAGGCGGGCGCAATCTATCGGCGCTTTCGCGCACATTCCAGAGCCGGATCTGGCGCCGTCAACAGGGCGCGCATATGCCGGCCCTGCATTGCGCAGGGACGCCCCGTGGAAAGCGGCGGGTTGTAAGGCCCGCAAGGTTCCGGGGTACGGGAAGTCCAAGCCTTGTGGGGAAACCAAAAATGACCGATCGAACTGCACACCTGGAACACGCCGAACGGCCGCAAGATCTCGGTGGCGCTGGAGGAGATGGGGCTGCCCTACAAGGTCATCCCGGTGAACATCAGCAAGGGCGAGCAGATGGCGCCCGGCTTCCTCAAGATCAGCCCGAACAACAAGATCCCGGCGATCGTCGATCCCGACGGGCCGGGCGGCAAGCCGGTCAGCATCTTCGAGATCCGGCGCGATCCTGCTCTATCTCGGCGAGAAGACCGGCAAGTTCCTGCCCGAACCGCTGATCCGAGCGCAGGTCCCGGTGCTATGAATGGCTGATGTGGCAGATGGGCGGCTTCGGCCCGATGCCCGGCCAGGTGCACCATTTCATCGCGCTGGAGAACGAGACCGACCGCGCCTACGGCCTGAAGCGCTACATGGCCGAGACGCGCCGGCTCTACGGCGTGCTGGACCGGCGCCTGCGCCGGCCGCGAATTCGTCGCCGGACGCGCTGTCGGTCGCCGACTTCGCCATCCTCGGCTGGGCCTGGCGCCACCCGCGCCACAAGGTGGAGCTGAAGGATTTTCCCAATGTCGAGCGCTGGTACAACGCGCTGATGGCGCGCCCGGCGACCAAGCGCGGCATGGAAGCGAAGCTGGATTAAGCGGCTTCCCTCATCACCCGCGCAGGAGCGTCCGGCACGGGCGCATCCAGTTCTCTATAGCCTTAAGCTGCCGCGCGGCCTTGATCGCACCCAATATCACAATTTCGAGCGCGCGACGACCTGTAGGGCCGCAAACGCGATGATTTGCGACGACGCTGACGGCGATTCGATGCCGAGCAACGACAGCGTAATCGACGCCTCCGACGAGTTGGGCGACATCGTATAAAGCGTGAGGCAGCGCCGACAGAGCATCGCCCGAAACGGTGAGCGGCTTGATCACGCGCCACGGCTTGTCCGAAACCAGAAGCTGCCCACCGCCACCGAGCGCGTTACTTCATCACACCCCGAGACGGCGCGGGCATGACCGGGGGCCGTCAGAGCGTAGAACACGGCGACTGATGGCCGCGCGAAACTCGGCGACCGCTTGCGGCAGGTGCCCTCGAGGATCGAAATTGAGACGGGAGACTCTGATACCGAGTTCGATTGTACGCCGCATGGGAGCAGGCGGCTGGCGGCGCGGGAGGACCAGGCATCACTGACGTGGCGCGAGGCTGCTGAAATCGAGAATTTTCACGAGGGTCACGTTGTATGTCTACGATTTCGCGACAGCGAAACACGTCGCTCAATGCGCCTCGTCCCAATT
>ERZ1370068.5386-contig-4409_pt1 | contig 17262 bp, 27 predicted proteins | sample MGYA00561227_ERZ1370068 | MGnify/ENA primary metagenome ERZ1370068 (study PRJEB38410, sample SAMEA6850437) | metagenome | study: Metagenomic assessment of the ecological functions of the soil: analysis of the soil microbiota associated with the...
GATGCCAACATATATGTGATCGAGTAGTCTTTGATCCCCAAGGAAGAAACTGATCATTGTTAATTCTGGAGACATTCCCTTCAACTAGTTTTGCCCCTTGACGTGAAGTCTAAGTGTCATCGTGATAACCTAGTCGCTCCTCTGAGCACTGGTAGGTTTGTTGAGATCTATCTGGTGTGGATCATATGCCAGGAAACCGCCGTGATAGAGTAGGAGAAACGCAATATGCCACCTCAACTGGGTGGAGCCGTGTCCTGTCAAGAGAATACTTTTAGAATGATCCTAGTAATCCCTCCACAACATTTTCATGGCAGACATCTCTCCCAGGTTGCAGAAAGACCTCGAACGCAGCGGCTGTTGGAAATCAGAGCCTAATTTCTACTTTGGGGTGCTTGTCTATACTGGCCCCCTTCAGTGCTGCCAACGGGAAGTACTGGACATGCTGTTTGAAGTTCGCCTATCGCTGGTGATGGTTCCCGGTCTAGGTCGAAAATCAAAATATGAAAGTATAACAGAGATGTTTTTATCTGATTCATCTCAGCAACTGATATGTGCAATTGTAGTCCCTCCAGGTGTTTAGAAAGTCCTGTAATGTATCTTTGCATCTAATGATGATAGTCAGTTTCAGACCTGAATTGGTTCCCCAGGCTTATGCCTTGTATCCGACCTCTAACGCGCAAGTTGTGGTCCCACAAAGAGCTTAAATGGGCCTTGTTAAAGGCTCCAGCAATCGTCACCTTGGGCTGGGGTCCCTTTCAGTCGACATGGCTGGCGCCTTCCCAGCCTCAGGCTGGTTTCTGACCCCACTGCGAATTCTCCATGGCACCACTACCATTTCTGGGGTGGTGGCAGGCAGGTCCTTAAAACTGGTCTCTTTCTGACTCGAGATTTTCAGTGCCTGCTCATCAAGGTTTCATCGCCCCTTATAGAAGGTGACGATCTGGAAGATGAGCCTGGGGAAGAAGCAACCCCGTGATACCTTCTAATTCCTGTGCAGATCGTGCCCGCGCCATCTTTGCTGCCGGGCTGGTCACCTGAACTAATCTGATGAACCTGCCCGTCGCGCTCGATCCCCAGCATCCTTGATGAATGCTAGTGGCGCGCATCCATTTCCACTTCGGTCTACTTCGCCGCTCTCTTAGGTCAACTGCAAAGCGTTAATCCAGCATGGGGTAGCCTCAACTCGCTACAAAACAGCCTGAAATGCAGCTAGCGCAATAAACCTTATCCATCCTGATGCCCGTGGCTGCCACTAGTCGGCAAGGTCGTAAAGAGGTGATGACTGGTCCGGTCGCGGCCCCTGCTTAAATGCAGGGGACAGTCAACGACGCCGACAGAACTGGTCTGACCGATCTCGTGCTGTGGTTAATGATGGGGCCACGGTGAACACTAAACATAGAGCTTCGATTACGCTGGCTCACGATCCCTCGGCGAGGGCTTTGGGGTGGCAGGTCTCCATCACTCACCAGCTCGTCCTAGGCGTTCCGGCTGGCATGTGTGTGGAAGCAGAACCAGCAACGCTGGAGGTGCCATCGGCAATGAAGCTCCTTGTGTCGTTGAGTGGCTTTCCAACCTCTTGCAGGTGTGTGTGGAGGCTTGCTGGAGCCTATTTTGTGGCAGGCATCGAACCACCCGTAGGTGCAGTCGCTCCTGGGTCAGTCAAGCCACCCGCCTTTATTGAGATTGAGCAGAGAAACGCTCACAAGTCCCTACTAACCATGCTCATGTAAGATTTGACGGAAACAGAGGTTGACCTGGTGCCGGATCGCGCAGCGCTGGTGTTCGAGTAATAGACGCAAACTGATGGCGGCCTGCTGCCTTCGCTATGGCGGACCGATCGCAACGTGCCGCTTCGGATCGCAGCGTCGACCGACCGGTGGCCGCGCAGTCTTCGACTCAGCGCTGTTCGTGAAACCTAGCTTGTCGAGTGCGGCGCCGATAAGCGCGATGTCATTATGGGGATCCCGAGCGGCCCGACCCTGGCGTTGTAGCCTCTGGTTGCCGATCAAGAGCGCCACACGCGACTGGGCGAATGCGTGGCCGACGGCAGCACAAGAAGAAAGCCAAAGCAACGGCGGCCCGCACGCGTCGTCCCTGGGTAGAACCCCGAGGAACTCCAGTAGAGATTGTGGGGAAGCGGAGCTAGCCAGCCTAGCCCTTTCCCGCCGGGCGCCTTGCCATCAGGCCGCTTTGGCCCCGTAGGCCCCGCCAGCATCCGCGATAGCCTTGCGCCCGCTTCCTCCGGCAGAGCCAGTCCGGGAACATGCGGTGAGTATACAGATGGCAGGCTGCTGCGTCGACTCGCTGGGTGGCACCAGACGCCTCGTGTCTTTTGAGATGGGCCGCACAATAGAAGTCATGTGGGGTGAAGGAGCTGGAGTAACAGCATTCCTGCCCTTCATCAAGTGCGGTCAACGATCCAGACCCATCGCGCTACTGTTTTCAGGCCTCTTCCTCTATGGCCTTGTGACGCTCTTTCGAAAACCGAGGGCAGCCCAGGCGTATAAAGCCTGCGTCACCATTCGCCATGCTGCAGGCCCATCGGGATTGGCGTAGAGAGGTGCTGACGGGTCGCCCGTTCGAACGCGTCCATTGCGCCGCACGGCAGATTGCATCGCCTTATCCATGACTAACCCGCCAAGATGCAGCGTGGCTCTTCTCCGCATGGCACTCCGCCGTCGTCTCGCTTGCAAGTTTGGCGCCGCTCGAAGGCACACTGATGCCAGCGCCGCACCGTGGCGTTCCTCGATGATCAAATCGTTCCATCGTGGGCGGTGGCGTAGCTTCAATGACTTTTGTGCAGTGTGCGACTGAGCCGCGTTAGCAGCAACCACGACCAGTAGAATCTGAACTGAGGATTTACATTGAAAACCCCATCCGATTGTGCCCCAGTCGTGATTGCCGTGTTCCGGAAATGATCCCGGCAGCCGCCCGCCAGGTCATCAACGCTTCAAACACCCGCCATCGCTCCCGGTTCGCAGCTCGCCACCCCGCGGTTTTCGTCTCTGACCCAATCGCGTGATGGTCCCGAGATGTAGGCTGATGCTTTGCGCTTCGAAACGATGCCCTCCAGCCCGTGCCGCTCGGCTGCCTCGAGGAGCTTGGCGCCGTTATCGAACCCTGCACCAGGTGCAGGCAGTGGCACTCTGGAACGCGTCACCAGGCTCGGTGAGCTTCAGGCGGCGATCAATGAGGGGAAGCGGCCGGAAGGTCCTTGCCATTGTGGTGCAAGAAATCGAAGGCGAACACTGCCAGCAGGTGATGTCGTGTGCGATCACCGATGGCCGCTTGCAGGGCGCGGAAATCGGGGTGGCCCTCGCTGGTGGGAAAGACAAGCTCGGCGTCGATCACCGCGGACTTGCAGCGAATGCCTGCCAGCGCCTCGGCCAGGAGTGACAAACGTTTGGTCCAGTCGCTACCGCTCTTGCTGTGGAGCCGGAGCGCTGCGGCCATCCTGACGATCTGGAAGCGGTAGCCGTCGAGCTTCGGCTCGTGCAGCCATCCATCTCGCGCGAGGGATGGCCTTGGCGGTAGGCGGGGATGCAGGGGGCGGACGAATTTCGGGGCGACGCGGACACGAGCAAGCAGAGCAAGAATGCCGGATACCGCGATCAACAGTGTGTGGATGTGGTCGCCGGGATCATAACGCATGGGGATCCCCTTCCCTTGCTTCCAGCTCCGATCACGTAGCCCAGATGTAGGCGCGAATGAGCTGCGATGCCTACCAGCCCTCGCGGCTTTCCAGGTGCGGCGAAGCGCGCCACGCATCGCCGGCATGGATTGGCACCCGACACCGAAAGACGACGCCTGGCGCCAAGCGCCACCTGGCCATGCTCGAGCGCTTGGGCAAGGATGCCTGGCTGCGCTGTGATGGGTGCGCGCACACTGTGATGGTGAAGCCGCGGGAGCTTCGCCGATCGTCACGGGCTCGACATGCTGACGCCGCTGCTCACGATCTCTCGGCGGATGCGGTGCACGCGCTGCGGAGCGCGGAAGGGTGGCTGTCGGCCGGCGCCGCACGACACGCGACCGGAGCTCAGCCGTCGTGCTTCTCCAGCGTCTCAATGGCTGATCGGAGACCGCCGAAAAACTCGCCCGCCCGAAGCAGATGGCCGCAAGCTGAAAGCACCAACAACATCGTAGGAAATAGGGTTAACGCCCTAGTGCGCTAAGCCGGCCAATCGGTAGCTAGTGGAAGATGATGCTTCGTCTTGAACCAACGAACGATAAGAAGGAGCAGGTTCATGAAAGCCACTACTTCTACTCTCTTGGCTGTGTCGGCCCTGATCCTAGCTCTCGCCGGCTTTGCAGCTCCGATCAGCGGCCGGGGTGGAACGCAGACAACTTGCCCTCAGGCTCAAACGCCCGGTGGCAGCGATGGACCGCTAGGGACGCGACGGCAGAGCGAACAATTGACCACAAGGAATGCGCACCAAGTTCTCCGTGGTCGATGCACTTAGCCGTCTCGGCCACCTCGGCGCGCTTCAATTGGGCCGTCAAAGTCGCAATGTAAGTCTTGCAGCTCCTGCCGGCGGCGCTCCACGGCGAGCAGCCGCTCGTTCGCTGCCTCCAGTTGCCGCTTCAGGACGGCGATCTGCGCGGGGGTGAGTTCGTCGTCTGGGTGGCTGCTCATCTCGTCCATCTTCGTCCGTTCCATTAGCGCAATGGCCTTGTTCAGCTCCTCGCGTGCGACCTTCAACGACACGACTTGCATTTGCGGATGAATAAACACGCCGTCGGCGCTCACATTGTCCCTCGCGGATATTGCTTGAGCGACTCTCTTGCTCGTTCGACGTGCGCCAGCACATGGCTGGTTGCATCTTCTTGGCTCAGCATGGTTCGCCCCTCTGGGATCCCTCCATTCGCTTTGTGCCGCCCGCCGCAGGCCCGACGCGAGTTGTTGGTAAGAAACCATTCGCTGGAATCACGATACGTTTGAGGCGGACCGCGCCAGTGCTTGCCACACCGACGCGGCCCTTGATCTCACTCCAACCGAAGGTGAGAGCGAGACCCGTGTCGATTCCTACAACCACGGCAAGCCCGTGGCCATGCGAGGGCTGCCTACTTTTCCGCAGCCGTCTTCATCGGCGCATCCGGCGCCACCAACGTCACTCTATGGCTGGCAGAAGGGCACCGACTTGCCCACTTCGCTCGTCTGGGCGGGCGTTGCCGGCGCAGTGGCCGTGATCTTTGCCCTGTCGTGGCCGGCGCTGATTCGCAGCCTTGAGGCGCGGCGCTGGTCGGCAGCGCTCATCTCGCTTGGTCGCCCTTGTGCTCGCCGGCACCTACTCGGTCGACAGCCGCGCTCGGCAGCGCTGCCGGCGGCCGGACGAATGCCGCGACCCAAGAGACGGCGGTGACCGACGTACGCGCAAGAAGGCACAGGCCGCCTACGACACTGCCAAGATGGAACTGGCCACCTGAAGCCCGCCCGGCCCGTGGCCGGAGTTGAGGCGCATCGTCTGCGCGCAATCCGGAGGCCGGCGGGCGCTGTGCCTTCGTCAACGGCTCCATGCGCAACGGTCTGTCCGCCGCGCCCTCGCACCCGAGCTGGCAAGATCGAAGCGCACGTGCGGAGCTGGAAGGCAAGATCGAGCGCGCCAGCCGGCCAGCTGGCGGCCACCGGCCCGGCCAAGGGGTGGCCAACGCGGACAGCAAGGCGCTGGCCAGGTACCTCGCAGCGCTCGGCCACGATGTGGACGCTGACCGCATCAGTGAGTTGTCTCGCGCTACTTGCGGTTTTGCTGGTGGAGTGCGGCGCCGGGTTGTCGCTCACGGTCGGACTTGCGCTATCGGGGCCATAGCGAGTGCGGCGCCAGGCGCGTCCGTCCCGGTCGACCACCCCGGCCAGTCCGACCACTCGCTCGTGCACGCCGGGCCGGCCACTCTGGCCAGTCCACTCGACCACTCGACCACTCTGGCCGACCATCCGGATCACTCGCCCGGCTACGGTGGCCGAGGAGTGGCTGGCCGGCTGGGCGGCACTGATGCTCACAAGCCGCCGGAAGCTGGCCGAAACGCTCGGTCGGCGGCCGGACACACCATCGCGCTAATGAGCTGCACAGGCTCGCGGCCACCGGTGCGATTAAGATGATAATCTCGTCCCCGCGGAACGTCTCTTGGAGCTGGCGGGAGCAGGGCGGCGGAATTGGTCGTCGCAACTTCCGCAATTTCAGGACGTTGTCCCCGCGGGACGGCCGAGCAATCGCTCGCCACGATACGTTCTGCTCAGGTGAAGTAGCGGCAGAGGCTTTCTGCCTTGGGTCTGAGAAGATATGGTTCTGGTCAGCTTGAAGTCCATGATCTGTTGCGCGTAACTGGAGAACGCGCAAACCGGCTCGACGCTGTCCGCTTTCAAAGAGCTCACGTGAGGCGCAAATTTGATTGAGGTAGATGGACGCCCCAAAGGGCAGCGCTCCGTTGCTGATGCGGGGAACGTATAGGGCGCTGGTAGATGCTGTTTCCGGCCAAATCTGGCACCAGCGCTTTCAATTCGTCCTCCAGACATGCTCGCTGCGTACCGAAGGGCGAACTGGCTCGAACTCACGATGGGGCAGATGAGTGGGGCAGTCGTTAAAGGCCCTGTCGTTGTCGAGATCGCACTCGTGCGTCAGCATCGTGCCACCAGCCCCTTGGCAGTGTCGTACAAGCCCTCCTCTTCGTCAGTAGAGGGGTAAGCGCATACACCAGCTGAAGACAAGCCCAACGCCGAGAGCTTCATCCCCGCCGGAAGTTCCGTAGAACGCACCTGATCTGACTGGGGAACTTATCGACTTCGGCAGAGTTGAGCCAGAGCAGCCCGCGGAGCTGATCATGCTCGATGGTGTCGCTTGGCTGCTACGCGCGGCGCACGCTGCCCGCTGGTGAACGATGGTGACTGACATCTGGCAGCGCTTGTTGGAGCGCGCGCCGCTTCGGTGGACTCAGGCAAACGCACCGCCACGGCTGCGTCATCGGCGAAGAGTGGGCAGAACGTCTCCAGCGCCACGACTCCGAGCTGGGTGTCGTCGCGGGCAGGCGCACGGACATTATCCGTTCGAACTGTTCCAGCCCAGGATTTCTGCGTATCCCGTAAGGGAGCGCAACTGTGTGCGTGGTATTGGGGTCGCCAGCATCATGCCTCACACTAATCCTCGCCACACCAGCTTCCTTTGTGAAAAGCTTGAAGAATCCATCCCTCTCAAGCCAGTCGAGCTTCCTGGGAGCCAAACCTCTTCACACAGCTGTCCACGCGCGGTCGTCGAGATCCGCCCGAAGGCGGTGGTAGACGATCCACACGTCTTACCAGTGCGACGACGATTGCTGTGGTTTCGGTAATCCCAGTCCGAGTACGAACTCCGGCGACGTTCGGCCCTGATCGTCGCTTCATGCAGGTCTTGACGTCTCCCGCTTAACTCCGATAGTTCAGGCTTACATCGGGGATCGAGAGAGCAAAACTCCCGCGACACCGACTTGCAGTGATGGGGAAGTTCACCCAGTGGTTTTTGATGCTTCGTGACTCGCTCTCGGCAGAACAGGCTTGATGCACCTGCTGTAGGCCAGAGCCTGATTGTTTTCCTTCTAACGTCAGACAGAGCCTTGAAGATTCGAAGCTCAACTGTCTGATTAATCCCTCGCGCCTCGAAGGTCACGCCACCTTGGATACGGTAGCCGGTCTATGGTACGAGAAGACATTTGCGCCGATCTTCTTGCGACCGAGACTGACCTTGTTCACATCTCCATGATTTCCAGCAATGGTCATTGAAAGTCGAAGATTGTTTCCGTCTTGAAGGCGCGCAGCGATGCTGGAACCTGGATAGCGGCTGGGAGCCGGACCTTCCTCGTAGGACTCAACCAGGGTTGTCAGCGAGTTTGCCCACACAACAAGCTCAGAGGGAGTTGGGCGCTCTCCTTGCATTCAAAGCTGAACCCTCGAAGAGCTTCAGCTATCGCATCTTTCTTTAGCTTCTTGGGCGTGTTGGACATCGACCTTCCTTTCTTGCGAGGCACGCTCGTTCGACCTGCATCGTATCCGACCTCGCTTTGGCCGAGCGAGCTTGGAAGCCGGAGCGCATTAAATCTGAACGGACGTGTAGTTTTTAGCTTACCAAGTAAGCGCCGACGTAAATGCGCGCCGCATCTTCGCTGCAACCAGTACTACCTATTCGTTACCCTGAAAGATTTTGTGAGGCAGGCGGATCAACCTAAGCGATTGATTTATCTGCGTGCGCCCGGCTGGGATCGAACCAACGACCACCTGATTAAAAGTCAGATGCTCTACCGCTGAGCTACGGGCCCCAAGTCTTGGTTCGGCGGAGGTTTTTCAGCGGCCGCCGACTGCCGTGCGCGATCTGCGTGCCGGCGGGCGCCTGCTCTTGGTAGCAGGCGGCCAATCACATAGGTCAGGCGGCAACGGATGGCAAGCCGGCAGCTGTGGAGACGAGACGACGGCGGGGATTTTTGTCGTGCTACGCGCGCGCCGGCAGAGCCCCTCTGCGTGGCGAGACGACCGTGGTCGAGATCGATTGTTACTACAGCCTCTCCTCTCCTGGGCCTATCTGGGCGGGCCCCAGGCTGCAGGACATCGTGCGCCGGCATCGGGCGCGGCTCACGCTCAAGCCTTACGACTTCCAGGCGGTGGTGCCGCGGACCGGGGGCGTGCCACTGCGGACGCGGGCCCTGCCGCGCCGGCGCTATCACCAGGCCGAGCCTCGACCGCTGGCGCAGCCTATCTCGGCATGCCGCTGGTGCTCGAGCCCAGGCACTACCCCCAGCAGATGCCGGCCGATCCCGACTGGAACAAGTATGCGGGGTGGATGGTGATTGCGGCGCAGGATACTGGGCCTCGACGCCTTCCCGCTCTCGCACGCCATCCTGCGCGCGCTGTGGGCGGAGGAGCGCGACATCTCGGCTCGCCGACGTGCGCCGGGCCATCGCCGACGGAGAACGGCTACGACGGGGCGAAGCTCGTCGCGGCGGAACGGAGCGAGCGCGTGCAGGCGCTGTATCGCCAGTTCTCGGCGGAGGCGGAGAAGCTGGGCGTGTTCAGGAGCGCCGACGTACGTGATCGAGGGCGAGCTGTTCTGGGGCCAGGACCGGCTCGAGTTCGTCGATCGCAAGCTATCGTCGCTTCGCGAGTAGGGCCCCGCCCTACGACCCGGTCGAGGGGACGCCTCGAGCTCCCCGCTTTTGTAACAAAGAGACGGGTGGTCTGGCAGGTGTTCTCGTCCAGCACCGGGGTGCGGCCTCTCGGCCCCACGCTCGCGAGAGACGTGCTTTCAGCGCGGCAGGAAATAGCGCGTGCGGCTCAAGCTCGCGGTCGTCGTGGGTCGTGCGAGGGCCGCGCTGCAGCTTATCCGCTGGCGGCGAACAGGCTCGCGGGCGATGGCGCGGGAGAGGCGGTTGGCGCCGAAGGCGAGGCCGGGGATGTCGCCGGCCACGGCCGCGTGGCTCATGGTCGAGCCGGCATTGAAGCAGTGGATGTGCTCGAGGCCCGGCGCCGTGCCCGGCGTGCGCTCGATCGAGCTCGAGGCCCGGCCCCAGATAGGGATAGCGCGCGGCTTCGGGATGGCGCGAAGCTTCCTGCGGCGAGATACGATCGGCCCACAGCGCGATCCTGGCGTGGAGGTGCGCGAGCTCGGGCCGCCGCGGCCAAGTCGACGGCGAAGCCGGTGGCGAGAGATCACGGCGTCGAAGCCGTAGCGCGCCTTGGGCGTCACCACGGTGACGCCGTCCGCCGCGGGATCACATCGATCCAGGGCTCGGCGAAATGGATGGCAAATCCGGCGTGGCGGTCGCAGCGCAGCACCGACTCGTGCGGCGGCGGCACGGCCTCGCCGAAGATGTAGTGTAGATCTGCCAGCGCTGCGCATCGTCGAGATCGGCGTAACCGTGGAAGAAGCCCGGAAGACCGTCCATTTCGACTTGTTGACCTGCGGCAGGTGCGGGCGGCGCGAGAACAGGCTCACCTGCGCCGCCCCGGTCTCGAGAGCCACGGCGGCGTTGTCGAAGGCCGAGGCGCTGGCGCCGAGCACGCCGATCTTGCCGCCTCTGAAGCGGGCAAAGTCGATGCTGTCGCAGGAGTGGAAGACGCTGGCGCGGTCGGCCTGTGGGGCGTGCTCCAGCGAGGGGAACGGCGGCGCGTAGGGCGCGCCGGCGCCATCGCGCCCGCCGGCCAGCACGACCTGCGCGCGTAGACGGTCTCGGCGCCGCCAGGTCCCGCCAATTGCACGCGGACGAAGCCCTGGTCGAGATCGATCAGCGTCGCCTCGACGCCGTTCTCGACGGCGATCGGCACGGTGTCGCGCACCCACAGCAGGTAGGCCAGCCAGTCGGACGTGGCGATCTTGTAGAGGCGCTGCCAGCCGTCGGCCCCGTGCTGGGCCTCGTACCAGGCGCGGAACGTCAGGGCGGGAAAGCCGAGATCGGGGCCGGTCAGGTGCTTGGGCGAGCGCAGCGTCGTCCATGCGCGCGTAGGTGCCCCAGGGACCCTCGCGGCCGCGCAGCCGAGCGGTCGATGACGCGGACGTTGCGCACGCCGTCGCGGGCGAGCGCGAAGGCCACCGTCTGCCCGCACATGCCGCCGCCGATGACGAGCACGTCGAGCGCGGGCCGGCCGTCGGGGCCCGACCCGACGGCACCCAGTTGGGCGCGGGGAAAAGCATGCGCTCGAAATCGCGCCGGGCGTCGGCTGCCAGAGCCGCGAGGCCTCGGGGGCGGTCGTCGTCCTGCGCCGGGTGGGGACGTCATCGCATCTGGACCGAGCAGCCGACCATCCGTGATCCTCAGCTCGTCGGCTTGCAGCGGCGCCAGATTTCCGGGCCCGACGTCTGGCCCTTCGGGTCAGCTGCACGGTTTCCTCGTTGAGGAGGACCATGTCGATCTCGCCGCCCGCGCCCGGCTCGTTGGCGGGCACGACATAGAAAAACCCGTGCCGGGAATAGTTGCCCTGGATGCGATTGCCGCCGGGGGTGAGGATGCTCGGGCCGTCGATGGCGAAATGCGACGACCCCAGGCACCACTGCCCATCGATGGCATCGGCGCGCGCCGGCTCGGGCATCAGGCACTAGGGTGCCGGCCGCGATCAGCGCCCGCTCCCGCGAGGCTCACGAGTTGCTGTGACACTGCGGTGGTCTCCAACGTTCGGGTTGCACAGTTTAGCGGGCCATTATCCGGCGCGCAGCACTCGCCCCGCAAGCGATAGCGCTCGCGCATTGGGTCAGACCCCACGCTGACGGGGCGTCTCGATCGCTCGTTGAGGTCAGGGGTCTGACCCCACCGCACCGAGCCGCGCCTTGGTCTCCGCCGCCCACGCGGCGAAGCGTGCCCTCGGCGATGGCGGCGCGCATGGCCGCCATCAGCTCCTGGTAGAAGGCGACGTTGGCCCAGGAGAGCAGCATGGCGCCGAGGTATTCCCGCGACTTGACGAGGTGGTGCAGGTAGGCGCGGCTGAATAGTCGCGCGCGGCGGGGCAGCTGCTCGTCGGATCGAGCGGGCCCGCGATCGTCGGCGTGGCGGGCGTTCTTCAGGTTGACCTTGCCGCCCCAGGTGAAGGCCTGGCCGTGCCGGCCGGAGCGGGTCGGCATGACGCAGTCGAACATGTCGACGCCGCGCGCCACGCGCCTCGATCAGGTCGAGGGGCGTGCCGACGCCCATCAGGTAGCGCGGCTTGTCCGCGGGCAGGCGGCGGCGCGGTCAGCTCCAGCGTGTCGAGCATGGCTTGCCTGCGGCTCGCCGACGCGCCAGGCCGCCGATGGCGTAGCCGGGAAGTCCATGGCCACCAGCGCGTCGGCGGAGTGCGCGCGCAGGTCCGGCATCGGTGCCGCCCTGCACGATGCCGAACAGGGCCTGGCCTGGCACTGCGGCCCAGCAGGCCGAGCGAAGGCGCGCTTGCAGCGCTCGGCCCAGGCGAGCGAGCGGTCGACTGCGCGCGCGATCTCCTCGGGCGCGGCGGGCAGCGCGATGCACTCGTCGAGCTGCATCTGGATGTCGGCGCCCGAGCAGGCACTGGATCTCGATGGCGCGCTCGGGCGTGAGCGGTGTGCGGTCGAGCCGTCGATATGCGACTGGAAGGCGACGCCCGCGTCGGTGATCTGCCTGCAGCTTGGCGAGGCTCATGACCTGGAAGCCGCCGGAGTCCGTGAGGATCGGGCGGTCCCAGCGCATGAAGCGGTGCAGGCCGCCGAGCCGGGCGATGCGCCTCGGCGCCGGGGCGCAGCATCAGGTGGTAGGTGTTGGCGAGCACGACGTCGGCGCCGGCAGGACCTCGAGCTGGTCGGTGTAGACGGCCTTGACGGTGGCCGCCGTGCCCACCGGCATGAAGGCCGGCGTGCGGATTTTCCCGCGCGGCGTGGCGATCTCGCCGAGCCGGGCGCCGCCGTCGGTCTTGATGAGGGTGAAGGCGAAGCGATCCGCTCATGGGGCTCGGCGCCGGATGGAGCAGGCAGGCGTCGCCGTAGGAATAGAAGCGATAGCCCGCGTGCAATGCGCGTGCGCGTAGGCGGCGCTGCATGGTGTCGAGGCCGCTGAAGGCCGCCGACCAGCATGAACAGCGTCGAGCGCGGCAGGTGGAAGTTGGTCATCAGCAGATCGACCGCCTTGAAGCGGTAGCCGGGCGTGATGAAGAGCGTCGGTCTCGCCGGCGAACGGCCGGATGCGTGCCATCCTCGCCGGCCGCCGTCTCCAGCAGCCGCAGCGACGTGGTGCCGACGGCGACGATGCGGCCGCCGGCGGCGCGCGCGCGCGTTGAGGGCCGCGGCGGTCTCGGCGGAGATCTCGCCCCATTCGGCGTGCATGCGGTGCTCGCGCGGTATCGTCGGCCTTGACGGGCAGGAAGGTGCCGGCGCCGACGTGCAGCGTGACGAAGTGGCGGGAGATGCCGCGCGCGTCCAGCGCCGCCAGCAGCGCCGGCGTGAAATGCAGGCCGGCGGTCGGCGCGGCCACCGCGCCGTCGTGGCGGGCGTAGACGGTCTGGTAGCGCTCGGCGTCCTCAGGCTCGACGGCGCGCTTGCCCGCGATGTAGGGCGGCAGCGGCGGGTCGCCCAGCGCCGCGATCGCTTCGTCGAGGTAGGCGCCGTGCAGGCTGAAGGAGAGCTCGACCTCGCCCGCTTCGCCGATCTCGGCTCACCGTGGCGTCGAGCGTGCCGAGCAGGCAGACGCGGCCGTCGTGGCCGAAGCGGATGCGGTCGCCGACGGCGAGGCGCTTGGCCGGCCGGGCGAACGCGCGCCAGCGGCTTTCGTCGACGCGCTTGTGCAGGTTGAAGGCGATGCGCGCGCCGGTTCTCGCCGCGCAGCCGCTCGCCCTGCAGCGCCGCGCGGATCACGCGCGTGTCGTTGAACACGAGGGCATCGCCGGGGCGCAGCAGGTCGGGGAGGTCGCGGACGACGGGTCGCGCGAACTCGCGTCCCCCTCCCCATCTCCCGTGTCTTCGAACGGGGAGAGGGTTAGGGTGAGGGCGAGCCCCAATGCCGCCGGAGTGTGCTGCCGCCCCCACCTCAACCCTCTCCCGCGCAGGCGGAGCAAAGGGAGAGCTCGTAGCGCAGCGCGAGGAGGCTGGCCGCGACCACCAGCAGGCGCGCCGCGTCGCGCGCGGCTCGCAGGCTCCAGCGCGATGGCAGTCGTCGGGCAGGTCGAAGTCGAAGAGGTCGGTGCGCATGGTCGGTGTCAGAACCCTGCGGGTCTGACACCATGACATCCAACACGGTCGTAGCAGAGGTGTCAGACCCAGCAGGGTCTGGCACCCCAGCACGCTACTTCACGTCGGCGGCCACCTTCAGCGACTTGATCTTGTCGGGGTTGTGCGACCGGCTCGCCGCGCTTGATCTTGTCGACGTTCTCCATGCCCTCGATCACCTTGCCCCACGCCGTGTACTGCTTGTCGAGGAAGGTGGCGTCGTCGAAGCAGATGAAGAACTGGCTGTTGGCGCTGTTCGGGGCTCTGCGACGCGCGCCATCGAGCACACGCCGCGCACGTGCGGCTCGGCGTTGAACTCGGCCGGCAGGTTGGGATATTTCGAGCCGCCGGTGCCGGTGCCCTTGCGGGCAGCCGGTCTGCGCCATGAAGCCCTCGATGACGCGGTGGAAGACGATGCCGTCGTAGAAGCCCTCGCGCGCCAGCTGCTTGATGCGCTCGACGTGCTTGGGCGCGAGGTCGGGGCGCAGGGCGATCACCACCTTGCCCTTGGTCGTTTCCATGATCAGGGTGTTCTCGGGGTCTTTGATGGTAGCCATTTGGAGGCTCCGTTTCGCTAGAGTGTGGTAGTGGCGAGTGAGGCGTGGCGCGAGATGGCCGCGCCACTGCCACGATGCCCATTCGCTACTTCTCTCATTTCTTCGTCGGCCAGCAGATAGACCTTCAGCATCACGTCCGGGCGCGCCGGCGGCTCGCCGCGGGCGATCTTGTCGACGTGCTCCATGCCTTCGATCGACCTCGCCCCACAGCGTGTACTGGCCGGTCAGCGGCGCGGCAGCCGTCGCCGTAGCAGATGAAGAACTGGCTGTTGGCGCTGTTGGGGTCGTGGTGCGCGCGGCGCCGACGCTGCGCCGCGCTTGTAGACCTCTCTCGGTGAACTCGGCCGGCAGGTCGGCGTAGCTCGAGCCGCCGATGCCGGTGCCCTTGCGGGTCGCCGGTCTGCGCCATGAAGCCGTCGATGACGCGGTGGAATTTCAGGCCGTCGTAGAAGCCCTCCTTGGCGAAGCTGCTTGACGCGCTCGACGTGCTCGGGCGCCAGATCGGGCCGCAGCTTGATCGAGCACGCGGCCGGTCTTCAGCTCGATCGACGAGGGTGTTGCTGCGGGTCGGGTGCCTGGCGCGAGCGACGACGGACGCGAAGGCCAGGAGAGCGAGCGAGGCTCGGCGACAGAGAGCGGATCACGAAAGAGCTCCAGCTGCTGATGAGGGATGCTGCCGGCGCTATACGAGTGCATGCCGCCGGATGCAGCGTATGACGCCTGCCTTCATGGCCGCTGCTGCGGCGCCAGCCGCAAGCTCTGACGCCTGTTGCACGGCTTTCGTTGCTGCGCGGCCTTGGCCTTCAACCGCCGGGCGATGCCGGCGAGACGAACTCCGAGACGTCGCCGCCCATCAGCGCGATCTGCCGCACCAGCGTGCCGCGTGATGTGGCGCACGCCGGGGCTGGCGGGCAGAAACACCGTGTCGATGCCGGGCGCCATGGCGCCGTTCATGCCGGCCATCTGCATCTCGTAGTCGAAGTCGGTGCCGTCGCGCAGGCCGCGGAAGATCGAGCGTCGCGCCGGCAGCCTTGGCCGCATCGACGGTCAGGTTGTCGAAGGTGACGATCTCGATCCTGCAGCCGGTCTCTTTGGCGACGACCGGCGCGATCTCGGCCCTCAGCATCTCGATCTTCTCCTCGGTAGAGAACAGCGGCGTCTTGCCGGGATGCACGCCGATGCCGACGACCAGGGTGTCGACCATGCGCGCTGCCCGCGCGATGACGTCCATGTGGCCGTTGGTGACGGGATCGAAGGAGCCGGAGGTGAAGCCGATGCGTTTCATGATGGATCGGGAGGCCAGACCTCGCCTTACAGTTGCGATTGGCACCGCCATTACGCGAGGTCTGACCCCGCAACTGCTACGGCCGGCGCGCCATCGCCAGCGCCAGGCCGCCGGGCAGCAGGAGGACGCCGGCGGCGCCGTCGAGCAGGCGCAGCGCGGCCGGCATCGAGGTCGTCGCGCGCCCGGGCGACCGCCAGCGTATAGGCCACGTCCACGGCGGCGAGCACGACGACGAACAGCACGGCCAGCACCCAGAGCTGGCCACACCGGATCGCGCGGCCGGATCGACGAACTGCGGCAGGAACGCGCCCAGGAACAGCAGCACCTTGGGGTTCGACAGGCTGACCAGCACAGCCCTGCGAAGTAGAGGTTGGCGCCGCGCGCGGTGCGGCGGCAGGGCGGCCCCTGTCGCTGCGGCGGCGCGGAACTGCAGCAGCTGCCGGGCGCCCAGGTAGACGAGGTAGAGCGCGCCGATCCAGCGGATCAGCGTCGAACCACTCGACATGAACACCATCACCGGAGCTCATGCCCGGCTGCCGCGGCGGCCACCAGCAGGGCGAGCCCGGTGGTGGTTCCGGCCAGCGTGACGAGGCCCGCGCTGCAGCCGCTGCGCAGCGTGTTGGCCAGGATCAGCGACATGTTGGGCCCGGGCGTGAGGCCGAGCAGGATGCAGGCGGCGATGAAGGCGATGAGGATCTCTGGGGACATGGCGGTTCGAGGGTCACAGCTCTCGACTAGAGCGTTGATGACAGGTGCGCGACTTGCAGCGCGAGGCATTCTGTCTCCTGAGCTTACATGTCACGCAAAGTTGATCGGACAACAGCACGTCTCGGCGATCCGAAACGACCGCTTGCGTAGTATCCCACCGCCGTGACTTCCGGAGGTCATCGATGAAGCGCGATCAAGCCGTTGCACGTTCTGTCCATCGCCGGCACTCGCCGCCGTCGCCGCTCACCGTTGCCGTGCGCGCCGGCGGCGACAAGGTCGTGTTCCCGCCGAACTATGCCAAGGGCGTGCTCTACACCACCGTCGACCGCGCCGACAACAAGCAGTACCGCGAGCTCTACGCATCCAAGGAAGCCGTCGACGCCGTCAAGGCCGGCAAGCCGATCCCGAGCGGCACCGTGCTCACGCATCGTCCAGCTACAAAGGCCAAGCTCAACGCGGCGGGCGAGCCGGAGAAGGACGCCAACGGCCGCTTCATCAAGACGGCGATGCATCGTCGGCTACACGGTGATGGAGAAGCGCACGGGCTGGGGCGCCGAGTATGCCGACGACATGCGCAACGGCGAGTGGGAGTACCAGGCGTTCAAGGCCGACAAGACGCGTGAACGACAAGGCCAACCTGAAGGGCTGCTTCACCTGCCACAAGCCGCTCGACAAGCAGGACTTCGTGTTCTCGTTCGACAAGATGAAGACGGCGAAGTAGCGGGTGCGGGGATGTCTGACCCTCTGGGTCAGATACCCTGACGCGACGATCAAATGCGGTGTCGTGGCGTCGGCATCATGGTGTCAGACCCGGAGGGTCTGACACCTACGGCAGACTGGCGATAAATGCCTCGATCGCCCGGTTGGTCTCGGCCGGCGCGTCGAGTTGCGGGAAATGGCCGATGTCCGGCAGGACCTCGACACGCGCCCCCGGCACTTTGGCGCGGATGAAATCGAGGTAGGGCGTGGTCTCGCCGGGCCGCATCGACACGCGCTCGCGCTTCTCATTGATGGTTGTGGCCTGCAGCACCAGCACAGGCTTGGCCGTGCGCTCGAGCGC
>ERZ1370068.7699-contig-6600_pt1 | contig 17260 bp, 29 predicted proteins | sample MGYA00561227_ERZ1370068 | MGnify/ENA primary metagenome ERZ1370068 (study PRJEB38410, sample SAMEA6850437) | metagenome | study: Metagenomic assessment of the ecological functions of the soil: analysis of the soil microbiota associated with the...
GTTACATCGCACTAGTGTATCGAATCTCCCATATCTCTTTGTGGGGATTCCGAAGTTGACCTTAAATTGGCGCTGTCAGAAAGTGACCTGACGATTGGATCGGGCTTTTCCCGCTCCTCAGTGATACTTATGCTGGCGTTGGCGAAGTATGTTCTGTGCTCGATGCCGCCCGTCTTCGAGATAGAGCAAATGCCGAAATTCAAATGGCCCAGGCCGCCTCCCAACACTTCTGAAAGAATTGCCGGCGGAGCCGATCAACAACGCTCTGCCCGAGCTTACTTCGCCGGCATCGTCTCAAGAGGATGAATTTTTGGCTCAGTCGAGCGTTTCCTCCCAAACCGACGTAATTGCTAGACCATCTGGAGTTTTCTGGAGCTCGAGAGTTTTGACCGCCGTTCCGCTACTCTCCTTTTGCTGGTTTCTTACAACGTATCTGATTTGGAACCGGACCTCGATCTGATCCGCTTCCATTCCGTTAAGGATATCAATATCGCCCTCTAGCCAATATCGTCTCACCGGCCATTTCTGATTGTAGCGCAAAATGTCGTTTCTGATGAAATCCTTGCTGACGAACCCACTGTCGTAATAGTCCGCCATGTCTGCATAGAATTGAAGCTCCGCTTCGACATCCGAGCTGATTCCTGCCACAACAAAGCCAGCAACAAAGTCCCGGATTTGGTCCGTAAGGCTCACGTCGGAGATCTGATCTGGTGCCTGCTCGGTTGGTTGGGAGGAAGTCGTTTGCTTTAGGAATCTCGATCTTGCTCACGTAGGGCTCGCCATGCTTCAATTTTTGGCGCGGAGTCATCCGTTGCTCGCCCAACAGGTTGCGACGATTCGAGTCCCAGCGATTGCAGCGTTTCCTCATTGAGTTCACCCGTCACCTGGAAGCCGCTTCTGACTTGAAAGCGTGTAATAGCCGCAGCTGTTTCGTTGCTGTTTTCTCCATTGACTTCACCGTAGTAAAGCCCGCGGGATTTGAGCTTTTCTTGAACTGCGGCGATTTGATCATCTGCGTGAAACCGTGGAATCGAGCACAGAAAGAGCATTGAAAGGGAGCCCAAATCTCTTCATAGCTTTTGTAGATCTGGCTTAAACGGTAGAAGTGATTTATACAACGACTTCCAATCGATTACCTTTTTCCAGTTCGGCGCGATCTGAGAACGATCGCGGATCGCGAGCAAAGCGCATCCGTTGTCTCGAACTCTAGGACGTTGCCGCTTGAACCTGTAGATCCCATAACAATGAAAAATCACTCCTACGTCATCGTCCAATCGGTTCTCTCGGGACTCTTGTTGATGAGTTTCTTAAATGGATGCTCCACTTCGCCGAGGCGCGTGGGCACTAAAGATCGCGCGTTCATCATTTACTGGCCGCCCCCGAAAGCAGTCAACAGTTGCGCCTGGCCGTCAAAGATCTCATCGACATCAAAGGCGTGGTTACCACCGCCGGATCCGAATATGTCGCTAAAACTGGTGCTCGGGCTTCGCGCGATGCGGAGTGTCTGGAGGGAGCACGGAGGCGAAATGTACACATTGTGGGGAAAACCAACCTCACAGAATTTGCGTTTGGCGGGTCCGGGTTGAACCAGTACTTCGGAACTCCAAAGAATCGCTTTAATGGAAAACGCAGACTGATTCCTGGCGGTTCCTCGAGTGGCTCGGCAGTCGCTGTCGCAAGCGGAATGGCGGACGTTGCGTTTGGAACGGATACGGCCGGCTCGGTCCGCGTTCCCGCAGCTTGTTGCGGCATCCTGGGCTTGAAAACGACCTTCCGCCTCGTCTCCCTCAAAGGCGTGTTCCCGCTCTCGCCCGATAATCTGGATACCGTGGGCCCCATGGCCAAAGACATTCCCCACCTTGTGCAAGGAATGGATTTGTTACAGGAAGGGTTTGCGGCACGGCATAAGAACGCTGTAGGAGCCAAACCGTCGGCTAGAGTCATAAGAATCGGACGGCTGCACGTTGACGGCACGGACCCAGCCATCGACAAAGCACTGGATGACGCCCTGGCCGCGAAACATTTCCGGGTTGTCAAACTCGATCGAGCCTTCAAGGCAAAGTGGGACGGAAGCGGATAAGCACGGCAGAACGTTGGCAGTTGCCGATGCGTGGTTGCACGACCGAGAGTATCTGGACAAGAAAGGGGTCACCCCCACGACCAAGGCAGGCATTCTGCTGGGTGAACTAGAATACAGGAACAACTATAGGGCCGCTAAACTGGCCCGATCCGAGTGGCAGCATACGCTCCGTCAGGTTTTCAAGAAGGTTGATTTCGTTGCCGTGCCAACGCTTAGGAGGCTGCCGCCCAAGGTTCCATTCTTCGGCCGATCCGCCGCGTTTGAAGCGCTAGTGCTCGATCTTCAGAACACGGAGGCCGTAAGCTTTGCTGGAAATCCTGCGCTTGCGATACCGATTCCACTGGGAGGGAAGGACGATCGCGTAACCAGCCTGCAGCTAATCGGACCTCGTTTGAGTGAGGCGGAACTTCTTAACGCGGGTCGGCTTATTGAGTCCAAATAGGGACGAGTCGAACGCCGCATACACCGAGATGTCCCGTGACGCAGCACACGAGAAGCGGGTGCGCCGGCGAATTTTCTACTTGGCGGTAGCAACCTTGGAACGACCGGTCGCATGTTTCGCACGAACGGTTTCTGGAGCCATGAGTCTTCGTTTTAATGCATTCTCCCTAACCGCGGCGTTCTTGGTGATTTGCACAGCGGTCCGCGCTGAGTCCCCAGACGACCTCATAACGAAGGGTGACGCCTTCGATGCAAGACTTCAGGCCGCCGAGGCGCTTCAGTCTTATCTGCCGGCCGTAAAGCTGCAGCCGAAGAACGTGCGCTTGCTTGTGCGTATCGCCCGGCAATATCGCCACCTGCTGGCTGACGCCACGACGCGCGAGGAAAAGCTCAGGCTTGGCGGTATCGCGTTAGAGTATGCGCAACGAGCGGCAGCACTTGCCCCGAACGATTCCGAGGCGCAGCTCTCCATTGCGATCAGTTACGGAAAGATGCTGCCGTTCATGGGCACCAAGGATCAGATGGAAGCTTCCCGCCGCATCAAGGACACTGTTGACAAGGCAATAAAACTCGACCCGCGCAACGATCTCGCATGGCACGTGCTCGGTCGATGGCACAGGGTTCTTTCTGACGTCAACATGCTCAAACGCGCGCTTGGCATCAGCTCATTTACGGTAAACTGCCGCAAACAACAACTGAAGAAGCGGTAAAGTGCTTTGAGAAAGCTATCGAGATCAATCCTAACCGCCTCATGCACTACGTCGAGCTGGGACGAGCCTACGCGCAGATGGGACGAACCGTCGAAGCGCGGCGCTTTATCGAAAAAGGACTGGCCATGCCGAACGTGGAGAAAGACGATCCGGAGACCAAGCGCCGCGGTCGCGAGACGCTCGCGAACCTTCGCTAAATCACCCTGCCTTCGCCGTCGCCGCAATACCCGCCCACGTGGGTAACTCCGCCAGAGTCCCGTCAATGAACAGGTGATGCCACAGCTGCGTCGCGACGACGGCTGCCAAGCCCATTTCCACGGAGAGGCGGGGCAGCGAATTCACCCGCATTTGCCGAAAAGCAGTCCGCCAGTGGTGCACCGCCGCAATGTCGAAATAGCCGGTGCGTCGAAGCGATTCTTCGCTAAGGAGCTGCTTAACGAAAGCGGGTTCCGGGTCGATGTGGAAACTGTCCAGCGGAGCGCGAAAGATGACCTTGCCGCGCCGGAAAATGGCTGGCGGCAGCCAGCGCTCGGCCAGCAGACGCAACAAGTGCTTGTCGCGGAATCCGCGCAGTTTCCAGCGCGGGTGCAGCTTGGCCAGGAAAGCGAAGACGTCCTCATCCAGAAACGGATAGCGAACCTCAACGGAGGAGTGCATTGCCACGCGATCCCCTTTGGCCTGAAGCAGGTGTCCGGCCAGATTCACGCGTGCCGCGATCCAGATGCCCCGGTTCAGCGGATGCCAGCGTCGGGCGCGGTCCACGTTGAGTTGCAGTTCGGACCACGGATTGGTGTTCTCGAGAACTTCTCGCATTGGCTCCGCGTAGAAGCGGAGTTTCGAGAGTGCAAGCACCCCGTAGGAATCGATCCAGGCGTTGGGTCCACCGACCGATTGCTCCGTGCGGCATCTCATTTCCGGCGGGAATTGCGGCACGCGGTGCAGCCGGAGATAGGCGCGGCGCACCAGGTTGCTCAGCCGCAGCCCGGGCAGGACGTCAAGGAAATCGAGAGCCTTGGCTGCCTTGTACCAAGGATATCCAATCAGCCACTCGTCAGCCCCTTCCCCGGTAAGAACAACCTTTTGGCCGCAGTCATGGACGCGCTTTGCCAGCTGCAACAAAGCCGCGCATGACGTATCGATCACAGGCGCTTCGGCGGCTTGAATCAGCCGGGGATATGTCTCCAGGGCGTCGCTGGTGCGGAACTCCTGCACGATCGGCGGCTTGGCGCCGATATGCCGAGCCGCGAGATTGGCAGCGCTGAGCTCGTCGAGTTCGGGAGCGTCGACGCGAATGGTGTAAGTGTTGATCGCCGGACCCTTGAGATTGCAAGCCAGGCGCGACGATGAAGCTCGAGTCAACGCCACCCGACAAATAGGCGCCCACCGGCACGTCCGCCCGCAGTCTCTTCTCGACGGCCTTCAGCATGACCTGCTCGAACTCATCTACCAGACGGCGAGTGTCCCCTCCCGGATCCTCGTCGCCACGGTCGGGGAAATCCATCTCCCAGTAAGCGCGCTCCTTGATGACGGGCGCCAGCCCGACCGTTTCCCGGGGTGATTTGCAGATAACGGGCAGGAGGCAGGAGCTGCACGCCCTCAAAGCACGTCACCGGCGCCGGCAGAGCGGAGAACGTGAAGATGTGGTCAATTCCGCGCAGGTCGGGCCGGGCCGGCACCATGCCCGAGGCCAGCAGCGCTTTAATCTCGGAGGCGAACAGAAGCCAGTCGCCTTGGCGTGTCCAATAGAGCGGGCATATGCCGAAGCGGTCTCGCCCAAGAATCAATTCCTGCTTGCGCTCGTCCCACAAGGCCACGGCGAACTGGCCCCGCAGGCGGACAAACATGCCTTCCTGACTCTCTTCCCAAAGGTGCGGAATGATTTCGGTGTCGCAGTGGGTGACAAATCGATGTCCGCGCGCTTCCAGCTCAGCTCCTCTGCTCGATATAGTCGAACAATTCGCCGTTGAAGACGACAGATACGCTCTGGTCCTCATTGGCGACCGGCTGCTGGCCATCCGCCAACCCGACGATACTGAGCCGTCGCGAGGCCAGCTCCACCCCACGACGCCGGAAATATCCCTCCTCATCCGGGCCGCGATGCACCAAAGCTTGGGCCATCCTCTTGACGATGCCCTCAGGCACCGAGCGCTGCCCCAGCAGATCCAGAACGCCTGCAATGCCACACATAGTGTTTCTACCCTCTATAGTTTAGGGCTTGCCTGCCAAGCCGTTTTGTCAAAACTTCTCACCTTCTTGATAGGGTGGGCTGGCCTTAAAAAAAGGGCTGACGTCCAGGGCAAGATCGATTCCAGTCTCAGTTCCGCCAGATAATCTTATGCATAAAGAAGGTATCGCCATCATAGGAATCGGTTGTCGGTTCCCCGGAGGCGTAAACGACGCTGAATCATTTTGGAAACTTCTCATTGAGGGCCGCGAGGCGGTGTGCGAGGTGCCTTCGGACCGCTGGAATCTAGAGCGGTTCTACGATCCGGAGCCGGGTCTCGCCGGAAAATCCATCGCCCGGCGCGGTGGATTTTTGGATGGGATTGACCAGTTCGACCCGCAGTTCTTCGGAATCTCGCCACGCGAAGCCCCTACGTGGATCCGCAGCACCGGCTCCTTTTGGAGACGGCCTGGGAGGCGATGGAGGATGCGGGCGTCATGCTGGATTTAGAGCGTGGGACAGACCTTGCGCTGTTCGTTGGAATTTCTCATAATGACTATCAAGTCATCCAGGGCAGCCCGTGGGACTCCTACGGGATCAGTCCGCACTCCCCGACCGGGACAGCGCATAGCATTGCAGCCAACCGTATCTCCTATTGCTTCAATTTGCGCGGGCCGAGCGTCGCGCTGGACACGGCGTGTTCGTCCGCGCTCACCGCGGTGCACATGGCATGCGAGCATATTTGGGCGGACCACGGAGACGCAGCCCTGGCTGGGGGTGTGACGGTGATGATTACGCAGGGCGGTTTCATTGGGTTTTCGCAGGCTGCGATGCTTTCGCCGGACGGGCACTGCAAAGCATTCGATGCGTCTGCCAACGGCTTCGTCCGGGGCGAGGGGGCGGGGATGGTGCTCCTCAAGCGGCTCTCCAAGGCCATCGAGGACGGTGATTCCATCCATGCAGTAATCGTTGGAACAGCCACGAATCAGGACGGGCACACCAATGGCATCTCGCTTCCCAGCGCGGAGGCTCAAGCGCGCCTTGTGCGCGACGCGTGCAAGCACGCCGGAATTGATCCTTCCCAGATCGGTTTTGTTGAGGCCCACGGCACTGGCACGGCGGTGGGGGACCCGATCGAGGCTCATGCGCTGGCCGAGGCTCTGTGTGCGGAGCGCTTTGCCGCCGCGCCATTGGCCATTGGGTCGGTAAAAACGAATCTCGGCCACTTGGAAACTGCGGCAGGAGTAGCCGGCTTGGTCAAGGCGGCGCTGGTGCTCAAGCACGGACAGATTCCCGCTAGCCTGCATTTTGAAACGCCCAATCCGCACATCGACTTCACTGCTCTGAAGCTTCGCGTGCCGACTTCGCTGGAGGCCTTTCCGAAAACCGGCGGCGCCCGGATGGCGGGGTCAATTCATTCGGGTTCGGGGGTTCAAATTCTCATGTAATTCTCGCGGAGCCGCCGCCGCGTCTGCACGCGACGACTCTCGCTTTCGGCTTCGGCCGCTCGTGGCCGCTCATGCTATCCGCTCGCTCCGAGGGAGCGCTTCGAGCCTCGGCGTCACGGTTGAGCGACTGGTTTGAGGACAAGGGCAAATCCAACGGCGAGTCACCGGTGCTGCCTGATCTCACTTACACGCTCGGGGCCAGACGCAATCACCACCAACACCGTCTTACCGTTGTCGCAAGCTCGCCCGCGGAGACCATTCAGGAACTGAGAGCCTACGCGTTGAGCCAGGCTGCCCCGAAGGTCAGGACGGCTTTCACGCCACGGCGCGAGCACCCGCCCCGCGTCGCCTTCGTCATGAGCGGCCAGGGTCCTCAATGGTGGGGCATGGGACGCGAACTCATGGAGCGCGAACCGATTTTCCGGAGGATGATCGAGGCGTGCGACGCAAGCATGCGCCGGTGGGAGTATTCGCTGATCGAGGAGCTTGGCCGCCAGGAAACGGCCTCACAGATGCATCGCACGGAAATCGCGCAGCCGGCCATTTTTGCGATGCAGTTGGCGCTGGCAGAACTATGGAAATCGTGGGGCGTGCAGCCGGCCGCTGTTATCGGTCACAGTGTTGGCGAAATAGCTGCGGCGTGCGTCGCGGGAGTGTTTAGTTTGGAGCAGGGAGCGCGGGTGATCGTGCTGCGAGCGCGGTTCATGGACGATTGCGCGCGGGGAGAAGGAACGATGCTCGCGGTGGGCCTTGCAGAAGACGAAGCACGCGCGATCATCGCGCCCCACAGCCGCACCGTGACCATAGCGGCGTTTAACGGTCCCCGCTCGCTGACTCTTTCCGGGCCTCGCCTTTCGCTTGAGGCGATTGCCTCCGAGTTGGAGCGGCGGAGCGTTTTCGCGCGGCTCGTGCGCGTGGATCACCCTTTCCACCATCCCTTGATGCAGCCCGCTTCCGAGGAGTTGGAGGCAGCGCTCGCCGATCTCGCGCCCAAGAAAGAAAGCGTTCCATTTTTCAGCACTGTGACAGGGCGACGGCATTCCGGCGGAGAGTGTGACGCCGCGCATTGGGGATGCGGAGTAAGGCAGCCCGTGCAGTTCGCCCCTGCGATCAGTGCTCTGGCTGATTTCGGCGTGGATTTGTGGCTCGAAATTGGCGCGCATCCCGCCCTTGTGGTTTCGATCCAGGAATGCCTGTCGGCGCGCGGCGACAAGAACCCCGTCGTGGCCTCCGCGAGGCGCGAACGTGAGCACGAATCCGTGCTGGAGGCGGCGATGGATTTGCACCGCTCGTGCGTGGCTCTTGATTTTGCGGCCATGACACCTTCGCGGCGCCTGCTTTCCCTGCCGTCGTATGCCTGGGACAAGAGCCGGTGGTGGAATGAATCAAGCGATTGGCGCGAGGGTCGATTGGGACCCGGTGGCCGCGGGTTGCTCGATACGCGGTTGCCTCGCGCGACCCCACGTGGATTGCGCGGCTCGACGGCCGGCAAATGGCTTTCCTGAAGGATCACCGGGTTGAAAATCTTACAATTTTTCCCGCGACTGCGTTCGCCGAGATGGCGCTCGAGGCGGGTGTGCAATTGTTCGAGGGACGGCCCTTCATCATAGAGGACTTCGAGATTCGCAAACCGCTCATTCTACCTGATCCGCCGTCCGGACTGTTGCTGGAGTTGACCTACGAGCCTGGAGCGCGCACCTTCGCGATCCAGAGCCGGCTCGAGCAGGGTGTCGCATGGTCGGTCCATGTTGTCGGTTCGTTGCGTGGCGAACGCACCGATTCGGCATTCGCCGCGTCGGCGTGGGATGTCCCGAAGGAGGACGGTTTGGAACCGGTCGGACTTGGCGAATTTTACGGCCACATGGGTGATTTGGGACTTCGCTACGGTGAGGAGTTTCGGCCGATTCGCGAGCTGTCGGCGGGTGCGGGCAGGTCGGCTGGCAAGGTTTCGTTGTCCGACGGGATTGCTCACCGCGCGGGCGAGTATCAATTGCACCCCGTTCTTTTTGATGGCGCATTGCAAATCTTTTCCGCGGGAGCGGCGACCGTCGAAGGTCGCAAGGCACGGCTGAAGTTGCCCGTGCGCTTTGCCAGAATCCTGTTTCTGCGCTCGCCAGGAGCTTCCAGTTTAGTCCGAACAGGGGTGCAAGAGTTGAGTGACGAATTCGTGGAAGGGAAGCTTTGGTTGTATGACGGGGCAGGCAAGCCTTGCGTTCTTGTGGATGGCTTTCGAGCCATCAGCGTCGCGGGCGCACGTCGATCAGGCGCCCTGGGAGGAGGACGCGACATTCTCTATCATGTCTCATGGGAGCGAACGCCGGCCAGCTCGCCGCCGTCAGTTCAGGAGCCAGTCCCACTGTCTCGGCTGCAGGACGTAGCCGAGGAGGCGCTCGAGCAGGTGATCGCGACGCGGGGTCGCGCCAAGCTTCAAGCCTCGATGGCCGCGTGCGATGATCTCGCGGCAGCGCAGCTCGCCCTCGGGCTTCGAGAGATGGTCTCTCAAGCTGGATCAAGCGGGCTCTTGACGGCATCTTCCCTTGCCGTGGCGGAAGCGATGCGGCCGATTTTCGAGCGGCTGCTAGCCAGCCTTGCGCAACGCGGACTGCTTGAAAAAAACGCCACCGGTTACCGGTTAACTCCGTCCTTTCACAATGAAGCGGATTCGGCCTGGGAAACATTGCGATCGTTCATCTCGAAGCATTCCGGCCATCTCACCGAGGGTCTGCTCTGTGCGGCAAACTGTTCGGAACTCGGAGCCATCCTGCGCGGCGAAAAGGAGGCGGTTCAGATCCTGTTCGCGGGAGCGGGGCGGATTTGCTGGATCAATTCTACGGTGACGGGCTATTCACCAGCCATTGGCTGGCGGCAATTGCGAGTGCGGTGCAGGAAGACGCCCGCCATCTCCCCGAGGGCCGCGGACTGCGCATCCTGGAGGTTGGGGCTGGCACGGGTGGATTGACGTCGCACGTGCTGCCGTTACTCGAGCGCGGCCTGCACTCCTACACGTTCAGTGACGTGTCTGCGGCATTCTTCGCCGGGGCAATGCAGAAGCTAGCGGCCTTTCCTGAGGTGGAGTTCAAAATTTTCGATCTCGAAAAGCCGGGCGCCGAACAGGGCTTCGAGGCCGGCGCGTTCGATCTCATTCTCGGCACAAATGTGCTCCATGCCGTCAGCGAAGTGCGTGTCGCATTGCGGCACATTCACGAACTGCTGGCGCCGGGTGGAAGTCTGCTATTCCTTGACATCGCCACACCGCAGTTGTGGACGGAATCGGTCTTCGGTGTAACTAGCGGTTGGTGGCGCTTCACCGATCGAGATCTGCGCCCGCTCCATCCGTTGCTTGAACGTTCGCAGTGGGAGGCGAGTACTGCGGGAGACGGGATTTAGTGAGACGGCTTCCCTGCCTGGGTTGATTGGTCCAACGGGAGGTGAAGGACAAATCGGCCTCTTCGCGCGCAAAGCCTGGCATCAATCCGCTTCCGGCAATTCGGCGCCGACGGAGGCGCTCGTGGAGTTGCCCGGGGAAAGGTCGTGGCTCGTTTTCGCGGACGGCTCCGGCGCTGGCGACCGATTGGCTTCGCGACTGCGCGCAACGGGCGCGCGATGTCGCGTTGCGCACCGCGGCTCCGATTTTGCGGCTGACGGAATGGACGCCTTCACGCTCCGTGCCGAGGCGCCCGAGGATTGGAAGCAGCTTCTTGAAGCAGTGCGCCGGGGACGCGCCGCCGCAACGTTTGGTCTATTTGTGGACTTTGGACGAGCCGGTTGAAGGCACTACCGCGCTGATGGGCACCGACGCATTGCTCCACCTCACTCAGGCAATTGAAAACACTCGATCAATGGAAGAGATTCGTATTGATCTTGTTACGCGAGGAGCGCAACCGGTGGGCCGGAAGGCGCATGCGGTAGCGGTCGCGCAGGCGCCTGCCATTGGGTTGCTGCGCGTGATGTTCAGCGAGCACCCCAACTTCGCTTGCCGTGGGATTGACCTATCGCCCTCAGATTCCTCTTCAGACGACGCGTTTGCTGTGGAGTGAACTACTGCGGAACGATTCTGAGCGTGAAGTCGCCTTCCGCGGTGAAGCACGATACGTGCAGCGCCTTGGCCGCGGCCGGCCTCAGCGCGAGCAATGGCTCGATTCCGATGTGTCGTTACGGCTCGAGTCCCGCGACCGAGGGCATCTTGACACGCTGCGTTTCGTGCCTTTTTCCGCTCCACTCTGCGGACCCGATCAGGTGCTGATCGAAGTCAAAGCGGCGGGGATGAATTTTCGTGACGTTCTCAAGGCGCTCGCCCTTTATCCCGGCGAGGCGCCGGATGCCCGCGTCTTCGGTGATGAAGTGGCCGGTATCGTGAAGTCGGTCGGCGCCGGAGTCCTCAACGTCACGCAAGGAGACCGGGTGTTTGGCATCGCGGCGTTCGGGCTTGCCACTCACACGCTCGCGCGGGCTGGCGACGTGCGGCGTATCCCGCCCGATCTGTCGTTCGACGAGGCAGCCACTCTCCCGTCGTGTTCATGACCGCCTTGCACGCGCTCAAAAACGTGGCGCGGATTCGGGCCGGCGAGCGGATTCTTATCCATGCGGGCGCCGGTGGTGTGGGAATGGCGGCTATCCAAATCGCGCAACACTTGGGCGCGGAGGTCATTGCCACCGCGGGAGCCCGGTCAAGCGTGCGTTGCTGGAAACGCTTGGAGTCAAACATGTGATTGACTCGCGCCGCGCTGATTTTGCGGATGCCGTCATGGAACTGACGGCCAGGCGCGGCGTGGACGTGGTTCTCGAATTCGCTCGCAGGCGAAGCGATTCCGATGGGGCTTTCCTGCCTGGCGGAATTCGGCCGCTTCATCGAAATCGGCAAACGCGACATCTATCAAAACACCCGCATCCCACTTTGGCCTCTGCGGCGCAATGCTTCCTTCCACGTGGTAGCTATGGACGCTGTCTTCAGCGGTGACGAGGAGCTTGCGCGGCAACTGCTTGAAGAGATTGCGGAAATGATCGAGCAAGGTGCGCTCTCGCCCCTGCCGTTCCGCTCGTTCCCCGCGTGCCGTATTGACGCGGCATTCCGGCTCATGGCGCAGGGCAAACACCTGGGCAAAGTTGTGGTGGCATTTCCCGAAAGCTTCGTTCCGCGTCGCGGCGAGCCCTTGCCGCCAGCCTTCTGCGGTCAAGAACAATGGTTGTTACTTGATTACCGGAGCGTTCGGCGGCTTCGGCAAGGTGCTGGCGCTGTGGCTGGTCGAGTGCGGCGCCAGGCACCTGGTCTTGACGAGTCGAAGCGGCGCCGCGACACCGGACGCCGAAGCCTTTGTGCAAAACCTTCGCGAGCGTGGCGTGGAAGTGAGTATCGTGCGGGCGGATGTCGGCTCGGCTGACGACGTCGCGCGGCTCGGCGCGGAAATCCGCGACAGGCGATCACCCGCTTCAGGGGAGTCTTTCATCTGGCGATGGTCATCGACGACGCGCCGCTTGCTTCGCTCACGCGCGACCGCATGAGCGCCGTCATGGCACCGAAAGCCCAAGGCGCGTGGCTGCTGCACAAGGAGACCCGTGATATGGAACTTGACTGCTTCGTGATGTTCTCATCCGTCTCGAGCATCTTTGGCAATCCAGCGCAGGGCAACTATGCGGCCGCCAATGCCTTTCTCGATTCGCTGGCTCACCATCGACGCGCCCTGGGCCTGCCCGCGCTTACGGTGAACTGGGGCGTTCTTGGCGGTGACGGCTATGTGGCCCGCAATGAGCGGGTCGCCGAGTTCCTCGCACGGCAAGGAACGACGCCAATTTCGCCAGGGGAAGTCGTGGCATTGCTGGAATCGTTCCTAACGACGGGCATCGCCCAAGTGATGGCGATTCCGGGTGGATTGGGCCAAATGGCGGCAGTTCTTCCGCGGCTTGCAGGCAAATCCGCTGCTGGAGAGACATTCTCGCTTCGGGCGTCGAAGACCAGGAAGCTTCCGGCGCGACCAGTGACTGGCGTCTGAAGATCGAATCAGCTCGCGCCGGAAGAACGGGAGGGCATCCTTGCGCAGGCGATTCGCGATGTCGTGGGTCCGTGTTGCGTGGTGAAACCGGAGAGCTTGCGCGATGACCAGCCGCTCACGGATCTCGGGCTGGATTCCCTGATGGGCGCAGAAATCGAAAACTCGATCGAGCGCGCATCGGCGTCGGTCTCCCACCGACGAGCTTAATGCGCGCGCGCACCATCGGACCAGATCGTGACGTTGATCGCCGGGCACATGGGCGCCACGACGGTTGGCGGATCGGCCTCAGCAGCTCGGCGGTGCCCGCTACTCCAGCGCCTGCGGAGGATGTGGACGTCGAGGCGCTTTCCAACGAAGAAATCGATCGATTGCTCGATAGTCAAAGCGGCTTAGATGCCGGTCCTAGAGATCGGCGAAACGCCGTCAGATGCTCGAACTTGATACCTCGCCATGTCCGAGGACAGACGAACGCGGTCTGAAGCGCTGGCTGGAGAGCGGAGAAATCAATCTTCAGCCACTGACATTTGCGCAGCGAGAATTGTGGGAGGCGTCGCCAATACCGCCGGCCGATGTGTCGAACCACATCTGCGCATTCATCGAGGTCCGGGGCGTGCTCGCGCCGCAGGACTGCGAGGCGGCCATCGCAACGAGTGGTGGACCGGCAGGAAGTAATGCGCCTTTCCTTCCTGCCCGGCAAGGATCAGCCAGTGCAGATGATCCGCGCGAGCAGCAGGCCCAAGATGCGGTTCCGCGAACTTTCGTCGTCGGACCGGCGGCCAGAAGCGGTTGAAGAACTGATGCAGGAAGCCTTCAGCGAGCCATTCGATCTCGTGCAGGGTCCGCTCTATCGCGCGACTGTTCTGCGGCGGGGTGCCGACGACCATTTGCTGGTCCTTGCCATTCATCATGCCATTGCCGACGGCTGGACTCTCGGCGCATTCGTACAGCGATCTGTGCTCCGCCTACGCGCTTGGACGGATGGGCGTCTCCGGCGCACTCCCTGCCGTGCCAGCTCTCCTACAGCGATTGGGGCGCTGCCGAGCGCGCTTTTTGGCGAAGCCAGCTGAAATTGAAAAGCGCGTTCCTTTCTGGAAATCCCAGCTTGGCGGGAGCGCAGCGACTCTTGGCCCCGCCCGTTGATCGCAAATGTCGCTTCGAGCTCGTTGAAACGGCGAGTTTCACTCATACCGGCCGATCTCGGGCGTGCGGCGCGAGAACTGGCTCGGCGTGACGGGCGTCACGCTTTTCAGCTCGTTGCTGGCCGCTTCCGGATCGCTCTGTCGCGCTGGGCGGGCGCGCACGAACATCGTCGTCGGGCACACCGGTGGCGAATCGAAGCAAGCAGACCGTGCGCGCGAGACGATGGGCTATTGCTCGGGCGTCGTCCCGCTTGCCGGACAGATTCGAGCGCGACCGGTCGCTTCTCGGATGCCCTTCGACGCCGTCCATCAGGCTTCGGTTGATTGCTTCGCCACATGCGCTTCCCTTTCGTCGAACTCGTGCAAGCACTCGGTGATCTGCCGTTGCCAGGGAAAACCCGATCTTTGATGTGCGTTTCGCACTGCAAAATCATCCTCTCCATATGCAGCGGTGCCGGGTCTGTCGGTCCAGCTCAAAATGCGTTCCACTGGCACGTCCCGTTTCCATCTCGGTTGCGAAATCACAGAGAATGGCGAGGCTTTGGAGGTGGTCTGGCTATTTCGACCGAAATTGTTTCCGAAGCTGAGATTCAAGAATTGAGCTCCCTGTTTGAGGCTGTGCTGGCAGGCGTTTCTCGCATCGCCGGATAGCCGGACAGCTGCCCTGACGATCTGACGCCTGATGAACACTACATCAGCCACAGAAGATACGACGGAACCGGACGAGCCTCACTGGGCTGAGCAGGAGGCCTTCCAGTTGCTTATAATTACCTTCTTCGTCACGCAGGCTGCGCTGGGCTTCGCCGTCTATCACGGTTTTTACTGGCTGGCGGTGCCGCTGGTCCTCGTCTCGAGCCATCTCATGCACGGGATGTTGATCGGGTTGCACGAAGCGTCTCATGGCCTTCTAGAAAGAGCCGCCTTCTTAATGAAATAGATGGCACGATCATTGGAGCCTTCGGCTTGCATGAGCTTCAGCCTCTACCGGGTGGTGCATCAATCGCATCATGCGCACCTGGCGACCGAGCGGGACGAGGAACTCTGGCCGTTCGTGAAGCCCGCAGTGTCCCGCCGGGCCCGAATCCTGGCTGCCATTCTCGAACTCACTGTCGGCTTGCTCTACACGCCGTTTCTATTCGTCCGGGCGTTTTTGCGGGCTGGCTCCACGATTCGGAAAAGGGACTTGCGCCGTCGCATTTGGGTTGAGTTCTTACTCGCCGCCAGTCCTATGGATTGTCATCTTCGCGGCGATTTCATGGTGGGGTGTGTGGAAGCTATTTCCTTTGGCTGTACCTGGCGCCAGCCTGGCTGGCCGCGAACATGCAGAGCCTGCGCAAGTATATTGAACACCTCGGGCTCACCGGCTCGACGGTGAATAGTTCCCACCTGGAGCATCGTATCTGACGATTGGCGGGGGCTAGCTCGTGTCTTTCACGCTTCTCCACGAGCCTTATCCATGGCGTGCATCATCAGCATGCGGGACTCCCGCACGCAAAACTGCCCCAGTTTGTCGCGGTGCTCGTGCCGCAGCTACGCCTGGCGAACGTCCGCCTTTCCCCAGTTATTGGCATGCCTTTCTGGACCTGTTCCGCAGCCTGGCTGACCCTCGCGTGGGAGCTCAGTGGCGCGTCGCGAAGCTCCGGAAAGCGGGCAGAAGCTGGCCAAAGCAGCGAGGCGCCGGCAGCCTCAAGTGCTGGCGCCGACATCCGCCCACCTCTTCGGCCATGAAGCAAGCATCGCCAAATCCGGGACTTCTACGCGCGACGCGTGTTGGTGTTCGAGGGCGAGCAGGGCTGAGGAAAGATTTCGACGACGGCCAGGTGCAGGCATTGCGCGGCGTGGATTTTCCGGATCGCCAAGGGCGAGTTCGTGGCCCTTACCGGTCCGAGCGGTTGTGGAAAGACCACCTTGCTTCAGATGCTGTGGCGCGCTTGATCGCCCCCGCGGGCTGCCTTGCGCTATCGAGGGAACTCGATGGCTCGGACGTTTGACCCGGCGGCGTATCGCGCCCCGAGATCGGCTTTATCTTCCAGGCGTTTCATCTCCTGCCCCATTCACAGCGTGTCGAGAACGTGCAGATTCCATGTTTCGAAACGAATCTGGCCTCGATCCGGAAAGGAAGGATCGCGCCATCGAATTGCTCAGGGCTGTCGGGCTGGAGCATCGCCTCGACCATTTTCCCGCCAAGCTCTCCGGGCGGAGAGAGGCGGCGTGTCGCCATAGCTCGGAGCCTTGCCAATGGCCCCTTCCGTGCTCGCGTCGCCGACGAACCCGCAGGCAACCTCGACAGCGTAAATGCGCGAACTCGTTGCTCGGAATCTCATCGTGCAGCTCCACCAGGAGCAGCAACATGACACTGGTGCTGGTGACGCACGACATCGCCATCGCCCGGCGATGCATCGAGGGCGTTGCTGATGAAGGACGGAAGCAGATCGTCGTCAGATCAGGGATCGAGCTTTCACCGGAGAGCTGACATGACTTTTTCGCCGTTGTCGTGCGCGGCTTGATGCGGCGCCCGGTGCGAACCGGGTTGACGCTCGTTGGCATCTCCATCGGCATCGGCGCGGTCGTGGCGCTTGTGGGTATCTCGCGGGGTTTCGAGAAAAGCTGGGAGGTTGGATTAGGCGCGCGGCACCGATGTGGTCGTCAGCAATATGAGCACCTCGCTGACTCCCAAGCCGTTCAGCGTCTCGGTGCGCGACCGCATCGCCCAGCTTCCGCACGTCGTGCGCCACCTGCGCCCTTATGGTGGAGTTGATGAGCATTGAGAACTCGCAAATGATGATGTTGTCCGCACGGGAGTGGGACGGGTTCGCGTGGAGTACACCTCAAACTGGTCTCCGGGACGAATGCCTCGCGACGCCGCTGAACCGCCGTTGTTTTGGGCCAGACGGCGGCGGAGGTGCTCAAGAAAAAAGTCGGTGATCTCACTGCAGATTGAGGCCACCGAAGTATCCGTGGTCGGAATTGTAAGTGGCGGCGCGCTGGTGGAGGACGGCTCGGTCATTCTCTCCCTGTCGCTGTTTCAGGAAATCACGGGCAATCAGGGCAAGATTAACGTCATAGATGTTCGCGTCAGCTCCCTCGACCACCGAAGAAGAGGTCAAGCGGCTTTGTGAGCAGATCCACAGCGTTGTCCCGGAAGTTCGCGCCGTGGCGGTGAGCGAACGCTTGAGCAGCAGCCAGGGATATCGGATGGTCCGAGCCATGAGCTGGGGCACCTCTCTGCTGGCGGTGCTTGTCGGTGTGCTAGGCGTGATGAACACTATGCTCATGAAGCATGACACGTGG